>OJWG01000058.1_pt1 | contig 78402 bp, 73 predicted proteins | sample 1600401 | NCBI WGS metagenome assembly OJWG01 (sample SAMN04436829, study PRJEB24849) | human gut metagenome | biome: human gut; feature: NICU; material: stool | host: Homo sapiens | place: USA: Saint Louis, MO | collected 2011-07-21 | reverse complement strand
ATGGTTAGGGGGGCAATATTTTGGTCAAGGGGAAAGAATCAATACAGGAGGAAGCACTGGCTACATGGAAAACGGCTGGGCTTTTCAGGGGAATGTTAGTCTCGATAGAAATAATGGTTCTTTGAACAATCCAGCATGGGATAAAAAAAATGTTGATAGCAGAGATATAAAAGCTGGATGGTTGTCTGCTAATTATATTTCCCCTGATACATTATTTGAGTCTAATTTAAAAGTAGGTGGAGAAAATTACCATTCTCATGAGGAATATTTTGTTCCTTTTTCACCTCTTTCACGTTCAAAAATTGATACTGAATGGTTATATGAAACACCTAATCTTAAACGTAAATTAAAAAATATTTCCTGGAATACAGGTTATGATTTTAATGATGAATGGAAGTTTAAAACGATACTTTCTTATCAAAATATGGATATAGATAGATTGTTTATGGACGGAACGTTACAAGATGATTCTCAGGATATTTTGTATTCAGAAGCAAGAGCTAATTATGAGGGGGGGGATCTAAGTGGAATTATAGGGATATCATTTCAAAAGATGGGTTATAGACATGATAATTTATCTGTAGGGAAAGTCGGAATGGGAGGAAAAAAATCTGATAATGATATTTATAATTACTCTGGATATTTTGATGGTGCATACAGGATAAATGACAATTGGGAGTTAGGTGCAGGGGCTCGTTTTTCTCACGAAAAAGCAAAAACTCGAATGATTATTTTAGAAAAAGGAAAAGGTGAGTCTAATTATAATAATAATGCAGTTTTTAATGCCTTTATTCCACGAGCAAGTATCGCCTGGCTTCCAAATGAGCAGAATCGTATATGGTTTGGAGTTGGCCGCGGTTTTAAACCTGGTGGTTTTAACAAAGAAGGGGCTGATAAACTAGCTCTGACTTCTTATAAATCGGAAACTGCTACGGAAATGGAATTAGGTTGGAAATGGCACAGTGTTAATGATAACCATATGGCCGAAATTACTTTATATCAAATAGATAGTAAAGATGTTCAAGGATATGTAGGTGTTATTGGTTATCAGGCATTATCTAATATGGGAGATTCAAGAAGTCGAGGGATAGAATATCTTTGGAAATCAAAGCTTACCCCTAATCATAGTATTTCACTGGGTGGCATGTTCAATCAATCAGAGTTTACCAGTGGAGAACATAAAAATAAAAGACCTGCTTATACTCCTAGTTATAGTTCATTAATTTCATGGGATGGCTTATATGGCAAGGAGCAAAAGTGGTCTTCTCGGATTGCAGTCAGATTTAATGGACCATTTTACTTTAATGAGCAAAATAATTTAGAACAAGGGCATTATACTGTTGTTGATGCATCAATATCATGGCACCCTACAAAGCAATATGAACTTGGTGTCTATGCGAAAAATATTGGTGATACTTTATATCGAACGTATGCATTTGGTAATAAAGCACAGCTAGGTAACCCGAGAGAGATCGGGGTTCAGGGAAGTATTAACTTTTAGGGTATAGTAAAACCCGCCTGTGCCAAAAAGCGGGTTTTTATTTAATTGGTTAATGTTGGAAGTTTGAGTTTTTTTATTAATTAAATTGAATTTGAAGGGGGTATTCACCTGTCAGTATACTAGTGACCTACCGAGAAAAATATAGAATCATATTACTCTGGCCGGAAATTTATTTTTACTATTGAAGTAACTATCAAGCGGCACCTATGGATTTATATTGTCGGACATAAATATATGGCGCAATATATTCTATACGGCTGGCGTCTAAATAATCAGACCACCATTGTATCATTTCTATGCGGGCTTCTAAATGTTCCGCTTTATACACGTAAGCAGCTCTTACGCCATTGCGTTCCTTATGGCTCATTTGCCGTTCAATGGCATCTTTTGACCACAGCCCTGATTCATTCAGGGCACTACAGGCCATTGTGCGGAAACCATGGCCGCAGACATCGGTTTTGGTGTTGTAGCCAATTACGCGCAGTGCTTTATTGATAGTGTTTTCACTCATTGGCTTATCCATTGAATGCGCGCCTGCAAAGACAAACATTGACTCCCCTGTGATTTCCTTAATTTGCTCAAGCAGGGAAGCAACCTGTCGTGATAATGGCACCAGATGTTCATCCTTCATTTTTGCACCACGCTCCGAGAATCTCACGCCTTTTACGGTCTCACGCTTTGCAGGCACCGTCCAGATATGTGCTTTCAGGTTAAACTCATCCCAGCGAGCGAGGCGTAGCTCACTGGAGCGCAGGAAGACATGAAGATTAAGCTCCAGTGCTAGGCGGGTTAGTTTCCTGCCTTTGTAATTACTAATCTTTTCCAGCAATTCTGGCAGGTGTTTCAGGAGTAAGGCGGGGTGATGTTGGAACACTACGGGGGTTACGATACCATCTAAATCGTAAGCAGGATTGTATTTGATCACTCCCTGCTGTACGGCATGGCGCATGATTTTCTTCAGATGCTGGCGAACCCTCCCGGCAACGTCATGCACGCCTTTATCGTCAATTACCTTAACCAACTGTGCCAGATGGTGGGTTTCAATTTGGGTGATATCCATCGCGCCAATAGTGGGAAAAACGTAGCGTTTCAGGCAGGTGAGAATTTTATCAGCGTGGGTTTCAGACCAGAGCTTAAGTCTGCTGGAGTGCCATGTTGTCGCGGCATACTGAAATGTGCGGGATTCATCAACGGTATTGTTATGTGCCTTGCGAAGCTGAGAAGGGTTGATACCGGACGCCAGTAGCTTCCGCACTGCATCGCGCTTTTCACGGGCTTCCGCCAGCGTAGTCTGAGGGTAAGGGCCGAGGGCCAGACGACTTTCTTTACCGTTGAGGCGATAGCGGAAATACCATAGCTTAGTACCGCAGGCAGATACCATCAGGTACAGGCCTTGCGAGTCGGTGAGTTTATATGATTTTGCAATAGATTTTGCTGAGCGAATCTTGCTGTCAGTTAACATGTGAGGGTCACTCCAGTTGTCGAACTGAATGACCCACAATCTGACCCAAAAATTTCTGGATACGAAGGGATAAATAAAAACGTATCAGAAAGACTTTTTACACCAACCTGTTGAATTTAAACAACATAAGGACTCATAGGTAAGTATAAAGAAAGAATAGTGGTGCCCGGACTCGGAATCGAACCAAGGACACGGGGATTTTCAATCCCCTGCTCTACCGACTGAGCTATCCGGGCAACGAGGCGTATTAAACCCGATTCCGTTCGGGGCGTCAATCTTATTTCCTTCAAATTTAATCAAGTGCCGGTTTTTTCTGCAATTTACTGAAGTTTTAATCAATAACGTCTGTTTTTACGGCATAACACGTAAAATTACCGGCGGACAACTGCGGATGCTGCCCGCCGGAAAGTTTAACGGCGGTAACCTTTTTGCAGGTCGTTTACTTTGCGCAGGTAATTGCGGGATTCTCCGGACGGGTGTTTTGTCGTCAGGGTTTCATACACTTTACCCGGCTCCATACCGCTGATAATGCGGGCGGCCTGTTTCTTATCACTGTGGAAGACACGCAGCACACTGCCCGCACCGCCGTTGTAGGCAGTGATCACCGCATAGCGCCGTGATGTCGGGTTGCTGATCTCACCGAGATAGGTATTCTGCAGAATCGCCAGATATGCGGTACCGGTATCGATGTTGCTTGCCGGGTCAAACAGATAGCTGCGGCCCGGTACACCGGAGCGGCCCTGTGATTTAAACACATCACGTCCGGCGGTGTTCGGCATAATCTGCATCAGTCCCAGCGCATCAGAGCGGCTGACCGCATACGGGTTAAAGCTGGATTCCGTCTGCATAATCGCAAGGATCAGAGACTCTTCCACCCCGTATTTGGCGGATGCCTGACGAACCAGCGGCAGGTATTTGTGAGCACGCTGATCCAGATGGTTCGGCACCAGTTTCAGGGTGATATAGGTGATCATCTGTGAGCCGGACTGGCGGCGCTGTAAACGGTTGGTCACCAGATAATCCGCGAATTTGGTGGCGCGCCACTCCCAGCGGATCGGCTGTCCGGTATGATCCAGCACCTGGCCGAACAGGAACGGCTCTTTACTGATGGTGACATCGTTGGCATCAGAATAGAGGTCAACCGAGCCCGGATCCTCTCCCATCAGCAGGGTATTGATAATCGCCTGACGCAGATGCGCTTCCGGCTCAACCCCCGCCAGCGTCTCAATAGTGACGGTACCGGCATCAAAGTTGATATGGGAACGGGTGTAGTACTGATCGGTGTATTTGACATAATCTTTCGGACCGGCGATCAGAACTTCTTTTATACCCCAGATATTTTCAATGTTATGGGCAAACTGACCCATCAGAATATCAAATCCGTTGGTATCCTTAACATATTCAGGACGGTAATCCGTCTGTTCCTGTGAACCGGTACAGGAAGCCAGCAGCGGCGCAATAATGATCAGTGCAGCAAGTTTTTTCATGGGTATAAATACGGTGTGATCCGGGTTCAGATACAACATCAGAGCCGGGAAAGGGCTCTGATGACAGGGTTATTTTTCAGGCGGTGTATAGCCTTCAATGTGGATATCGTGGCCTTCAAACAGGAATTTGACCATCTCCTGTTCCAGCAGTTTGCGATCATCCGGGTTCATGGTGCTGAGTTTTTTCTCGTTGATCAGCATGGTCTGTTTGGACATCCACTGCTGCCAGGCTTCTTTGGAAATCTCATTAAAAATACGTTTACCTAATTCGCCCGGATAGAGCTGAAAATCCTGGCCGTCAGCCTCACGCTGAAGAAAAGTGCAAAAAATTGTTCTGCTCATGTAACATCCTCAAAAATGGGGTTCTTTACCCGATCTGCTTAAGCAAGGTTTCCACCGGGGCGGCCAGGCCGATCGCCGGCGGATTTTGGCTGTTATACCAAATCCCGTCGCTGTCGTCATGGACTGCTGTGCGATCGGTGACGTTTACGGCAACGGGCACAATATCCAGATGAAAATGGCTGAATGTGTGGCGGAAGGCAATCAGCTGCTGTAATGGTGAGTGGCTGATGCGGCGTTGTGTCAGCCAGTCGTGCATGGCGTCTTCCGTTGCAAACTGCGGAAAACTGTATAATCCGCCCCAAATCCCTTTTGCCGGACGCTTTTCCAGCCAGATCTCATTATCATGCTGAATGATAAGAAAGTAAGCGGTTTTTTCCGGAATTGATTGTTTCGGTTTTTTTCCGGGATACGCCGCCGGGTTGTGCTCTGCATACCCAATGCAGCCGGACTGCAGCGGGCACAGCTCGCACTTGGGTTTGCTGCGTGTGCAGACCATCGCGCCCAGATCCATCATCGCCTGATTAAAATACTGCACACCGTCAGCCGGGGTCACATCTTCGGCGATCGCCCAGAGACGGTTTTCCACCTCTTTTTTACCGGGCCAGCCGCTGACGGCGTAACAGCGCGCCAGCACCCGTTTGACATTGCCGTCCAGAATCGGGAAATGCTGATTCTGAGAGAGGGACAGAATCGCGCCTGCGGTTGAGCGCCCGACACCGGGCAGGGCAACCACATCCTCAAACGTGACCGGGAACTGTCCGCCGAATTCAGAAGCGATAGTCTGCGCGGCTTTATGCAGATTGCGGGCACGGGCGTAATAGCCGAGCCCGGTCCATAAATGCAGCACTTCATCAAGTGGGGCGGCAGCCAGGTCTGTGACCGCCGGAAACCGTTCAATAAAACGGTTAAAATAAGGAATAACCGTTGCCACCTGGGTCTGCTGTAACATCACTTCAGAGAGCCAGACATGGTAAGGCGTTTTCTCCTGCTGCCAGGGCAGGTTTTTTCTGCCGTAGCGGTGATACCACGTCAGAACCGATTGCGAAAATTGCTGTGCTTCCATGAGAATAAAATAATAATTGAATAGTTTTAATTGACGGGAATTCCAGCACACTGTTTTGCGACTGTAAACCAACTTTTGCCTGAAATTGTGCGAAAGAGGATGATTAACCGGTGCGAAGTCGGTTGTCTCTTGCTAAACTTGCCGCACTTTGCGTGTGTCAGCGCAGCGCAGCCCGTTGTGCCGGACACATTATGATTTATTTTTGCCGGGATACTGACAGCAAACCTTATGATCAACAATGTAATTTCGCCGGAATTTAATGAAGACGGCAGAGCCCTGCGCCGTGTCCGCAGTTTTGTGCGCCGTCAGGGACGGCTGACCAAACGTCAGGAAGATGCCCTGACAGACCTGTGGCCGTCAGCAGGGGTGGATTTTACCCCGGAACTGCTGGATTTTACCGCACTGTTCGGGCGTGATGCACCGGTCACACTGGAGATCGGTTTCGGCATGGGCGCCTCTCTGGTGGAGATGGCGAAACAGAATCCGGATAAAAACTATCTGGGGATTGAAGTGCATGCTCCGGGTGTCGGTGCCTGTCTGGCGGATGCGCAGGAAGCCGGGGTGACGAACCTGCGGGTGATGTGCCATGATGCCATCGAAGTGCTGGATAAAATGATCCCGGATAACAGCCTGCATATGGTGCAGCTGTTCTTCCCTGATCCGTGGCATAAGGCCCGTCACAATAAACGGCGCATTGTTCAGCTGCCGTTTGCGGAAAAAGTGCGGACAAAACTGACGCAGGGCGGTATCTTCCATATGGCGACAGACTGGCAGCCGTATGCGGAGCACATGCTTGAGGTCATGACTCAGGCACCGGGTTACCGCAATCTGTCAGCAACACAGGATTATGTACCGCGCCCGGAAACCCGGCCGGTCACGAAGTTTGAAAAACGCGGCCATCGCTTAGGCCATGGCGTCTGGGATCTGATGTTTGAGAGGATGAAATAATGGCAACACAACGTAGTCGTCGTTTACGGAAAAAAATGCGTATCGATGAGTTCCGCGAACTCGGTTTTTCCTTCAAATGGGACTTCCCGGAAGGCACTGATGTCGACACTATCGACCGCACCGTTGACCAGCTGGTTGAGGAAGTGATCGAGCCGAACGGCCTGGCGCTGGATGCCAGCGGTTACCTGAGCTGGGAAGCCATGGTCTGTTTACAGAAAATCGGTGAATGTACCGATGAGCACCGTAAGCTGGTGGGTGACTGGCTGAAAGCCAAAGGGATGCAGAACATTCAGATGTCTGAACTGTTCGATATCTGGTGGGACTGAGATAAATTTCTTACCACGCTAATTATTAATAAGGGCACCTGAAAAGGTGCCCTTATCTCTCTCCGGCCTCCGGAGTTGTGGCGTGCCGTGTTTTGGAGTAACAACCTTGACCACACACTTTAGTAATGAACTGCTGGACGATATCTTACACCGTGTCCGGCCGCTGATTGGCTCCGGTAAAGTGGCGGATTATATTCCGGCGCTGGCGGAAGTCTCACCTGACTGGCTGGGGATCGCGGTGTGTACCGTGGACGGGGAGATTTTTGCCGCCGGTGATGCGTATCAGCGCTTTTCGGTGCAGTCCATTTCCAAAGTGCTGAGTCTGACACTTGCGATGACGCGTTATAAGGAATCGGAGATCTGGTCGCGGGTCGGCAAAGAGCCGTCCGGTCTGCCGTTTAACTCACTGGTGCTGCTGGAGATGGAAAAGGGTATTCCGCGCAATCCCTTTATAAATGCCGGGGCGATTATTATCGCGGATATGCTGCAGTCCCGCCTCAGTGCGCCGCGTCAGCGGATGCTGGAGTTTGTCCGCAAACTGACCGGCAGTCAGGATATCACTTATGATTTGCAGGTGGCACGTTCTGAACTGGAGCACGGCAGCCGCAATGCGGCTATTGCTTTCCTGATGAAATCCTTCGGCAATTTTGAGAATAATGTACTGACTGTGCTGGAGAACTATTTTCACTATTGCGCACTCTCAATGAACTGTGCTGAACTGGCAACCTGTTTTGCTTATCTGGCCAACGGCGGTGTGCCGCTGGGCGGTCAGGAGCCTGTGATCACGCCGTTGCAGTCACGGCAGATAAATGCCCTGATGCTGACCTGCGGGATGTATGACGGTTCCGGGGAATTTGCTTACCGGATAGGCATGCCCGGTAAATCCGGGGTCGGCGGCGGGATCGTCTGTGTGGTGCCGGGTGAGTTTTCTGTGGTGGTCTGGTCTCCGGAACTGGATGATTCAGGGAACTCTTTGGCCGGTTGCGCTGCCTTAGAAATGTTATCCGCAAAAATCGGGCGCTCTATTTTCTGAACCCGCCGGGTTCAGCGTCCGCTGTCTGAGAATCAGGAGTGTTTATGTTACGTAAATGGATTGCCGTTCTGAGTCTGGGTGCCGCGTCACTGGCATCGGCGGAAGGGTATCAGTGCAGTGTCACCCCGCAGGATGATTTGGTTATCACACCGGCCTATGTGCAGGTGATCGGGAAAAGCGGGGAAATGAAGATCACCCCTGACGGGCAGATCACCCGCGACGGCAAATCCCTGACACTCAGCGCCGCACAGAGTGCGGATGCAAAACGCTACCAGTCAGGTGTGCGTCAGGATGTGCCGTGGATAAAACAGCAGGCGGTAAACCGGATCGGTAAATCCCGTCAGGCTGTGGATAAAGTGCTGATCAAAGAGATGGGGCAGGACAGCAAACTGCGCGGCCATCTGACAACCCTGGAAGCGGATCTGAATAAACAGGTTGATCGGATCATTGAAACCCGTCCGGATGGTTATGCCTTCCATCATCAGGCGATTAAGCAGGTGGAGCAGGACGGACGGGCGCAGATCCAGCAGCGCCTCGGCGGTATGCTTCAGGATGCTATCAATGAAATCGGCCGCAAACAGCTGCTTGCCGGGCTGACCGGTGACAAAAGCGCCGCCGGTGCGGCACTGAGCGGGCTGGACGGGTTACAGAAATCCTTACAGCAGGCCGTGCGTGAACAGGAAGATGATTTTAAACAGTTCAGCAAACAGGTGTGCGGCAAAGTCACTACCATGGAACAACAGCGTATTCAGCTGATAAATTCCCTTAAGTAATATAAGGTTACCGGTACATTCTGTGCCGGTAACTGCTTTTTTAACCGATCAGGTTCAAATAAATGGTAATTGTTATGATAATGATTCTTATTTGATTGACATGTTTCGGCTTCTGCCTAGAATGAACTGCGACGTTAAACGCATTTAATCAGGCAGGAACATGAAAAAGATCATTCCGTTAGTGTTAATTCCGTTTTTAGGCTTTGCCTCCGCTTCCGCGCTGGCTGACTCCGCGCCGAAATATACCCCGAATCATATTGCCGCCGTGGCGGATAAAAGCCCGCTGCTGACCATCGAACATCAGTCGGGCTCTGCGAAAGTGGCACAAAAGCCATCCCGCGTGGTGCTGTTTGACTTTGGTGTGTACGACACCATGAATAAGCTGGGACTGGCTGACAATGTTGTCGCGCTGCCGCTGGGCAATCTGCCGTCATATCTGAAAGGTCAGGTGGACAGCAAAGTCGCTGATGCAGGCGGAATGAAAACGCCGGACCTGGCAAAAATTGCAGAACTGAAGCCGGATCTGATTGTGATCACCGGCCGTCAGGGCAAATCATTTGATGAACTGAACAAAATCGCGCCGACAGTGAACCTCGGTACCGGCGGTGATGATTATCTGGCTGCGGCAGAGGCGAATATTACTCTGATCGGTCAGCTTTATGATATTGAGAAGAAAACCGCAGAAGAACTGGCCGCACTGAATAAAACCGTTGCTCAGGCTCAGGAAAAAGCCGCCAAATCCGGTAAGAAAGTGCTGGTGATGCTGCATAATGACGGTAAATTATTCCCGAATAAACAGCCGGTTGTCTATCAGGTGGTGAAAGCGGCTGCTGTTGATATTCCGGTTGACCCGAAAGCAGAGAAAGATAAACGCCCGCTGGTGACTCCGGAAATGGTGGCAGAGCTGAATCCGGATGTGATTCTGGTGATTGACCGCAGCGCGGCGATTGGTGCAGGGCAGTGGGATAAAGCGGCTTTTGAAACCGATGGTGTGAAAAAGACCAATGCCTTTAAAAATGACAAGATTATCGTGTTACAGCCGGATCTCTGGTATCTCTCCGGCGGCGGGCTGGACAGTCTGAACCGTCAGGTGCAGGCCGTAGAAAGCGCGCTGTAATCCGCTGATTCAGATAAATAATAAAAACCCGGACGTGAAAACGGCCGGGTCAGGCCGTTGACAAACCCGCAGGGGTTGGCGACGACCGCCAGGGGTTGTAAAAATAAACCAGGAAAATCAATTTATTGATTTTCGGCTGATAACACAAAGCAGGAAAAACCACGTTTTATCCTGCTTTGTCAGCAATCTCATCCGGACGTGAAAGCGGCCGGGTTTTTGTTTTATAAAAACCGTTCCAGCAACGTATTGAGGAATAACTTGCCGTGTTCGGTTATCTGCCAGTGGGTTGCGGTTTCAGAAATCTCACCGGCATTCAGTGCCGCTTCAATCTGCGGACGAACCACGGATTCCGGCAGTCCGGTATAATCGGTGAAATCCCGGCGCGGCATCGCTTCCAGCAGGCGGAACCGGTTCATAAAGAACTCAAACGGCCGGTCTTCCGTTGCCACCTCATTTTGCTGATCAAGATAGCGCCCTTCCATATAACCGCGCGGATGTTTGGTTTTGACTGTCCGCAGAATGCGTCCGTCAGCAAACGAAATTTTGCCGTGCGCACCACAGCCGATCCCGAGGTAATCCCCGAAACGCCAGTAGTTGAGGTTATGCTGACACTGAAATCCCGGTTTTGCATACGCGGAGGTTTCATACTGCACATAACCGGCCTGTGTCAGTAACTGATGGCCCTGTGAGAAAATATCCCACAGCAGGTCGTCATCCGGCAGCACCGGCGGGCGGGAGCCGAAACTGGTGTTCGGTTCAATCGTCAGCTGATACCAGGAAAGATGCGGCGGGGCGAGTTCAATCGCCTGGCGCAGGTCACTGAGCGCTTCGCCGAGATGCTGCTCCGGCAGCCCGTGCATCAGGTCGAGGTTAAAACTGCGCAGTCCGAGTGTCGCCGCGAGCCGAGCAGCCCGTTTGGCTTCTCCGGCATCGTGAATACGCCCGAGGCGGATCAGTTTGTCATCACCGAAGCTCTGCACTCCAATGGAAATGCGGTTGATACCGGCTTTCTGGTAGCCGCTGAAACGATCGGCTTCCACAGTGCCCGGGTTGGCTTCCATGGTCACTTCCGCATCTGCCGCGACAGGAATACGGGCACGTACGCCGTCCATCAGTGTCTGCATCGCTTCCGCACTCAGCAGGCTGGGGGTGCCGCCGCCGATAAAGATAGTGCGGATTTCGCGACCGGCAACCAGCGGCAGATCGGCATCCAGATCCGCCAGCAGATGTGCCACATAATCATCATGCGGCACTTCACCTTTCAGCGCGTGAGAGTTGAAATCACAGTAAGGGCACTTCTGAACACACCACGGGATATGAATATACAGACTGAGCGGGGGAAGCTTACCCATTACGCAGGGCTTCCGACAGTAGTGCCAGCGCTTTGCCGCGGTGAGACATAGCCTGTTTCTCTTCCGGACGCAGCTGCGCGGCAGTTTTATTCAGTTCAGGCAGCCAGAAGACAGGATCATAACCGAAACCGCCTTCGCCCTGCGCCTGCTCTGCAATCACACCGGCCCAGCGGCCGTGGCAGATGATCGGTGTCGGGTCATTTTCGTGACGCATATACACCAGTACACAGTTGAAGTGCGCCTGACGCTGCGCCACAGGTACGCCGTCAAGGGCGGCCAGCAGTTTTACGATATTGGCGCCGTCGTTGCCGTCAGTTCCGGCATAGCGGGCGGAGTAGATCCCCGGCGCACCGCCGAGGTAATCGACGGAAATCCCGGAGTCATCCGCAATAGCCGGTAAACCGGTTACTTTTGCTGCGTGACGCGCTTTGATAATGGCATTTTCAACAAAGGTCAGGCCGGTTTCCTCAACGGAGCCGACTCCCAGTTCCGTCTGTGCCACCACATCCATACCGGCATCCGCCAGCAGTGAGGCCATTTCGCGGACTTTTCCGGCATTGCCGGTAGCTAAAACAATTTTGCGGGTCATATCAGCGCCTGATTACATAAATATCCACTGAACAATATCGTTATAGAGATAGCCCAGTGCATACAGAATAAAAATGACAATCATTGCAGAGAAATCAATACCGCCCATCGGCGGAATGATACGGCGGAACGGCGACATCAGCGGCTCGGTCAGCTGCATCAGTACATAATCCACCGGGTTGCGGCCCTGGCTGAACCAGCTCAGCAGCGCGCGGGCGAGGATCACCCAGAATACCGTCATACCTGCAAGATAAAGAAGATTAAAGAAAGCGACTAACAGCATCAGCCCGCCGAGTTGTCCCTGAAAACCGGCCAGAAACCACGGAAAGAGCAGTTTCAGCAGTACGGCAACATAGGCCACCAGCACAGAAGCCGTATCAATCGGGCCGATAGCCGGAATAATACGGCGCAGCGGACGGACAACCGGCTGTGTGGCTTTCACGACAAACTGGGCAAACGGATTATAAAAGTCCGCGCGCGCCCATTGCATCCAGACACGCAGCAGTAAAATCGTGGCATAGGCATGCAGGAGCGTGGTGACAACAAAATTCAGTGTTTGCATCGGTGAAATCCTTAACAGAAAACAAATTAACCGGTTTGTGATAACGCACTAAGGTACCGGAAGGTCATGATACCGAATGATCAGGATACAGAATAGTTACGCGCACCGAAAATTGCAGTGCCGATGCGTACCATGGTCGAACCGCAGGTAATTGCAGCATCCATATCGTCGGTCATGCCCATCGATAACGTATCCGCCTGCGGGTATTTCCCCTGCAGTTCACGGAAAGCCGTTTCCATCTGACGGAAAACCGCAGACTGGCGCTCAGGATCCGTTTCCGGTGCAGGTATTGCCATCAGTCCGCGCAGACAGACATTCGGCAGTACGGCAACCTGCTCCGCCAGCGCCGGTAATTCCGCAAGGGTGATACCGGATTTACTGTTCTCATCACTGATATTGATCTGGATAAGTACATTCAGCGGTGCTTTATCTGCCGGACGCTGGTCACTCAGGCGCTGGGCGATTTTCAGCCGGTCGATGGTATGACACCAGTCAAAATGCTCCGCAACCAGACGGCTTTTATTAGACTGCAGCGGGCCGATAAAGTGCCATTCCAGATTTTGATTCGCAGAGAAATACTGAATTTTTTCAACGCCTTCCTGGACGTAGTTTTCACCAAAGCGGGTTTGTCCGGCAGCTATCGCTTCTTCGAGCGCGCTCACAGGTTTGGTTTTACTGACGGCAAGTAAGGTCACTGTGTGTGGATCGCGGCCGCATTTTTGCGCCGCAGCGGTTATACGTTCTCTGATTTCTGTCAGATTGTCTTTTATTGGTTTCATGATGATCCGGGAGATAACCTAATGAATATGGATAATTTAATCGCCCTTAGTGTAAAGCATAATGCATCCGATCTGCACCTTTGTGTTGGTCAGGTGCCGGTGTTACGGGTGGATGGAGAGCTTTTTTCGCAGACACACTGTGCGGCGGTAACCGATGACGCACTGCGCGGCTGGGTAAAGACGATCCTCGACCAGGCAAATTACCACAGATTGATGACAAAAGGGCAGGCGGATCTTGCGTTGTTTATCCGCGATCAACCTTTGCGGGTGAATATTTTTATGGCGGGGGGATTGCTGAACGCCGCACTGCGGCTGATAAGCCCCGCAGTTCCTTCTCTGGAGGATATCCTGGCACCGCCGGTGTTTGCCGGGCTGCTGTCAAAAACGCAAAGCGGCCTGATTCTGGTCACCGGGGCGACCGGCAGCGGAAAATCAAGCACGCTGGCGGCGCTGCTCAGTTATATCAATCAGCATTTCCGGCGGCATGTGATTACCCTCGAGGACCCGGTGGAGTTCCGTCACCGCAGCAGGCAGTCGCTGATCCGCCAGCGGGAAATCGGCCGTGATTGTGAGGATTATCAGCAGGGGCTGACAGCCGCGCTGAGACAGGATCCGGATGTGATTATGCTGGGGGAATTGCGGGATGAGGCGGCTATCCGGCTTGCCCTGACGGCGGCGGAAACCGGGCATCTGGTGCTGAGCACGCTCCACACCAGAGGCGCGATTGCGGCGATTGAGCGGCTGACAGATGTGTTCAGCGGTGCGGAGAAAAACCGTGTGTGCAGCCAGATGGCAGGCAGTCTGGTGGCCGTGCTGAGCCAGCATCTGGTGGCTAAACAGGGCGGCGGACGCTGTGCACTGTTTGATGTGCTGATCAATACCCCGGCGGTGGCGAGCCTTATCCGTGATAATAAAGCGTATCAGATTGCCTCTCACCAGCAGTCAGGCTCACAGTCCGGGATGATGACGGAGGAGCAGTGCCTGCAATGGCGGCGCGGCAGAGGAGAGATAGCCGGGGAGGCGGGCGCGGTACCGGCATGGTAAACAGTACCGCGCGCCGGGCGCGGGATAATCAGCCGTAAAGCTGTTCGAACCAGCTTTCAAGGATAATCACGGCAGAGGCGGAATCCACTTTGTCTTTGCCGAGGGCGCGGTAGCCACCGTCTGCAAACAGATTGGCGCGGGCTTCCACTGTGCTGAGGCGTTCGTCATGGAGTTCAGCGCGGATCCCGAAACGCCCGTGCAGGCGGTTGGCGAATTTTTTCGCCTGATTAGTGACCAGCTGCGGCGTGCCGTCCATATTGAGCGGCAGGCCGACAACCACATAATCCGGCTGCCATTCACGGAACACAGCGGCGATCAACTCCCAGTCAGGAATTCCCTCACGGGCTTTCAGTGCCGCCAGCGGGCGGGCGGTGCCGGTGATGGTCTGACCGACAGCCACACCAATGCTTTTGGTGCCGAAATCAAAGGCAATCACAGTATTGCTGCTCATTATGCGTGTCCGGCCTGTTGTGCGATGGTGTAAATATTCACGCCGATACCGGCGGCAGCTTCGCGCCAGCGGTCGGGCATCGGGGTACGGAACAGCAGGCGCTCGCTGGCATCCGCCACCAGCCAGCTGTTTTCCATGATTTCCCGCTCCAGCTGACCGGCCGTCCAGCTTGAGTAACCGAGCGTCATCAGGTAGTGCTCCGGTTGCTCTGCGGTTCCCAGCGTTTCCAGCACGTCTTTTGAGGTGGTCAGAAACAGGTCATCGGTCAGGCGGGTACTGGCAGCGTACTTTTTATCACCGGAGTGCAGAACAAAGCCGTTCTCTTCGGAAACGGGACCGCCGACCAGAACCGGTTTTTCCAGCGACTGATTTTCATCACGGATGTCCGGGGAGATTTTCAGCTTCTGCAGAATTTTACCGACAGACAGCTGTTCGATCGGTTTGTTGATCACCAGTCCCATCGCCCCGTTTTCATTGTGTTCACACAGATACACAACTGAACGCGCAAAATACGGATCATCCAGCGAGGGCATAGCAATGAGAATATGATGTTGTAAGTTCATAACCTTCTTTTCAGTCTGCCCGCAGACCGGAAAAAACAGCCTGCGGGTGTGAATGTACAGACACAGCGCCGGCTGTTACCGGCTGAGACGTTTTTCAATGGCATCCATCAGCATGCCGGTGACAGAAACATCCGGTTGTGCGGCTTCAATTTCGCGGGCACAGGTCGGGCTGGTTACGTTGATTTCAGTCAGGCGGTCGCCGATTACATCGAGGCCGACAAAAATCAGACCTTTTTCTTTGAGGACCGGTGCCACGCTGCGGGCAATGGCCCAATCGCTCTCACTCAGCGGACGCACTTCACCGTGACCACCGGCAGCGAGGTTACCGCGCGTTTCGCCTTTGGCCGGAATGCGCGCCAGGCAGTAAGGAACCGGCTCGCCGTCCACCACCAGGATACGTTTGTCACCGTCTTTGATGGCAGGCAGGAAGTTTTGCGCCATGCAGAAAGTATGACCGTGATTTGTCAGGGTTTCGATAATCACGCCGACGTTCGGATCATCCTGTTTCAGACGGAAAATAGATGCACCGCCCATGCCGTCGAGCGGTTTGAAAATCACATCACCGTGTTTTTGGTGGAATTCACGCAGACGTTGTGCACTGCGGGTGACCAGGGTGTCCGGGGTCAGATCGGCAAACCAGGCGGTGAACAGTTTTTCGTTACAGTCGCGCAGGCTCTGCGGTTTGTTGACGATCAGGGAACCGGCACTTTCCGCACGCTCCAGGATATAGGTGGCGTAAATGAATTCAGTATCAAATGGCGGATCTTTGCGCATCAGAATGACATTCAGTGTACCCAGCGCGATATCCTGCTCACTGCCGAACTGATACCAGCCTGCCGGGTCTTCTTTCACCGTCAGAGTGCGGGTACGGGCACGGGCAACGCCCTGATGCAGATAAAGGTCATTCATCTCCATATAATGGATTTCATAACCACGGCGCTGTGCTTCGAGCAGCATCGCGAAACTGGTGTCTTTTTTGATTTTGATGGAATCGATAGGATCCATCACAATACCGAGCTTGATCATTTTTTCTCCTTAACCCAGATCGCCGAAACGCACCTGCAATGCGGTGATTGCAGTGAGCGCGGTGGTTTCTGTGCGTAATACACGCGGCCCTAATAATATGTCGGTAAACTGATGACCGGCGGTCATCGCGATTTCCTCTGCCGACAGCCCGCCTTCCGGGCCAATCAGCAATCGCACTTTAGCGGTTTCTGCGGGCAGTGTATTGATACTTTGTGATGCACGCGGATGTAAATTTATCTTCAGGGCATCATCATTTTCCGCACACCATGCTTCCAGACTCTGCACCGGGCGGATCTCCGGAACCACGTTGCGGCCGCACTGCTCGCAGGCGGCGATGGCAATTTTCTGCCACTGCTGCTGTTTTTTGTCCAGCCGTTCACCGTCCAGTTTAACACCACAGCGTTCAGAGATCAGGGGGGTAATAATCTGAACACCCAGTTCAACGGATTTCTGAATGGTGAATTCCATTTTTTCGCCGCGTGACATCACTTGTCCGAGATGGATGGACAGCGGGGATTCGCGGTTGTCGTCCTGCTCATCTGTTACACGGACGGACACACTTTTTTTGCTGATATCCGTAATTTCGGCATTAAAAATCCGGTTGGTGCCGTTAAACAGGATCAGGGAATAGCCGGTTTTCATCCGGAGCACACGGGCAACATGGTTGGCGCCGTCATCTGTCAGTTCAGTCACCAGGCCGGGGGTTAAAGTGCCGGGGTGATAAATGCGCGGGATCCGCATGAAAATATCCTTTACGTTCTGCCGGCACACTGCCGGTTGATACACATTGCCCCATGATAATAGAGGGGGGATCCTCACTGCAAGCATCAGCCGGGATCATTACATGCCGGGGTAACTGTCAATATTGCGTGATGGATCGAAAAAAAATGTAATTCGGCTGTAATCAGGGAAAAAAACGTGTCTTTCCCGGGACGGTCAGGCAGGCTGCGGATATCGCAACAGAGAAAGGCGCGGGGGAAACATGGACTGGCTGATTATGATTATCTGGGGAGTATTTTTGCCGCCGCCGCTGAAAGCCGGGACGGAATATATTCTGCGCCATTACTATCAGTATCCGCAGCGGTTACCGGGCGGGTGGCTGTATCTGCACTGCCTGTTATCCGGCGTGCTGATAGTGTTCTGGTCAGACGGGCAGGGTGTGTATGTCCTGTTTCTGACACTGCTGTTTTTGTGCTTGGTGATGCTGTTTCATATTGATAACTCGGTATTTTATCTGCCGGATAAACTGGTGTTTCCGGTGCTGTGGGCCGGATTGCTGTTTCAGAATGAGGTCCGGCTGGTGACGATCTCTTCCGCGTTGTACGGGGTGATCGGCGGTTTTTTTCTGCTCTGGAGTGTGGCGGAAGGCTATGCCTGGTGCCGGAAAAAAAGCGGCCTGGGCGGCGGGGATATCAAACTGTTTTCTGCCTCCGGTGCCTGGGTGGGGGCGGAACAGCTCGCGCTGTTGCTGATGCTGGCCTGTGTGTCCGCGCTGGTGGTGTCCGGGCTGCAATATTTACGTCACCGCTGTCATCATCACCCGCGATGCGGCCCGCGCATTATTGCCTTCGGGCCGCATTTAATTGCGGGGATGATTATGGTGATGGGAATGATATCAGGCAGTCGTTTTCAGTAACGGGATCAGCCTTTCCCAGTGTGATTCCGCACCGAGTACAGCCTGGTTCGGGATGTGCTGAAATGCGCCGTCCTCTTCCAGCAGCAGGGTCGGGAAGCCGCCGGTCGGGTTATGCACAAATAACTGACGGCTCTCATGAATATGCTGCTCAGTATTATCAGACTGAATATCACTGATACCCAGTTTATCCGCCAGTCTGCGCAAAGTATCGCGGTTAAGCGGCAGCCCGTCCTGATAATAGGCTTTCTGGCAGGCTTCCAGCATGTCAATGCCTTTACCGGACTGCGCCTGTGCACTGAGAATAGCGGCAATCGGCGGCACGGAATCCATCACCCACTCCTGATTTTTCAGCAGGGTGTAAAAGGCATCGGTAAACGGTTGTCCGGTCAGCTGAGTGATGCGCTGATTGTGGTTGCGGATCATCTCCCGCATGCTGTCATCTGCCGGGCGGCGCTGTGAGCCGGTGATCATCCCGCCGCCGTGCAGGGCGATCGTCACGCCCTGTTTATGTGCGGCCTGAATAAACGGCGCGATACCATAACACCAGCCGCAGAGCGGATCATAAATATAGTGCAGCGTTTTTACTGACATTCTGTTTTCCTTAAATCAGATTACTGCGGCCAGCGCATTTCGCCTTTGAGCACTTTGGCACTCAGTTCGAGGCTTGACTCATCCGCCAGGGCCGGGTAAGCGGCTTTCAGTGTGCTGATCATCTGCTGTGAGTCCTTACTCTCTTTCAGAGCGGTTTCCGCACGGGTCAGATAATCTGCGGTAAAGGTAATGGCAGCCGGTGAAAAATGGCTGTTACCGACATAATGGCCGGGCACCACGGTGGCCGGATGTTTGTCCTGCATACTTTTCAGCGACTGCTGCCAGTACTGACGGGATTCCGGGGTTTGCGTATCCGCCAGCCAGACATGGATATTCTCTGAAACCAGCACGCCGCCCATCACTGCGGACAGTGACGGCACCCATACATAACTGCGCTCCGGCGCCGGGCTGTTCAGTCCCTCAATCAGAATACTTTCCCCTTCCAGCATAATGCGGTTGCCTTCTAACGGTTCCGGCACAATGATACTCTGCGGGGCATTCTCTTTCAGAACCGGTCCCCAGTAAGCCAGTTTGCCGTCTTTGCTCTCTTTAATCAGTGCGACGGTCTGCGGAGTGGCGACAATCTTAGCCTGCGGGAAGGCTTTTTTCAGTTCATCCAGACCGAAATAGAAATCCGGATCAGAATGGCTGATATAAATGGTGGTCAGCGTTTTGCCGGTCGCACGGATTTTATCCGCCAGTACCTGAGCATCATCTTTCTGAAACTGGGCATCAATCAGAACCACCTCATTTTTGCCGCTGATGATTTCCGAGGAAACCGGGAAGATACTTTTTTCGCCGGGGTTATACACTTCCAGCGACAGCGGTGCGGCGGCAGTAACAAAAGAAGCCCCCATCAGGGCGCTGAATACCAGTGAGGTACGGATTGCAGAAGTCATGGTGTTATCCTTTTTGCAGGTGAATCGTTAAGATGACGCTATAATAAGTTGCATAATCCGCCGGAAAAACCCCATAATCCGGTCTTCATTGTTGCATAAACCGGACAAATAAAATGGACAGGATCACTGCCGCTCAGGTTTTTATTACCATTACCGAACAGCGCAGCATGAGCAAAGCTGCGGATATGCTGGGAATGTCCCGCGCGATGGTCACGCGCTATCTGGCCGAAATGGAAAACTGGGCCGGTGTGCGGTTGCTGAACCGGACAACCCGCAGTCTGACGCTGACCTCCGCCGGTGAAGCGGTGCTGACGCAAAGCCGGGAATTGCTGTCACTGGCAACGGCGATTGCCCGTCCGGTGGTGACGGAAGATGAGGCGGTCAGCGGCCTGGTGCGTGTCACCTGTGCCCAGTCACTGGCGATGGTGGCACTGTCAAAGGCACTTGTGCAGTTCCGGGCCCGCTATCCGGCTGTTGCTGTCGATGTGCAGGTCACAAACAAGGCGATCAGCCTGGTGGAGGAGCGCATTGATCTGGGGATCCGCATCACCAACAATCTCGAACCAAACCTGATCGCGAAGCCGCTTTCCCGTTGTGATTCTGTGGTCTGTGCGTCACCGGCCTATCTGGAAAAGCATGGGTACCCGCCGTCACCCGAAGCACTCAGTGAACTGACCTGTCTGACCTATAATTTTTACGGCCGCAGTCTGTGGCTGTTTGAACGGGATGAACAGGTGATTTCTGTCCCGGTAAGCGGGGCGCTCAGTGCCAATGAATCCACTTTTCTGCTGGAAGCAACGCTGAACGGGGAAGGTATTGCATTGCAGCCTTACTGTTCGGTGTATGAACATCTGAAAACCGGGCGACTGGTACGTCTGTTTCCTGAATACCGGCTGCCTGCGCTCGGCATTTATGGCATTTATACCAGCCGCGAGCATATGGCGCGGCCGCTGCGCCTGCTGCTGGATTTTCTGGCGGAGTGGTTTGCGCATTCGCCGGACTGGCTGCCGTATCTGCTGGATGAAAAAACTAACCGGTAACCCGCTTTAACTGCCGCAGAACGGCCTGCATATGCTGGCGGAGATGGGTGATAAAAATATCTGTCAGTACAGAATGCGGTCTGTGCAGCGGGCGGATCAGGCTCACGGTGAACGGAATATCCTCACTGAACGGGCGGACACAAATTCCGCTGCAATCCATGGCAGTCAGCGGGTTAACGACAGACACCCCCAGCCCCTCCCTGACCATGGCACATACCGAGGCCGCACTGTGTGTTTCCATGATCATCCGGCGCGGGATCTGCTTTTCACTGAACAATGTATCGATTTTCTGCCGGTAACTGTCCGCAACGGACAGACTGATAAAATTCTGCTGCGCAAAATCAGCAGGGGTCAGTACTGATTTGCTGCACAGCGGATGCGACTCCGGCAGCACACAGACTTCACTGAGCGTGAGCAGGGTTTCCTGCAGGGTGCCGGGTGGTGTCAGCTGATGTTCGGTGATCCCGAGGTCATAACGCTGGGCGGAGAGCCACTCTTCAAGAAGCGGTGATTCCTGCGGGGCGATTTCAAAATTCACATCCGGATACTGCGCATGAAATGTGCGGCAGACCGCGGGCAGTAATGACTGAGCAAAGGCGGGCAGACAGGTGATTGCCAGCTGGGCATGCTGAAACTGGCGGATGCTCTCCGCTGCCCGGCTGATGCGCTCAAGCCCGTAATATGATCGCTCCACTTCCTCAAATAACCGCAGCCCCTGTTCTGTCGGGTGCAGGCGGCCTTTGATGCGGTCGAAAACACGGAACCCGAGGATTTTTTCGAAACGGGCAAGCTCCCGGCTGACCGTCGGCTGTGAGGTATGCAGCAGTTGCGCGGCATCCGTCAGACTTTTTGTTGTCATAACCGCGTGGAAAATATCAATGTGACGCCAGGAGTAGTGTTCCATTATTCATCAAGTCCATATCAGTAATGAATAGATCTTAGCAAATCAGATATTTTAAATCGCGCAGAATTTTTGTCACGATGGAAAAAAATGAGATCACGATCAAAAAGAGCACAACATCATGACCATCGCAACCAAAACACTCCGCGCCCCGTTTACCCCGGATGCCCTGCGCAGCCTGGCTCAGCAGTACGGTACCCCGCTGTGGCTGTATGACAGTGAGGTGATTGTCAGCCGTATTGCACGGCTGAACCACTTTGATGTGATCCGTTTTGCGCAGAAAGCCAATTCCAATATTCATATTCTGCGCCTGATGCATGAGCATGGTGTAAAAGTGGATTCTGTATCTGCCGGGGAAATCGAACGGGCACTGAAAGCCGGTTACCGTCCGGATGAGATAGTTTTTACCGCCGATATGATCACAGAAGAAACGCTGGATCGTGTGCTGGAACTCGGCATTGCGGTGAATACCGGCTCGGTGGATATGCTGCGCCAGATTGGTGCCCGTCGTCCGGGACATCCGGTGTGGCTGCGCATTAATCCGGGGTTTGGTCACGGTCACAGCCAGAAAACCAATACCGGCGGCGAGAACAGCAAACACGGGATCTGGTTTGCGGATCTCGGTGAAGCACTGGCGGAGATCAGCCATTATCAGCTGACATTAACCGGCATCCATATGCATATCGGTTCCGGTGTGGATTATGAGCACCTGGCTACGGTCTGTGATGCCATGGCCGAACTGGTGATCACCAATAATCTGGATATCCGCGCGATTTCTGCCGGCGGCGGATTATCGACCCCTTACCGTGAAGGGGATGAAATTATTGATATCGATAATTATTTTTCACTCTGGGATGCCGCCCGGGCACGTATTGCCCGCCATCTCGGCCGTGAGATCACCCTGGAAATTGAACCGGGTCGTTATCTGGTGGCGGAATCCGGTATTCTGCTGGCACAGGTGCGGGCGGTCAAAGGTATGGGGAGCCGTCACTATGTGCTGGTGGACAGTGGTTTTAATGACCTGATGCGTCCGGCCATGTACGGCAGTTATCACCATATTTCTGTGTTACCGGCAGCGGGAGAGCTGCAAAACAGCACAGTGCGGGAAACGATTGTGGCCGGGCCGTTATGTGAATCCGGGGATGTGTTTACCCAGCTGGAAGGCGGAATGGTGGTGCCGCGTGCATTACCGGAAGCCGGTGTGAATGATTTTCTGGTCTTTCACGATACCGGGGCATACGGTGCGTCGATGTCATCGAATTACAACAGCCGTCCGTTATTACCGGAAATCTTATTTACTGACGGAAAGGCAAAACTGATCCGCCGTCGTCAGACAATTGATGAACTGATGGCGCTGGAAATCACTGAATAATATATTATCCGTTATTGTTTCTGACTGATATTGAAAATCCCCGGAAATAACATCCCGGGGATTTTATTTTTATACTCCCCGGGAGTATATTATTGTTATTTATTATCACATAAAGATAACAATATAATAATGATTATTAACGCAATAACTGCATCCGGAGGCGGTATCCCGGCAGAGTGTGACAGACGTTATAAAACAGATTACCTGTCATAGAGTCCCCGCACTGTTACCTCTATTATCCCTTTAGTTACTTTATTATTTATCGCCGGTACAGTTTTTATATAACAGTGCCGGTCAGCTTTTTCCGGGGACGTGCGTATTATGAATTTAATGCAGCCATTTGTATCAGAAAAATTAACACTTAAAAATAAATTAGTTTATCCGCCGGTCAGAATAAAACGCGCTGCTGACGGCTACGCGAATTACTTTCATCTGGCGCATTATATGTCTTTTGCTGTCGGTCAGGTTGGGCTGATTATTATGGAAGAGTGCGCTGTTACCGCTGACGGTCGTCTGGGCAGTGGCGCGCTGGGTTTATATGAGGGCGGGCATGTCACGATGCTGGCGCAGATTGTGGCGATGCTGCAAAATGAAGGCAGCAAAGTGGCGATTCAGCTTAATCATGCAGGCAGCAAGTCACGGCTGGAATCCGGCAATATTATTCAGGATATTAATGCATTAACCGCAGAAGATATTACGGCATTGTTTGACTGTTATACACACGCGGCGGCACGGGCAGATAAAGCCGGTTTTGATGCCGTGGAAATTATGGCATCCCATGAATTTTTAATTTCTCAGTTTATTGATCGGCGGACAAATCAGCGCAGCGATAAATACGCCGATCCGGTTATTTTCCTGACTGAATTACTGACCGCAGTCCGCAAATCCTGGCCGGAAGATAAAGCGGTTATTTTACGTATCGGCACCCGTTACTGCGAAGAAGACAGTATTTCATTTACACAAAAAATTCTGCGTAATATTAATCCGCTTATTGATATTGTACATATATCTAATGGCGGCAGTCAGATGCACGGAACAAATAAAGGTGTTGCTTATCAGCTGGAAGATACCAAAGGGGTAAAAAAAGGCTGTGAAAAACCGGTTATTGTTGTCGGAGGTATTCGTGATCACCAACTGGCTGATGAGATATTAGAACATCAGTATGCGGATTTAATTGCTGTCGGGCGCGGGTTATTACGCAATCCTAACTGGTATCTGGAATATTTACTGAAATATGATCGTAAATTAATTCCCCGTCCGTATATCCGGGCATTTCGCTGATAACAGTAAATACAATGACAGGAAGATAACATGGCAATATCAGTCTTAAAACGTATTTTCAGTGCCGGTGTATTACTGCTGTGTTTCAATTGTGCCGGGGCAAAAGAAATCACCGATCTCACCGGAAACCGGGTCACTATTCCGGATACGGTAGAGCGGATTGCTGTTGTGCCTATTCCGTGGATGTCGATGATTTATGTGGTGGATGGTTCAGATGCAAAAATTGCCGGGATGCATCCGTCAGCAAAAGAGGCTTACCGCAACAGTATTTTAAAAACACTGGCGCCCGGAATTGAGAAGGTGAACAGCACTTTTGTGAATAAAGATTTCACGATTAACGGTGAAGAGCTGGTCAGGTTAAACCCGGATCTGGTGATTATCTGGGATTACCAGAAAGAAGAAAAAGAGAAACTGGATAAACTCGGTATCCCGGCGGTGGCAATCAGATACGGTGATTTGGATGATGTGAAAAACGGGATCAGGTTGCTGGGCGATATTCTGGGCAAAGAAAAGCGGGTCGCAGATTTACTGGCTTTTTTTGATCATCAGATTGAGTCAGTGAACACGGTGACAAGAGACTCAACTCCGGTGACTATTCGTGAAATGCCGTACGGAAAGCCGGGCATTTTGTATGTCAGAGACAAAAACCTGACGGTGGCCGGCAAAACCTCGGTAAACAGCCTGATGATCAACCGGGCCGGGGGCATTAATCTGACAGATGATATGCCGGTGAAACCAAATTGGATCACGGTATCGGCAGAGCAGGTGGTCAACCTGGATCCTGAAATTATTATTCTGAGCCAGTTTGATTCATTCGTGCCGGAAGATGTGTACCGGAATACGGTCGGCTGGCAGGGCGCAGAAACGATTTCAGCCGTGAAGAACAGACGTGTCTATAAAGCCCCTATCGGTATTTACCGCTGGGATGCACCGGGGATCGAAACGCCGCTGATGATGAAATGGATTGAAGCGCGGGTTAAGCGTAAACCGGCAGATGATGCGGCAATACAGCAGGATATCCGTCAGTTCTTTAAGCAGTTCTTTGATACCGATCTGACAGACGCACAAATACGGGAAATCCTCAGCCTGGATGCCAATATGACCGGTAACAGCGATACAGGACGGTAATACAGAGCGCAGTAATGGCGGAGCAGGGAACTGCTCCGCCGTGTTATTTATGCGCCGGGATTTTCACCTTTGCGGTAACGGTGAGAATGGGCGTGTGATTTTAAGCCGATAATCTCCGGTGCAAACTCATCCACATTAATCGAGCGCAGACGGCTGGCTTCGGCTTTGCGCAGAATATCCGCTTCTTCCGGAGTGACTTTTCCGCCCTCCAGGGCAATATCTGCCAGTTTATCCAGCCGGGTGAAATCAATGTGTTTTTCAGCCATGCGGCTCAGGCGATCCACCAGCGGTTCGGCGGCGAGAATATCACTGAGTGCAGCATTGAGCAGCCCGTGCGGGTTGTTGGGATCAGGTGCCAGATATTGTCCGCGTCCGATTCTGTCGCGGGTCTCTGACGGTTCCTGCAGCAGACGGGCGAGTTTGCTGTCCAGTCTGTCTGACGGCGGACGGTGATGGCGGCCTGTCGGGAAGATGGTCAGGCGCAGCAGCGCAGCGACTTTGCGGTCAGGGAAGTTGGTCAGCAGTTCATCCATCGCTTTTTCAGCCTCATACAGGCAATCCTGTACAGCCCAGTGCACCAGCGGTAAGTCTGCCTGCGGACGGCCATCCTCATCAAAGCGTTTTAAGGTGGCGGATGCCAGGTAAAGCTGGCTGAGTATATCGCCGAGTCTGGCGGAGATCCGCTCACGGCGTTTTAAGCTGCCGCCGAGTGTCGCCATGGCAATATCAGACAACAGTGCCAGGTTGGCGCTCAGCCGGTTGAGGTGCTGATAATAGCGGCGGGTGGCATCCCGGAACGGTGACGGGCTGAAATGTCCGCGTGAAAGTCCGAGCCAGAAACTGCGGGTGGCAGCGGTTAACACATGGCCGACATGAGCAAACAGCGCGTTATCGAAGTCATTCAGCTGATTATCCGCCGCTGCGGCCATCTCAGTCAGTATGTACGGGTGACAGCGGATAGCGCCCTGACCAAAGATAATCATACTGCGGGTCAGAATATTGGCACCTTCGACAGTAATCGCGATAGGCGCACCCTGATAGTTGCGGGCCAGGAAGTTGGACGGTCCGAGGCAGATACCTTTACCCCCCGCAATATCCATGGCATCAATAATGGCGCGCTGTCCCCGGTGGGTACAGTGGTATTTCACAATCGCGGACAGAACCGCCGGTTTTTCTCCCAGCATAATACCGGTGGTGATCAGTGTGGCGGCGGCATCCATCAGATAGGCATTTCCGGCAATCCGCGCCAGCGGCTCCTCAATCCCTTCCATTTTGCCGATCGGCATTCGGAACTGGCGGCGGATATAAGAATAAGCACCGATTGCCATGGCCGCACTTTTCAGCCCGCCGGTGGCATTGGACGGCAGGGTGATACCACGCCCGACCGACAGACACTCCACCAGCATGCGCCAGCCCTGTCCGGCCATAGCCGGCCCGCCGATAATATAATCCAGCGGCACAAAGACATCTTTGCCGCGTGTCGGGCCGTTCTGAAACGGGACATTAAGCGGGAAATGACGGGTGCCGGTTTCAACCCCGGGGGTATTTACCGGGATGAGTGCGCAGGTGATCCCGAGCGAGGCTTTTTCACCGAGCAGTTTGTCCGGGTCATACAGTTTAAAGGCGAGACCCAGTACTGTGGCGACCGGTGCCAGGGTGATATAGCGTTTATTCCAGTTCAGGCGCATGCCGAGCACCTGTTCACCCTGCCATTCGCCGGTGCAGATAATCCCGGTATCCGGAATGGCACCGGCATCTGAACCGGCTTCCGGGCTGGTCAGGGCAAAGCAGGGGATTTCCTCCCCGGAGGCCAGTCCCGGCAGCCAGCGTTTTTTCTGCTCATCAGTGCCGTAGTGCTGTAACAGCTCTCCCGGCCCCAGTGAGTTAGGAACGCCGACGGTAATCGCCAGAATACCGGAAACTCCGGCGAGTTTTTGCAGCACCCGCGCCTGGGCATAGGCGGAGAACGCCAGGCCGCCATATTCTTTGCGGATGATCATGGCGAAGAATTTATGCTCGCGCAGGAACTGCCATAGCTCCGGCGGCAGATCTGCCAGTTCGTGGGTAATTTCAAAATCATTGGCCATCCGGCAGGCTTCTTCTGCCGGGCCGTCGAGGAAAGCCTGTTCTTCTGCTGTCAGTTGCGGGGCAGGATAGCTGTGCAGTTTCTGCCAGTCCGGCTGCCCGCGAAATAAATCACCTTCCCACCAGGTGGTACCCGCATCGATCGCCTCTTTTTCTGTCTGCGACATCGGCGGCATTACTTTGCGGAACAGCAGCATCAGACGGCTGCTGAACAGTGCCTGACGGACGGGGGTGATAACAAACGGCAGGGTAACCAGCACCAGTAAAACGGTGACAGTAAACGGCCATAAACGGAAGATATTCATGACGATACTGAACAGTACCAGTGTCATTGCACTGTACTTCAGGCTGACCCGGTGAAATGAGAGCAACCCGGTGACGGCGATAAACAGAATAATGCTGATTAGTAACATGATGAACCTCCGTAGGCGGATATTCGTGTCAGCACAATATGATGTCATCAGAGGTCTGACCTGTTGTGTTCAGATTTAGCGCAACGGCGGAATAACTTCAATGATTTCACATTTTATTTACAACTCAGCTCACAAAATTAGCAAAATAAAATCCGGCCATTGACAAACCCGCAGGGGTTGGCGACGACCGACAGAGGTTGTAAAAATAAACTAGGAAAAACCACGTTTTATCCTTCTTTGTCAGCAATCTCAATGTGTCTTATTTGCAGATACCACGGATTGTGACTTCTTTCACCCCGGCAGATCCGTTACACTCAGGACAGACAAATCCGATTCATTTTCAGGAGCCTATCTCTATGTACCAGGAACTTATCCGCGGTGAACTGACCGAAGCAGCGGCAACCCTCGATAACTTTTTGAAAGATGAGAATAATATCGATGCTATCCGCCGGGCTGCTGTCATGCTGGCTGATTCTTTTAAAGCGGGCGGCAAAGTGATGTCATGCGGCAACGGCGGTTCACACTGCGATGCGATGCATTTTGCGGAAGAACTGACCGGGCGCTACCGTGAAAACCGTCCGGGCTATCCGGCGATTGCCATTTCAGATGTCAGCCACTTATCCTGCGTCAGCAATGATTTTGGCTATGAATATGTTTTCTCCCGTTTTGTGGAATCTGTCGGCCGTGAAGGGGATGTGTTACTCGGTATCTCCACATCCGGTAATTCAGGCAACATTATTAAAGCCATTGAAGCAGCCCGCGCCAAAGGCATGAAAGTGATCACGCTGACCGGCAAAGACGGCGGTAAGATGGCAGGCAGCGCGGATATTGAAATCCGTGTTCCGCACTTTGGTTATGCGGATCGCATTCAGGAAATCCATATTAAGGTTATTCATATTCTGATCATGCTGATCGAAAAAGAAATGGCCAAATAACCGGATATAAGCCGGATCCTGAAAAAGCACTCTGCCGCCGGTTGAGTGCTTTTTTATGGCGTAATGCCTGTCTTATTCACCATAAGCATAAATCACCTTACATATAACTAAATCATCTAAAAGAATGATATTTTCGCGATTGTGAAACTATCAGATTGCGGGTAACAATAGTCCTCAGTCATCACAAAAACGGGTAAGGGAGAAAGGCGATGTGTGAATTGCTGGGGATGAGTGCGAATGTCCCGACTGATATTCATTTCAGTCTCAGTGGCCTGATCCCGCGCGGCGGCGAAACCGGGCCGCATAAAGACGGGTGGGGAATTACGTTTTATGAAGGAATGGGCTGCCGGACATTCAAAGACGCCCGTGCCTGCTGCAACTCCCCCGTTGCCCGTTTTGTCCGTGACTATCCTGTCAAATCCGAAGCGGTGATCGCCCATATCCGCCAGGCAAACAGAGGGGTGGTATCACTGGAAAATACCCACCCTTTTACCCGCGAACTGTGGGGGCGGAACTGGACATATGCCCATAACGGGCAGCTCAGCGGCTATGAGCATCTGCCGACCGGTTTTTTTACCCCGGTCGGCCAGACTGACAGCGAGCATGCATTCTGCTGGCTGCTGAATCAGCTGAAAGAAAAATACCCGCAGCCGCCGCAGGATCTGCAGACAGTATTCCGTGAAATTAAACGGCTGGCGGATGTGCTGCGGCAGTTTGGTGTCTTTAATATGCTGCTGTCAGACGGCAGCTATGTGCTGGCGTACTGTTCAACGAATCTGCACTGGATCACCCGCCGCGCACCTTTTGGTAAGGCGCGGTTGGTGGACAGTGATGTGGAGATTGATTTCTCACAGCATACCCGGCCGGATGATGTGGTGTCTGTGATTGCCACGCAACCGCTGACCGGCAATGAACAGTGGCAGAAAATCGGGCCCGGCGAAGCCGTTCTCTTTTATTACGGCGAACGGGATGAGTCCGTGTTCTGAGTCAGCAAACCGGTATCCGCTGCCGGTGCCGGTAAAGCTGAATGTGCAGCGGTTACATAACGGCCGTTAACAACCGCAACGACTGCCGGTATCTGATTTTCAGCGAAATACTGATAAGCAGGCTGCAACTGCTGCCAGAACGCCAGATGTGCGGAGTTCCGGTGGCGGTTCAGGTTCTCAGGCGTCATCCGGAAAGGGTAAATCGCGATATTCAGATCTGTCTGTCCGCTCAGCAGGGCGCTTTCCACATAGCGGTAAATCTCATCAATATAAGCATCTGTCATGGCGTAGCAGCCGACGGATTTGCAGTCACCGTGAACCATCAGATAATCCCCGGTATAGCCGTGCGCACGGTCGAATTCATTGGGAAAACCAAGGTTGATAGCTCGGTAAAACCGACTGTTCGGGTTAAGCTGTGACAGACTGATGCGGTAAAATCCTTCCGGGCTTTTTAAATCACCGGTCAGTTGCTTTGGTCCGAGGCCGCCGGAAAACTGACAAACCGGGTAGCGTTTTACCAGTTTAAAACGTCCGTTATTTTCCCGCTTATAAAGCTCCAGCTCTTTTTCTTCTTTAAATATCTGTATGAATACCTGGCTGTTCCGGACATCACTCACCGGCGCTGTGAGCCATAATGACGCGGATTTTTCCGTGTTTGCTGATGATTGTCCCGCAAAAAACAGCAGGCCGATCATCATAAAAATGATATGTCGCATTCTTAATATTCAGGGTGGCAATAGGTTGGTGAAAAAAGTAACAACAGATTGCCATGATGCAGATAATTTGTGAATGGTTTCCTGTGAGAATAAAATCGGTTGTTACAAATATTGTTGTGGTTAAAAAATAAACAGCAATCGGTAAAGATGACTTAACTACTCGGTAAAGGCGAGTTATTAGGCTTTTTCTGATCACAATAATCCCATTTGCTTGAACCAGGTCACTCGTTTCGCCGGACAGAATTGTTGTGAAGTGGTAAAATAATGCGGATCTGATTTACGCAAAATCGTGACATACATCAGAGAAAACAGCCCGGGGCGACAATAACGGCCCGGAGTGTTTTTATTGTTGAGTTGTCATACGCTGCTGCGGCAGTGATGACGTGGGTTTAACAAAAACTTGTGCAAATTTTATGATTAAAATTAAAAAAGGACTCGACCTGCCGATCGCAGGAGCACCTGCTCAAGTCACAGAAGATGGCCCTTCAGTCCGCCACGCAGCATTGCTGGGTGAGGAATACATCGGGATGCGTCCGTCGATGCTGGTTCAGGAAGGTGAATCAGTGAAGAAAGGACAGGCTCTTTTTGAAGACAAAAAGAACCCCGGTGTGATTTTTACCAGCCCCGCCTGCGGAGTGGTAAAAGCCATCAATCGTGGTGAGCGTCGTGTATTACAATCTGTGGTGATTGAGATACAGGGAGACGAGCAATTAACATTTGACAGTTATGACCGCCGGGATCTGCCGTCACTGACCCGTGAACAGGCAGAGAAAAACCTGGTGGCCTCCGGATTATGGACCGCGCTGCGGACACGTCCGTTCAGTCATACCCCAAAATTAGGCTCTGTGCCGGCTGCTATTTTTGTCACTGCTATGGACACCAATCCGCTGGCGGCTGATCCGCTGGTGATTATCCGTCAGGAACAGGCGTCATTTGATGACGGCTTACAGGTACTGAGCTGCCTGACGGAAGGGAAGGTTCATGTTTGTCACGGTACAGATGACTTCGCAAAAGTTACCGATAACAATCGTGTTAGTTACACGCAGTTTACCGGGCCGCATCCGGCAGGCCTTGCCGGTACGCACATCCACTTCCTGGAACCGGTCAGCGCAACGAAAACCGTCTGGTCTCTGAATTACCAGGATGTCATCGCCATCGGTAAACTGTTCACGACCGGCTTTTTATATACCGACCGTATTGTGGCGCTCGGTGGCCCGCAGGTGGAAAATCCGCGTCTGCTGAAAACCCGCCTCGGCGCAGATCTGTATGAACTGACCGAAGGGCAGTTGAAAGCCGGTGAAAACCGCATTATTTCCGGTTCGGTCCTGTGGGGCGTGGCCAGTGATGATGCTCATCACTATCTGGGCCGTTTTACCAATCAGGTCTCTGTTCTGGAAGAAGGCCGGGAGAAAGAGCTGTTCGGCTGGATTATGCCGGGCACAGACAAATACACGGTTACCCGCACCACACTGGGTCATTTCTTTAAGAAAAAACTGTTCTCATTCACCACATCAATGAATGGTGGCGAACGTTCTATGGTGCCAATCGGCAGTTATGAACGTGTGATGCCGCTCGACATTATGGCGACACATTTCCTGCGCGATCTGCTGGCGGGTGATACTGACAGTGCCCAGGCACTGGGTGCGCTGGAGCTGGATGAGGAAGATCTGGGGCTGTGTACCTATGTCTGTCAGAGTAAATATGAGTACGGCCCGGTGCTGCGTGACGTACTGACCAGGATTGAGCAGGAAGGATAATCATGGGTCTGAAAAAATTTCTCGAAAAAATTGAGCCGCATTTTGAACCGGGCGGTAAATTACAGAGATGGTATGCACTGTACGAAGCAGCCGCCACCATCTTCTATACCCCGGGGACAGTTACCCGCGGGCGTTCACATGTCCGTGACTCCATCGACCTTAAACGTCTGATGATCCTGGTCTGGTTATCCGTTTTCCCGGCCATGTTCTGGGGGATGTATAACGTCGGTAACCAGGCAATGCCGGTACTGCTGGATATGTACAGCGGTGCGGAGCTTCAGCAGGTGATTGCCGGTGACTGGCATTATCGTCTGGCGGAGCTTATCGGGGTGTCCTTCACACAGGACGCGGGCTGGATCAGCAAGATGCTGTTCGGCGCTGTCTATTTCCTGCCGATCTACGGGGTGATTTTTATCGTCGGCGGCTTCTGGGAAGTCCTGTTTGCGATGATCCGCGGGCATGAAATCAACGAAGGTTTCTTTATCACCTCCATTCTGCTGGCACTGATTGTTCCGCCGACGCTGCCGTTATGGCAGGCCGCGCTGGCTGTCACCTTCGGTGTGGTGGTCGCAAAGGAAATTTTCGGTGGTACAGGACGCAACTTCCTGAACCCGGCACTGGCCGGTCGTGCTTTCCTGTTCTTCGCTTATCCGGCTCAGATTTCCGGTGATACCGTCTGGACTGCCGCTGACGGCTTCTCCGGCGCAACCCCGCTGTCACAGTGGGCGGTCGGTGGCGAGCATCAGCTCGTTAATACCATGACCAATCAGCCGATTTCCTGGATGGATGCCTTTATCGGTAACGTACCGGGCTCGATTGGTGAAGTTTCCACGCTGATGATTCTGATCGGTGGTGCAGTCATTCTGTTTGCCCGTATTGCGTCTCTGCGTATTGTGGCCGGTGTGATGGTCGGGATGATCGCAATGTCCGCCGTCTTTAATATGATTGGTTCGGATACCAACCCGCTGTTTGCTATGCCGTGGTACTGGCATCTGGTCCTGGGCGGTTTTGCCTTCGGTATGATTTTCATGGCGACGGACCCGGTTTCAGCCTCATTTACCGACAAAGGGAAATGGGCTTACGGGATCCTGATCGGGGTGATGTGTGTCCTGATCCGTGTGGCAAACCCGGCATATCCGGAAGGGATGATGCTGGCTATCCTGTTCGCCAACTTATTCGCCCCGTTATTTGATTATCTGGTGGTTCAGGCAAACATTAAACGGAGAAAAGCACGTGGCTAATGAAAAAACGAAAAACAAGGACAGTGTCGCAAGAACGTTTATCGTTGTCTTCGTCCTTTGCCTTGTGTGTTCAATAGTCGTGGCCGGTTCTGCTGTGGGGCTGAAGTCCACGCAGCAGAACCAGATTATGCTGGATAAGCAGCGTAACATTCTGGATGTGGCCGGGTTACTGACGCCATCCATGCCGGCAGACGAAATCGATGCTGTCTATAAAAAATTCATCAGAGCAAAAATGGTGAATTTAAAAACCGGTCAGATGAGCGACAGCACCGGCAAGTACGATCTCAACGATGAACTGCGCAGTGATGAGAGCAGTATTGCCCTGTCACCGGAAGAAGATCTGGCGAAAATCCGCCGCCGTGCCAATAGCGCGGAAATCTATCTGGTACAGAATGAGCAGGGTGAAACCAGCAAGATTGTTCTGCCGGTTTACGGCTCCGGTCTGTGGTCGGTGATGTATGCCTTTATCGCGATTGATGTCGACGGTATCACCTCCGAGGGGATCACTTACTACCAGCACGGTGAAACGCCGGGGCTGGGCGGTGAGGTGGATAACCCGCAATGGCGTAAACAGTGGATTGGTAAAAAGCTGTTTAATGAAGAAGGTATGCCGGCTATCAAAATAGTCCGCAGCGGCGCCACTGACAGCCCGTACGGCATTGATGGTTTATCCGGTGCGACACTGACCTCAAACGGTATCCAGCATATGTTTGATTTCTGGCTGGGCGACAACGGTTTTGGCCCGTTCCTGAAAACAGTACGCGAAGGAGCGTTGAATCATGGCTGATAGTAAAGAAATTAAACGCGTTCTTCTCGGACCGTTATTAGATAACAACCCGATTGCCCTCCAGGTACTGGGTGTGTGTTCGGCGCTGGCTGTGACCACCAAACTGGAAACTGCACTGGTTATGACCATCGCGGTAACCCTGGTGACGGCATTCTCCAGCATGTTTATCTCGATGATCCGTAACTTTATTCCGGGCAGTGTGCGGATTATCGTTCAGATGGCAATTATCGCCTCGCTGGTTATTCTTGTTGATCAGATCCTGAGGGCCTATGCCTACGGTATCTCCAAGCAGCTTTCCGTGTTCGTCGGCCTGATCATTACCAACTGTATTGTGATGGGACGTGCGGAAGCGTATGCCATGAAAGCACCACCGCTTGAAAGCTTTATGGACGGTATCGGTAACGGCCTGGGTTACGGTGTGATCCTGCTGCTGGTGGGCTTCTTCCGCGAACTGATCGGCTCCGGCAAACTCTTTGGTGTGACCGTGCTGGAGACAGTACAGAACGGTGGCTGGTATCTGCCGAACGGCCTGTTCCTGCTGGCACCAAGTGCATTCTTTATCATCGGGATGCTTATCTGGGGGATCCGTACCCTGAAACCGTCACAAGTCGAGGAGGATTAAGATATGGAACATTATATCAGTCTCTTTGTGCGGGCTGTGTTTATTGAAAACATGGCACTGGCCTTCTTCCTCGGGATGTGTACGTTCCTGGCGGTGTCGAAAAACGTCAAAACGGCGTTTGGTCTCGGCGTGGCGGTTACCGTGGTGCTGGGGATTTCGGTTCCGGCAAACAACCTGGTGTACAACCTGCTGCTGCGCGACGGCGCACTGATGGAAGGTGTGGATTTAAGCTTCCTGAATTTCATTACCTTTATCGGGGTCATTGCGGCGCTGGTACAGATTCTGGAGATGATTCTGGATCGCTACTTCCCGGCACTGTATAACGCGCTGGGGATCTTCCTGCCGTTAATCACCGTAAACTGTGCGATTTTCGGTGGTGTGTCCTTTATGGCGCAGCGCGACTACAACTTTACGGAGTCTGTGGTTTACGGGTTCGCTTCCGGTATCGGCTGGCTGCTGGCGATCGTGCTGATGGCCGCTATCCGCGAGAAGATGAAATACTCTGACGTACCGGCCGGCCTGAAAGGGCTGGGGATCACATTCGTGACCACCGGACTGATGGCTCTGGGCTTTATGTCCTTCTCCGGCGTACAGTTATAAGGGTGAAACGCAATTATGGATATCGTTATTTTAGGCGTGGCAATGTTTACCCTGATTGTTCTGGCGCTGACCGCGTTGATTTTGTTTGCAAAATCAAAACTGGTGAACACAGGGGACGTTAAGATTGAAATCAACGGCGATGCGGAGAAAAGCTTCGACGCACCGGCCGGTGACAAGTTACTGAATGTGCTGTCCGGTCAGGGGATTTTTGTCTCCTCGGCCTGCGGCGGCGGCGGAACCTGCGGCCAGTGCCGCGTGAAGATCAAAGAAGGCGGCGGTGATATTCTGCCGACAGAAATGTCTCACATTAATAAACGCGAAGCCCGTGAAGGCTGCCGTCTGGCGTGCCAGGTGAATGTGAAGCAGGATCTGAAAATTGAGCTGCCGGAAGAGATCTTCGGGGTGAAAAAATGGGAGTGCGAAGTTATCTCCAATGATAACAAAGCGACTTTCATTAAAGAGCTGAAACTGAAAATTCCTGATGGCGAAAGTGTGCCGTTCCGTGCCGGTGGTTATATTCAGATTGAATGTCCGCCGCATGTGGTCCGCTATGATGAGTTTGATGTGCCGCAGGAATACCGCGAGGACTGGGACAAGTTCAACCTGTTCCGCTATGTGTCTGATGTGAAAGAGCCGACAGTGCGTGCTTACTCTATGGCGAACTATCCGGAAGAGCACGGCATTATCATGCTGAACGTGCGTATCGCCACACCGCCTCCGCGTGTGCCGGATGCGCCTCCGGGGATTATGTCCTCTTACATCTGGTCACTGAAACCGGGTGATAAAGTGACAATTTCCGGGCCGTTCGGGGAGTTCTTCGCGAAAGATACCGACGCGGAAATGATCTTTATTGGTGGTGGTGCGGGGATGGCGCCGATGCGTTCGCATATCTTCGATCAGCTCAAGCGTCTGCACTCCAAACGTAAGATGTCTTTCTGGTATGGTGCGCGTTCAAAACGTGAAATGTTCTATGAGGAAGATTTTGACCAGCTTCAGGCTGAGAATGAAAACTTCACTTGGAACGTGGCGTTGTCTGATGCCCTGCCGGAAGATAACTGGGACGGATACACCGGGTTTATTCATAATGTTCTCTATGAGCATTACCTGAAAAATCACCCGGCACCGGAAGATTGTGAGTTCTACATGTGCGGGCCGCCGATGATGAACGCCGCCGTGATCAAGATGCTCAAAGATCTGGGTGTGGAAGACGAGAACATTATGCTGGATGACTTCGGCGGCTGATTTCCGCCCCTGTCATAACGAAACTGCGCCCACACCTGTGGGCGCAGATGATCTGAAATCAGACTGGATTGTATATGGTAAAAATAAAACGGGCTTTCCTGCCGCTGGCACTGATGGCATTGTTACTGAGCGCGTGCGGTGATAACACTCCGGAAACACAGCAGGTAACCCTGAACGGCAAAACGATGGGCACCTATTACGCGATAAAATATGTCGCTGACCCGAAAGGCCCGTCGGCGGAATCACTGCAGAAAGGCATTGATGTGGTGCTGGAAGAGGTCAATGACCAGATGTCCACCTACCGGCCGGATTCTGAACTCAGCCGTTTTAATCAGAGCCGTGAGGTGAATACGCCGTTTCCGGTCTCTGCCGCGACTGCAAAAGTGGTTCGTGAGGCTATCCGTATTAATCAGCTGACAGACGGCGCACTGGATGTCACCGTCGGCCCGCTGGTCAATTTATGGGGATTTGGTCCGGAAGGGCGCGTGACCCATGTGCCGACAGAGCAGGATATCGAAACCCGCCGTCAGTGGACCGGAATTGATAAACTGAAGGTTGAAGGTAATAATCTGATTAAGACAGTGCCGGAACTGTATGTGGATCTGTCCTCGATTGCCAAAGGCTACGGGGTGGATGCGGTGGCAGAATACCTGGAATCACAGAATATCCGTAATTATATGGTGGATGTGGGCGGCGAAGTCCGGACACAGGGCATTAACGGCAAAGGCAAACCGTGGCGTATTGCGATTGAAAAACCGTCGTCACAGGGGCTGAGCCAGTCTGCACAGGAAATCATTGAGCCGGGGAATGCCTCTGTGGCGACATCCGGGGATTACCGGAATTATTTTGAAGAGAATAATGTCCGTTATTCACATACCATTGATCCGAAAACAGCACGTCCGATTAACCATAATCTGGTATCGATTACGGTGATTGCTGATAATTGCATGAGTGCGGATGGCTTTTCTACCGGACTGAATGTGCTCGGGCCGGAGCGCGGGCTTGAAGTGGCGAATGCGCAAAATATCCCTGTTTTTATGATTGTCAAAACAGAGAAGGGATTTGAAGAACGCTACAGTGAGGCATTTAAGCCCTATTTGCAGCAAAAATAAAAGGAGGTGGCTGATATGATGATAAAAGTATTTATCGCAACCTTTATCCTGTTTCTGGTCGCGTTTCTGGGAATGTCTCTCGGGTATATTATTAAGCGCAAGAGCATTCAGGGAAGCTGCGGCGGGCTGAGCAGCATTGGTGTCGAGAAAGTCTGTGACTGTCCTGAACCGTGTGATGCCCGGAAAAAACGAATGGCACGTGAAGCTGCCCGCGAAGAGAAACTGAATGAAAACCGGATTGTATAGATTCGGAAGATATAACAAAGGCGCCTTAAAGCGCCTTTGTTTATTAATGGCAGGACAACAATACGGAATCAGTAATAACGATAGTCTGATGTCACAATAGTGGTATTTATCACAATAATATTATTGGCCTGATTCCCTTCAGAGATACTCTGCCAGAGTGCTTTTTCACAATTCCCGTAAGTATCTGTCTGCTGGCAGATATAAATAGCTTTTACCCGGCCCAGCGGCGTATGTTGTGTCTGTGTCTGCCGGATAACCTGACCATCATCATTATACGCAAATTCATAGTTCAGCTGAGGAAGCCCGTTACTTTGGGACATAATCGCATTTATCTGCCGATCCTGACGCCAGTCGTAGCGGATTTCACCACCGGTGTCCGCGGAATCCCCTGTGGATACCGCATGTGAGATTAAACCGTTTTCATAAAAAAAATCGGTTTCCATATGCGATTTTTGGGTATTGCCGCCACTGTTACTTTCAGATTCGGCACGGACGATTTGCTTCTGATTATTATAGAAAAGGCGGCTTCGGGCATGAATCAGCGTGACGGGTGCTTTTCCGCTGCCATGCAGTTGTGACGTGAATAATAAGGTATATCCCTGTTCCGTCTTCTTTCCTTCGGAATACATCCGGTTTTGCAACCCCGGGTAGTGCTCGGTAACTTCCAGCGAAAAGTAACTCAGTTCACCACACGGCGTCAGGTCATATTGCCCGTTAATCATAATATTGCTGTTTTTGTTGTCCGGGGAATGTGCTGTTGTGATGACGGATTTTACCGGGCCGTTGATCATACCGGCACCCAGAATAATAAAGTTACTGCTGCGTGTTTCATCTGAATACAAATCGCAGTCTGCATAAGAATAAACACTGAATAACAGAAAAAATAATCCCGTAAAAACAAAGAGGGATTTTGGGGGTGAATTTAAATCGAAGAACAGGTTACTTATCACCGCATAGCCTCCCGGATGTTTCTTATAGTTATAACAAAAGTGGCCTGATAAATAAATTACTATAATTAATTAGGTTTGCTGAGATTATAAAATATTATGTAAGGATTACAGAGTAAATGGCAGGAAGAGACAGAATGTATTAAATAAGAGTGATATTCATCATCTGTTAAATCTCACTCTTATTTTTCAGGCGGGTAAAATTACCAAGTAATAATACCTTGATTAATTATTTTATTTTCATATTGAGCAGCGAATCGACCATCACGCCATCTGCACCCAATTCTGTCGCCAGTTGTAAATCGGCGGGTGTTTTTATACCGAACAGAACAACATGGTTTTGATTATTTTTACGAAAACAATCCATTGCGGTTTTATCCCAGGTCAGCACAACCGGAGAGCGTGCTTCACCCAATGTGAAGGTTTCAACCACATCCACGTTACGGTGCAGTTCAAAGCCATACCAGCGCGGCTGCGGATTATCTGCCAGGTCACAGGTGTGTGTGATCAGGCTGCCGGCCAGTGCATTACGGGTGGTATCACGGCTTTCAAAAACGGGGATTGACGGCGGCAGGGCAGCCAGATAATCCTGACCGGTTGAATAGACGCGGACACGGTTTTTGGCGTTATGACGGGTCAGTACTGAATCCAGCTGTTGTGCAAAAACCGCCGGTGAGGCGTCCGGAGATTTGATATCGAGGTAGAAAAAAGTATCCGGGTAACGGCTCAGGACGGCATCCAGTGCCGGAACAGAAGCCTTGATATGGGTTTTATTTTTCTGATTATAATCCCGGGCTGCATCGGTTTGTGCCAGTTCTGCGGCGCTGTAACCGGAAACCGGACCGGTTTTGTCGGTCAGGGATTTCAGATCAGACGGGCGGTATAACACTACCTGGTTGTCCTTTGAGAGCTGAAGGGTGATCCAGATGGCATCGGCTTTGTTACTCAGCGCCTTATCGATGGCATAAAGGGTATTTTCAGGGGCGTCCGCCGTGGCGGCGCGATGGGCAATAATCTGCGGTGCTGCATGGGCTGTCATAACAATGCCACTCAGGAAAAGGGCTGATAGTATTTTTTTCATAATCCGTCCGTCAGAAAGAATGAGACCAGGTGTGATGTCACGCTGTTGTAGCGGAGTAACATGACAACCGGATGTAATCACAGAAAAAAAGCACAAACCTGCAAATTTCAGCCCACTGATTGATTTGGTGAATAATAAGCAAATTAACCGATTTGAATTGCATTGATTTTAACTGTATATTTAAACAGTATTGTTGGTGAGCAGGAGAGGCGGATGCGTAAAATAATTCATATTGATATGGATTGCTTTTATGCGGCGATTGAAATGCGTGACGATCCCCGTCTGCGCGATATCCCGCTGGCTATCGGCGGCAGTTCCGACCGGCGCGGTGTGATTGCGACCGCCAATTATCCGGCGCGGCGCTTCGGGGTGCACAGCGCGATGTCAACGGCAAAAGCACTGCTGCTGTGTCCGCATCTGAAAGTGATCCCTGGGCGGATGGAGCTGTATAAAACCACCTCCCGCCACCTGCATGCGATTTTCGCCCGTTATACTTCACTGATTGAGCCGCTGTCACTGGATGAAGCTTATCTTGATGTGACGGACAGCCCGCAGTGCCGGGGTTCAGCCACACTGATGGCGGAAGAGATCCGCAAAACCATTTTTACCGAGCTGGGGCTGACCGCATCTGCCGGTGTGGCACCGGTGAAATTCCTTGCCAAAATTGCGTCTGATCTGAATAAACCCGACGGGCAGTACATTATCACGCCGGAGCAGGTGACGGATTTTGTGTTGTCACTGCCACTGCGTAAAATTCCCGGTGTGGGAAAGGTGACAGCAAAGCGACTGGCTGATCTCGGTCTGGAGACCTGCCGGGATGTGCAGAATTATGATCAGATATCGCTGCTGAAACAGTTCGGAAAGTTCGGGCAGATCATCTGGCAGCGCAGTCACGGTAGCGATGAGCGGCCGGTTTGTCCGGACAGGGAACGGAAATCTGTCGGTGTCGAGCGGACACTGGCGGAAGATATTGCCTCGTGGGATGAGTGTCAGACGATTATTGATGAGCTGTTTCCGGAGCTGGAGCGTCGTCTGACAAAGGTGTCACCGGATCTGCGGATCGCCCGTCAGGGCATTAAACTGAAGTTTGCGGACTTTCAGCAGACCACACAGGAACATGTCCATCAGGTGCTGGATAAAGCGGATTTGCTGAAAACGGCGGAACTGGCCTGGGAGAGCCGCCGGGAAGGGCGCGGCGTACGGCTGGTGGGGCTGCATGTAACACTGCGGGATCCGCAGCTTGAGCGGCAGTTGCTGCTCGGGTTCTGAATCACATATAAAAACGGCGGGATAATTATCCCGCCGCTGAGCTGAATAAGGCGATTACGCTTTTTCAGGGATCGCTTTTAAGATAGCGGTCAGTAACTGCCAGTACTGCCCGACACTCTTGATATGTACTTGTTCATCAGGGGAGTGCGCTCCGGTGATGGTCGGCCCGATGGAGACCATGTCCATGTCCGGATACGGTTTTTTGAATAAACCGCACTCAAGACCGGCGTGGATCACCATGATGTTCGGGGTTTTGTCAAACAGCTGCTGATAGGTTTCGCTGACCAGATGCATGACCGGAGAGTCTGCATCCGGCTGCCAGCCCGGATAGCCGCCTTCGGCAACAATATCCGCACCGGACAGTGCCGCCAGCGAGGTCAGCATGCTGACCACGGAGGATTTGCCGGATTCAATCAGGGAACGTACCAGGCAGATAATCTGCACACGGTCGTCACTCATTTTCACCACACCCACGTTCAGTGAGGTTTCGACCACGCCCGGAACCACGTCACTCATGCGGATCACGCCGTTCGGCATCACATTGAGCATATTGATAAAGCGGGACTGCACATCAGCGGTCAGAGCGCCCTGAGCGGCGGTTGCGGCTTCCAGGGTAACGGCCAGGTTTTTCTCTTTCTGCGCCAGTTCTTCTCTGAGCAGCGCTTCAAAGGTCTGTGCCAGCGATTTCAGCTGTGCGGCTTTGTCCGCCGGTACTGCCAGAGTGATATGGCCTTCGCGCGGAATCGCGTTGCGCAGTGTGCCGCCCTGGAAATCAACCAGACGCGCACCGAGTTCTGCGGCGTGACCGGCCAGGAAACGGGCCAGTAATTTGTTGGCGTTACCCAGACCGAGGTGCACATCACCGCCGGAGTGGCCGCCTTTGAGACCTTTGAGGGTCAGGGTGAAGGTGCTGTAACCGGCCGGAACGGCTTCACGGCTCAGTGAGAGTGTTGTGGTGACGTCAATACCGCCCGCACAACCCATATAGATTTCACCTTCTTCTTCGGAGTCGGTATTGATCAGGATATCAGCCTGTAACCAGCCCGGCTGCAGACCGAATGCGCCGTCCATCCCGGCTTCTTCTGTCATGGTCAGCAGAACTTCCAGCGGCCCGTGTTTGACTGAATCGTCAGCCAGTACTGCCAGCGCGGAGGCCATACCGATGCCGTTATCCGCACCTAATGTGGTGCCTTTCGCGGTTACCCAGTCGCCGTCGATGTACGGCTGAATCGGATCTTTTTCGAAATCGTGTGCTGTATCATTATTTTTCTGCGGCACCATATCCAGGTGCGCCTGCAGAACGACCGCTTTGCGGTTTTCCAGGCCTTTGCTGGCCGGTTTGCGGATCAGGATATTACCGACGCTGTCGCGTTCAACGTGGAATTCCTTTTCTTTTGCCCATTCAATAATATGTGCAGCCAGTTGCTCTTCGTGGTAGGACGGATGAGGAATAGAGCAGATTTTGGCAAAAATATCCCACAGCGGCTGCGGAAATAATTGTGATAGTTCAGACACGTTCGATCTCCTGTTACTGCATTTTTCATTATTAGGGGGAGGATACCCGAAGGCGGCCGGTAACGCTGTTTAAAATGAGCGGTCGCGAATATCCGATGTCCGGAGAATAGCAAATTCTTACGCAAAGTGCGTGTGTCATAACAGGGAATTATGATGAATTTGTCAGATACTCTGGTCTTTGGCGGCTCAAGTCACTATAATCTCGCGCAACCTTTTTTCCGCAAAAAAGACTCTTTTCTGTAAATCATCAAGCCGGGATCAATCTGATATGAGCGAAAAATACGTCGTAACGTGGGATATGTTGCAAATGCATGCCCGTAAACTGGCACAGCGTTTAATGCCAACCGAACAATGGAAAGGCATCATCGCCGTAAGCCGCGGTGGTCTGGTGCCGGGTGCCTTACTCGCTCGTGAACTGGGTATCCGTCATGTGGATACTGTCTGCATTTCCAGCTATGATCATGACCATCAGCGCGATATGAAAGTCCTGAAAAAAGCCGAAGGTGACGGCGAAGGATTTATCATTGTTGATGATCTGGTGGACACCGGCGGTACTGCTCAGATGATCCGCGATATGTATCCGAAAGCGCATTTCGTCACTATTTTTGCCAAACCGGCCGGACGTCCGCTGGTTGACGATTATGTGGTTGATATCCCGCAGGATACCTGGATCGAACAGCCGTGGGATATGACCGTCAGTTTTGTTAAACCAATCTGCGATCAGTAAGCGAATGCCATGACACAACAGAACCTGTCAGAGAAACTGTTTAAGCCGAAAATCAAGCACCCTGAGACATCCGCACTGGTGAACTTTACCCGTTCCGGGATGAAGGAAGTCAGGGGCAGCGTCCTGAGCGGATGTACACATCCGGGCTGGTATCGCATGATTAACCGCTTAATGTGGGCCTGGCGGGGGATCCCACCGCTGGAAACCGAAGAAGTTCTCAGCCGGATAGCGGCATCTGATGCCCCCCGCAGTGATGATGCACTGCTGGATACGGTGATCGGCTACCGCCGCGGTAACTGGGCTTATGAATGGTCTCAGCAGGCGATGTTGTGGCAGCGCAAAGCGCTGGAATTTGAATCCGGCGAAAAAGCCTGTGAAGCCTGGCTGCTTGCCGCAAATCTGTACAGTATTGCGGGATATCCCCATTTAAAAGGGGATGAGCTGGCGGATCAGGCTACCGTTCTGGCAAATCAGGCGTATGAAAACTCCGCCCGGTTTGCCGCATATGAACTGAAAAAAATTGAATTCAAAATGGAGAGCGGCGGAAACATCTGCGCTTTCCTGCACCTCCCGCCGGGGAAAGGCAGTGCGTTTCCGGTGGTGATGATGTGCGGCAGTCTGGATAATCTGCAAAGTGATTACTGCCGCTACTTCCGTGACTATCTGGCACCGCAGGGCATTGCACTGCTGACGCTGGATATGCCGTCAATCGGTTACTCTTCAAAACAGACTTTAGGCCAGGAAAGCAGCCTGATGCACCAGCAGGTACTGGATCAGCTGCGCAATGTGCCGTGGATTGACCACACCCGTGTGGCGGTGATGGGGCTGCGTTTTGGTGCCAATGTGGCGATGCGTATGGCATACCTGTCCGCACATCAGCTGCGGGGGGCCGTGCTGTTCGGGCCGGTGGTGCATGATCTGTTTGTCAGCCCGGAGCGGCAGGATAAAATTCCCGGCATGTATATGGATGTGCTGGCCAGCCGTGCGGCGGCGCGCTGTACTGACCTTGATACTGTCCGCACCCGGCTCGGTTGCTTATCTCTGAAAAATCAGGGACTGCTCGGCCGCCGCTGTTCACTGCCGGTGCTGAGCATGTGCTGGAAAGAGGATGTGTTCAGCCCGAAAAGTGAATCGGAGCTGATTGTCCGCTCCAGCGCTGACGGTAAGCTGGTGGAATTCGGCCATACGCCGGTTTTTGACACTTTCCACAAATCGCTGGATGAGGCCACCCGCTGGCTCACCAGAATTTTATCCTGAACAGTATAATAATCATTGATAATTCCTGTCTGTTTGCTACAACTAAGCCTTCGCTGAAAGGAGGCTTAATGATGGCACTGGTTTCAGATTACACACGCGGCAGGTTGCTGCGATGTTTCACTGCATTGGGTCCGTATATCCGTGAGCCGCAGTGTCAGGAGGGTCACTATTTTTTTGACTGCCTGGCGGTGTGTGTGAATGCGGGGGTCGCGCCGGAAAAACGTGAGTTTTTTGGCTGGTGGCTGACACTGATCCCGCAGGAAACCGGGTTTGTCTCAGAATACCATACCGGGGTATTTGATAAAAAAGGGCTCTGGCAGGAAAAATCCCTGTCTGACAAAGAGATCCGTGATGCGGTCAGCAAAACCCTGACTGATTTTTATCCCCGCTTACAGGCCGTTCTTCAGGAACTGGATCTGTCCCTGACCCCGTCACCGGTATTACCGCCCCCCGGAAAGCAGCCGGATTAATGTCCGGTTTTGCGTTGTGCCTGTTGGCATGGCGCGCATCACCTGTTAAAACAGGTCATCTTTTCTTATCCCGCAAAATGAATGGTAGAACGCAATGAATAGCAGCCAAACGCTGGTTGTCAAACTGGGCACAAGTGTGCTGACCGGCGGATCACGACATTTAAATCAGGCCAGGATTGTTGAACTGGTCCGGCAGTGTGCGCAGCAGTATGCAAAAGGGCACCGTATTATTATTGTGACTTCCGGGGCGATTGCCGCCGGTCGTGAACACCTCGGTTACCCGGAACTCCCCGCCACCATTGCGTCCAAACAGCTGCTGGCGGCCGTTGGTCAGAGCCGCCTGATCCAGTTATGGGAGCGCCTGTTCTCGATTTACGGTATCCATATCGGCCAGATGCTGCTGACCCGCGCGGATATGGAAGATCGCGAGCGTTTCCTGAATGCCCGTGACACGCTGACCGCACTGCTGGATAACGGCATTGTGCCGGTCATCAATGAAAATGATGCGGTTGCCACAGCAGAAATTAAAGTCGGAGATAACGATAACCTCTCCGCGCTGGCAGCGATCCTCGGCGGGGCGGATAAGCTCCTGCTGCTGACCGATATTGAAGGGCTGTATACTGCCGATCCGCGCAGCAACTCGGACGCCACCCTGATTTCTGAAGTGCATGACATCAGCGATGAACTGCGCAGTGTTGCAGGCGACAGTGTCTCCGGGCTGGGCACCGGTGGAATGGCCACCAAGCTCCAGGCCGCGACGGTCGCAGGACGTGCGGGGATCGATGTCATTATTGCTGCCGGTGATCGCGCCGGGGTGATTTGTGATGTGATTGATGATATTCCGGTCGGCACCCGGTTCTTCGGGAAAAAAGCGCCGATGGAAGCGCGTAAGCAGTGGATCTTCGGGGCACCGCCTGCCGGCGAGATCATTGTGGATGACGGTGCGGAGAAAGCGCTGAAAGATAAGGGCAGTTCCCTGCTGCCGAGCGGGATCCGTACTGTGAACGGCAATTTCTCCCGTGGTGAGGTTGTCCGCATCCGCGCGCTGAACGGGCGGGATCTGGCACACGGTGTCTGCCGGTATAACAGCGATGCACTGCGCCTGATTGCCGGACGGCAGTCACAGGAAATCAGCACGATTTTAGGTTATGAATACGGCGCAGTGGCTGTTCACCGCGACGATATGATTGTCAGTTAAGGATATCAGCATATGTTAGAACAAATGGGTAAAGCGGCCAAAGCCGCCTCCTGGGCACTGGCTCAGCTTTCCGGAAAACAGAAAAATCAGGCTCTGACCCGCATCGCCGATCTGCTGGAACAGAACAGTGCGCCGATCCTTGCTGCCAATGAACTTGATATTGCCAAAGCCCGTGAGCAGGGCACCTCAGAGGCGATGCTTGATCGCCTGCTGCTGACGCAGGCACGCCTGGAAAGTATTGCTGCGGACGTGCGTAAGGTCTGTCAGCTGGCGGATCCTGTCGGGGAAGTGATCGACGGCGGTGTGCTGGAAAGTGGTCTGCGCCTTGAGCGCCGCCGTGTGCCGCTCGGTGTGGTCGGTGTGATTTATGAAGCACGCCCGAATGTGACGGTGGATGTTGCCTCGCTGTGCCTGAAAACCGGTAATGCGGTGATCCTGCGCGGCGGCAAAGAGACACACAATACCAATGTGGCGATGGTCAGTGTTATTCAGCAGGCGCTCAGTGAGTGTGGCCTGCCGCAGGCGGCGATCCAGGCGATTGATACCCCGGATCGTGCGCTGGTCAATGAATTGCTGAAGATGGATCGCTATGTGGATATTCTTATTCCGCGCGGCGGTGCCGGTCTGCATCGTCTGTGTCGTGAGCAGTCCACGATCCCGGTGATCACCGGCGGTATCGGCGTGTGTCATATTTTTATCGATGAGACGGCGGATCTGCATAAAGCGCTGCCGGTCATCCGCAATGCCAAAGTGCAGCGTCCGAGTGTCTGTAATGCGGTGGAAACGCTGCTGGTGCATGAAAAAGTGGCTGCAGAATTCCTGCCGCTGCTGAGTGATCACATGGCGGCGGATAATGTTACCCTGCATGCGGATCCTGCCGCGCTGGCGCTGCTGAAAAACGGCCCGGCGAAGACGGAAGCAGTAACAGAAGCACAGCTGTCAGATGAATGGCTGTCACTTGATCTGAATGTGGTGATTGTGAAGGACATTGACGGGGCGATTGAGCATATCCGTCATTACGGCACTCAGCACTCGGAATCGATTCTGACACAATCCATGTCTCAGGCTGATTATTTCGTCTCAAATATTGATTCATCAGCAGTTTATGTTAACGCCAGCACCCGTTTCACTGACGGCGGTCAGTTCGGACTGGGCGCGGAAGTCGCGGTCAGCACCCAGAAACTGCATGCCCGCGGCCCGATGGGGCTGGCGGCACTGACCACCTATAAGTGGATCGGGGTCGGTGACCACACGATCCGTTCATAAACAGGCCGTTATGCATCCGCAGGACGTTTTTTGTCAGATGACAGCCACGTTCTGCGGATCGCGCTTTAGCTTTTTATCTGAGTACGCTATGATAGGCCATCTTAATTTACACTTATGTAAAATGTTATGAACACCTGCGGAGAAAGCGGATAGTATGAATCATCAGGATGAGAAACCGATTATTTATCTTATCGGCGCCCGCGGGGCTGGCAAAACCACGGTGGGTAAACCACTGGCACAGGCATTACTGTACGATTTTATTGACACTGATGCCTGTGTGACAGAACAGTGCCGGATGTCTATCTCCCAGCTGGTGGAACAATCGGGCTGGCGCAGTTTCCGCGAGCTGGAAAGTGATGTGCTGCGTCAGGTCAGTAAACCGCACCGTCTGGTCTCCACCGGCGGCGGCATTGTAATGGCACCGGAAAACCGGGCGTTTATGCAATCCTCCGGCAAAGTGGTGTATTTGCGAGCCAGTGCCGAAACCCTGGCGGAACGGCTGTCACATACCCCTCAGGCGCATCAGCGTCCGAGCCTGACCGGCAAATGCATTGTGGAGGAGATGGCAGAGGTGCTGAGCAAGCGCGAGCCGCTCTATCTGGAATGCGCGGATATTGTGGTCGATGCCACCTGTCCGGTACCGGAACTTATCAGCCAGATCTGCACCCGCATCCACGCCGCAGTATAGTGCCTGCTGCTGTATTATTGTGAACAGTGACACAAATCGAATAAAGGTAATTCCGTACGGCTCTGTCAGTTGGTTAATCAATCCGCTGTGTTATTATTAAAGCGTCTGCCCGCCGAACTGATTGGTGGAATAATAAATACACAGGGAATTCAGTATGTTGATGAATGTGTTACGTGCACTGCTCCGCGGATTATTCCGCATTCGTGTTACAGGTGACCTGAGTAATCTTAATCAACCGCGAAGTGTTATCACCCCGAACCACGCCTCTTTTATCGATGGTGTTCTGCTGGGGTTATTCCTGCCGACCCGGCCGGTGTTCGCGATGTACACCAATTATGCCACGCCATTTTTCATCCGCTGTTTAAAACCCATTGCCGATATTATTCCGGTGGATCCGCGTAATCCGCTGGCACTGCGGCATCTGATCCGCGAAGTGGAAAAAGGGCGTCAGATAGTGATCTTCCCGGAAGGACGGGTGACGATCACTGATTCCCTGATGAAAATTTACGATGGCGCTGCCTTTATTGCCGCCAAAACCGGCGCGAAAGTGATCCCGGTGCGGATTGACGGCGCGGAACTGACGTATTTCAGCCGGATGCGGAAAGTGATCAAAAGTCACTTTTTCCCGGCCATCACCATTCATGTTCTGCCGCCGGAGACCATTCCGATGCCGGAGGCACCGCGTGCCGCAGAGCGCCGCCGTCTGGCGGGGGAACATCTGCGCGACATTATGATGGATGCACGCATGACGTGCCGCCCGTCACTGACACTGCCGCAGGCGTTTCTCGGCGCGGTAAAACGTTACGGCCGTTTCCAGCGGATCATTGATGACATCAATTTCAGTGAGGACAGTTATCAGGGGCTGCTGAAAAAATCCCTCGGACTAAGCTGTATTATCAGCCACTACACCAAAGAGGGGGAGCGCACCGGTTTCCTGCTGCCGAATGCCACCGTGATGGGAGCGGCGATCCTCGGCGCTTCCATGCGCCGCCGTATTCCGGCACTGCTTAACTACACAGCGGGTGTCGCCGGGCTGCGGAATGCTATGAAAGCAGCGGGGATCACGACCATCATCACCTCGCGCCAGTTTCTGGAAAAGGGCAAGATGACACATTTGCCGGAGCAGCTGACAGAAGCCAACTGGGTCTATCTGGAAGAGGCAAAAGCATCCGTTACCCTGAAAGACAAACTGTGGGTGATGCGTCACCTGGTCACGCCGCAGGCGGCACTGCTGCCGCAAAAGCCGGAAGATGATGCGATTATTCTTTTTACCTCCGGCTCAGAAGGCTCACCGAAAGGTGTGGTGCACAGCCACGACTCTCTGCTGGCGAACGTTGAGCAGATTAAAACGGTGGCGGATTTCACGCCGAAAGACCGTTTTATGTCCGCACTGCCGCTGTTTCACGCCTTTGGTCTGACTGCCGGGCTTATCACGCCGCTGCTGTGCGGCAGCCGGATTTTCCTCTATCCGAGCCCGCTGCATTACCGCATGGTGCCGGAGCTGACGTACGATCAGAACTGTACCGTTATTTTCGGGACATCCACCTTCCTTGCCAATTATGCCCGTTTTGCTCATCCGTATGATTTTGCCCGTGTCCGCTATGCTGTGGCCGGGGCGGAGAAGCTGGCGGAAGGCACCAAACAGGTCTGGCAGGATAAATTCGGCCTGCGCATCCTGGAAGGTTACGGGGTGACAGAGTGTGCGCCGGTGATCTCCATTAACGTGCCGATGGCCGCCCGTACCGGTACAGTCGGACGGCTGGTGCCGGGAATGGAAGCGCGGCTGCTGCCGGTTGCCGGTATTGAAAACGGCGGGTTGCTGCAGGTGCGCGGCCCGAATGTGATGAAAGGGTATCTGCGGGTGGAAAAACCGGGGCAGATTGAACCGCCGTCAGCGGAGAATATACAGGGCGAGGTTCAGATCGGCTGGTATGACACCGGCGATATCGTCACACAGGATGCAGCCGGGTTTATCACTATCCGCGGACGGGTCAAACGCTTTGCCAAACTGGCCGGTGAGATGATCTCGCTGGAGAGTGTTGAGCAGCTGGCACTGAGTGTTTCGCCGGATAAACTGCATGCCGTGGTGACGAAGCCGGATGCAAAACGCGGCGAAGCACTGGTGATGTTTACCACTGACAGTGAACTGGATCGCACACAACTGCTGACAGAAGCGAAAGCGAAAGGGCTGCCGGAACTGGCGGTTCCGCGTGATATCCGTTATATCAGACAGCTGCCGGTGCTCGGCAGCGGTAAACCGGATTTTGTCACACTGAAACAACAGGCATTACAGGAGCCGCAGGTATGACAGCATCCGCCCCGTTACTGAACAAAGGCATGAAAGCGGTACTGGTTTCCCAGTTTATTACGGCATTTGCGGATAACGCGATTCTGTTCGCCATCCTTGCACAGCTCAGCGCCCGGCACTATCCCGAATGGAGCCAGCCGATGCTGCAGATGGTCTTTGTGCTGACTTTTATTGTGCTGGCACCGTTTGTCGGACAGATTGCCGACAGCTTCCCGAAAGGGCGGGTAATGCTGCTGTCGAACGCCTGTAAGCTGTTCGGCGCGGTGGTGATCTGCTTCGGCGCGGATCCGTTCCTGGGATACGGGCTGATCGGGGTCGGGGCGGCGGCCTATTCCCCGGCAAAATACGGGATCCTTGGTGAGCTGACCACCGGTGAGCAACTGGTGAAAGCCAACGGGCTGATTGAAGCGTCGACGATTGTGGCTATTCTGCTGGGCTCGGTAACCGGCGGCTTTCTGTCTGATTACCATATTACAATGGCACTGATTTTATGCACGGTGATGTACGCACTGGCGGCAGTGACCAATATCTATATTCCGCGGCTGCCGCCGGCGAAAACCGGCCTGAGCCGCAATCCGCGCACGATGGTGGTCACTTTCTTCCGCGCTGTAGTATCACTGTGGAAAAACCAGGAAAGCCGTTTTTCCCTGACCGGTACCAGTCTGTTCTGGGGCGCGGGCGTGACACTGCGGCTGATGCTGGTATTGTGGGTTCCGGCGGCGCTGGGTATTACCGGCCAGACCATGCCGACACTGCTTAACGCCATGGTTGCTATCGGGATTGTGGCGGGGGCGGGGCTGGCTGCCCGCTTTATCACCCTGGAAACCGTGCGCCGCTGTATGCCGGCCGGGATCCTGATCGGGGTGATGGTCATTATTTTCACCTTCCAGACCTCGGTGGTACCGACCAATATCACGCTGATTATGCTCGGTGTGTTCGGCGGCCTGTTTGTGGTGCCGCTCAATGCCCTGCTGCAAAAGCGCGGTAAAGAGACTGTCGGGGCGGGGAACGCTATTGCGGTACAGAATATGGGGGAAAACGGCGCGATGCTGCTGATGCTGGGGCTCTACTCCCTGGCCGTTAAAGCGGGTGTGCCGGTAGTGGTGATCGGTGCGGCGTTCGGCAGCCTGTTTGCCCTCGCCATCGGCGGATTATGGCTCTGGGATATCCGCCGCAAAAAACAGATTTCACAACAGGAGTGACCGATGCATGATGAACAGGCTCTGACCCGGCGCAGTACGGAACTGGGATCTTATCTCCTTGAGGCCGGTCTGAGTGTCACAACGGCAGAATCCTGCACCGGCGGGTGGATTGCCAAGGTGATCACAGATATCGCCGGGAGTTCGGCGTATTTTCAGCGCGGATTTGTCACCTACAGTAATGATGCCAAACACAGTATGATCGGCGTATCAGAACAGTCACTGTCCGCCTTTGGTGCGGTCAGTGAGGCGGTGGTCCGCGAAATGGCCGCCGGGGCGCTGGACACTGCGGATGCGGATCTGGCCGTCTCTGTCAGCGGCATTGCCGGGCCGGATGGCGGCAGTGATGAAAAGCCGGTCGGGACAGTCTGGTTCGGCTGGGCGTGGCGGGAAAAAACAGGAATAAAAACCGCGGCCCGCAGCTGGTGTTTTCCGGGCGATCGTAATGCGGTGCGCTGTCAGGCGGTGCTGAAAGGGCTCGACGGATTAATTGCAATTCTGACGAAAAAATCACTTGATACTGTATGACTATACAGTATAATCAGTTCAACAGATTCAGTTGAAACCATTTTAATAACCCTGGCGGTGTCTCAGGGGTTGAGAAGGGAGTTTACATGGCTATTGATGAGAACAAACAGAAAGCACTGGCAGCAGCCTTAGGTCAGATCGAGAAGCAGTTCGGTAAAGGTTCGATCATGCGTCTGGGTGAAGACCGTTCCATGGATGTGGAAACTATCTCAACCGGCTCTCTGGCACTGGACGTTGCACTGGGTGCAGGTGGTCTGCCGCTGGGACGTATTGTTGAAATCTACGGGCCTGAATCTTCCGGTAAAACCACGCTGACATTACAGGTTATTGCCGCTGCACAGCGTCAGGGCCGTGTGTGTGCGTTTATCGATGCGGAACACGCACTGGATCCGGTCTATGCCAAGAAACTGGGCGTGGATATTGATAACCTGCTGTGCTCCCAGCCGGACACCGGCGAGCAGGCACTGGAAATCTGTGATGCTTTAACCCGCTCCGGTGCTGTTGATGTCATCATTGTTGACTCCGTGGCAGCACTGACACCAAAAGCTGAAATCGAAGGTGAAATTGGTGATTCACACATGGGTCTGGCTGCCCGTATGATGAGCCAGGCGATGCGTAAGCTGGCCGGTAACCTGAAAAACTCCAACACACTGCTGATTTTCATCAACCAGATCCGTATGAAGATTGGTGTGATGTTCGGTAACCCGGAAACCACCACCGGTGGTAACGCACTGAAGTTCTATGCCTCTGTCCGTCTGGATATCCGCCGTATCGGCGCGGTGAAAAACGGTGATGAAGTGGTCGGCAGCGAAACCCGCGTGAAAGTGGTGAAAAACAAAGTGGCTGCACCGTTCAAACAGGCTGAATTCCAGATCATGTACGGCGAAGGTATCAACACCATGGGCGAACTGATCGACCTGGGTGTGAAACATAAACTGGTTGAGAAAGCCGGTGCATGGTACAGCTACAACGGTGAAAAAATCGGTCAGGGTAAGGCAAACGCCACAATTTACCTAAAAGAACATCCGGAAATGGCGGATGAACTGGATAAAAAATTACGTGAGTTATTACTGAATCACAGTGGTGAATTCAGTACCGCAGCAGAAAGTTTCAACGAAGAAAGTGAAACTGAAGATGCGGGCAACGAAGAGTTTTAATTCGTAAAACCACACTGATTTTAAGATTTAAAGTAATAAAATCATTGAGTTATTCTGAAAGCTGTATCCGTGACGGGTACGGCTTTCTTTTTATCTGCGGACAACCACCTGTCTCTGTCCTTCATACCGTGTTCTTTATACAAAAACCCCTCTCCCGGCCGGATGAACGCCGTTTGTACGAACAGACTTTCAGAAAAAGTTTATTCGCTTTACAATGGGTACAGCGAATGGATTTATCTGGGAATTAATGTTCAAGGGAAACCCTTAAATTTCTCTCCGCCTTGATTGATCCGAAGGTTGAATCGGAGCGGCTTCACAGTCTGTTTCGCAATTCATAAATCTTATTATTTCAGCTTGATTTCGGGATAAATATGAGCAAAAGCACCGCTGAGATCCGTCAGGCGTTTCTCGACTTTTTCCATACAAAAGGACATCAGATTGTCCAGAGCAGTTCGCTGGTTCCGAACAACGACCCAACGCTGCTTTTTACTAACGCAGGGATGAACCAATTCAAAGATGTTTTCCTCGGTCTGGATAAGCGTCCTTACACCCGTGCCACCACAGCACAGCGCTGTGTCCGTGCCGGCGGTAAGCACAACGACCTGGAAAACGTCGGCTACACTGCACGTCACCACACTTTCTTCGAAATGCTGGGTAACTTCAGCTTCGGCGATTACTTCAAGCACGATGCCATCAATTTCGCCTGGGAACTGCTGACCGGCAAAGAATGGTTTAACCTGCCGAAAGAAAAGCTGTGGGTTACTGTTTATGCAACGGATGACGAAGCGTACAACATCTGGAAAGATGAAGTCGGTGTTCCGGCTGAGCGCATTATCCGCATCGGTGATAACAAAGGTGCCCAATACGCCTCTGACAACTTCTGGCAGATGGGCGATACCGGCCCTTGCGGTCCGTGTACTGAGATTTTCTTTGATCACGGCGACCACATCTGGGGCGGCCCTCCGGGATCACCGGAAGAAGACGGCGACCGTTACATCGAGATCTGGAACATCGTCTTTATGCAATTCAACCGTCAGTCTGACGGCACATTAGAGCCGCTGCCGAAACCATCCGTTGATACCGGTATGGGTCTGGAGCGTATTACCGCTGTTCTGCAGCATGTAAACTCTAACTATGATATCGACCTGTTCCGCAAACTGATTGCCGATGTGGCGAAAGTGACCGGTGCTGACGATCTGACCAGCAAATCACTGCGCGTGATCGCCGACCATATCCGCTCCTGTGCCTTCCTGATTTGCGACGGCGTTATTCCGTCCAACGAAGGCCGCGGTTATGTGCTGCGCCGTATCATCCGCCGCGCTGTCCGTCATGGCTACATGCTGGGCGCGAAAGACACCTTCTTCTACAAACTGGTTGCGCCGCTGATCGACGTGATGGGCTCTGCCGGTGAAGAACTGGCCCGCCAGCGTGTGATGGTGGAGAAAGTACTGAAGTCAGAAGAAGAGCAGTTTGCCCGTACGCTGGAACGCGGCCTGCAACTGCTGGATGACGAATTAGCCTCACTGACCGGGGATACCCTGAGCGGTGAAGCGGCATTCCGTCTTTACGACACCTATGGTTTCCCGCTGGATCTGACCGCTGACGTCTGCCGTGAGCGCAACCTGAAAGTGGATGAAGCCGGTTTTGAAGCGGCAATGGAAGAACAGCGCCGCCGTGCCCGTGAAAACAGCGGTTTTGGTGCGGACTACAACAGTCTCATCAAAGTGGACAAGCGCAGTGACTTCTCCGGTTATGACCACAATGAACAGGCGGCAACCATTGTTGCACTGTACAAAGAAGGTCAGCCGGTTACTGAGCTGAATGCCGGTGATGAAGGTCTGGTGATCCTGGATAAAACCGCGTTTTATGCGGAATCCGGTGGCCAGGTCGGTGATACCGGTGTGCTGTCGAGCAACGATGCGCAGTTCAGCGTTCTGGACACACAGAAATACGGTCAGGCTATCGGCCATGCCGGTCGTGTGGACAGCGGCAAACTGACGGTGAACCACAAAATCACCGCGAAAATCGACGAAGAGCGCCGTAATGCTATCCGCCTGAACCACTCGGCAACACACCTGATGCATGCCGCGCTGCGTCAGGTTCTGGGTGAGCATGTGTCACAGAAAGGCTCACTGGTAAACGATAAATACCTGCGTTTTGACTTCTCTCACTTTGAAGCCATGACACCGGCACAAATCCGTGAAGTGGAAGCTCTGGTCAACGCCGAAATCCGCAAAAATGAGCCGGTCGTGACCGAGCTGATGGATCTGGAAGAAGCGAAAGCCAAAGGTGCAATGGCACTGTTCGGTGAAAAATACGATGAACGTGTCCGTGTACTGAGCATGGGCGACTTCTCAACCGAGCTGTGCGGCGGTACTCACGCGGCACGCACCGGTGATATCGGTCTGTTCCGTATTATCAGTGAATCCGCCACAGCGGCCGGTATCCGCCGTATTGAAGCGGTCACCGGTAGCGGCGCACTGGAAAGCGTGAATCAGCAGTCTGATGCACTCTCTGCGGTGGCTCAGCTGGTGAAAAGTGATGAAGCCGGTGTGAGCGAAAAAGTCAAAGCTGCGCTGGATAAAATCCGCACCCTGGAAAAAGAGTTACAGCAACTCAAAGAACAGCAGGCTGCGCAGGAAAGTTCCTCCATGACCAAAGATGCCGTTTCAGTGAACGGTGTTAAACTCCTGGTGAAACAACTGACTAACGCTGAACCTAAAATGTTACGCACGATGGTTGATGATCTAAAAAATCAATTAAGCTCTGGAATTATTGTGCTTTCAACTATCAGTGATGATAAAGTTAGCCTCATTGCAGGTGTAACGAAAGATCTGACCGGCAAAGTCAAAGCCGGCGAACTGGTTGCCTTTATTGCTGAACAAATCGGCGGTAAAGGGGGCGGTCGCCCGGATATGGCCCAAGCCGGCGGGACAGATACCGCTGCTTTACCTGCTGCTATGGCAAGCGTTGAAAGCTGGGTGGCATCTCACCTGTAGTCTGAGTAAATCTGAACAGGAGCGCGCTCCGGCGTGCTCCTGATATTGGTGATAAGGTCTTTGTATCACTAACGTTAGGTCGCAATTTTTAACTACACTAAATATTGCAATGTGTCTAAAACTACATATAGTTTACAAATAATCATTGCTATACGCTTTCACGGTGTTGGATGGATAATGGCGGGTAAACTCAGAGGCCCGACTCTTTTAATATTTCAAGGAGCAAAGAATGCTTATTCTGACTCGTCGAGTTGGTGAAACACTCATGATAGGCGATGAGGTAACAGTGACTGTACTGGGTGTTAAAGGAAACCAGGTACGAATTGGTGTCAACGCCCCCAAAGAGGTTTCTGTTCACCGTGAAGAAATTTACCAGCGGATCCAGGCTGAAAAATCTCAACCCAATAACAATAACTATTAAGTTGTGAGGCGCGCTCGTTACCGCGACGGGCGCCTTCTTCTTTTCTTCCTGCCGCTATTATCCCGGCTCCTCACTTTTTTTCCTGCAAAAATCGCCCGTCATTCTGTTACTTTCTCTGCTCACTGCCGGATTTTTTCCTCACCGCCGCGTTATGCTGACGTGGATCCTGTTGCCGTAAAAACACACGTATCGTTGTGAAAATCAACATAGTGCGCGGTAATTGTGCAAACGATCGTGAGATCTTAAAAAGTTGGGAAAAATTGTTTGACTTCTCAGTGGGGGAAAGTAATATGTGCGCCACACGACGACGAGATGACGGAAACGGAAATCATCGTTGTGTGGTCTGGAACAATGGTGAGATGGCCGAGAGGCTGAAGGCGCTCCCCTGCTAAGGGAGTATGCGGTCAAAAGCTGCATCGAGGGTTCGAATCCCTCTCTCACCGCCATTCAGATTGCACCCGTAGCTCAGCTGGATAGAGTACCCGGCTACGAACCGGGCGGTCAGAGGTTCGAATCCTCTCGGGTGCACCATATAAAAACCCCGCTCTTTGAGCGGGGTTTTTCTTTTTCCGTTTTTCCCGTCACTGAATCGAATCCGTTTTTACGTCATACTCGTTATCTGAAGTACAGATGCTTCTGAAACTGATCTTAATAACAATGACGTGTAAGAGGGATAATGTATTGTCGCGGCAGTGGTTTCTGCTGTTCCGTTTGTGTGGGGCAGGGTTGAATCACAGCGACAATAACCCGGCTTTGCGATAAAGTATCCCTCTTATGAATAATATCCATTATCAGGACGGGAGGTCGATTTGATCCCGGATGTATCCAAAGCGCTCTCATGGTTAGAGACGCACCCCCGGATTTTAAAAGGCATCAACCGCGGCATTGAGCGCGAAACACTGCGTATCACGCCGGATGGTGCCCTGGCACGTACCGGTCACCCGGAAGGGCTGGGAAAATCATTAACCCATAAGTGGATCACCACGGACTTTGCCGAGTCACTGCTGGAATTTATTACCCCGGTGGATTCGCGCATTGATTACACCGTGAAATTTCTGCGTGATGTGCACCGCTATACTGCGCGTCATCTGAACAATGAACGGATGTGGCCGCTGAGCATGCCATGCTTCATTGATTCTGAAGAGCATATCGAACTGGCGCAGTTCGGCACATCCAATGCCGGCCGTTTCAAGACGCTGTACCGTGAAGGGCTTAAAAACCGCTATGGCGCGCTGATGCAGACCATTTCCGGTGTCCACTATAACTTCTCTCTGCCGATGGAATTCTGGCAGGCGTGGAGTGGTATCAGTGATGCACAGAGCGGCAAGGATAAAATCTCCGACGGCTACTTCCGCCTGATCCGCAACTATTACCGTTTCGGCTGGGTGATCCCGTATCTGTTCGGTGCATCACCGGCGATTTGCAGCTCGTTCCTGCGTGGCCGCAAAACCAATCTGCCGTTTGAAACGCTGCCGAAAGGGGCGTTATATCTGCCGTATGCCACGTCACTGCGTTTAAGTGACCTCGGTTATACCAACAAGTCACAAAGTGATCTGAACATCACCTTCAACCATCTGGACACGTATGTCGCCGGGCTGAAGAATGCCATTCAGATCCCGTCTGAAGAGTTTGCCGCACTGGGATTAACCAAAGACGGAAAACACCTTCAGATTAACGCCAACGTCCTGCAGATCGAAAACGAGTTCTATGCCCCTATCCGGCCGAAGCGTGTGCAGAAAGGTGATGAGTCACCGTCTGACGCCTTACAGCGCGGCGGGGTGGAGTATATCGAAGTCCGTGCCCTGGATATCAACCCGTTCTCTGCTACCGGTGTCGATGAAACACAAATTCGTTTCCTCGACCTGTTCCTTATCTGGTGTGTGCTGGCGGATGCGCCGGAAATGAGCGCGGATGAGCTGGCGTGTGCCCGCCATAACTGGAATCGTGTGATTCTGGAAGGGCGCAAACCGGGACAGGAAATCGGTATCGGCTGCGGCCGTGAAAAACAACCCTTGCAAAAAGTGGGTCACGCACTGTTTAATGATCTCCTGCGTGTTGCCGATGTGTTAGATACCTGCTCAGGCACACAGTATCGCGAAGTGTGCGAAGCACTGAAAGTACAGTTTGATGACCCGGAACTGACGTTCTCGGGGCGGATGTTGGCACTGATAAAAGAAGCGGGTATCGGAAGTTACGGGCTGGCCCTGGCAGATCGGTATCATGAAGAACTGACTCACGAGCCGTATGAAGTGATCAGTGAAGCAGACTTTGCTGAACAATGGCAGGCTTCTGTCGATAAACAAAAAGCGATGGAAGAGAGTGATACGATAAGTTTTGATGAGTATCTGGCGCTGCATGGCGGTCGCTGATTTCTGACAGATAAGAAAATGGCCACAATCAATGTGGCCAAAATAAATCTCTCAGAGAATAGGGATGATAACAATTTGCGCGTCTTTCAATACATCAGACCAGCGTATTCAGAAAAAGTTTCATTCGTTCGGCATTTTTTACAAAAAAAAGAGGAGCGGGAATTATGCCTTTGCTGGATAGTTTTTTAGTTGACCACACACGCATGGCGGCACCTGCGGTACGCGTAGCGAAAACCATGACCACCCCGGGTGGCGATACCATCACTGTTTTCGATCTGCGTTTTTGTGTTCCTAATGAAGAGATTCTGCCGGAAAGAGGAACGCATACACTGGAACACCTGTTTGCCGGTTTTATGCGTAACCATTTAAACGGCAATGGTGTTGAAATCATTGATATCTCGCCGATGGGCTGCCGTACCGGGTTCTATATGAGCCTGATTGGTGCACCGTCAGAAACCCGTGTTGCACAGGCCTGGAAAGACGCTATGGCGGATATCCTGACTGTCAAAGATCAGGCGAAGATCCCTGAACTGAACCTGTATCAGTGCGGGACGTATAAAATGCATTCACTGGAAGAAGCACATCAGATTGCAAAAAACATCATTGAGCGCGATGTTCGCGTCAACAAAAATGATGAACTGCTGTTATCTGATGATGAGCTGGAAAAACTGCATCCGTAATTTTTCAGCCCCGGATACAAAAAAACCTGCGCGCATTGCTGCCGCAGGTTTTTTTATGTCTTTTATCTTTTTCAGATATCAGCAGCGATATCGGCACCGGCCGGTTTCAGCGGTGACAGTTTTACCGTTTTAATCACATTCTCGCCGATGGCAACCACTTCAAACTGGTAGTTACCGACAGTGACAAGGGTATTGAGTGTCGGGATATCACCGAGTTCTTCCAGCAGAAGGCCATTAATGGTACGGGCACCTTCTTCCGGCAGGGAAAGATTCAGGGCTTTATTGATTTCACGGATATTGGCAGAACCTTCAATCAGCAGCGTGCCGTCAGGCTGACGGGTGACTTCCTCGGCCAGCGATGGTGACATTGAGGTGGTAAAATCACCGACAATTTCTTCCAGGATGTCTTCCACGGAGATAAGCCCCTGAATATCGCCGTACTCATCGACAACTAATCCGACTTTTTCATTATTGCGCTGGAAATTGACCAACTGTAAGTTCAGTGGTGTGCTGTCCGGCACAAAGTAAACTTTATCAGCGGCCTTGATAAGCATTTGCTTGGTGAATTCCTGCTTCTCAATCATCAGCCGGTAAGCTTCACGGACACGCAGCATACCGATGGCATCATCCAGCGAGTCGCGGTAGAGCACTATCCGGCCGTGCGGTGAGTGCGTAAGCTGGCGCAGAATGGATTTCCATTCATCATTGATATCAATCCCGATGATCTCAGTGCGCGGCACCATAATCTCATCCACACTGACTTTATCCAGATCGAGGATGGAGATCAGCATGTCCTGGTTGCGGCGGGACAGTTTACCTTTGGACTCATTAACGATGGTTTTCAGTTCTTCTTTTGATACTGCATCACTGCGGATCACGGTGCCGCGGATACCGATGCAGCGCATCAGAATCAGGGTTATTGCGTTAAATGCCCAGACCAGCGGCAGACAGATTTTTGCCAGCGGACGCAGCAGAAAACTGCTCGGAAAGGCGACCTGCTGCGGATAGAGTGCGGCAATGGTTTTCGGCATCACTTCGGCAAACACGAGGATGACAAAGGTCAGCACCCCGGTGGCGATAGCCACACCGGCGTTACCGTACAGGCGCATACCGACAATCGTCCCCAGTGCGGAGGCGACAATATTCACCAGGTTATTACCGATAAGAATGAGGCTCAGCAGACGATCCGGTTTCTCCAGCAACCGCTCGACACGGCGGGCCGCCCGGTTTCCCTGCTTGGCCTGATGGCGCAGCCGGTAGCGGTTGATTGTCATCATCCCGGTTTCGGATGCGGAAAAGTACGCTGAAATTATCACTAATAAAATAAGAATAATAATCAGCGTACTTGTTGAGACGTGCTCCACAGCGGTGTTCCTTTCTTTTGTGATGAGCGGAAAAGGGCGTTACAGAGACCGGCTGTTATGCATACAGCATCAGTTCCTGAAACAGACGGTGCCCGAAAAATGCCAGTGTGAGAATAAAGGCACCGGCGAAGTTAAACCAGATAACCCGTTTGCCGCGCCAGCCTTCATGATAGTGCCCCCACAGCAGCACGATGTAGACACACCAGGCAACCATCGACAGCAATGATTTATGAATATTATCTTTATCAAAGATGTTATCCATAAACACAATGCCGGTGGCGAGTGTTAGTGTCAGCAGAATCACGCCGACCTGCGTGATATGAAACATTTTACGCTCGATAACCATTAACGGCGGCATATCCGGCGTAAACTTAAGACGTTTGTTTTTCAGCTGATGATCCATCCAGCCGAGCTGCATAGCATACAGTGCCGCAATAATCAGTGTCGCGAAGCTGAGCAGCGCCAGTCCGATATGCACAAACAGCGGCACACTGGCCTGCAGGTGGGTGATAAACTCGCCCGGCATCAGGGTGGCAAGAATCAGGTTGACCATCGAGAAGCTGTAAACAATCGGGATAAGGAACCACGCCCGGCCCTGAAACGCGACAATCGTCATAATGACGGAGACCAGCAGGCTGACCACCGAACCGAGGTTCAGCAGTGTCAGGTTCTGACCAACGCCCTGAAAAATCTGTGATTTAATCGCCACGCCGTGACACACCAGAGCGATAACGGCGAAGATAAGCGCCAGTTTCCGGTAGCCGCGCTGATAGCGGAGCACGCCCGGCATCAGAAGTACCAGGCTTAACAGATATGCGCTAATTGCAACAACAGAGATTTCAGGCATGGTTTTGTGATTATTCAGTCAGTAAGATGAAACAAAATTCATACGCCAGTATACCGCAGCCCGCAGATCACTCCAATGATTACACGATACTTTACGTAAATCGGTTCGCTGATTTGCTGCGGTGCGTGTTATAATCCCGGGTATCTTTTCTATTTTTAGCTCAGTTTTGGCAGAGTCGATGACATGTTTGATAATTTAACTGACAGACTTTCGCGCACCTTGCGCAATATCAGTGGTCGCGGACGACTGACGGAAGACAATATTAAAGAAACGCTGCGCGAAGTGCGCATGGCGCTTCTGGAAGCCGATGTTGCCCTGCCGGTGGTACGGGATTTCATCAACCGCGTCAAAGAGCGTGCTGTCGGCCATGAGGTGAATAAAAGCCTGACGCCGGGGCAGGAGTTCGTCAAAATCGTTCAGGGCGAACTGGTTGCGGCGATGGGCGAGGAAAACAACGCCCTGGATCTTTCCGCCCAGCCGCCGGCTGTGGTGCTGATGGCCGGTCTGCAGGGTGCGGGTAAAACCACCAGTGTGGCGAAGCTCGGTAAACTGCTGAAAGAAAAACACAAGAAAAAGGTACTGGTGGTCTCTGCTGACGTTTACCGTCCGGCGGCGATTAAACAGTTACAGACACTGGCAGAGACAGTGGGAATTGAATTTTTCCCGTCTGATGTGTCAGAAAAACCGATTGATATCGCTAAAAAAGCGCTGAAACATGCGCAGCTGCAATTCTTTGATGTCCTGCTGGTGGATACCGCAGGCCGTCTGCATGTCGATGAAGGCATGATGGGCGAAATCAAAGACCTGCATGCGGCCATTAACCCGGTGGAAACCCTGTTCGTCGTGGATGCCATGACCGGTCAGGATGCGGCAAACACCGCCAAAGCCTTTAACGAAGCCCTGCCGCTGACCGGTGTGGTGCTGACTAAAGTTGATGGTGATGCGCGCGGCGGTGCGGCGCTTTCTATCCGTCATATCACCGGTAAACCGATTAAATTCCTGGGGGTAGGGGAAAAAACTGAAGCACTGGAGCCGTTCCATCCGGACCGCGTTGCCTCCCGTATTCTGGGCATGGGCGATGTGCTGTCACTGATTGAAGAGATTGAGAGCAAAGTTGACCGTGATCAGGCGGAAAAACTGGCCTCCAAGCTGAAAAAAGGTGACGGGTTTGACCTCAACGACTTCCTGGAACAGCTTAAGCAGATGCGCAATATGGGCGGTATGGCCGGGATGCTGACCAAACTGCCGGGCATGTCTCAGGTGCCGGACGCGGTGAAATCGCAGATGGATGACAGCGTGCTGACCAAAATGGAAGCGATGATCAATTCCATGACCAAAAAAGAGCGCGTCAAACCGGAAATTATTAAAGGTTCCCGCAAACGCCGTATCGCAGCGGGTTCCGGGACTCAGGTGCAGGATGTCAACCGGCTGCTCAAGCAGTTCGATGATATGCAGCGCATGATGAAAAAGATGAAGAAAGGGGGCCTCGCGAAGATGATGCGGGGCATGAAAGGTATGATGCCGCCGGGTATGATGGGGCGGTAAAACAAAGAAAGTCACAAAGAATAATCACTTTGGATTGATTTTTTCGCCAAAGTGAGTAAACTTTTCGGGCTTTTTCTATGACAACCGGACGCCATTCCTCGATGGGGTCTGGTTGTTTGTCAATTCAATGAGGATGTTATGGTAACAATTCGTTTAGCTCGTGGCGGCGCAAAAAAGCGTCCGTTCTACCAAATCGTCGTAACCGACAGTCGTAATGCACGTGACGGTCGTTTCATCGAACGTATTGGTTTCTTCAACCCTATCGCTGCCGGTAAGGCTGAAACTCTGCGCTTAGATCTGGACCGTGTTGAACACTGGGTTGGTCTGGGTGCAACTGTCTCTGATCGTGTTGCTGTACTGATCAAAGACGCAAAAAAAGCAGCTTAATCTGTCACGGTGGTAACAATGAGCAAGCACACTAATCCGCAAGCCCCTTCTGATCCGATTGTACTCGGCAAACTGGGGTCATCTTACGGTATTAAAGGGTGGCTCAGAGTGTTTTCTTCCACCGAAAATACTGAAAGTATTTTTGATTATCAGCCGTGGTTTATCCAGCGTAACGGGGTGTGGCAACACATCGAACCGGAAGACTGGAAATCCCACAATCAGGATATGATCGTCAAACTCAAAGGGGTTGACGACAGAGATGCGGCAAACGTACTGACTAACGCGGAAATCGTGGTAGACAGTTCGCAGTTACCGGAATTAGACGGCGATGATTACTACTGGAAAGACCTGATGGGCTGCCGTGTAGTGACCACCGGCGGATATGATCTCGGCACCGTAACCGATTTAATGGAAACCGGGTCGAATGATGTTCTGGTGATTAAAGCAAATCTGAAAGATGCCTTCGGCATGAAAGAGCGGTTAGTACCGTTTCTTGACGGGCAGGTTATCAGGAAAGTTGATCTCACTGAAAAACTGATTGAAGTTGAGTGGGATCCCGGTTTTTAAACCTCCGGTGATGGTTTTGTCATTAAGTGGGACACGAAAATGTGGATTGGGGTTATCAGCCTGTTTCCTGAAATGTTCCTCTCAATAACCGGGCATGGTGTAACCGGACGGGCAGTAAAAAACGGCCTGATCAGTGTAGATTGCTGGAACCCGCGTGATTTCACGTATGACCGGCACCACACTGTGGACGATCGGCCCTACGGGGGCGGTCCCGGCATGCTGATGATGGTGGAGCCTCTGCGCAAAGCTATCCATGCAGCAAAAGCTGCCGCAGGTGACAATGCGAAAGTGATTTATCTTTCGCCGCAGGGCCGCAAACTCGATCAACAGGGAGTTTGTGAGCTGGCCGCCAACGAGAAGTTAATTCTGGTGTGCGGCCGGTATGAGGGAGTAGATGAACGCGTTATCCAGACTGAGATTGATGAAGAATGGTCAGTCGGGGATTACGTGCTCAGCGGTGGTGAATTACCGGCGATGGTGCTGATTGATGCGGTATCGCGTTTTGTTCCGGGTGTCCTCGGACATCAGGCATCAGCAAAAGAAGATTCCTTTGCTGACGGTTTACTTGACCACCCACACTATACCCGCCCTGAAGTGTTGGATGGCATGTGTGTTCCGCCGGTTTTACTGTCGGGAAACCATGCAGAAATTGATCGCTGGCGTATGAAACAGTCACTCGGTCGCACCTGGCTCAGAAGACCTGAACTTCTGGAAAGCCTAGCTCTGACTGACGAGCAAAGGATGTTGCTGGCTGAATTCCAGCGGGAATATCAGTCCGGAGCAACAAGTTAATCCAGGTATCCTGCGGGATATCTTTTGAAATATCAGTTTACCTAGGGTAAGAGATTTATTATGAGCAACATTATTAAACAACTTGAACAAGAGCAGATGAAACAAGACGTACCTTCATTCCGTCCGGGTGACACCGTGGAAGTTAAGGTATGGGTCGTTGAAGGTTCTAAAAAACGTCTGCAGGCATTCGAGGGCGTGGTTATCGCTATTCGTAACCGCGGTCTGCACTCTGCATTCACTGTTCGCAAGATTTCTAACGGCGAAGGTGTTGAGCGTGTATTCCAGACTCACTCACCTGTTGTTGACAGCATCAGCGTTAAACGCCGTGGTGCCGTTCGTCGTGCTAAACTGTACTACCTGCGTGAGCGTTCAGGTAAGGCAGCTCGTATTAAAGAGCGTTTGAACGCAAAATAATGCGCAAGCATCCGATATGATAATAAAAGGCCAGCCTCGTGCTGGCCTTTTTTATACGCTATTTTATTTTCCTTTCCTGCCTGTTTTCCGTTCGATTCTCTGTATTGTTTATATGACATTATTTTTATGTTGTAAATATTTATTTACATTACGCCTGCCTTATAAACTACCTTTCTTTCTGTCATTATCTTACACACTATAACCTTAATCCGATCAATTAACTCTATTTTCAATGAATTAGCGTTTATTTGTAAGCGGTGTAGCTGATGGGGGTTATCTGTGCAGAACATCTCATTTTTATTTTGTAATTTAAAATGTACGAAAAATTAAATATTTTACGATTTTGGATTGAATTATTTACAAAGGATGTTATGGTGTTTTCTCAGACACTCAACACGTAATCCATTTTTTGTAAAACTCAGCAGGAAAACACTATGATCATGCAAAAAGACGCACTCAATAACGTTCACATCAGTGATGAAATTGTTTTAATCTCACCGGAAGAACTGAAACAAAAGTACCCATTGAGTCGCAACGACCAGCATGCCATCGCCGGTGCACGTAAGACGATTGCGGATATTGTTCATCACCGCGATCCGCGTTTACTGGTTGTCTGTGGCCCGTGTTCCGTTCATGACACGGATGCAGCGCTGGAGTATGCCCGTCGTCTGAAAGAATTATCTGCTGAGTTGAGTGACAGTCTGTATATCGTGATGCGTGTCTATTTTGAGAAACCGCGGACAACCGTGGGCTGGAAAGGACTTATCAGTGATCCGTTTATGGATGGATCTTTCGAGATGGAAAAAGGTCTGCACATCGCCCGCAAACTGATGGTGGATCTGGTTCAGCTCGGCCTGCCGCTGGCCGGTGAAGCGCTGGATCCGAATAACCCGCAGTACCTCGGGGATCTGTTCAGCTGGTCTGCTATCGGTGCACGTACCACTGAATCACAGACACACCGTGAAATGGCATCCGGTCTGTCCATGCCGGTCGGCTTTAAAAACGGGACTGACGGCAGCCTGAGCACTGCCATCAACGCCATGAAAGCTGCGTCCATGCCACACCGTTTTATGGGGATCAACCAGTCCGGTCAGGTCTGTCTGTTACAGACACAGGGTAACCCGAACGGCCATGTGATCCTGCGCGGCGGAAAACGCCCGAACTACAGTGCGGAAGATATTACGGAATGCGAGGCACAAATGAAGAAAGCCGGTCTCACCCCTTCACTGATGGTAGACTGCAGTCACGGCAACTCGGATAAAGATTTCCGTCGTCAGCCGCTGGTGGTGGATGCCGTGGCAGAACAAATTTGTGCCGGAAATACCTCAATTACCGGTATTATGCTGGAAAGCCATATTAATGAAGGCAATCAGTCATCAGAACAGCCGCGCAGTGCCATGCAGTACGGCGTGTCAGTGACAGACGCCTGCATCAGTTGGGAAACCACTGAAGCAGTTCTGCGTCAGCTGCATCAGCAGATCTCACCGGCGCTGGCAGAGCGTGTGGTTCAGTTACAGCAGGCAGGATAATAAAAACAGGCAGGGTGTATGTCCGGTGCATTAACACATTTACGTGATCAAATTGATGAAGTGGATAAATCGCTGCTGTCACTGCTGGCAAAACGCCTGCAGCTAGTGGCGGAAGTCGGGGAAGTGAAAAGCCAGCACGGCCTGCCGGTCTATGCGCCGGATCGCGAAGCCGCAATGCTGGCATCACGGCGGCAGGAGGCGGAATCACTCGGGGTTCCGCCGGATCTGATAGAGGATTTGCTGCGCCGTATCATGCGGGAGTCCTATTCCCGTGAGAATGATAAAGGGTTTAAAAAGCTCAATGAGCAGGCCCGGCCGATAGTGATTGTCGGTGGTGACGGCAAAATGGGGCAGTTGTTCCGGCGAATGCTGACACTGTCCGGTTATACCGTGCGTATTCTGGACAGCGGCGACTGGGCGGATGCCCCGGAACTGCTGGCAGATGCGGGCATGGTGATTGTCAGTGTGCCTATCCACCTGACCGAACAGGTTATTAAACAATTACCGCCGCTGCCGGAAGATTGCATTCTGGCGGATCTTGCGTCGGTCAAAGCGGGGCCGTTACAGGCGATGCTGGCAGTACACAACGGGCCGGTGCTCGGGTTGCACCCGATGTTCGGGCCGGATGTCGGCAGTTTTGCCAAGCAGGTGGTGGCCTTTTGTGACGGACGTTTCCCGGAACGGTATCAGTGGTTCCTTGAACAGATTACGGTCTGGGGTGCGCATTTACAGGGTATTATGGCGCAGGAGCATGATCGCAATATGCGCTATATTCAGGCGCTGCGTCACTTCACTACCTTTGCTTACGGGCGGTATCTGGCAAAAGAAAATGTCGATCTCGCGCAGCTGCTGTCATTGTCCTCACCGATTTACCGGCTGGAACTGGTCATGATTGGTCGTCTGTTTGCCCAGGATCCGCAGCTTTATGCCGATATCATTATGGCTTCGGAAGATAACCTGGATGTGATAGAGGATTATCACCGTGAGTTCGGTGAAGCCATGTCACTGCTGGAAAGCCGGGATAAAGCAGAGTTTATTTCGCAGTTCTCCGCCGTCAGTGACTGGTTTGGTGAGCACGCACAGCGCTTTATGAAAGAGAGTCAGGGATTACTGCAACAGGCTAGCGACAGCCGCCGCTGATAAATATGAAGGTGCTGATATTTTCAGCACCTTCATACATTGCCGGTTATTTCACACCATTTCCCGAAGGGTAGAAGGTTTTTGGTACTGCCTGATGAGATACCTTTTTCATAATGACAGCTCGCGGATCCCATGCATGTTTGAGTTTGGATTCAATATTAAATTCTTTGTTATGAATATAGTTATAACCGGCAGTAATTGTTTGCTGATTGGAGTAAGCAATGACCGGACGACCTGTCACATCAGCAAGGTCTTGCGCAGCCTGACGTTTTGCAAAACAACTAACTAAATGGATAGGACCGTTATTCCTGAGTAGATCAACTGAGCCTCCGGATTTTTTATTTATGTAAGCCACCAGTTCTTGTGCATTCAGACATTGTGCTTCACTCAGATCCGTTTTTAGCTGAACTTGCCCGTTTATTTTAACCAGCCTGTTATTTTCTATAACGGCGGCAGCCTTACCACCAACCTGTATGAGTCCGTCTTTCCAGTGTCCATGCAGCAGAATGGCATCTTCTTTATTGCCACGGAAGTTATTGCAGTAACCCCGGAACGTGATGCTTTGATCCTGATTCACATCCTCATCAAGACATAGGTTAACCTGCTTAAATGTGGGTTCAGCTGGTTTATGGCTGGTCATTTTAATATCAGAAACAGAATGTAATGAAGCAAACAGGTTTTTAACTGCTGATTTTACAGATGATTCAATCACATGAAATTTAGCTGATAAGATTTCTGATGATATGTGCATAATTTATTTTCCGCTGATTTATATCGTTAATATATGTTCAGCGAAAAATAGCACCAGACCATGCAGATCACTTTCAAATAATGAGCTGACTAGCTATGCCGGGTAAAATAAAGATGAGATGAAGAAAAGAGAAGCAGCCATCTGCATAACAGATGGCTGAAGGAGGTATTATGCGCGATCAACCGGGAAGGCGATCACATCACTGATCCGCTCTGCACCCAGTGCGAGCATAATCAGGCGGTCAATCCCCAGTGCCACACCTGCACATTCCGGGAATCCGTGCTCGAGTGCTGCCAGCAGATTTTCATCAATCGGCTGTTCCGGAAGACCCATAGCTGCCCGTTTGCGGTTATCCCGTTCAAAGCGCTGACGCTGCTCTGCAGCATCAGTCAGTTCACGGAAGCCGTTTGCCAGCTCAATCCCTTTGTAATACACCTCAAAACGCTCGGCCACGCGGTGATCTTCAGAGCTGATCTCCGCCAGTGAAGCCTGGCTTGCCGGGAAGTGATAAATAAAGGTCGGTTTTTCCAGCCCGATATGCGGCTCCACACCCACCATAAACAACAGCTGCAAAATGGTATCGCGATCTTCCTCAGTATCGGCAATATTGCTGACATCCAGTTTGGCCGCGACTTCACGCAGTTTGTCTTTCTCGGCGGTCAGCGGATCGATATCCAGGTAGCGCAGGAAAGCCTGCTGGTAGGATAACGATTCTGCACTTTCACACTCTAAGGTTTGCTGTAATAAATCATCAACCTCATTTATCAGACGGTACATATCATAATGAGGACGATACCATTCGAGCATGGTGAACTCCGGATTATGGTAGCGTCCGGCTTCCTCGTTACGATAACTGCGGCCCATCTGATAAATGGGGCCGCTGCCCGCTGCCAGTAACCGTTTCATGTGGTATTCCGGACTGGTCATCAGATAAAGCGTTATTCCCTGTGCGGCTCCGGGGCCGGTAAACTGAGTTTCAAAGGCGCGCAGATGGACATCGGTGACGGTCGCCTGACTCATGGTCGGCGTTTCGACTTCTAATACACCTCTGTCTGCAAAAAAATGTCTGATTTCATTAACAATTTTTGCGCGTTTTAATAGATTGGCTATCGGGGCAGTCGGCTGCCAGCCCGCAATATCACTCATGCCGTAAGAACTCCGAATAAAAATAAAGGGTGCAGTTTACCCGCAACCTCTGATGGTGACAAACAGATATGCAGAACATGCTACGTGTAAAACCGTACTCTGAACAGGCGTATTGTGCGGTGGCGGGGCGCGGCAGCACCCCGGGCAGGTATAATCAGCCGATTAAGGCAGGCGGGACATGTTCCCCCGGATAACTGCCGAGCACCTTCACTGAACGGGCGATTGCCTGTAACGCTTTGAGCGCCTGCTGCATCGGTACTGAGCGCAGATTGGCATGCACATCAATATAAAACATCTCTTCCCACGGCGTGCCGTGAATAGGGCGGGATTCCAGTTTGCTCATTACAATGTCATGCTCTTTCAGGATAATCAGGGCATCGACCAGCGCACCGGCCTGTTGCCCGGTCGCCATCAGCAGCGTGGTTTTCGCCGGTACCTGCTCTGACACATCAATCGGCTGGCGGGCAATGACAATAAAGCGCGTCATATTGGTCTGCTGATTGGCAAGATTCTGTGCGATCGCCTGTAACCCGTACAGTGCGCCGCCGGCCTCGCTGCCGAGAGCTGCAACATCTGTCCGGTTGAGGGAGGCAACTTTTTCCATCGCCGCCGCGGTACTTTCGCAGTATTCAATTTTGCGATCCGGGAATTGGCTGAGATACTGGCTGCACTGCTCAAACGGCTGCGGATGGCTGTAAAGGGTGGTGATCCCGGCAATATCCGCGCCCGGAATGGTCAGCAGACAGTGATTCACCGGCAGGCGCAACTCGCCGACAATGGAAAGCGGGGTGGTCTGCAGTAAATCATAGACATCATTGATGGCGCCGGAACTGGTATTTTCCAGCGGCAGCATCCCGTAATCGGCCTGACCGTTTTCAACCAGCTCAAAAATATCGCGGAATTTACTGCAGCTGAACTCGGTCATATGATCGAAATGACGGGCGGAATACTGGCGGGCGGCCACATGTGAATAAGACCCTCTCGGGCCGAGGAAGGCTATCCGTGCACTGTTATCCGGTGTCTGGTTCAGGTGTTTTTGCAGAATCGCCTGCTGGGTCAGGACGGAATCCTCAATAATCAGCTGGAACAGGCGGGTGATATAAAATCCGTCCAGTCCGTGCGGCTTGCCTTTGTTTATCAGCACATCCAGCAGTTCACGCTCGCGGTTTTTATCGCGGATGGGGCGGTTATCCTGTAATTTTGTCTGTGCGACAGCCACGGCGAGCTGCCGCCGCTTTGCCAGCAGATCCAGCAATTGTGCATCCAGCTGGCTGATTTGTTCCCGTATAGCTAAAAGATCGTTCATATGTTGTCCTCAGACCCTGTTTCCCGGCGATAAAAAAAGCCTCCGCGGCGGGAGGCTTTTCTGTGCGTCTTCGTTTTCTTTCTCACACGACAAAAAGCCTCATTAACAGAAGCGAAAAAAGAAAAAGAAGAAGCGGATACGGGGATACATAGTCAGTGCGTTGTCCGTTGTGTCATCAGATGATAGTTAATAGACCTGATGCAACCCGTTGTGTCAACCAAAAAAAACGCGCCCGGAGGGCGCGCAGAGACAAAACTCAATTTATTATATTTTTTATTCTGCGGATTCTTCATCAGACACAAGGTTGGCTTCTTTAACACTGTTATCCGCGCGGCGCGCTTCACCTTTGTGCTGTGCTTTATTCAGCTGCCGTTCCAGTTTCGCCAGTAATTCATTGATGGCGGCGTACATATCAGCGTGTTTGGCGCTGGCAACTAAATTTCCATTCGGTGTGCTGATGGTGGCATCAACCACAAATCCCTGCGGATCTTTCGCGAGGATAATGTGCGGGTTAATTAAAGGAACCTGCCACTTACTCAGCTTATCGAGACGGTTTTCAACATGCTCCCGGATTGCCGGGGTGATCTCCATTTGCTTACTGGTGATATTCACATTCATAGTGACCTCTCTTTGTTACATCCGTCTTGTTGATACTCAGAATACGTTGATGGCGGCAAGAAAAAATTGATCGCCGTCACTAATATTTTTTAGTTTTTTCAAAAGGTTATAATTTTGTGACTCAGGCTGAGAATACAGATGATACAACTTGCGGGAAGGGACTGAATCGTGCATTATCGATAAGTTGGCTGACCGCATATTCTCAGAGACGAGAAGGCTGTCGGCCATTTTTTATGTAGTCACATAATGATAAGACAATAAAAAAGCCATCCGGAGATGGCCTTTTCAATCAGATGAGTAAAACAGAACTCAGTCGCGCGGGTTGGCGGCAATCAGCTGTGCCACTTTTCCGGCTTCCGCCGTTAATCCCAGTTCGTTATAGGCATTTTCCATCAGCGGCAGCGCCTGACGTGTCGCCAGTGTGTCCGGATAATCACGCAGCATTAATTCAGCACGATTAATCACCGCGACATATGCACCGCGTTTCGTGTAGAATTTCACAACGGCCAGTTCAAAGGCCGCAAGGCGATCTTTGAGGAATACCAGACGTTTTGCGGAATCTGTTGCATAGATACTGGTCGGATAATAACGCAGTAACTGGCTGAAATCCTGGAACGCCACACGCGCGTTCTGCGGGTCACGGTCTGCACGATCGATACCAAAGAAACTCTGCAGCATGTTATCATCGAGCGCCTGAGCGGTCAGACCGCGCATGTACAGGACGTAATCGATGTTCGGATGTGTCGGGTTCAGACGCATGAAACGGTCGATTGAGGCCAGTGCCATCTGTAAATCACCTGCTTTATAGTAGGCGTAAATCAGATCCAGCTGAACCTGCTGCGAATACGGGCCGAAAGGAAAACGGTTATCGAGGGTCTCAAGCTGCGTGATGGCCCCTTTATAGTTACCGTCCTGTAATTTTTCCTGGCCGACAGTATACAGCTCTGACGGTGAGGCATCCGGGAGAATTTCCTTGTTTCCGGAACAGCCGGACAACATGAGGCTTAGCGTGGCGGCGGCCACGAGATATTTCATACGTATCATCACGTGTTGATTATCCTCTGAATATTTTTTAGGGAGCACTCCGTACAGCTCCCGCTGGCGATCACGATACAATACCACATAGTTTAAATGAAACGGTGTTACCGTTCAAAATATAACTTTCTGAAACAGAGACAAACATGGCTCAAGAAATACAACTTACCGCAACTATTAATGAATCACAGCTCGGTCAGCGTTTAGATCAGGCTTTGGCGGAATTGTTCCCTGATTATTCACGATCACGTATAAAAGAGTGGATCTTAGATGACAGGGTTCAGGTTAACGGCCGTCTTGTCAACAAACCAAAAGAAAAAATGCTGGGCGGGGAACAGATCAGTATTGATGCACTGATTGATGAGGACATGCGTTTTGAACCGCAAAACCTGCCGCTCAATATCGTTTATGAAGATGATGATATCCTGGTGATTAATAAACCGCGTGATTTTGTGGTGCACCCGGGAGCAGGTAATCCGGACGGTACTGTCCTGAACGCGCTGCTGTATCATTATCCTGATATTGCCGATGTGCCGCGTGCGGGTATCGTTCACCGCCTGGATAAAGATACCACCGGGCTGATGGTGGTGGCGAAAACTGTACCTGCCCAGACACGGCTGGTGGAATCACTGCAACTGCGCGAAATCACCCGTGAATATGAAGCGGTGGCCAATGGCCGTATGACAGCGGGCGGCAAAGTGGAAGAACCGATTTCCCGCCACCCGACCAAACGTACTCATATGGCCGTTAACCCGATGGGTAAACCGGCGGTGACACATTACCGTGTGATGGAGCATTTCCGTGCTCACACCCGTCTGCGTCTGCGTCTGGAAACCGGCCGTACTCACCAGATCCGTGTGCATATGGCACATATCAATCATCCGTTGGTGGGTGATCAGCTCTACGGCGGTCGTCCGCGCCCGCTGAAAGGGGCAAGTGATGAATTCCGCGATGCACTGCGTGAATTTGACCGCCAGGCTCTGCATGCCACCATGCTGCGTCTTTACCATCCGATCACCGGGATTCAGATGGAGTGGCACGCGCCGATTCCGGATGATATGGTGAAACTGATTGAAGTTCTCAAAGCTGATGCACAAGAGCATCAGGATGATATGGACTGGTAAGGAGTCACCATGACCGCACTGATTACCCCGCAATGGCCGCTGCCCGCAGGTGTGAGAGCCTGCAGTTCATTACGTACAGGCGGTGTCAGTCAGCCGCCGTTTGACAGCCTCAATCTGGGGCTGCATACCGGTGATTCCCCGGAGGATGTCGCCTGTAACCGGGCGATTCTGGCAGAGGCGGCCGGGTTTCCGGACACGCCGCTGTGGCTGAATCAGGTACATGGAACGGATGTTGCCATTCTGGATGACAACACACCGCGCGGCCCGCAGGCCGATGCGGTGTATACCCGCACCCCGGGGAAGGTCTGTGCGATCATGACGGCGGATTGCCTGCCGGTACTGTTCTGTTCCCGTGACGGGCGCGAAGTGGCCGGTGCTCACGCCGGCTGGCGCAGTTTATGTGGTGGCGTGCTGGAAAATACGGTCTCCTGCTTTACGGCTGCGCCGTCAGACATTATTGCCTGGCTGGGGCCGGCCATCGGCCCGCAGAAATTTGAGGTCGGCGCTGAAGTGCGGGAGGCGTTTATAGCGCACGCGGCAGAAGCAGCTTCAGCATTTATTCCGCATGGTGATAAATATCTGGCAGATATTTATCAGCTGGCCCGTCAGCGGCTGGCAGCAGCCGGTGTGACCGCTGTTTCCGGCGGCACCGAATGCACCGTGACAGATTCTGCCCGCTTCTTTTCTTACCGCCGTGATGCCCGTACCGGACGGATGGCGTCATTTATCTGGATCACCCCGCCGCAAAAGTCATAACCTTCAGGATTACGCATAATATTTAATATTTTTTCAAAATCTGGCTTGAATATTTGACAAAAGTCCTCATTTAGTACTTAGCTAAAATTCAAAGCCATTTTTTGGAGGTGTTATGCGTTTGGATCGTTTCACGAATAAATTCCAGCAAGCGCTCGCCGACGCCCAGTCTCTTGCAGTCGGGCACAGCAATCAGTTTATTGAACCCGTGCATTTACTGTCAGCATTTCTGCATCAGGAAGGCGGGTCGGTGCGTCCGTTACTGGCATCAGCCGGGGCGGATATTGCGCAGCTTAATCAGAAGATTGATGACACCATCAGTCGTTTACCGCAGGTGGAAGGTTCCGCCGGGGATGTGCAACCCTCTCAGGATTTAATCCGTCACCTGAATATATGTGACCAGATTGCACAAAAACAAAATGATGCTTACATCGCATCCGAAATTTTTGTTCTGGCTGTATTAGAGAGCAACAGCTCATTAGCAGATGTATTAAAAGCAGCCGGAATTAATAAACAAACACTTAAGAAGGCTATAGACACTATGCGTGGTGGTGAGAATGTGAATGACCAGGGCGCGGAAGATCAACGCCAGGCCCTGAAGAAATATACGATTGATTTAACTGAGCGCGCCGAATCCGGCAAACTCGACCCGGTTATCGGCCGTGATGAAGAGATCCGCCGGACTATCCAGGTCTTACAGCGCAGAACCAAAAACAACCCGGTACTGATCGGGGAGCCCGGGGTGGGTAAAACCGCCATCGTGGAAGGACTGGCGCAGCGTATCGTCAACGGCGAAGTCCCGGAAGGACTGAAAAATAAACGCGTGCTGTCTCTGGATCTCGGTGCGCTGCTGGCTGGTGCCAAATACCGCGGTGATTTCGAGGAGCGTCTGAAAGCCGTTCTGAATGAATTATCCAAAGAAGAAGGCAGTGTCATCCTCTTTATTGATGAGCTGCATACCATGGTCGGCGCAGGTAAAGCGGATGGCGCAATGGACGCCGGGAACATGCTGAAACCGGCACTGGCCCGTGGTGAACTGCACTGTGTGGGCGCAACCACACTGGATGAATACCGCCAGTATATAGAGAAAGATGCGGCATTAGAGCGCCGTTTCCAGAAAGTCTATGTGGCAGAGCCGACAGTGGAAGACACCATTGCGATTCTGCGTGGTCTGAAAGAGCGGTATGAACTGCATCACCATGTGCAGATAACCGACCCGGCGATTGTCGCGGCGGCAACGTTATCTCACCGCTATATCACGGATCGTATGTTGCCGGATAAAGCGATTGACCTGATTGATGAAGCAGGTGCAAGTCTGCGTATGCAGATGGATTCCAAACCGGAATCCCTCGACAGACTGGATCGCCGTATCATTCAGTTAAAACTGGAACAGCAGGCACTGAAAAAAGAGTCTGATGATGCCAGTAAAAAACGGCTTGATATGCTGGAGCAGGAACTGACCGAGAAAGAGCGCGAGTATGCGTCTCTGGAAGAAGAGTGGAAAGCGGAGAAAGCAACGTTGTCCGGTACCCAGCACATCAAAGCAGAACTGGAGCAGGCAAAAACGGCACTGGAGCAGGCACGCCGTACCGGTGATCTGACCAAAATGTCAGAATTACAGTACGGTAAAATTCCGGAGCTGGAAAAACAGCTGGCAGCAGCCAATGCGGCAGAAGATAAAGAGATGAAACTGCTGCGTAATAAAGTCACTGATGTGGAAATCGCTGAAATCCTGGCGCGCTGGACCGGTATTCCGGTATCCCGCATGCTGGAAGGCGAGCGCGAAAAACTGCTGCGCATGGAGCAGGTGATGCACAGCCGTGTGATCGGCCAGGATGAAGCGGTTGACGCGGTAGCCAATGCTATCCGCCGCAGCCGTGCCGGATTATCTGATCCGAACCGTCCGATTGGTTCGTTCCTGTTCCTCGGGCCGACCGGGGTGGGTAAAACCGAGCTGTGTAAAGCGCTGGCTGATTTCCTGTTCGACAGCGATGACGCGATGGTGCGTATCGATATGTCCGAGTTTATGGAAAAACATTCCGTGGCACGGCTTATCGGGGCACCTCCGGGATATGTCGGGTATGAAGAGGGCGGTTATCTGACCGAAGCGGTCCGCCGTCGTCCTTATTCCGTCATTCTGCTGGATGAAGTGGAAAAAGCGCATCCGGATGTCTTCAACATCTTATTACAGGTGCTGGATGACGGACGGCTGACTGACGGGCAGGGTCGCACCGTGGACTTCCGTAACACGGTCGTGATTATGACCTCTAACCTGGGGTCTGACCGGATTCAGGAACACTTTGGTGAACTGAATTACGATGCAATGAAAGGCGCGGTCATGGAAGTGGTTTCTCATCACTTCAGACCGGAATTCATCAACCGTATTGATGAAGTGGTGGTATTCCATCCGCTGGCGAAAGAGCAGATCCACGCGATTGCGAAAATTCAGCTCAAACGTCTGTACAAACGTTTGGAAGAGCACGGCTATCAGGTCACGATTACTGACAGTGCGCTGGATAAACTGGCAGAAGCCGGATTCGACCCGGTATTCGGGGCACGTCCGCTGAAACGGGCTATTCAGCAGGAGATCGAAAACCCGATGGCGCAGGCGATGCTGTCCGGCAAACTGATTCCGGGCAAAATGATCACTCTGGATTTAACCGATGGTGTGATCACCGCGAAACAGTAATAACAGAAGAAAACAAAACAGAGGGGCGCGAAAGCGCCCCTTTTTTGTGCATAATGCACAGGAAATCAGCGATACCTTGTATGTTCGCCCGGTTTTTGAGCAAACAGAAAAAAAGTTGAAATAAACACTTGCGTGATCTCAGCGAGTGTCTATAATGCGCCACCACTGACACGGAACAACGCGATAACACGCGGTTCCGGCAGAAAGAGAAAAAGCGGAAAGTTGAAAAACAACGCTTGACTCGAAGGGGCTGGAAACGTAATATACGCAGCCTCGCAACAACGCAGAAGACCGGCAACGGCAGCGAAG
>OJWG01000033.1_pt1 | contig 112887 bp, 132 predicted proteins | sample 1600401 | NCBI WGS metagenome assembly OJWG01 (sample SAMN04436829, study PRJEB24849) | human gut metagenome | biome: human gut; feature: NICU; material: stool | host: Homo sapiens | place: USA: Saint Louis, MO | collected 2011-07-21 | reverse complement strand
TAACCTCTGGAATGAGGCCCATTGACACGATACTGTCGAATGTCGCGGTTGGCTCATACGGGAACAACCAGCTGCCTCTCTCCTTCACACCACCGATAAATCTCAGAGTGCGTTCAAGGTCTTCTATTTGAGCCTTTTGCAGTGACGAATCGGAGAAGTACCACGTACCGTCTTTACTACTATGGCGACGATCACGAATGACGCCTCTGGTTCTTTCCGATACGGTCTTCTGGATGTAGCCGAACTCTTTTGGTGCCTTAGTTGTTGGCGCCTTGCGACATGGTGCCGGTATTGCTGCAGGCATACTATGGGCCAGCACCTCATTCAGCTTCCAGGCGACGTCCGGGTGGATCTCAAAGTGTGCGTTTCCGTTTTTGAAGATTTTGACGCGCATTAAATTGCCATCGACATTCATCCATTTCCCGGTTTCGCAACCATGCGCTCTGTAAGCCGCTGAGAGCATCTCAGAGCAACGATTAAGGGTAATGAACTCCTTGTGGGCAAAAAAGTGCAGCATGACGCGCAGGTCGTCAATGACGTCCGATTTGTGGTAATTCAGGGAAACACTTTCGTTCCAAAAGTCAGTGACACAGTAAGAGATGATCAGCTTCTCGCTAAAGCCGTATGTTTTATTGGTCTTGTGGGTCGGGCTTAATGCCTTAAACAGACCATAGACACGCTCTGCCAGATATTTATGGCGGTCATTGAGTAACGTCGTCATCGTTGGGATAACAGTGTCCGCGGTGAACTCGGGAACGCCAACGAACTCCTCAACTCTACGCTCAAAGCCGCCGCGGTCTTTTTTTACCGTCTTTTGCACGCCTAACGTGAACTGACTGCGCCACTGATCTCGGCGCTCAGCTGGCATGATTAACAGTGCGCCTGTCATATCCGTCACCTTATGCCAGTATTCCGCCCAAATGTTCTGCTTCACGAAATCAAGGTTAACGGCGTTCAGCTGAGAGACGTTACGGAAGTTTTCATCATTCGGGCGGCGGCTCAGTACCTGCAGACGATTAATCATCGAGACACGGTCGCTAGAGTAAACAAAATCATGCACCTGGTTCATCAGGGATATTTCGTTTTCACACTCAGCGACAATATCGTGAATGACATTCATTTCCTTACGGAAGTCGACAGCGCCGGTTGTGCTACTGATGGTTGCTACGGCAGTTGACATGGTCATTTCCTTAAACAATTTGTTTTCTTATGCTAGTTATTATCTCAAACAATAAAAGGCGATAAACAAATTATTTAAGGCAATGAAAAGACCGCCTAGGCGGTCATGGGATAGATTGTTTATTGAGGCTATTCCACTTATTCATCAACTCGGCATTGCGCTGATCTGACTTGCTAAAGAGCTTTTCTGGCAGTTGGGAAAGGCTGGTTGCTATCGTTTTCTCGGCTTCAATCAGAAGAGGGTGATCTCCGCTTCTGTTTTCGATCTCTTCGACTGATGCACCTATGTCCTTGCCGACGAACAGCACTCTCAATATAAATGCCTTTTCAGCCAGATATTGCGCCGCAAATTTTTGGTCATGCTTAACAATTGACCGAGTATTGTGGACAATATCTGCCAGCTTAATAACTCGACTTTGCATGTCCAGGCGCTCCTGCAGAGCGGTGACGTTGATGAAGAATCTCGCCTCACGATTACCGTCTTCTGACTTTGCCTTGTTGCTTAGTGCATCTATCATCTCAGCAACGCGCTCCCCGAACAGCTCGAAAAGGTGGCCGAATGTTACGTCCGTGTCTTCGATAGTGTCATGTAGTAGCGCTGCGGCGATCATTTCCTCCGTGCCGCCGTGGTTGCGAACAATCTCTGCTACAGCCGCTGGGTGCGAGATATAGTCCTCTCCGGTGTATTTGCGCTTTTGGCCTACCCCTGCATGAGCGCCGGCCGCAAACATATAGGCTTTATCGACAATGTTCATACCAGCTTCTCTCTGATGGCGGCTTTAATCTGGTCGCCGCTCAAAATATTCAGTTTTTGGTCATAGAAAACAGCCTCGCCAGTTTTGGACTCATGCTGTGAAATAACACCGTAACCATACTTTTCTAACGAGTCCAGTCCGCTCTGGGCTATACGGTAGGAGTAATCGCGCCCCCATGTTGCATCATTACGTCCTTCAAACCGGGCGTGCTTGTAGTGTTCACGGATGAACAGATAGTGTTTCTGTCTGAATATCATGCGTATTGTTCCATTGTTTTCTTATGCTTATTATTTTCACACACAAGAAAAGGCAGTAAACAAGTTGTTTGGTTATTTTATTAGGCTGTAAAATGCTTTAGGACTGAAACCGGGCGATTGCAAAGGGATTATGCAATGGGATTCGGTCTCCAATGCTGGGACGAAAACGGCAATCTTGTCGTGGATACCAGCGATTACAACTGCCGGTACATCGGCACGTACAGTGTGAAAATGAATGGGAGCGATAGCTCTGTTACCCAAGGGGTCTCTGGCATTAGCTCAGGAAACTCCTTTGCTGTTGTTGTTGCAGGCTCGTGGGGTTCCGGGTTTAACGAGGTTTACTGCGTCACCAGCGACAATGCCTTTACGCTCTTCTCGGCCTCCGGCAATCACACTGAACAGACGTTCACGGTAGAAGTTTATCGATATGCTTAGGGATAATGCATGACATACGGATTTGAAGTTTACAACGATGCGGGGGCGCTGCAACTCGACTCCGAAAACAAGACGACGCTCTTCTCTGACATCAGAGACATCTCTGGCCTGACGGATATCGGCTATTACGCGATAGATAACCCTTTTGGGGGGAAATACCCGTTTGGTTTTTTGAAGCCGGCAGACATGCCGACATCCGGCTACCTGCATTGGTTTAGATTAAATGCCGGCGCCTTCGCTATGCCTGGGGCCTGGAGCTTTCAAAACAACAGCGGTCAGATAATCAGAACAACGCGCAACCTCAGTGTTGAAAGCGGATATCTCGACGTGAGGAACGGTAATGGGGATCTCATCTGGAGTGCCAAAAGCGCCAACCGTGTGCCAAGAATAAGAGGGTTCATAGACCTTCCGGCAAACTCGCCCGTTGATAGCCAGGTCATATCTTTCACGCCGGGCTTCAATCCGTGGATCCTGTTAAATGCGACACCGGGCAACATATCTGACGACGGAGAGACCGTCGGCTATTCCGGTCTACTCATTCGATGGACAGGTTCACAAATACAGGTGAAGTATGCCCGCCAGAGACAAAAGAGCTTCTCAGAGTCATTTGGTGGTAGGGGAGGGCTGCGTATCCCTTATGCTCTCTTTCCGGGATACTAATGAAAAGGGGCATCAGCCCCTTTTCATTTCTTCGAGTGATCTGGTTCGACATAGCGAGAAAGCACGTAACTTAGTGACTCACGCATGGACCCGGCGCCACAGTGCTTCTTTGCCACATCAGCAAGCTCAGAAACCAGTTCGCGATAGACGTGGGGCGGTAACTTCACCATAGGCTCTTTCATCAACTCAATTTTCCCGCATAGTAATATGGGACGATAACCCACTCCGCATTCCAGTCGTTCACAACCTGCTGCGCTTCAGAAAGTGTTTTACGGTCTGCGGTAACTTCACCAGCTTTGTTCATGATGTGATAGCCGGCCGGGTTTGCCGAGGATGTGCTGAGTGACTCTTCCCGTAAACAGACTTCTCGAACGGGTATGCCGTTCTCTTTGGCCCGGTTGAAGGCTTCCAATGAGCAGTCTATCCAGGTATTTCCGCCATCATTTGCTTGACGAATTACTTTATTTTTAACCATTTTCAGATCTCCACCACCAATAAATATTCAGATGCCACAGACAGAACGAGTAAAACGGCCCATCGTTCCAGAATCGGCCAAACCCCCATCGCGCCACGCGGCGTGGAATCCAGCTAATAGCAAGCCACCAGCCACCATGACGACCGGGGAGTTTAATTTTCAAGGAAATCTCCCTCATCTCGATCATGACGACGCTCGAAAGCGATAGTAAGACGCTCGCCTTTCTTCGGCTTCCCCGCATCAAGTCGCCAATGCTTCATGTCACTGACGATTTGCTTTGTGAAATAGCCGTCTTTGTCGTCCTCTACAACAACATTCTCGACGCGACCGACTCGATTAACATCGTATTTCACATGAACAGTACCGTACACACCGTGCTGATATGCGCGAACAGGGAATTTAACGGTGTTATCTGGTTTTATGCTGCATCCTGTCAGGGCGATCGCCAACAGGAGGTATGAAAACTTCATGAGGTCCTCCGTGACAAGAAGCGCAACCTTATCGCTGCGCCAATTGTTTATTTGTTTATTTGTTAAGGCCAAAGCGATTCTTCAGCTCGCGGATCTGAGCATTCGCGCCGGCCATTGCTCGCGTCTGGGCCAACTCAAAGGTATTCACGATGGTTTCGACGATGCGAAGAGCCTCTTCATGAGACATTTTATTAGCGTCTGCCTCGGGGGCTTTTTCTTTAACAGGCATCCAGCTCAGTGTCTCGTGCAGACGCTTGTTGTCTGCTTCAAGCTCTTTATTCTGGCTGGCGAAGTGAGCGATCAGAAGAAGCATGTTCGCGGGGTCAAGCAGACCAGCCTCGCCATAATGATCCAGTTGCAGCTTTAGCTTCAGTGCATCAGTTACAGAGTCAATTTCACCGGTTGCTAGAATCGCCAGCTCAGCAATTTCGTTTGCGTGAGACAGGGTTTGTTGGCGTTGAGCTTTAATTCGTTCACAGTTCTGGCACATGTATTTTCCTTTTTTTGTTTTGATAACAATTTGTTTTCTGATGTGGTTAATTATGGGCTGACCCAAAAGGGGTCAGCCCATGTTTAATCAGGCGATAGCTTTCTCTGCGGTCATCTCTTTTACGCTATCTCGACAGACGTCATGAGAGATTGAATCGACACGGATAATCCCGCGCTTGATAAGGAGTAGGGCGATAAAGCACAGACCTTTAAACGTAAATTTGGCCTGAGTATGGCCACCGACAACACTGGTTACGTTACGGCCCAGGCCGCGGTCAATGAACGTCTTCAACAGCTGGCGTGGGGTCGTGGTGTATTTGCGCTTAACGAACACACCTCCTGCCATTTCCATGCACGATGCCATTACTGCGCCAGAAGTACCTAGGATGCGGCCAGGTTCATTAACGCCGTACAGCTGATCTGCAGTGCCGGCCAGTCGGTCCATAAGAACAGCCTTCGGACTCGCTACGCTGAGTGCCTCACCCAAAGCGACATTCTCATCAGTCAGCCGCTCATTTTCTTCAACCTGAGCAACAAGGTGGATCAGCGCCTCTTTATAGGTACGTGGCAGAGCCGGTTCTTTTACAGCCTTCTCAAGCTCAAGCCAGCGGTCTACCAGACGCGCCGTGAACTCTGGACTTAGCTGGGCTACAACGATAATGCTGTCTCGCTTCCCCATCTCCCCGGAGAACACGAAAAACGTCGCGGAGCGGCCTGCCGTGGGCTTTTCCCCCATTGGGGGAGAAGTTATAACGCCGCGTTTTACAAGTCTTTCGATGGACTGCTTGACCTTGTCATGGCGATTTCCGATCAGCTCGGCAATATCCATGCTGGTCATCGTTGCTGTGGTGATGCTTAATTCTTTCATTCGTTCTCTTCAACAAAAAGGAGCCGAAGCTCCTTATATTGTTTTGGCGCCTTTAATCAGCAAAGGCAGTAATAAAGTGATGCCAGTAATAACCAGCACCCCATCCGCAGCCACTGATAAAATCCGGCTGGTGAAGTCCACCAGCACAGACAGAACCAGCAGCGCCAGCGCGACGCTGACGCGGACCATCACAGGTACTGATCCAGAGACAGTTGCAGTGCCTGGGCAATTTTCTTCAGCATCAGTTCTTCTTTCTCATCGATGCCGTCGTTATCAGCGATGTCCAGGCACAGGCACAGAACATCGACCGCATCAGTGGTTCCAGCTACATCGGCCAGCTGACGCATAGCTTCAGCGTTAGCGGAGCGCGGGGAAGCTTCGTAGCGTGAACGAATATTTGAACTCATTTGGGCGATTTCGCCGGCAAACGGAGAGAAAGAGGGCAGTGCGGAGATGGTCTTCTCCAGAACGCTAATTTCTTTAGCATCGCAGGTGCCGTCGGCATATGCGATCGCATAGGCGCCCCACACGGTGGCTTCTACTGCATCGCGGTTTTCCATCTTTTTGACTTCAACAGCGGCTTTACGAACTTTCTTTTTAAAAATACCGAACATGTGATTTCCTTTGTTTTCTTATTTTAGAAAATAATTTGTTTTCTACTTCAGGCTGTGTCAGTCACAACCGAAGAAGCTGGACGACGAATCGGAGCATCCAGAGTCATACCCTCCAGTGTCGCCGCCGGAGTAGTGGTGGTGATGTCCGTGGCTGTGGTGATATGACGGGGCCGGATCGTCTGCAATGGTGTTGATGGGCGAACTGTAGTGCTGGGTGCGGGACTCAGAGCCTGACTTACTGGAACCAGAACGAAAGGAGCTAACACCAGAACGCAAATCGCCAGGGCGAGAGGCTGAAGCCGCTTTCTCTGGTACTTTTCCACGAATAGGGTCCTTGATAGATTGCGCGCTCTCTAGGCCTGCAGTCAGCTGAGAGATCGTAGCTGCTTGATTGCTAACGACGCGCTCAAGCATCTCGATACGCAGATTTTGGGCATCCAGGCCTCTGGCAATCAGCCTAATCTGCTGTTCGAAACGCTTGCTTGGGAATAGGAGACTGAACATAAAGCCTCTTTGCATGTTTTAGAAACGGTTGCGGCTGGGGAGAACCCAGCCGCCTATTTGCGCCTCGTCCATGAGGCCAGCGCTAACCGCGCTATCTTCCGTGCAAAAGAAACATACAATAACGCAAAAAATAAGTAAACACTTATTTATTATTCGCGGTAATAAATAGCCTCATACATGCGATCGACCATCGTTGGGGATTCGGCCATGGATTTAGCCATCATGTCGCACAGCTCGTTATTCACGTCATGTCTGGTGCTTTTGACGCGGCTCCAACGAATGCGGTGTCCAGATGCGGCAGCATCCAGTTCCTGCCAGAGATCGGCATCCTTCACACGCTCACCGTTCGCCATCTTCCAGCCGCGCTTTTTCCAGCCTTTAACCCACAACTTCATGCCGTTGATTAGCTGCTGGTTGCTGGTGTAGATCGTCACATTGCATTTCTGATTAAGAAGATCCAACCCTCTGATAACGGCAAGTATTTCCATGCGGTCGCTGGTTGAGGATCTGAAACCTTCCTGAACAGTTTTGTTGTGGTTGCCAAAACGAACAATGGCCGCAGCACCACCGGCACCGTTTCTCATACAGAAGCCATTTGTATACAAAAGAACCTCTTTCAGCCGCGGGTCAAATTTTGCGGCCCCGTTTTCATCGGAAACACGACTATTACGGTTGTATTTGATGCCTTCCTGTTTTGCTGGTGCCTTCGCCATTTTGCCTTTCCGTTTTCGCTTCGCTGTTTCGCTGAATGTTTTTGTTTTCTCGGTAGGGGCTGCTGACCATACTTATCCTAACAATTCCGTTAAAAAAACTTCGGCCCATTTTGTTTAACGGTTCGGCCGAATCAGTGTTTTCTTAATCGAAAAAGTTAGGCGTAGTTTCAGCAGTCCCTCCCACTGGTAAGCACTCTCATTCTTCTGGAAAGGGCTTACTCGTACAGGTTCCTCTTAGAATTTAACGGTTGAGCTTTTATTCTGCGCGGTAGGTATCTAAGTCGCTCCCCCCACCTCACAGCCCTGTAGCTTTTACCCTCAACCAACGTGGGCTACCAACCCACGTTCACACCGGCAATACAGACCCTATGCTACAAATCCCGTCTGGGTCTTCCCATGAGCCTCGGCTCAAGGTTCTTTACTGCTCCACCAATCCCGACCGTTTCTCACCGAGAGACTGGTGTCGTTGCCATTTTGTAATAGCTTGGCTGCTAAAAAATTTGGCCACATAAAAGTGGCCGCGCAATCATACATACGACAAACATATAAGTAAATTATTACTTACCATTTTGACTCAGCACGCCCTTTCAACTGAACATCCAGCGCAAAGTTCGTGTTAATCAGATCCCCGACCAGCATACCGATTTCGTCGGAGTGTTTGCCTTCGCGAAGACTGTCGACAACCCACTGGTAAAGCGTGAATGCCTGGTCTCGGTTCTCCATCAACTTTCGGGTGTTGGCCAGGAAGTCATTTTCAACCAAGGCGACGATATTTGTTTCGTAAGTCATTTTTTAGTCCTTATTGTTTTCTTAACGCTATGGTAAAGCCATGCAGCAGGCTGCAAAGCTGGGGTGTTAGGTTGTTTTTTTCACAAGAACCCCAGAGGAAAAAGGAGATTAAGGCACGTAAGTGCCTGAATCTCTTAAACAGCCTTGCTCTGGATAGTATTTAAAGCTCTTTTTAAAATCTTTTTAATTAAGGGGAGTCTTGGTTTTCTTAACAGGCTTCTTAGCGGCTTTTTTCCGAGGCTTTCGCTTCGCTGTCAGTGGGTCATATCCACCCAGCGCTTTCATCACACCGATGTCAATCTCTGACGTTTGATGCCCGGCTGCGCCACAGAACCCGCGGAAAACGAGCAACATGCTGCCGCCAGTGTTCTCTCTGACTTCAACCAGACCCAGATTAGTGTCTGGCTCCATGAACGCCACGCGCCCGCCCACAATCAGCACTGTCTGATTAGCATTGCGCTTCACGTCCAGATACCACTGAGTGTCGAGGGACTGAGGAACGAGCATGACAGTCGTTGCCCCATTGGCTTGTTCACGCGCTGCGGCGTCAATCCATGGTTTGATTTTGGGGTAGGGCGAATTGAGAAATGCGATCGTGCCGGCCGAACCCCAAATGGACTTTAGCGCATCACGTTCAACGCCTATAAAATCAGGCAGGATCGCATTGTCTTTGTTACATGCGACGTCGACCTGGAACTTCATACCGAGATACACCTCAATGGCATGAAACATGCCATTGAGGTGTTCTCCAGAGGTCGCGAAGATTTCCGTCGCGCTCTCTTTTTTTGATTTTCTGAGAACCGTTCACAAACATTATAATAGGTAAATATTTACTTATTTTACAGGATTGATTGTAACTAACAAGAGCATGTGTCGGGATCTGCTCTGTAACGCTCGGGATCGCGTTTTTCAGTGATGGGTAATGCGATGGTGCTGGTCAAGATAAAAAAGCCCACATGGGGCTTTTAAGAATGTCTGGCAAATGAGTGGAACGGACTAGGAGTGATCAACCCAATGAGTGCTTTATGAAGAGATAAATACCCAAGATCACTACCGCATAAGCTATAAATTGCTTTACCTTATATTTTTCAGTATCACTTGCCTTTCTGGAAACTGAAATCCGCCCAGGTTGGACGTCAACATCATAGCTAATATGACCTCTATAACTACTTGACACATAAAAGCTCTCAAATTTTCTTTTGAAATTAAAAGAAAATTTTATGCAATTTTCCCCTAGGTTTTTTACTGGCAGATCAGTCACTAATGCCTGCTCTTTCTGCTCACCTGGATTTAATATTATACCGGGGATTGTTTTATACACCTTTTGCACCCCATTCATCGGGTCTTTTTCATGAGCTGCCTTTATTTCAGCCGCATTCGCAGCACGGATTGTTAAATCAAAATGTGCATCTTCCTTGCCGGGATTTTTTAACTTAACTAGATATTCAGATTTATATGAATATTTTGTGCGCAACACCGATCTGCCCTTATTTATTCGACCTGTGTTTTCAATATCGCTAAGTTTTGATTCTCTATACTCCACTTCAGCGGAAACTTCAGATATTGCAATAAAATAACCCAAAACTAATTTTATGAAGTAGGCCGTATGCTTTTTTTGCAACTCCTTGGCTTTTGCCACTCGCTTTTCAATCGATATCATTGATAATTGTTCGGCCACATCCTGAAATTGCAATGCTTCGTGCTCACAAGAAAAATAAGTTCTGCAACCTTTTTCGTCAGGGTCATGACTCCAAACACCCTTTTCTTTCAAAGATTCTAGATAAGAAATATAATCATTAATGTCATCCTTGAAAACATATTCTGCTCTTGCTTTGTAGGCGTGAGTGTAGGCTTCATTTAAACCTAACGAGCCAGCGAGTTCATAATATTCAATAGCCTTCTCAATATTTTTTTTGGTTCCATTGCTTGTTAAATAGCAATACGCCATATTGAAATATGCTTCAGGGTTATTATCCTTCTGGGCTATACCAGACCACTCGGCAAAAGCCTGATACCAGTCATCTTGTAATTTTCCCCCAAGAAAAAAAACTTTATCTTCTTTTATTGCTAAGTCTATTTGCTCTTTCATTACTAATCATTCCTTTAATAGGCTTACCCATCGAAGACTTTTCAATAAAAATTGAACGTCATGCCATTTGGATTCATTTTGATAGTTTCATCCACATGTTCTTTTTTATTCACCTTCCTCATTTCAGATGTTATTTTTCCATTATTATCTTTAACTAAGAGAGTAACAACCACCTTATGACTCAACAAATTATAGTAAGTAACTTGATACCCCTTTATACTTGAGCCGTTTTCTATCTTTTCTATTTTTTTTAGTTGTTTATCTGGAACACCCCAAAAATGATTATCTATCCTTCCATTTACTCTACTTGCTATTATTAGATTTCCAGTTGTATTTTTACAAAGCAATACTTCTGCGGAGGGATCATTTAATTGAAATGCTGCGTAACGACAAACAGGTGCTGCCGACGCATGAAAGCCAACCATAAGCAGCAAGGATGCGATGATTTGTTTTTTCATTTTTATAACCATATTCATTTATCCATCTTGGCAATATACAAATCGTAGATAGTTTAACCAATTCACTGACTAAGTGCTTAAGACTCTTAGCTTTATGCCCCCCTAACCGGCATAACCTAACTCATGAAAGCATGTAGAAAGCTAAGAAAGCAGCCGCTGGTGTTTTCAAACATACAGAACTTCTCTTCAAAAGAATTGTATATAATCACAACATCACACATAAGCAAAACCGTAACTTTATCGAAAATTAGCTATGCATGATAATGTTTCTTTACGAAATTATTTCTCTTCTAAATTTTTTAACCAACGGTGAATCCTCTTTAACTTTCAGAGCGTTACCGTCTTTAGTCGCCATCCCCAGAACCGGTAGGATACTCATCATCTGGCCAGCCTGCGCTGAAGCGGTAGAAGATGGGTAAGGCTTATCTGGGTTGCTCATCATAGCCAGACGGAATCCGGCGGTATCAGTTGAACCGGTTTTAACCAGGTGAGTCACGGAAATTATCGTATAGACACTCAGGTCGGATAAACCCTGGCTCCATGCCATGACGTTTTGCACCTTGTCCATCGCTTTAACCGGGCACGCATTGTACCCATCCATAAAGGTCTTTCTCTCAAAACCCAGGCTGGCCATCGCATCGTCGGAAAGCTGATCCAAGGAGAAGCGTTTCCGACGTCCTGCAGGCTCTCTTTTTGCCGGCGCTGGTTCTGGTGCAGCCTTAATGACTGGCTCTTCCGTAGGCTTATCTTCCTCTTTTTCGACTTTCGTTTCAGCTACAGCCTCGATAACCGGTTCTTCTTCAGCTGGTGGCGGGGTCACGACCTCGATTTCATCCTCGATGTCACCTAGCAACGTTGCGATCACCTCTTTCTCACTTTTCTTAACTTCGGGCTTAGGCGCGGCCACCAGCGGGAGTAGCTCACTGAACAGGTCGTCAGTTGAGAAGGTGGGTGATGTTTTCACCTCAATGACTTCAGCTTTTTCGCTACTTGGCTCGTCCAGATTGTCCAGTTCATCGAGTTCTGACAGCATAGCGATCAGGTCTGCATTGCTGTTATCTTTACCAGTAGAATGAATAGCGCTCATGTGTTTTCCTTTGTTTTATTGTAATCATTTCGATGGATGTATCTTGCCATGTGTCATCAGGCAAAGAAGTAAACAAAACAGGTAAACAAGTTGTTTTGAGGCATAAGAAAAGCCGCCAATCGGCGGCTTTCTGTCAAGCGGGGATGGGAAAGAATCCGTAGTCCTTTCTAGCCTTCATGAAGCACTGCATCAGAAGCTGGGTATCATAAAGCGCCCCGTGCGCCTTCTCTTCGTCGTGGACAAATCCCATGGCGACGGCCAGTTCCTGCAGGCGTGGGATCTTGCCATTCTCGCACGCCCATCGTGCATCCATTGTGTCAATCAGAGGCCTCTGCGCCAGTTCTACGCCGCAATCACTCATCTGCTTGGTGATGAATGGAATATCGAACTTACGCCCGTTGTGAGCAACCCAGATGTCGGATGCGACCATCGCTTTTGCCAGCGCCGCGGCTTTGTCTTCGAACAGCGGAGAGTCGGCCAACATATCCAGCGAGATCCCATGAACCGCCTGGGCCTTTGCATCGATATTTCGACGTGGGTTGAAGCGCAGAGATACCTCTCTGAGTTTATTTTCTGTCTCGATCTCATAAGATACGAGGGCGATTTCAATAATTTTGTGACCGCTATAGACATCAAGCCCAGTTGTCTCAATGTCTATGCCCGTTGCAACTGTCATAAGCGCTCTGCACCCTGTTTAATAAGTAAATGCACTACGCTGAGTGCCTTTTTCATAGTCGCGGCAGCACTGTCGCATTCATATTCGACTGGCTTGTATTCGCTCGCCATGACGCGAACCATGACCTTTCTTGTCGTGGTATCCGGCGACACTGAGATATAAACGCCACCGGTTGTTTTCAGGTAAAGTGGGAACGGGGAAGGGCGCTCTCTTTCTATCGAGTTCATCGCCTCTTCAAGAAGTTCAGCCACTTCAGCACTGACCAGCCCCATGGCAGAGCAAAACACCGCATGGATTGCTGCTTTTGCCTCATATGTAGGCATCAGCCCACTAGTCTGCTTTGTGATGATGTCTACGAGTGTCTCAGACACCTTTCGATCCAGCTCTTCATCGAAGCTATACATGTGTTTTCCTCTGTTTTTTTATTATTCTCACCCATCCAGAAAGGGACTCAACATCAATGGATAGGTTCGCAGGAATGCTCGGAATCAGTGGCGATCGTATTCACGACCTCTGTCAGAGACTCCACCCGGAGATCCAAATCAATGACCTCATCCTTCATAAAAGCAAAGCGCGACAACATCCCGCGGTTCGGCAATTTTGAGAATGAGAGGATGAACGACGACATCAGCATATCCATGTGGTTCACATAGAAGGGGTTTAGCGAGCCTCGCTGCTTTCGCTGGTGATCTTCTTCAGTTAACGGAACACCCGGGCGGAGAATCAGGCTCAGGTTGAAGTTTGCGATGGTCGTCTCTGTGCATACCATGTGAGTCTGGGTGTACAGTTCCATGACCTCGTCATTTTTGTAGTGCGGCGCCGCAATGTCGTGCGTATGAGCCATAACATCGATCGGTGTTCTGTCGGTAATGAATCCGGTCTTACTAAGACCAGGGGCTTCAATTATCGAAGCGATATGCCCAGCTACCATCAGCTGCGCTTTCATTCGCTCAATGACGGGGATGTCGTTGCGTGACAGATCCACGCCACTATCCAGAAGGAAGTCGCCGACTTTCGCGTCGATATATGGAATGCCAGTGGCCTCACTGTATGCTTTTGCCAGTGTTGTTTTGCCAGTTCCCTGCGCACCGCAAAGGCCTATTTTCATTTCAACTTCCTGTAAACAATTTGTTTAAACGCTGGGGAATATCCATCACCTGCGTATTCATGAGTGGTGGCAACTGCTTCAAACCCCATCTGACGCATTTTCTTAAATGGGAAGAATGCGTCAGCGGCCGGCACGCTGGTATCGATATGACTAATCCAGATCTCATCGACATGCGGAAGCATCGCCTCATATACAACGCCGCCCCAATAACCCAGGAATTGGGGAACTCACGCAGACACCGCGCCAAAGAGGCAACGTGAAAGCCTGACGGCGCCTCACCACCATGAGTGAGCATGACATTGCGACGTCCGGGAAGAGGCCTTCCCAAACTCTCTGCTGTCTTCCTCCCCATGATGACCGTAAAGCCGTGCGTCAGCTCTTTGAAGAGTTGCAGATCTGCAGGGCATTTCCACGGCAGATCATTTCCTTTGCCAATCTCAAAATTTTGGCCAACGGCCACTATCATTCTCATCGGTGTACTCGGTAAATATGAGGCTTGTGCGGGTGGTTGTTCGCCATGGTGATCAGCTGATTACTGGCGCAGATCGCCATGACAAATATATTTTCCCGCTGGTTTTCTTTTATCCATTGAGCCAGATGCTCGGGCGCTTCTACCTGAACCAGATAGTCGTAACCGATGCCATGAGCGGAAAGCCACGCTCGCGTGACCTCCCTCTCTTCTTTCAGGAGACGCTTGTTCGTCACCAGAACAACCTCGATACCGGAGCGATAGAAGCCTTTCAGCATTCTGCTCGTGGGATACACCAGCTCATCGCCAGCCATCAGGTTGATGCGATCTTTCTCAATGTCTGCGGCGGCACGATGTCTGCTGTCTGCGACAACATCATCAATCTCGACAATTGCAAACATTCCCTTTGCCATATCAGACAGCCACCGGCACTTTGATCCACGGCAGCGGGTTGTAGCCCTCGATACGGACATCCTGCCAGCGGAAATCGTCAACCTCTTCCCATGAGTCAGGCAGAAGAACGACAGGGTTAGAGTCTTCAGGGATGTCGCGATCTATCATCTCGTTAACACCGTCCATATGGTTTTCGTAGACGTGAACGTCCATACCAAAATGGGAGAGCATCATCGGCATGTGGTTTGTTACCTGGGCGATCAGCGCAGTCAGCACGCCATAGCCGGAGATGTTGAATGGCATCCCAACAAACACATCGACACTGCGCTGAATCATGGCAGCACACAGGGCGCGGCGAGGGATGCCCAGCTCGTCCAGCATTTCCTCAGTGGCTTCGCCACGTCGTGCTATCTCGGCCAGAAGCGCCGTATAACGTGACTCATGGAGATATTTAGCGTGGGCTTCACCAATGGCATTAGCCTGACGCAGACGCTCTTCAAACCCCATCTCGCGGCTCCAAGTGTGATAGAGGAAGTGGCAAGGCGGCAGCGCCATGTCTTCCAGTTCACCCACGTTCCACGCGCTCATCATAATTCGGCGATCGGCAGGGTCGCTTCGCAGTTTGTCGACGATGCGCTGTAGTTGGTCGATTTCGCGAGAGAGGACGACGCGATCTTCGTCGTCTCCCAGATACCCCTCAACTTTGTATCCGCGAGCGCGGTAGTTCAGACCGTTTTTAACGAAGTCATAGCGCTCAACAATCCGAGTATCTTCCCAACGGCGCCACTGCTTACCGTATACCGGGCCTAATGTCCCATCCTCACGCGTCCAGGCTTCCCAGATCTTGACGTCATGCTCGCGGAGAAACGCAACGTCGCCGGTTCCTTTCAGATACCACTCAAGTTCGACCAGCAGCGGCTTCAGGTTTACGGCTTTAGATGAGATAAGAGGCACAGCAGCGCCCCACAGCGGATATTGTGAGTTGACGTAGCAAGTCCCAACTGTTGGCACGCCGGTTCGATTGTCGGATTTGATGCCGGTAGATACGGCTTCAGCCAGAACACAGCCATAAGCTGCATCAGTCAAAAGGCCATTGTCGAATGATTCGTTCATGCTGTCCTTTATTGATAAGTATTTGTTTACTTATTTTACACAACAAAAGGAGGCGTTAAAGAAAAAAAAACGGTCAACCAAAAGGTTGACCGCAAAAAGGAATGCTATATATGAATTGAAAATAATCAATGTAATACAAGGCGGAAAGGAATATACATTAATAAGCATTTACTTACCAATAAAAACCCATCATTTTTTTAGAAAAAATGACGCCCGATTACTGAATTGAGTGCCATATCCACAAATCGCCCCAAATCGGCCGGCTCATACGTTGGCGACTTCAGGATTTTCCCATCAGAAATACGATAGCCGATCATACCATCGCGCCCTTCAGCAACGCGGAAAGCCAGGTCGTCTTTGTCATATTTGCAGTTCGCAACCAACTCAGTACGCAGTCCTGCGTCTGACGGCCACAGCTTTGTCATATTGCTGCGGTGGACTTCAGCCACCAGCTCGACAACGGGCACGTTCATCAGATCCGCCAATTGGTAGGTCATCTGGGATGCCACGTAAATTCGGTTCATTGCACCGCGCATCTCAATCGCCAGCTTCGTCTCGTCGGCATAACCAGTGCGGATTTTGGCAGCAATAGCCTCAATTTCGTCCACGACGATCGCAAATTGGGACAGGCCAAGGATGATGTCATCCTGCGGCTTTTTGCTATGAGCGTGAACATAGTTGTTGTAGGTGTCTTCGCTCTGCTCTTTTGTGAAATACGCCATGGCATTTGTCACACCGCCACGCAAGCTGATCATCGTACCAATACCCACGTACAGGCCATCAGCCATGGCATCCAGCACCTTGTCCAGATCCAGCAACTCAACGGCCTCAGCTGCCTCATCTACCGCCTCTTCGCGGATAAGACGGGCGCGAAGCTCTAACAGTTCTGGCGTAATCTCTGCCGCAATAGGATGCTGAAACAGCTCATGGAACTCGCACACCATCTCACCGATTTTCATTGTGGTATCAATCCCGCCCGGGTAAACCTCATGGAATTGCTCAATGACGGCGCCATTTTTCGCATCTGATTTCAGACGGTGATTTTCTAATAATTTCTTCAACATTTTTCTAATTCCGTTCGTTTCGATTCGTTCATTGTGACCCAGCAACCCAGGCCACAAAGATAAAAAGTAAGGTTTACAGGTCGCCAAATCCACCCAGCGAGGACGTGTCGACCGCGGCGTCAATCTGCCCAACCAGATAAGACGGGATCTCTGTCTCTTGCGGAGCAACCTGAACGTTGTCGGTTAACAACCAGCTACTCATCCACGGCAGCGGATCAGAAATAACGTCGTCAAAGAGTGGGTTGAGGTGTAAGCGACGCATGGCCAGGTTGGTACGGTATTTAACGTACTGCTTCAGGATCTTCGCGTTCAGGCCAATCATCGAACCGTCTTTAAACAGGTAGTCAGCCCAGCGCATTTCCTGCTCGGCCACATCGAGCATGGTTTGATAGACGAACGGTTCTTCGTCTTCGGCGATCTGCTTCCAGAGCAACCCTTCGCGACCGGCTTTGATGTTACGCATCATGCGCTCAGTGCCTTCGCAATGAAGCGCCTCATCACGCGCAATCAGTCGCATAATTTTTGCGTTGCCTTCCAGCAGCTTTCTTTCACCAAACGCGAACGTACACGCAAAGCTGACATAGAAGCGAATGGCCTCCAGCGCGTTCACAGCGACGAGGGTGCGATAAATCTGGCGATGCATAGGATATGGGTAGCCATTGAAATCTCCTGCATACAGACGCTCAAATTCATCCTCACCGAGATACTCACGCGCACAGATCATCTGATACAGCTTATCGTATTCCGCCGAGACGCTTGATGCGCGACTGATAATTTCCTCGTCCGTCACGATGCCGTCGAAGACTACGCTCGGATCGTCCACCATGCCGCGGATAATATGCGTATAGCTGCGGCTATGAATCGTTTCAGAGAAAGACCAAGTCTCGATCCACGTTTCCAGCTCTGGGATAGAGGCTAGCGGCAGAAGAGTCACGTTTGGGCTTCGGCCCTGAACGCTGTCCAGAAGTGTCTGGTAACGCAGGTTGTTGATAAAGATCTGTCGTTCGTGCGGGGCCAGCTTCGTCTGGAAGTCGATACGGTCTTGTGAGATGTCTACTTCTTCCGGGCGCCAGAAGAATGACAGCTGTTTCTCGATCAGCTTTTCAAACTCACGGTACTTTTGAATGTCGTAGCGCGACACGTTTACGGAATTGCCGAGGAACATCGGCTCTTTCGTCGCATCGTTGGCGCCGAGACGGAAGGTTGAATAAGACATGTATTTTCCTTTGTTATTTAATAAATTCAGTGCCGCTTAGTGCAACCAGCGCAGCGAGGGATGCAGCCAGCTCTGGTCGCTCGACATATTGGGTAGTGAACTCTTCACCGCCTGAGTAATAGACGTTGGCCATCCATCTTTCTGAGTTTTCAGTACCTTCACGACCATCATGCGATTCGGGTGACAGTGAGACCTGCAGGCGAGTGATTGTCGGACCGATGTCTTCCCATGTACGAGTGGCGCAGAACTGACGCCAAGGCGTTTCCTGGTCTGTCACCCAAACCGTGTGAGGAAAGTGGTGGTGATACCATGCCGTCATACCGGTTGAACGAGTGTTGTCAATTTCCTGAACTTCCAACCCTAATAAATTGGCTAGACGTTTGTTAATGTCGAACTCAGACAGATCGTAAATGGTCATTTCAATTCCGCTTTGTTTATCAGTGGAGCTATGTTAATTGGGGTTTATAGGCTTACTAATCAGATAGATGAGGTGGGCTTTCGCCCACCTGTTTGTTAGATCTTGCAGGCGCCCCCGCACTCGTCGTCATCCTCTTCAATAACTTCTGGCGACGTTGGGAGATGAGCCTGGTGTGTGACTTTGTCTTCTTCACGCGCACCAGCACCATCGCGGGTATTGTGGTAATAAAGCGTTTTAACGCCCATGCGGTATGCATCCAGCAAATCAGTCAGCATTTGCTGCATCGGTACGCGGCCGCTCTGGAAGCGCGAAGGGTCATAGTTGGTGTTGGCCGAAATCGACTGGTCGATGAATTTCTGCATGATCGCGACTTTGGTCAGGTAGCCAAAATTGTCAGCAATGTCCCACAGGTATTCATACTGGTGGCCAATGCGGGAGAACTCCGGCACAACCATTTTCACGACGCCATCTTTGGACGACTTGACGGATACCGGGCCACGCGGAGGCTCAATGCCATTGGTGGAGTTGGTGATCTGGCTCGACGTCTCACAAGGCATTTGTGCCGAAAGCGTGGAGTTACGCAGACCGTGAGCCGCAATATCGGCACGCAGACTTTCCCAATCCAGCAGAAGAGGGTGGTTAGCGTTCAGATCGGCGGCATCCAGCTGCTTACGGTAATGGTCGATAGGCAGCAAGCCTTTTGCATACTTAGTCTGACCAAACCACTCACAGGCGCCTTTGTGTGCTGCAAGCAGATTGCTGGCCTTCAGCAGATAGAATTGGACCGCTTCGAACGTTTCATGAACCAGCTTATTGCCGTCGATGCCGGAATACTTCGCGCCGTTCTTAGCCAACCAGTAAGCGAAGTTAGTCACGCCCACACCCAGACTGCGACGCGCTTTAGCGGGGATCTCCGCTGCCAGCATCGGGTAATTCTGGTAATCCAACAGACAATCCAGCGCAGATACAGCATAGAAGGCGACTTCTTCCAGATCGTCCAGTGACTCCAGCGCACCGAGGTTGAACGCGGACAGCGTGCAAAGGGCAATTTCACCGTTCGGATCGTCAGTAAAGGCGAGTGGCTTCGTTGGCAGGGCGATTTCAGCGCAGAGGTTTGACTGCTTAATCGGGGCAACCGCTTCATCGAACGCGCCATGCGTATTCATGTGGTCAATGTTCGCGATGTAAATGCGGCCGGTGGAGGCTCGCTCCTGCATCAGAGAAGAGAACAGGTCGACCGCAGGGACTGACTCTTTGCGAATGGACGGATCGTTCTCGTACTGAACATACAGACGGTCAAATTCGTCCTGATTGGCATAGAACGCATCCAGTAACCCAGGAACGTCATGAGGACTAAACAGCGTGATCTTGCCACCTTCCAGAAGACGACGATACATGAGGCGGTTCAGCTCGACGCCGTAATCCATGTGACGCACGCGATTGCTTTCAACTCCGCGGTTGTTCTTTAGCACCAGAAGGCTGTTTGCTTCGAGGTGCCATAGCGGGTAGTACGCCGTCGCTGCGCCGCCACGAACACCGCCTTGAGAACATGACTTCACCGCCGCCTGGAATAGTTTCAGGAATGGAATGACACCGGTATGCGTCGCTTCACCGTTGCGGATCGGACTACCCAGCGCACGAAGAGAACCGAAGTTAACGCCAATGCCGGCACGCTGAGAGATGTACTCGACGATAGCCGCGGTGGTTGCGTTGATTGACTTCAGCGAGTCGCCGGATTCAATTAGAACGCAACTGGAGAACTGACGAGTAGGGGTGCGAACGCCAGCCATAATCGGAGTAGGAAGCGACAACTTAAACGTACTGGTGACGTCGTAGAAGCCCTTGACCATTTCCAGTCGGGTTTTGCCCATGTCGCCATCAATCCAGCTCTGATATAGACACATGCCCACCAGCATGTAGATATGTTGAGGTGACTCATAAACTTCCCCATTCACTCGGTGTTGAACCAAATATTTGCCACGCAGCTGAGTGGTGGCCGCATAGCCAAAGTTGTCATCACGCTCAGGCTTCATGTACACGCCCAGCTGGTTGATTTCTTCGCAGCTGTATTTGTCCATGAGTTCGCGGTCATAAACGCCGCGGGTAACGTTCTTCAGGATATGTTCGTAGAAGTCCGGGTATTCGTACTGGCCATGGGCATCTTTGCGGATCTTGAAGATGGCCAGGCGTGCAGCAACTTTGCTGTAATTCGGATTGTCAGCGCTAATGAGATCAGCAGCAGCTTTGATCAGTGCGTCATGCACCTGGCTGGTGGTCATCCCATTAACGATACTTGCCGCCGCTCCCATGGCGATTGCGGAGGCGCTTACGCCTTCGATACCATCCGTCGCCCATAAGACGACACGGTTATACTTCTCTTCGCACAGTGGCTCTGCGCTGCCGTTCCGTTTGGTAATTTGAATCATGTTGTTGTCCGAAATAAAAAAGGCCACTAAATGTAGTGGCCTATAGTAATAAGTAAATACTTACTTATCAATACGAGTGAAGTTAAAAGAAAGCCCTCATCATTGATACGGCTTGGCGATACTGGTCAGTTTCCAAACCGGTATAGACAGCGGCCAGTGCGTCGGCTGGGTGTTCGTTTTTAGCTAAAAGACTTACTTCACCTTTAGTCTTTTTCGTAAACCAACCAGCGTCCGGGTGTTTAGATACAGCCCACTCGATGATGGTGTTTTTGGAGGTGTCTTTTTTTCCGCCGATGTGCATTTTGATGTCATTAGGAGTCAACTGAATAATAGGTTTATCGATACAAGCCAGAACCCCCAGGCACAGACCATATGAGGTTTGCGCACGAGATGACTGGCTACCAACAGGCAGCTCAGCAAAGACGATATTCACGCTATCGACGATGGGCTTTATGCCGCGCCACAGCTCGTTAGCCCGTCGCAGATCATCACTGTTGGTACGGACTGTTTTCTTTGACGCAGTGGCCTCAGTTTCAATTAACTTTATCTCCACCTCGCTAATTCTGGATGTATCCAAGTTCAGCAGACCGGTGACGACCCCAAAATTACGCAGACTAGGGTCAAAACCTGCAAATCGAATAATTTTACTACTCATGTGCTTTCCTTTGTTATTACCACGAACCCCACAGAGGGTTTGATTTTCTAAGTTCTCTAATTCCACTGAACTCATCCAGAACGCCTTCAGCTGGCTGGCTTTCGAAAAAGCCATCGATCACAGTAGGCCAGACTTCAGTGATGGCATCAGCGAGTTTTTTCATTACACCGGTGGCGTACTGCAGGCTATCTTTTGCGTCGCTCGGATCAGTGGTCGTTACAATGAAGCCTGTCTTCACCTCATCATCGAAACAAACACCAAAATACAAAGCGCCTTCGCCCATCAGTGTCACTGGCATTTCAACCTTTCTGAATGGTCTGGATTTGTATCGTTTTCCATATCGCGACATTTCACCTTGAACGCGACGAACAGCAAGCCTGGCGCTCATATGCTGAACGCGATCAGTCGCCTTCTTGGACTTAGTAGCGTCGAAGGTGATTTCACCATCCTCATTGGATGACATAATCACACCTTTCCCCAAGTGATCGGGGCCAAATACGTTCCCCAGATAAGACAGCTCAGAGCTACCGACATGCTGCGCATCGAACAGAGTTTCACTCCCTTCAATGAGACGCTGGCGCGTTACTGAATCTTTGTAATGGCTATCGAAAGAGCCAAAATCCACATTACCGCCAAAACGAACAGCCATGTGCCGCGCAGCTGCTACACAGGTGGCAATCTGACCAAACTGATTGCCAGTCAGCTTAGACGACATAACTGCGGCCCTCTTTCACCTCCAGCGTTACCGTTTCGCGGAACCACGACTTCATCTCTTTGTGAGAGACGATCATCACCGTGCCACGCTCACGCGCCTTCGCTTCCAGAATACCCATCAAACGCTCAAGCCCAGCCTGATCCAGGGCATCATCAATCTCGTCACCGATAAACAGCTGAATGCTTTTGCTGGCACGGTTAGCAACCATATCCTGAAGCGCCAGCGCACACGCCAAACGGACTTTTCGCTTTTCACCACCGGACAAACCACGGAAGTCTTTGCTGAAACCGACTTTCTCGACGGCAATGTTGAATTTGTCGCGGATCTCGCCTTTCTTGGTCGTGTCCATTGTCGACCAGACCGCAGTGATATTGCCGTCCGACATCGTGCTCAGATACTCGGCTGTTTTGTCATTCAGGAATGGCGTCACCGCCGTCAGAACGTGGGAACGGACGCCAGATGGCGAATAAACCTGACGCGCCTTCTCAAGCAGTAGCGCCTGATCCTTCATTCCTTCGATTTCGCGGCGGATCTCTTTCAGCTTCTCTTTGTGCGTAGCCAGATTTTCGCGATGTCGCTGAACAGCCGCGTTATGCGGATTGCTCTCTTCGGAAATAGACAAGACTTGCGCATTAGCACGCTGCAGGGCGTTCTCTGCCGCTTTTACTTCAATCTGGCGTGACTTTACATCACCCAGCTCGCGGGTAAGCCCAGAGATGCGCTCAGTGATTGCGGAGACGTCCGGCGTCGACTCAACAAGTCGGTCACGCAGTGCGACCATTTTATCGTGACGTTCTTTTTTGGCCGCTAAGTCAGCAGTCAGTGATTTGGCTTCATCGACCTGCTTGCGGACTTCCCCGGCATGAGTGTCGTGAACGTGTGATAGATCATCGCTGGTGTATGGCTTGCCGCACGTCGAGCATGGCTTCCCGACACTGGAACTTACGTTGTCTGCGTTCAGCTTGGCTCTTTTGGCTGCGCTGACGGCTCTGTCTCGGGCGGCTTCTGTCGCTCGGATCTCCGCCGCTGCATCAGCCACCATTGTGTTCGCTGCCTGAACTTTCTTATCATGTTCAGTCCGACCTGATAGTTTTTTCTTTTCATCCGTGATCTTATTCTCAATCGTTTTTATCGTGAGAGGTATGTCGGACAGCTCCATGCTGACCTCAGTTACTTTCACCTCCATGTCATTCGCGTAAACACGCGCCGCCGATAGACGTTCTGCCCTGGTCTTCTCCCAGCTCGACACGGCCGCGCTGCTTGTCTCGATCTCCGACTCCGTGGAAGTGATTAACGAAACAGCGTTATCAGCCTGAGCAGTCGCTCGATCCAGACGTGCCGTCATTGCGTTCGCTCTGTCGCGAGCAATCGCATAAGCCTTAGTCAGACGGTCGATGCCGGCCGCTTCTTCGACAATGCCCTTTAAATTCTTGTCCGTCATACCTGGCAAATCCGGCATCGCTTCCTGACTGGCATAGATGGATGCCATAAACACCTCCTTCGACGAGCCGATCAGACGCTCTACCAGAGTCTGCGTCAGCGTGTCTTTGCCCTTCGTCAGATCACCATCTTCACTGCGAACGATGAGGCGGTTCTTGAACTCCTTGTGAGCGCGATGGCGGATCACCGCATACGTTCGGCCCTCATCCTCAATCGTCACAGCCACGCGGCAGTTCTTTGGTGTGGCGGAGTTCAGGACATCGTCACCCTTGTAGCCGGTCGCTGTCTCACCATACAGACACCACATTAGCGCATTCATCAGCGTTGATTTGCCGGCGCCATTGCTGGCAGCGCTGGAGTCCGCTGAGTTGATGCCCTGCACCAGCACAAGACCGCGACTGTCGAGATCAACGCTGGCGTCGGCGATGACCATGAAGTTTTCTACTTTCAGGTTCAGGAATTTCATTCAGAGGCCCCCGCGCTTTCCGCTTCTAAGAGAATTTCGCTACACAGCGAGTCGAGTTTTGAGAGATCGAAACCGCCGTCAGTGTCGTGAACGACCTTGCAATAGGCGCTAATGGACTCAGACAGGCTGTCAATTTTGCTGGTGGACTCAGTGCTGGCAGTGCCGGCCATCATTGATGCTTTTTTGATGAGGTTCGTCACAACGCCGGCAGCACCCAGCGTCGCCAATTGCTCTTTGATCTGGATGCCTTCGTTTTCATCCTCTATCACAGCGCGATAGCGAATGTAGTTGCCGCGGATCTCATCTTCAGTGACATCACCTTCGAGAGAGACGAACTTCGGTGCTTTCGTTTCGTGATGAGTGAAAGAGGCATCCTCATTGACCAGCATGTAACCAGCCAACGTCCCTACGTCGCCCCAATTCTGGTGCATCAGAGCGCCAACGGATACAACACCAGGGATGATTTCTTTGTGGTTGTGGTAGTGACCAGACAGCACCAGACGGTAGCCCAGCTCTTTCAGGTCGTTAGCCTCAATTCCCACATCAGGCATCGTCGGGATCGCCTTGTTAATTCCGGTGTGGATCACGATGTCGTGGATACCGTCGCCAGATTTTTCACGCAACGCTTTCATGTCGGCCAGAAGCTCAGCATGGCTGTTACGCCAGCTGATAAAGTGGACGGTCACGTCATCGATTTTGAGGCTTTGGGCAGGCCCACAAACAATATTGACGCCGATAGACTGCAATGACGCCGCAGCATTTGCGGAGAATACTGAGTCGTTTGTTTCCAGATCATGATTACCGGCCAGCATCCAGACTTCCAGGCCAATTTCGTTGATGATCTCTTTGTATGCTTCAGTGACAAAGTGAAGGACTGTCGGGGTGATAGAGCCGCGAGTGTGGAACGTGTCGCCAGCCACCAGCATGTATTTCGCGCCAGATGTTTTAATCGCTTTCGCCGCTTCGATGGTAGCTTCGAGCTGGATTTTGAGACGTGAATTTAAACCATTTACGCTGATCGTCGAAAAGGCTGACCAGCTATGATAGTGCGGATCGGAGATCACACCGTATATCGTTTTCATGTGTTTTCCTGTTGTTGTTTTATTCGATGATAGAGTGGGTTAACAGGCCACCAAGCAGCTTCACAAGGCACATATTAAACACCAAATAATAAGTAATTACTTATTTAATTTTGATTATGCTGAAACACAAGAGGGTGTCAGACGCTTTCTAAGAGGCTGGTGGGCTAGATTTGAGTGAATGTGTGGCATATGGCTGAAAACCCCTCTGCGTCGCTCTGAGGGGCTTAAATTGGCGTTATATCTTTGATTCGAAGCGACGTCTCAGTTCGTCGAGGCTAACAACGTTATCTGGCGGGGTAATGTCTTCCATCATCATGAACTCTTCATCAGTGTGATACTCCCAATCGTATTCGTATTTCAGACTTTTGAGATAGATGGCCGTCAGCGTGCTGTCTTCCTTCAAAAAATGACCGTATGACTTTTTAATCACTGTTCTGACATCTTCTTGCTTTTTTCCGCCGACGCACAGATGGTTGAACCTGGCGTGCTTCCTCAGCATATCCTCGACGGGACCTGAAAAGACTTTGGCGACACGAGCAAAACGGATTATCTCACCGTCTTCTGCACCAACCAGACAGACAATTGAGTTTTCACTGACGCGATTTACCCATGTCACACCGCTTCGCAACGTGTTGAAGTAGGCATCTTTCAATCCCAGGTAAGGCTTTCTAAACGAGATTAGCGGAACGTATCGAGCACAGGTGTTAATTTCGAACGAGGTGCCTTGCTTCAGTAGTGATGATCGGGTTTTGTAAATTGGGCAGGCTGTCTTTATGCCGCAAACGTCACACATGTCCTTTGATGCGACCAGTTTTGAATCAGGCTTGATGGTGTAAGCCCCATCCTCTAGCCTTCTGATGTAGCGTGACTGTTTGATATCCATTGTTATTGTGGCCTTGTACTTTTTTATCACATTAAACCAAATTTCAGGCTGAAATAGAAAATCGCCTGAAAAAAGTTATCCACATATCAACCGGATAGATCCCAATAAGTAAGATCATAATGAGATCATAACTAGATCCTAAACAGATCCCTGATCGCTGAGAGCCGCGCCATTATTGGCCTGAGAGTATGTTCACGTATGCTGTCGACGGTTTACTATATGCTGCGAGCGGTTTACTGTATGCTGTCACCAGCAAAGAACATGCTGTCAGCGGTAAGCCGTGTATGCTGTCAGCGGTAGATCTGAAAAGGTATCCACATGTCCACAGCCAAGAAAAAAGGCAGCAAAAACATAGCGAAAGATTCCGAAATTGAGATCCTTGATGAAGATGCTCTGGACTCATCCACAGACCCAGATGACCTTGATGAAGGTTCTCTAAACCTTTACACAGGTGACCTGACCCCCAATAACAACAACACTGTTCAGCCTATCGCGCTAATGCGGCTTGGTTTGTTTGTCCCGACACTGAAAGGCACAAGGAATAGTAAACGAAACAAGTCGAATGAGATAGACGCGTCGAAAGAGCTGGTTCAGCTGGAAGTCGCCCGCTCTGAGGGTTACGCCGACATCAAAATCACCGGCCCCAGACTGGATATGGATCACGACTTCAAAACATGGGTTGGGGTGGTTCGTTCTTTGGCCGAATATGGCGAGACCAGCGGACGCGTAGAGCTGAGCATTACGAAGTTTGCAAAGTTCTGTGGCTATCCTTCCTCTCAGATCCGCAAAACATTACGTGACAGGCTCACAAATAGCCTTCTTAAAATAATGCGGACGACGCTTTCCTTCCAGCGCACGTATGAAGAGAAGAACGTCGACGGCTCGAATAAGATCTCGCTCCTGATGATGCACCTCATAAACAGCGTTGATTACAACGAGAAGAAAGACACCATCATTTTCCAGGCCGAGCCTAAGCTGTCAGAGCTGTATAGGTTCGACCACAAGGTTCTCCTGCAGTTAAAGGTCATCAACAAGCTTCCACGCAAGGAGACGGCCCAGGCGCTGTATACGTTCATAGAAAGCCTTCCAACAAAGCCAGCACCCATCTCTCTCGCGAGGCTTAGAGCAAGATTGAATCTGAGCACAAATAACGTGAGTTCCCAGAATCAGACTATCAGGAATGGCCTCAAGTCACTTCAGGAGCTTGGCTATCTCGACTATAGCGAAATAAAGCGCGGGCGCTCTGTCTATATCCAAATCCACAACCGAAATCCAAAACTGAAAGTCACTGAAAGCAAGCCAGAGAAACTCCCCAAAGATAAGCCGCCAATCGAAGGTAATTCGGATACTAAGCAGAATCTTATCAATAAGATAGTTGAGCTTTCCAAAGACCTTACACCCGAGAATATTAAGCTTATCGAGATCCTAAACAACAGCCTGAAGCTTGTTTGATATGCTGTCAGCGGCGTTGAGTATGCTGTCAGCGGCAAATTTGCTTTTAGGTATGCTATCAACGGTGGTATGTATGCTGTCAGCGGTACTCGTAATAATTTTATCGGTGAAGAGGGGAGGGGCTTTTGTCAGTTACCGGATTAAACGTATGCTGTCAGCGGTAGTTTTCTTTGAACATATGCTGCGAACGGTATTTGATATGCTGCCAGCGGCATCTGTATATGCTGGCAGCGGTGCTACAAGGCAAGTATGCTATGAGCGGTAATTAGGTGAATGATGCCAGCAGAGTATAAAGACTTTTTGACTTATGGCTTGGCTTGGTCTCCCCGTTCTCGATCATCTGCCATGAGTTGTATCTGTAGACAACTCGACAATCATCGCGGTCAAGGCGGACAGAATAATCAGCCGGACGGGTGAAGCCCTTCGAGCGCCAGTAGCCTCGGCTCTTTTCCATTTCCATGCTATTTGCTAAGTTCATGCCGTCACCTTTACACATTCGTCAAACACATATCCAAAGTCATCATACATAACGCCGTAGCTGGTTTTTCTTATGAAATAAGCGGCGCCAGCATGGTATCCGGCCATGTCGCCTTTATGCTCAAATAAGACCGGTGAGCTGATCACTCTCTCCCCGATAACCGCGTAAAATTGCTGGCTATCGGCTGTCAGTATGGCTTCCGCCATCTGGCGAGGCTCACCAATCATCTGACCGTCTTTGAACTTTAAAATGCTCATCTGGCACTTCATGACCGCTTCCTCGCTACTAAATGCGTATGAGGAAAATAACGCCAGACCAGCGGCAACGAGTTTATTTACAGTCAAAGCAGCTTCCCCATCGTGAGTGCGATGAATGCGCCTACAATGATGTCGACGATTCGTCCGTTAACAGGTTTCAGTGATTGTCGAAAACTGCCGATAAAGATGCTGTCAAAAAGTAAAAAAATTGATGTAGCTAAATACAGGAGCGGAATAATACACCTCATTAGATAAATGTCTACTTATTATTTAGAGCGTGCAAATGCCCAGAATACGGGTCAAGTGCTCTGCGTCTTCTTCGCTAATGAAGTGCAAGCCCTCGATATACCAGCATTCACCATTGTTCCAGCAAACCCCGTCCTTATCGACTGTTACGGTATCTTCGCTACCATAGATAGATGGCAAAAGCTGATCTGCGATAACCCGCAACTCATCATCCCCCGTGCCTTCTGGCACGTCCAGAATCGAATAAGGTGAGTATGACGTGTTAAGTGAGGCACATACGTGCAGCAAAGCTTTCATGTGTTTTCCTTTATTGTAATAAACAAGTTGTTATCTTATGTGTTTAATTAAGGTCAATCAAAAACGTTACACGGTCACATACCGCAGTTAGCGAATGCTTCTGCCATCACGGCGTTTCTCTGGCGAACTACTGGCGACTCAATGGATTGGCTCTTGATCTCGCGGAACGTTCCGTGAAGAGAGGCGTTGATAAACACAAACGCATCGCGACCGAGATCGTCTTTCGTGTGTATAGCCTGTCCATCAGCGTCGGAGTAGCCAGAGTATGTTTTCCCCGGAGTAAACCAGTTGATACCTGGGCGTGTGCTGGTGCATTCGATAGTGATCATTTTATTTACCTTGTATAGTTACAACATACTTTTGATGGGAGCTGTATTACGCTGCGGCTTTGACTTCAAACATTGTCTTCAGACACTCGAGTATTTGTCCGTAATCAGGCGTCATCTCGACTTTCCAGCAGCATTCTGATTGACTCGTTAAGGTTGATGTCTGGCGATGAAGTTATTTGGCCTATCCCAAGACGCATCGCGGCGCCAGCCACATACGCCTCAACCTCTGCTTTGCCAGCTGAGACGATGTTATCGACAGCTTCCTGCGTGAGTTCCGCGCCGAACGCCATATTGCCTGGAAGGTTGATTACCGCGCTGGACAGTGATTCGTAAATGGCGCGGAGATCGCGCTTGCCAGTCTTGCCGGTGGCAATCAGCGCACCGAGCTGGTCGACGAGGTTCTCGATGCCGGCAACGTCTTTCCGAACCCGTGCAGCAATATCTTTAGAGAACCGCTCGTGCATCGTCTCAGCCTTCTCTATTTCGGGAAGGTGAACCAGCTTTCCGTCGCGGATCGATGAAAGAGTACATGGGACGCCCTCACCAACGCCGAAACTGGACACCATCGCCGCCCACTGTGCTGCGCTGAGTTGAACCACCATAAGAGCGCTACGGTCTTCTGACTTTGTGACTCGATAGCTGTAGCCATCCCGCTCGATAGCCGCTCGATAGCCGCTCGATGGAACGTTAATTCAATCAGCTCACTATGATCGATGTCTGAGTCGAACAGGTTTGTGCCGGACGAACTGACGCGGCCAACACGCACCAGGCCAAACGCTGGGTGCGTCACCATATTCCGACCTTTGAACGCTTCGCCGCTTCTCTCTTCAGGCTTCTGTTTAATTCTCGCCATTGTTTTCTCCTTCACACATTACGGGGTTTGAATCAGGCTCTGAGTAGTCGTAAGTTTCAGAGTCTGCATTGGGGAAGTGGATGACTCTCTGGTAGCCGTCACCCTCCATGCTTTCGCCGCAGTTCTTGCAGACCATCAAAACCTCTGCTCGACGTAAGCAATCGAGATATTGACCGCTGAAAAGCCGTGGTCGCGGATCGCTTCCTCATAAATCTTGTCGACGATTCGACGGTCTTTGTTGCACTGGAAGGCATTGCTGTACTTCGTTTTGAAGACTTGGCCATCTTTCACGAGCCACCAGTAATCGACGCGAGCCACGCGGCCGGTTTTGGGTGTGGAGACTTCTTCAATCGGTACGGCAATCAGGTTTTTGTCGATCCACGATTTATTCATAGCCACTCCTTAAACAAGTTGTTTTCTAATGGCTGATATTTTACGGAGAAAGAAAAGGCGCCAGAAATGACGCCTTTTGGTTTGTTCGATTACTTAACGGTAATGAACGGGGTGCTGGATCCTGCGGTCATATACTGCGGCAGGGCGCCGTTCCACTTATTGATGGCTTCTAGCTGCATGACGCCAGGGTTTTCCCGAAGGGCATCGCCACGAAGTTTAATGGCATCAGACTCTGCCTCAGCTCGTGTGCGGATAGCATCTGCTTCACCAGCTGCTTCGGCGCGAACCATGTTCGCTTCAGCCTCTTTCTGCTTCACTTCCTGTTCGCGTTGCAGAGTTCGCTGGTTAGCCGTCACTTTGGCGTTAATGGAGTCCTTCACGCTGTCTGGGTAGTCAGGTTTACCCATCCATGAAAGGCTCATAACCTGAATACCAACCGGCCCCATTTCACCCTGAATGGTTTTCAGCGCTGAAGCCAGCAGCTCAGTCTTGCCGCCGTCAATGAATTTGTCGGTGGTCATGTGGCTCGCCTGGTTGATCAGCACATCGGAGATCTTCTGCTTCAGGTCGGTGTCGGTGATGTCATCAACGCCTTTGCGATAGGTCTGGAAGACGGTGGAGATCTTGGTCGGGTCAACCTTGTACGAGACGCCAATGTGATAACTGATTGCTGTGCCGTCGCTCATTTGGAAGTTGAAGGCATCCTCATAGGATTTCATCTGCTTGAAGGTTGGAAAGGTGTACAGAGTAGTGTTCCAGCCAATCCACTGACGACCAACGCCAACGACTTCACCAACACCCTTGTCGTCACCTAATTTGTTGACCTTGATACCCACTTCACCCGGCTTAACGTACTCGCAGCCGGTCAGTGCGGTCATAGCTGCAACGATAGCCAGCGCGAAAATTCCCTTTTTCATTTTTTGGTTCCTTTGATAACTTGTTGAATAATATGTTTCGCCGCTTTGTAAGAGACGAAGGGGGTTGCGAACATCAGAGCGAAGCCAATCAGGACAGCGACATCGCTCTTCTGAGACACGAAGTAGGGGATGACCAGACCGACCATCGCCATGGCTACAGCGCCAAGCAGACAGATTTTGAAATACAGTTTTGAGGACATGTGTTTTCTCTTGTTTTAACAAACTTATGCATGATAGATAAGTGCTTACTTATCATCAAGCTTTTTGTGAAAAGGAACTATCAATGCAACAAAGTTTTAGACTTATGATCTTACTGTCCGAGTTGCGCTCAGCATTGCGGATTATGGAAGAGTTAGCTGAACAAGCTGAAAATAACATAGCTGACTTAATCGAAAAGGCCGAATTGCCTGGCGCCTTAGAGATTTCAGAATATGAAGATGAAGTAGAAGATGAAGATGGGCAGGTTTATTGTACTAAAACAGAAGTTTACTCGTATGGGCCTTGTAGTAGCGTCTTTGAGGATGAGGTAGTGTTGGAGTATAAGCATCTGATTTCCAATTTAAATAGAAGATCAGTTTTTCTTACTATTTACGGGTTGTTTGAGCATCATATAAATAAACTCCTCCCTGATTTAATCAGTATTTCAGGTTATGCCGCTGCCGACAGAGATGCGATTTTAAAAAAAATAAATGATGCCTTTTTGTTCAGAGGGTTTGAGTTTTTACAGGGTGATATATATCACCTTTCTGGTTTGAGGAACTCTCTTGCTCACAATAATGGGGAGTTTGCCCATGTTGTAAGTGAACTTCAAAAAGGTATGGTCTTAGAACGAAAACAACAAAGGTCATGGGATTCTGTAAATTATTTATTGTCCAAGGATTCTGGTGTGACCTTAAATTGTTTTAATGAGGTTTCTTTGAGTGAGGGCTTTCTTAAATACACGATTAATGAGATAAATCTTTACTTTGAACAAATGGATAAAGGTTTTAATTCACTCTGTTAATTATTATTGACGGTGGGTAAATTATTTACCCACCGTCTTTATTAAACGGCCTCTTATTCTGAGCTAACGTTTTTAGTCTTGTTTTGGATAGACTTAATGGCCTTCACTATTTCGGCTAAATCCTTCTCGCGGTACATATCGACAATCTGCGACTTGGTGTACTTCTTATCGCCAATCTCAATGCGCCCGGTTGACGTCTTCGGAATGTAGCCCTTGTCGAGCATGTACTCTACGAGCGACTCAATGACATCCAGACCACGCGCAGGGTCAAAGTAGAAGTTCCACTCGCATTTCTGGAACGGTGGCGCTACCTTGTTCTTGACGCACTCTGCCTTGACCAGCTGGCCGACGCGTTCAGATCCTTCCTTCAGCTGGCCACCTCCTAACTTAATGCGGACGGAAGCGTAGAACTTTGGAGAATCGCCGCCTGGCGAAGTCGTCGGATCACCAAACATAACGCCCATTTTTGTCCTGACTTGGTTCAGGAAGATAAGGCAGGCGTTGTACTTCTGCGCCCACTTAGCCAACGTCGGCAGATTCGCAGAAGTAGCACGCGCCAGCGCCGTGTTGTCGTTCATGTTCAGCTCGTCTTTATCCTTAGCTGTGCCGTCAGCCATCTTCTCGAACTTCTCGAACTTCTGGCGCGGAACCATGGATGCCAGCGAGTCATAAACAATGACGATAGGCGCGTCTTCGGGGACAAGGCTATTATTGCGAACGGTCGACAAAATTCGTCCAGTTATCTCAATTGCATCCTCAAAGGTATCTGGCTGTTTATAAACCCAACCATCGTCAGATTGCAGACCGTTAATTTCAGCCAGGCCAACGTCGAAACTGTTCTCGTGATCAAGAAACACAGCGAGACCGCCTTTCTTTTGTGCCGCGACCATTGCACGAGTAGCCAAAAAGGTTTTTCCCGCCGAAGGAGGCCCGAAGATTTCTACGATGCGACCGCATGGAAGACCTCCTTCCAAATCACCAGAAACCGCCTCATTCAGTGGCGGGTATCCAGTGTCTAGCCATTGCTCAACCTTTTGAATTTCATCATTTCCGCCGATGCTTTTAATCAGTGCTGCTGTTAGTGGTGACTTTTTCATGTGTTTTCCTTTGTTTATTATTTGGTTAAGCCAATTTCTTTTTCGGCCAGTTCGCGATTAAAAGTGACGGTGTCACAATTCATCATCTTGGCCGAACGCTCGATAATGGTGACAACGTGGTTTTTCACGATGTCCACTTCACGAGCGGTCAGTGCGATTTTGTGGCCGGAGATGCAGGCTTTAAAATCAGATAAGGCGTACTCGCCATACGTGAACACCAGTTCCTTCGCCAGTGCGGTCGGGGTGGTCGATTTCCCGTTAACGATTGACGTAATCATTCAGGCACCAGACCACAGCGCTTAACGAACGGCACGATGAATACCTCAAGGTCGCCAGTGATTGACTGGAAGCTCAATTGCATACAGATCTGCTTAAAGGTTTCCAGACTTTGCTCGCCGCGGATTACTTCCAGCTTCTGAGGCGGGAACTTCGTGTCAATCAGGTCCATCAGTTTGATATTCCGCATGAACGCCTCAAGCATCCGACAACCGGTTTTTTCATTGAACGCATTCTTGGCTAGGTTGTTAACTGCCGTCTTGTTACGCCCCTTGTCTATGACGATAGAGCCATCGCAAATGCCCTTAACGAGCGTGACCATCGAGCCATACTCATTAATCAGATCCATCGCGCCTTTCTCGCCAATGCCACCGACTTGCTGAATGTTGTCTGACTTATCGCCCTGCAGCGCTTTACCTTCCAAAAAGCCGCGCTGGTGTGGGTAGCCGGTAAGCTCTGAGAACGCTTCAATGGTGATACGCTTGTGCTTCGCATCTTCCCGCAGACTGACCCACGTAACCTTTTCGTCAACAAGCTGAATCCAGTCAGAGTCAGCTGTTAGCAGGTAAACGTGCTCAACCTCTTTATTTGCCATATAGCGCTTTTTCAGAATGCCGGCCAAATCATCAGCCTCACCATCTAACGCTGTAATTTGGTCGACACCCAGCGAAGTGATCGCTTTTTTGATGAATGGCTTCTGAGTGGCGAAGCCTTCTTTCATTTTCGTCATCTCTGGGTTGTCGTCGCGATTCGCTTTATATTCCGGGTAGTAGCTGCGACGTGCATCGCTAAACCCGTCCCACAGCACGACTGGACGTGCTTTTAACAGGGACGCATAGCGACGCATGTTGGTAATGAAACCGAAGACTGCTTGAGTCTCCATGTCACCGCTATGCAGCTTTTTAGGCTGCTGCTGGTGGTAGTAACCGAGGCTGTTTCCGTCGATTATTAAGATGTTCACGGCATTATTCTCCACGAATAAATAAGGCGTCCGAAGACGCCTCTTGAATCAACGGCTGGGTTACATAGCGAGCGCGGAAAGCTGCGCGTAGATGTCGTCCAGGTCTTCGTCTGCTGGCGGGGTGGCTGCTGGTTCTTCAGCCGCTGGGGTAACTGCTTTCTCTTCAGCGGTTGGCTCGAATACCGCGTCTTTCGCGTACTCCACTTCCTTATCCAACAGTGAAGCCTCTGGGGTTGAGTCATCCACGCCGGTAATCGACGCACTTCCCATGCCTGGGAGAAGTGCGGCTGTACCAGCTGCTGCTGGCAGAGCACCCGCAGTAGACCCCATGGAAGCTGGCAGAGCTACACCGGTTGCACGAGCGATCATTTTCGAGGTCGCCATCAGTTTTGTCGGATCGGACTGATTGGCGAAGTTTTCCAGTGAAGGCTGGTTGTCCCAGAACTTAGACGGAACCGCCATTTTGTTTTTACGCATTGGCTTAACTTTGTAATCAGTATCCATACCGGAACCAGTTCGCAGGATCTGATATGCGTAACCTTTCTCGCGATCAAGCGGCTCACCAATTTCGTCGTTCATGTCCTGCATGATGGCATCCATCAGGTCATCAAAGACGGAAATAGGCATGTCGATAAGAGACGTTTTTTCAGTGTCGCTGAAGTCTTCTTTCTGGGAGTACATGCCGACAACAGCCATACGCGGAGAGGCGCGCATGTCGTCGATGACTTTCTCCATGGCTTTGTTGCCTTTGTACTTCGCTTTGGCTTCCATGACCATTTCACACATTTCACACGGCTTGTCGTGAGTATGCTGGAAGCACAGGTGTGCGCTGTACACGTCCTTTCCGTCTTCGCCTTTGGTCTTGGCGTAGTGGATACCGTATTTATGGGAGAATGGCGCGTTTTCCGGGTCATCTTTGTTCAGGATGATGCGCACGTAGTTTTCGCCTGTCTGCATCTTTTGCAGATCGCTGCCGCGGTTGTTGCGAGCACTTTTCGCAACGTCTTGGCTTTTCTTCAGGAGCTTCATTAAGGCGGACATGTGATTTCCTTTGTTGTTAATAGCTTTATTAATTTTTGGTTATGATAGATAAGCAATCACTTATTATCAAGATACATTTTTAGGGGCGTGAAACCGATCGACGCCTGTTTTCTCGTACTCTGAAATTGCCTTTTTTGAGGCCTGGACAATCATGTCTCGACGATGGCCGAGGGCGTTTACAACGTGCTTGTAAAAATCTGCTTTGTACTTCGCATCGTCGTGTTTTTGACGGGCTGCAAGATACGCAGGATTCGACTTAACCTTGGATTCAATGGTCGATTCACTGAGACGAACGCCGTCAAAACTAAGACCTGCTCGCGTCGTCGAATAGAGTCGCGCCTCGACTGATTCCAAATCACGCTTTGCAGTATTGGCGTCGCTTTCAGCCTCAGCTTGCTTGAATCCATAAATGGCAACAAGTTCAGGTTGACGACGCCAGACGGTATCGAGATCGTTCGTATCAAGCCTGATGTCGGCCATCACTTCTTTGATGATTGCCTTATCCATTACCAGCTCCAAAACGCACTAATGAACAGCCCGACCGGCCAGAAGATGCAGCAGGTAATCTTCATTTCCACCTCGTCGCTATTCGCTGCTTCAGACCACATTTTAGCAAAACCAATTCCGGCGATTAGGTACAGGAGAAGTGCTAGAATTACAAATAAATTCATAGTAAACCATTACTTATCATTTGGTATTTGATAATAGCACGAAAAAGCAGGGTGTTGATGCAAATATGGTTATCTGTAGATGTTTGATATAGGGTGTACAATAATCCAACATTACAGTCGCTTAAGGACGGTACGATGGCTAATAGAATCCCTCTCGACCCAAAATTGCCTGTTAATTTCCATAACACTCCCAACGGAAATCGCTCAAAGAAACAGCTTGATGAGTGGTGGGATCACCCTTATGGGTTGATTCAGGAGGATGGTTCTATCATGGTTTTGTGTTTGAATGGTGGTTCCTGGGATCGTCCTTCTTTACTCGGTGTTGCGGAAAATCATGATGAGGCGTGCGAGTTGGCAGAGAAGGAGCAACGTAATTGGGTGAAAACTCGTGAGCAGCCTATCTTTAGGTACTCCACCAATCCGCCTTTTGAACTGATAAGAGACTCGCAACGACCAGATGAAGAACAGGTGATTGTTGCCTCCTTTGATACACTCGAAGAACTGCATCAATACTTATCACAAGGAGATTAGTAGCCGTCTATAAATGTTAGGTATATCTGATTGCCTGCTTTAAAACTCATACTCGTGTCACTTACGGCTATATATAGTTGTTTAATATAAGGAGTTGGTGCTTGTCATCTTGGGCTGAAATAAAAATTGACGGGTTTGTGATTGACGAATTTACTCATCATGGCTGTCATTATTGGTACTTCAAAAACTCTGAGCGGGTTAGAGACGTCACTGAAACAGCGTCTGAAGAGGATTCGGATGAGGTGAGCTGTTTTATAGGATACAGGACTAACGCAAAATCAATACGAAAACGCTTGGAACTGAGCGGCTTTAGCCGTCAGACGTTGGAGCAGGATTTTGAAACCAGTCTTGAAAACTTTATCGATGAGCTTGAGAGAGGACTCGGCGCATTACACGATAATCTTTCTGATGGCCGTAGTGCTTCCATGTATCTTGAAATAATTGATACCCAGAATCATATAATTCAAGCCATTCGGGGTACATCGCTTGACGAATGGCTTGAATTATTGCCGGTGGCGCGAAAGGAATATGTGAGACGACAGGGCGATTTGGCTTTTTCTAATGGCGCCCCTAAATGGGTTATATGCGACAGCGCCCCAGCATTACTTAATGCAATGCTAAGTACGCCGATGATTTATTCAGATAACTATTTAAGTGCTGACTTTAATTTCCCGGCGTCAAACCCTGATTTCTTTTCTCTGGCGCTGCTAATGACGGTGCAGGATGATGCCGTTTGCGAGCTTAACCTGACAGAGCTTGTTCGTGCAGGTTATCTAGATGATTTTACGGATCTTGCTGAAATAGCCTTATCTGAAACTTCACCTTGTAAAGCTTGTCGCGAATCGCTTGCAGAGTTGGAACTGTTGGCAGGGGTAGATCTATCAAACCCAACTCTCCAGAGGATGTGCTATGCCAGCATGATTACCTCAATGGAAACCTATATTGGTGACATTATTAAACGTGAAATCATGACGCGACCTGCTTTGAAGGAGCGTTTTGTTGCGAGCTACGAAGAATATAGTGAAATGAAATTTCCACTTAGTCAGATTCACGTTCAGCTTCGTAAATTAGAAAACCGGGTTCGTGATACTCTAGATGGCATTGCATTCCACAATTTGGGTAAAGCTAAGGAAATATTCCGTAATGTATTACTCGTAGAGTTTGATATAAACATATTTGGAAAACTTTGCAAGGCAGTTGGTACTAGAAATGATATTGTTCATCGAAATGGGAAGGACAAAAAGGGAAATGCTGTCAGTGTTAATATTAATGATATTCAGGCGCTTAGAGAGATGATTGTTGTGTTTATCAGCAACATTGATATGCAAGTGTTGGATGGCCTGGCCGCAGCTTGCTTAGAAGATTAGCCTTGAAAAACATATCTGGCTTTATATCTTGGCTATAGGGAATTGATTCATGTGTGCTACTAATATCTGTTTTTTAAAACATTCTGATGTAACCGTATTGACTTCTGGCACAGAGTCGTCTGTTAGACTTTACTCTGTGCCATAGGTGAGTTAACTCAGAACTGAGCTAATGTATTTTGTTACTGAAGGAGTGCGCCGATCAGTGTTTTTTTGCCGACAGTCCGACCAGTAATCGCTATACGCTGTGCTCTACGCTCGCGATAGTCGCTCACGCTGCTGGACTTTTCGACTTCCATAAACTCTCTGGCCACCTTCATGATTAGAGAATCCCTGAATGCTTCGAACTCAGTCAGTTCCTTCTCGACATCCGTTGCTTTTGCCAGTTTGACTAGACGCCCGCGCACCTCGGAGTTATTTACCCGTTTCAACATCACTCTGGCGCAACTACGTGCCGCCTTATTCGCGCGTTCGCCGCCAAGAACGGCAACTTTCATCGCGAGGCGAACAGTGACAGGGCTATCGGCTATCTCCCAGAAAGCAGATTTGTTTACAGCAACGCTGGCCTTGTCGATAAACTCTTGTGACACGGTAACTTCTGTCATGCTAATGCCTCTTTGATGTCTTCCATAATCAGCCCCAGCTTTTCACCTTCCTCTGGGCGGAAGTGAAGAATGCCCGGATTAAACCCGTAGAAGACGGTCAAATCCATTGCTGAGAAATACTCTTTACGCCCGACCAGATCCGTCGGTTTCGTTTTGTCGTTAAAAAGCGCTGACGAGATTCGGCCACACGTCAGGACGTAGGTTGGCTTGATCAGCTCCAACTCTTTCTTCATGAACTCGATATAGGTGTTTTCTGCATCGCGGGACAGCGGTAGCTTTTTGTCCTGCTTGATGACGCCGGTGACATACACCTCGCTCATACGCAGATCACCGTTAACAAGCATCTTGGCCTTCAGGTCGTCGTAGCCGTTCTCCATGAAGATCCCCGTCCTGATATCGTTGCCATTGGCCGTATCGAGGATAATCATCAATTTAGGAGAGACGCCGATGTGCGGAGTCACTAGATCTTCACCTATACCAACCTCTCTGCGAAGCTCTTCCATCAGCATAGAAACTTCCGCCTGGCGCTTCGGGTTCATCTCGAACGGACGGTCAATTTTCACAGCGTCGATAATAAGACTACCCATCAGCTCAGATTGAGTCTTGCGTCGTGACTCAGCCAGCGCTGGCTCGCTCCCCGGTTCAATACTGGCAAATGCGCCAACGGCGTCCAGCGCTTCCTGTACACGGATATTGCACAGCCTAGCTTCGATCGCCTCTTTGAATTGCGCTCTGGACTCGAAAGCTCCGCCGACACGTTCGCGAGCACGAACGATGGCGAAACAGCCTTTCTCAGAACAACCTTTAACAGCGGAGAAGGGGGCATAAAGAGCAGTACGGCCGTCTGACAGCTCCTTTATCTCGATACGCTCAGTTGAGATGTTAATGTCGGGCGGCATGACGATGACCCCACGCGCCAGCGCATCTTTAACCACTGCGCGATGCTTCTCATCGTCTTGAATGGTCAATGCGGCCGCAAAGAACGCCGCTGGGTGATGTGTCTTCAGATACATCGACTGATAGCTGATCGCGGTGTACGCCACTGCGTGGGATTTGTTAAAACCATACGATCCGAACTTCTCGAAGGCGTCCCATACTTCTTTAGCTTTCAGCTCACCGAGTCCTGGGCGCTCTGAAACGATTTTAGTGATCTTCATGTGTTTTCCTTTGTTAGAAAAACAAGCTGTTTACGTGTTTAGAAAACAACTTGTTTTCACATGTTACTTATTATTTTGAGGTGTCAAATTCAATAATGTCGGCATCGTCTTCCATCGCCTGGATGGCAGTTCGCTTTTTGCCGTCAGTGCATTGGTGAAGCGCTGCGCGGTGAACAATGACAGTCTGGCCATCATCAGTTTGAACCTCCAGCCAACCCAGCTGCGCACGTTCTGAGAAGTCAGCACCGATCTTTTTCATCTTCTCGATGTCTTTTTTACCGATCGCTTTCCTGACCATGTCAGCCTCGGCAAGTGAGAATCCAGCCAGAATCTGCGATGCCTTCATGATCTGTTCCTGATAGACCAATACGCCGTTTGTTTCTCTTGTCAGATCGTCAAGACTTGGGTGAAGCGATGAGGCATCTTCGTAACCACGCGCAACACTGACGTAGGTATCCATCATGCCTGACTGCATCGGGCCAGGTCGGTAGAGCGCTGTCGTGGCAACGGCCATCTCAAACGACATTGGCTTTATGCCGCTTCCCAAATTTTTAAGCAGGTTTCTCATGCCGCCAGACTCGAACTGAAATACGCCGGTTGTTTCGCCCAGCGCCATGCCGTCGAGTACGCGCTTGTCGTCCAGTGGGATCGCATCGAGGTTGACGTCTATACCCTCGTTCTCTTTGATGTAGCGCTTAGCCAGCGCCAGCAAATCGAGAGTAGCCAGCCCTAACACGTCCAGTTTGATAAGCCCCATGGATTCACAGAAACGCTTGTCAAACGCGATACAGCGCACACCGTTGCGTAATTCCACTGGTGTACGTTCTGTTAACGGAACGCCAGACACAATTACCCCTGCAGCGTGTTTGCTGTAGCTGCGCATCAGTGACTGGAGTTTACAAGCCGCCTCGAACGCTTCTGGATTGGCTTTGGCGTATTTGTCCAGCGCCCCCAACTGCTCGCGTGTTTCTTCGAGAGATAAGCCCTCGTCATCGAATGGCTTCAGCTGCTTTGATACGGCCATATCTTCAGACGACACGCCATAAATTCGCGCCGTGTCACGCAGTGCCGAAGCCATGCCCAGATATGAGAAGTTTGGAATGCCGGCGACATAGTCTTCACCGTAATGCTCTTCAAGATATTCAAGAACACGCTGGCGCAGAGCCTGGCTGAAGTCCAGATCCGCATCGGGTAAGTCGAGACGCTCCGGGTTGATGAAACGCTCAAACAGCAATCCATGACGTAGAGGGTCAATATTGGTGATCCCAATAGCCCACGCAACCAATGAGCCTGCAGATGAGCCACGACCAGGGCCAACGGGAATATCTTCTTCTCGCGCCCACGTAAGTAAGTTCTCCACCATCAGGAAGTAACCGCAGAAACCCAGGCGCTTCAGCACAGATAACTCATAGCGGAGACGGTTGATATACATTGGGTACTGTTCGGTCGGTGGCTTCCATCCAAACTCAAGCGTCGTTAAGCGTCGTTTCAGGCCTTCAGCTGCCATGCGAGTTAGCTGTTCGCCTTCGTCTTCTGCCATTACTGGAAGACTCACCGGCATTTCATGCCATCGCCAGCTGCACGCCGAGATGATCTCATCCTGAGTGTCGTTAACCATGGCGGAACTGACGCCCTCGACGTTCATGCGCTTGGCGAACTCCATCAGACGAACCAGCAAATGCTTGCGGTCCTGAATTGAGTTATCGCGTTGGTGAGGGATATGGAAGCGATAAGGCTGATCTGTTTTGATGTTATTGATAACCATGTGCGCAATGTCGCGCAGGTCAGCATCCTCTTCCTTTTCGTAATATGCAGGATAGAACGCCACAGGAGCGATTTTAAGAGCCTGGGCGACGCTCATTGCCTTCTTGTTCAGCTGATCATACAAAGGCGTGGAAATGGGGTACACGACGCTATAGAAGTTGTCGCGACCACCCGCAGAAAGTAGGGCGGATAAAATACTGACGAAATCAGGCCGGTGGAAGATGCTGTCACGGTCAGAAGTCAGAAGTAAGATGTTACCTTTGGCATATGTCTCAACCAGCTGCCTCAGTGAGATCCGCGGTATAAAGTAAAACTGCTCGCGGCGGTTGCCCAGCGTCATCAGCTCGCAAAGGTCTTTATACCCTTCGTTGTTTTTGATCAGCGCAGTAAAGCTGTACTGGCGACCCATTTTGTAAACGGGTACTTCCTCACCTGACTCTTTTGCTTTTTTCACCAGTCCTTCATGGAATGGGTTATCACTAACGATAAGACGAACGCCGCAGACGACGGCCATGTCGTCGCCGGCTGATTGCTGCAGCGGGATGATTGATGCCAGGTTCATTGTGTCAGCGCTAATGACGGCTGAGTAACCTAGCTCTTTTGCCACTTGCACGACACGACCGGCTTTTAACGCCGACTCCCCGAGGGAAAAGTCAGTGCGTACCATTAATGCTTTCATGTGCTTTCCTTCTTTGTTTTCTTTTTATTTTTGATGCTGTCGACCGGGAAACCAGCGAACTTTCCAAACATGGACTCAATGTTTTTACGAGCTTCATCATGACAGCGAGGCCTGTCACCACAACGGGCGCAGACCTCGCTTTTTTCTGACGCTGTTAGCGCCGAACCAAAACAACCTTTATCCATCACCGAATACACGCTGAGCCATTTCTGTCGCCGCGAGAGCGCTGGTGGATGGCAGTTTGTTAATGAATGACTTGGTAACGCCTTTCCTGAAGTTGTGATGAGCCATGCCGAGCATCGCTGCATTGCGCAGTTCACGAGGTCCGATTGGCTGGCTAATACTCCCCGCTTCATAGCCGTTACGAATACGAGTGGCAAAATCGACAAGCATAGTCGCGTGAGCTTTTGGTAGGCCCATCTGCTCCAGCATCAACCGCTCCTGCTCTACGCTCATGTACTTAACATGGGAGACGATGCCGAAGCGTGAGAAGTTCGCCGCATTCTGAATGTTGGTGCCTTGATACAGACCAGTCTCGTCACCAGAGCCGTTAGTGTTACCAGTTCCGATAAAGGCGAATCGTTTGTGAGGCTCAACGTAACGCCATTCCGGTGTCGCTTCTTTGATGATCAGTGGCTCACCTTCCAGCACTGGCTGGTACACGCCGAGGATTTGCGGATAGGCAAAGTCGTACTCATCAGCCAGATATACCCAGCCGTTACGCATAGCGCTTGCCAGTAATCCCGGCTCGAAGTAAGTCGCCCCGTTCTTAACCAGAATCTGACCGCAAATATGCGACTCTTCAGTCGAGGCGGTGTGCTGGGAGCGAATGATGGGGCGATTCAGACGTGCGCAAATCTGAGTTGGAAGCGTACTCTTACCGGTTCCAGCGTGACCCCATAAATAGCCAGGCATACCCATTTCGATCATCATCAGGACATCTTTCAGCAGATCGATGTCACCGAATACATAGTCTGGTTTCGCCTTTGGCACGAACTCCGGGAATGGCTTGTTGATGTTGACGGTAATGCGAAGAGGTTCGCCAGACGCTGACACAAGCAGTTCCGGGTCAAGACCCATAACCTCATGCACAGCTACCTTTTCGACCATGTAATCCTCGAAACCGGCATAACCCACAACCGCCGCTTCTTTTACACTCTTCTTCTCTGCCTCTTTCTCTTTCAGTTTTTTAGCTGCGGCAGCTGACATCGTTGGGGCTTCGGGGAACTGCGCCACATAAGCGCGGATCAGCTCTTCCGGTGTTTTCCCCTTATGCTCAGTCGGAATGGCGCTGCACTTCTTACGAATGAAGTGAGAGCCTACATGATGCGTGTCACCCTCACACCACTTGCACAAAATTGGCTTTTCATCCGGCGAGTCTGGCGCTGACTCTTGGTTTTGCGATTTGACCGTCATGTGTTTTCCTTTTGAATTGTTTTGGTGTGCTAATAATACTTATATGTAATAGGCAATGAAATAAGTATTTACTTATCTTTTTTGACCAAAGAAATGCTACGAAAGCAGGCGTTGCATTTGCTTAATCAGCGTCTCAGACAGCTCACCTACACTGCTCAGGCAGATGTTGTCACGATAGTAGTGGCGTGGCGCAGACGTCATTATGCCTATCCCCATTAGGTGAATATCCGACTCTTCCTCTATCTGCTTGGTAACTTGCTTCAGGTGCTCAGACAATCCGCGACCCTGTGCTTGTGGCATTCCGTCACTGAGTACGAGCATGATTTTCCGATCCTCCTGACGGCCAGAGAAGTGCTGCAATAAGGCTAAAATACTTTCACCATCGATATTCTCGGCCAGAACCATTGTTTTGGCGGTTGCGCCCATATTAATCATGGTTTGCTTACCTGACACTGGTGCTTCCCACGTCTTGATAATCGGCAGGAAAAGAGCCTCGGAGCGGTTAAACTCTCCTTTGCCTGGAACTGGTCGTGTGGAAGTGGTGAAGCCTGTAATCATTGTCTTAACGTTGATACGTGACAGAGCGTCAGCTAGTGTGTAAGCGGCAGCGCACGCTGTTTTTATCTTTGTGCCATTCATTGAGCCTGACATATCAATCACAATCTGGACACACGAGTTAACCGCGCGGCGAATGTCCTTTTTACGGAAAACCCGGTCATCGTTAAGTGTGAGGCGATGAAGACTCGGCCCATGTAGTCTGCCTTTCCTCTGCCCAGGGATAAACTGAGTACGGTTCTGACTGGCTATCGCTCGCTCAAGATCCTTAGCCAGCGTCGCGACAATATCGCCGGCTATCAAAGGCTTTATATGTTTCTCAAACATCGATTCGTGCGCAGGTAAAACGCGATAATTGCCTGGGTAGCCGTACATATCGAACTCTTTCACGCCACTGGATATTATGTTTTCGAAAAAACCGAAAGCATCTTCCATTTTACCCATGAAATCATAGGTTCTTTCATACGGGCGATAACCGGTCAAAAACTCGGACTCACTGGCTATTACGCTTTTCATCGCGCCTTCCATTGACATGTCATCGGAGCCTTCAGGCAGCTCCATCGACCCCAGACGGTCTAAATCTTCTTTGGATGGCTTTGGTATATCACCGGTTCCAGTCGACCCACCGCCACCGCCGCTCTCCGATTCGTCGTCTTCCGACTCGCCGTCGCTCTCAGACTCGCCATCACCACCTTCAGCTTTATCGTCTTCACTCGGCTCACACTCTCCGTCATCAGGCCTCGGGGCATCGTCTTCACCGTCACATTCGTCTTCGCTTGGCTCTGGAGTCGGCGTCGAGCTGTCAGGTTTTTTCTTTTCAGGTGGGGTTTCTTCGCTTTCTGACGGGTCGCTCTTATCCTCCATTGGCTTATCGACCAGCAGCTGAACGATTTTAGCGGCCACGGCCAAGCTGTCGTTGGTGGACTGGATATTGGGTATCATTTTATCAACGCCGTGTTTCAGCAAGAGAGAAACAGGCTCTTTGACGTGCTCCCAGCGGTCGGCCATATAGTCAGAAAACGGCAACTGGCCACTCCACGCACGAAGCACTGGAACAAGGTAAAACTCAAGAAACATGCGCGTAGGATCGCCTGATTTGTCGGCGATCGCTTCGCTTTCTTTAGGGGTGAATACCGTGTCGATGACATGGCGCTGAGTGTTAAGAAGGTTCGCTTTTGAGCCTTTAAACATCTCGCCCATTTTGCGTTCGATGAAGGTGTCTTCTACAGCATTCCATACATAACCCTTCCCAACGACGCCATCGGTAAACAGCACGTGTGCAACCTCATGGTCGATAAATCCACGTATTGCCATGAGAAATTTATCGCTGGCGTCATCGGGAATGGATGGTATGCAGATTAGAACTGGTTCGCCTTTGACGTTGTACTCGACATACGCTTTGGCGCCTCGCTCGATGACAGGGATGTCTCGGTCGACCAGCATTGATACAATGTTCTTTATTGCCTCGCGGAACTTAATGACGTCTTTAACAGATGTTTTTTCCATACCTAGCCCATAAATGGTTACTTACTTTTATGGGCATAATAAACATAATCAATGTAAATAAAAAGACAAAAAAGAAGGGGCGAAATCTTACTTAATTCGGGAACAAATGAGGATGAAACATGACATGCTTTGCATTAAAATAAACTCCTTATGCAAGTGATTAATATGAAAAAAAACATCATTCATCCCCGAAATTTGATGGTCTTCAGCACCCAGCTCGCAAATCAAGTCTGCACCAATCTGATCTGTTACAGTGGTTGCAGATTGTTCACATGCCGAGTACATCCAATTCAAAACTGTATTCATATTGATACCATCTAATAGGTTATTGTTTACTAATGTGTCCTAATTTTGACGCGGATCAAAATTACTATTATTTCCTTAGAATTACAACAATTTTGCACAAAAACTACGTTGTTAGCCTATTGACATGTTAGGTTTTGTAGTGTAGGAAAGCAGCTAAGTACCAAAAATTACGGCTTGTATTTACATTTTTCATCTGGTGGTTTAGTCTTGAGCAATACATAAATATGTAATTACTTACTGTTCACGGTAAGTATGTAAATACTAATATATAATTTAAATACAAGGCGGAGTGAATTTCATGCAAGAGTCAAAAGGTCGTTATCGTCCATTTATGACCGCAGCTATGCTGACCTGTGGCAAGACACAAGTCCAGGTGGCCAAAGAGATTGGTTTTGAAAATGCCAATAACATCTCTCTTATCAAATCTGGCCGCGCTCATCTTTCTATCGATAAGGTCATTCCTTTTGCTAAATCGGTTGGCGCACCACCTGACGAGTTTATGATGATGTACCTTGCTGAACGTCAGCCAGAGGTTTACCAATTCATCCAAAAACTGAAGCAAGAGAATGATGAGATGAAGAAAAAACTAGGCATTACTGATTGATTTTACATTTTTCCATCAAAAAATCAGAGTAAGCTAACATTGCCTCGATCATCCTATCCATATAGTCGTGTCGGTTGTAGACGCGATCTATCCCCTCAAGGCTGTGGTTCATTATCTTACGGGCCACATCCTGATCTACGTTAAGTCTGGACAGCGAGCTTCTTGCTGTCCTTCTTAAATCCCTGATTTCAAACGGTTCCGGTAGAGCGTCTGATAGATATTTCTTCGCCATTATCCGTCGCGAGGCTTGTGCGACCATCACCTTTGACGCTGGCTTCGCGGCAGTCTTTGGGGACGGTACGAGCCACTCACTGTCACCAGCGGCGTCTATCATTTTGTCGATGCAGATCCTCATTATTGGACTGATAGGAAGAGAGTGATCGCGGCCAGATTTGTTGCGCTCACCTTGATTCCATACATCTCTATGAAGGTCGAACTCGTCTCGCCTGGCCCGGAGGACTTCATCAGGTCTTCTGGCTGAGCAAAGAATAAAGCGAGCCGCCCAGCGCGTACTTTCTGACACTTCAGCAAAATCCCACATATGCCAAAACTTCTCCAGCTCATCGTCGGTAAGCACTCGTTCCCGCGGTTTTGGTTTTGCTCCGCCAGCCACTTTGTTTAGAGACATCGTGGCGAGTGGCGACGACTCGATAATGCCCTGGAACTCACACCAACCAAGAAACTGTTTAATAACAGAAAATACACGGCGGCTCTGGACTAGCTTACCATCCAGAACGAGTGCGTTGATCAGACGATTGATTGCAAGGCGGTTCATGTCTTCAACTTTCATTTCGCCAATCACCGGCATAGCGTGGATCAGTATGCAGTGAACGCCAAGCTCCGGGCGGCGGCGAGTTACCAGCAACGACAGCCGTGTAAAAAGCATAAATGCCTCATCGAACGACGAATCGCCTCTGAGTGAGACAATCTGTTTCCCGGTCAACGTCTGGCATTGTTTCAAATACTCAACAGTTTCGGCGGAGCAATTTTCTGATGCACGGTCAATATCAAAAGAATTATACACTTGCGCCTCCGTAATACTGTATGAATAAACAGTATTTAACTGTATTTAACTGTATCGGTCAACGGCAATGTACCCTCTTTTTCACTGTGATTCCATACTTATATAGTATGGAATCACAAAAGGGCGTTTTAATGGAAACTAGATTTTTTTGCGTATATCTTTATTGATTTGCAAAACTGTGCGGAACTACTCCCATCCCTTTAATTTTGCTGTAGAATGACTACAACTTTTCCACCCTCTCGGCAATTAGTCTTAATCTTAGAGAGAAAGATATGAAGCATTTTCACGAAATCTTGCACGATGAATTGCAAGGTTTTGAGGTTTTTAAGTATACGGATGTTTGCTTCACTTTTTCAGGCGATGAAACCAGGCAGATTACATTCAGGTTAGTTTTCTGTGCCGAAGACCAATCTGAAAATGGCACCTTGAATCAACTTTTTGGCGCAGAACTTGCTACACTATCGATAAGTGTAGTGAGTTTTTACAACATCGAGGCCGAAAGCAATGAAGCTTGTGATTCAATGTTTGAGAAACCACCTGGTGCGCCAGATCTGAACCCTTCGGAGATGCAGTACCTTTACAGAACACTAATTGACATTATTCTTCGAATATCCGAAACTGAACGCATCCAAGTTTTGACATTTGAAGCATACTCAGCAGAACTGAACCGAGTCTATAACCGACTGGTTAGGAAGTATGCACAGGACAAGAACCTGATAGTACACATTGAGGGGGCTTGCTATGTTATACGGACGAGTAACTGAGAAAATGAACAAGAACATCAATTACGACGCAATCCGCGCTCAGAAGAACGATATGATCCAGCGTTTCCTGCAGGCTAAGAAGAAAGCTGAGCAGAACGGGCAGGTTGTGACTAAGCCGATTGCTGTCTGATTCAATCAGCTAAACGAAAAGGGCTCCCAATGGGAGCCTTTTGTTTACCATTTATCAAGACCAAGCGCATGCTTCTTCCGAAGCAATGATTCTCTGCGGAAATGGTATCCCTTCCTGCACATGTTTCATAAGACTTATAAGCAATCATTATGCATATGTTCAGCAAGTTGCAGGCCTTAATGCCTGACGGTCGGCATCGCATGTTGTATACCGTAGGTACTCCACCTGAAGTATATGAAGTACACTTCAACGAAATTGTTGATTATGATGACTCTCTTTTAGAGATCCCGGACGGCATTCTCACTGGAGTCCGGCCGACACTCCTGAATCAAATGGGTGGATGTTACGAAATCGCCTTCGACCTCGTCAGCAACATCAAAAAAGGCACCTCGTTCGAACCACCGAAGTCTTACGACCCGAACAAGCTTGGTACAATAATTGACCGTGCTATCATCTACCACTACAATAGGCATAGGCCATATTGTTATACGTTTTTGGCGTACTCGCCAGCTCTGTCACGGCTTTACATGCGAACGCTAATGAAGTTAAGACATGAATTTAGCGACAGAATCGATAAGATCCACACTCATTTAGAACCAGGAGGAAGAGGGTATGTCATTGAATTTAAAACCAAAGAAAACTCGTAAAGAACCTCTGACACTGGAAGAGGCTCTTCGGTTGAAAGCGGCTCGTATGAAAGAAACTCATGACTTTTTCCAGAGAAAAGGTAAAGAAAAGCTTCTGTCTGAAGCCTAAATTAAATGTATTAGCTCAGATTTGACATGACACAGCTATGGCACAGAGCTAAACCTAACCCAACAGGCAATTCTGTGCCAACAGTAGACTTTAATTACAGATGTTATGGTAAATGTTGTGATTTTATTTTTTGGAATGGAGCGGGGGTATGTTTGGTTTTTGGCGAAAAAAAAATGGTTTGGAAAAAGCTAAAGAAAATTTTAAAAAAGACTTTGGCTTCTCAATATCAAATGCCCCTGATGAAGGGGTAATGTTGAAAACATTCTCTAATATGATTTCTCTAGCGGGAGGCGGGTTGAGTAATGATGCGCAAACTGCCTTGCTATACCGCCTTTATTGCATGAATTTTTTGGCTGCGGCAACCATAATGCGTGAGGGGGGCGGAAAAATTGACATTAATAATTTAATATGGATTCCTGATTTTTTAAATAGATCTATTAATTATTCTGAAAGAGCTAAAGACCATATATTGCTAGAGAGCATTTCTGGTAATTTAAATAGGAGTATTGAAATTTATTTAGCTTCATTCAATATTAATCGAGGGTGATTTTCAAGATTTTTAGATAGAAGATAAACGATCGTCTTGTGATTCTGTCGCCAGACGTCGTAATCTCATGCCCTGTGAATAAAAAAACACCGTTATTTTTTAACTTAATCTTGTAGCAATTGTGCTGAAGTGAGAGCCTATTTTTCGTGATTAATCTCTTTTTATATCCGTGGCTACAGAATAAATAAAAAGAAGAGGATTAGTCGGAAAGAGGCTCGATATTGTCGAGCCTCTTTGGTTTAGATGATTGAGGTGAAAGCCGCCAACTCAGTGTATCCGCCAATCGGCTCACCGTCGACGAAGATTTGCGGGACTGTTCGCACTGGCTTTCCTACAAGCTCTCCCAGCGCTGTTGCATCGATACCAGAAGCAACAATGTCGATATACTCATAATCGCCATGTCCCTGTGATTTCAACTGCTTAGAAAGCTCAACAGCACGTTTGCAGAAAGAACAATTATCCTTTCCATAGATGGTAATTTTCACTTTAATCCCTTAAAAAGTGGTTGGTTTCGCGATGCTGCGGATCACGGCCATAAAGCCTTTCTGCAGGTCGGTTTTGCCGATGGCCAGCCAACGCTTGTCCGGCACCTGGAGATTGGATTGGGCAAACTCAGCGGCTCCCAGCTTCGCGACAAACTCGCCCACTTTCTGCGACAGCTCCTTGCCCTCGTTCATTAGCGCGATCTCTCCGGCCGACAGATCGCGATAGCCTTTGATTTTGGTGTGCTGGTCTTTCACTGGCGTGTCTCCTGAGAGACTTTTCGATGTGACATCAGTGATACTTTCATTTTGATTCCCTTCAAAATTAGTGATTGAATGCAAAAGATACCCCATATAAATAAGTAAATCACTACTTATTTTAATTTCAATGCTATCTGTTATCTTTGTAAGATTTATATTTTAAAAGCAGCACAAAAAAATATAATTACCCCCGTTAGAATATACTCTAACGGGGGGGGGGGGGGTTAAGAGCGTGATCTTATTTCAAGAAGTGACATCGCTGATTTTTTGACATTAAGTGCAAGCATTCTTGTTTGCTCAATTACGTCATAGAAGTGATCCACGCGCTCTGGGGATCTTATTCTTATCGCATTGATATCTATATAATCGTAAAACACTTCACCTCCAGCTGATTGCTGGCCGAAGTGCCTCCAAAACTTTTCAATATCAACAATGAGTTGCAATCTCAATCCTTCCAGCGTTACATCGTTGAAAGAGTATGCTGGATCACCGTGCCTGCTATACAAAGCATCTAGGGGCGCAAGAACACTATTACGCACTCGTGCTCTGAAAAGTTCGTTTTCTAAAGCCTGCAAAGCCTGATAGTTGAAAATGTCGGTTATATATTCAAGCAATTTTTTGTCACGTTCAGAGTAAGTCTGAATGCCGCTTTGAGAAAGTTTTTGTAATTCAGATTGGTAGCTTTCCGCAAGCCCCTTCCAAACTTTCAATTGCTCAGTAGTGTATGTTGAGCTATCAGCATCAATTAGACGACCATGATATTGGCAACACCAAATACCATTATCAATAGAACTCCTTTCATCAGCCGTCAGGTTTTTGTCATACCTAGGCCCGCCTGGTGCGGCAGCTGTGATATGTGCTGCGACCCCGGTATTCACTCTTCTCGATGAATCGCTGAGATCAGGGCCTGTAGTTACCTGGTTGCATCCAGGATATGAGCATCTTGAACCAACTCTATCAGCTAAACGCTGTTTTATTTTAGATGAGAAATCATCTCTAGTTGTCATAACATCCTCGATTATTTTGTTAATTAACAAGCAGATTCTATACGTTTCTCTTACTAGGCAAAATAAAAAAAGGAGCCTTATGGCTCCTTTTGATATGGTATTGCGGTGATAATGCTTAGTTCTTACCGGCGTTTACCACGACGCCCTGACGGCCAGCATCAGCACGGGCAATTTCCAGACGGGTATTGCGCTCTGCGGTAATCTGGTCACGCAGCTCAGTAACCTGTGCTTCAAGGTCGCTGATACGTTGGTTTTTAGCGGTTGCCTGGGCTTTATGCTCTGCCAGTTCAACCTTGTGCTGGGACAGCAGATCGCGGTTTTCAGCGCTGTACTTAGAAGCCGCAGCCTGGTAGCCAGCTTCACGTGCTTCGGATACTGCGAAGTCGTTGTCAGTCTTGGCCGCAACCAGGTCAGAGTTCAATGCATCCAGCTCAACGTGAGTGATAACCGCATAACCGCGAGAACGCATCAGCTCAGCAAGCACCTTATCTTCATTTTCGATAACGCGCAAACGCAGCTGGGCCTTTTCTTCACGCTCGGTTGCTGCGATCTGGTTATTGATATCAGCCAGCTGACCCTGCTTAAATTCGATTTCTTCAGTCAGTAAAACAGTGGACTGAGACAGAGACGCCAGTTCAGAAAACAGCTTCTGGCCGTCAGCTACAACTTTAACAAGCGCTTTAGTGGAACGTTCGGCTACGGTAATTACTTTTTTGACTTCAGACATGTGTTTTCTCTTTGTAGTTTATTTGTATGGTTCGCAGCGTTACTTTTCTGGCCGCACAGCCTGAATTTCACGCCACTTGCACTTTACGTTAGTGCCAGACGAGGCTTGTGGCTCGGGCCTAATGGCTGTTTATGCGGTTGATGGCCGCACCATTTTGACCTCGACACTAAGAGATGTATGGAATCACACTTTCTTAGATTTGGCGCCCGTCACAGGATTCGAACCTATGATTAACAGCTGGCTTCAACGCGTCTCCACCAACTGCGAGCAAACTAAGGGAAAACCTCCCAAAGACGGTCCTTTGCGCTAAGGTGTCTTCTCTGCTCACGGGCCAATCTGAAAGACTCTCACAAAAGCCCTTTAGATTGGCGCGAACAAGTGGACTCGAACCACTCTCTACCGACTCAGGCGCCTTCCTCGGTCGCAGTCACCTAACTGCTTTGTTCGCTTGCACCTCTTTTATCGTAAAGAGGAAACGGATTGAGCCTGTCATCAAACAGCGGAGGCATGTCTGATGGTCTGGAGGTGAGATCGGAGGCTCCCATGTATGAAACCTCTTTCCTTAGACAAACATCTCAATCTGCCGGTGTTATCACGCCACCTCCGGCTGGGCTTATGGTCAACATATCAAGTCGTTGAAGAAGACTGTCAATGGCAGAAGAAAGTCCGATCGTAAGCACGCACTTTCTCAAAGTCCTCTGCTCAACTTTGAGAAAGGCGCTGCGTCGCAATTTCAAATTAACCCAAGTTGAAATGAGACATAAAGTAATCACACACGACGCAGCTGTTTGGGCGGTCAGTCACGGACTGAAACCGGGACATGGTTGGTGGAATGTGTCTAACCACCCAAACAGCTAAAACGTGCGCAGAGACTCACCGTCTGACTCTATCGATGGTTACGGGCTAGTGGGTCAGTATCGCCGGTTCACCAGTAAGTCTCTGCTATCCATTCGTAATCACACCGGATCAGTGCGCCGAATTTGATAATGAGGAATCGGAAGACCTCACTGATTTATAGGCTGTTAAGCCGCCATCAGAACTACATTGTCGTTTGCATTTACTTTTATGGTCAGTTTCTTAAAGGCCGCAAAATCGCTTAACGTCGAAAACGAGTTAATCTTATTGATTCCTTATAGATAAGTAAACACTTATTTATCTTTATCCGTATTTTTTTTAACAATGATAACGTAACCATTTGTTTTTACAGTATAGTTTCTATTATCTTCAATGCTGCCCCAGCGCAGCGCAGTTAAGCTGATCAAGCTCGATACCGTTTTCTCCAGCTTCGCATCAGTGGCAACGAACTTCGCAACAAAGACATCGATGCTATACCCAACAATCTTCGTGACGGTGTAGAAGATGCAGACCAGCGAGATGATGGCAACTATGTAGTCGGTCATTTTTTTACGTTCCTTACATCCGTTGAGTGAACTACCCGGTATACACGTCGACCGAGTCGGACAACGCCTGTTTTGATTTCCTGCTTAATCAAGTCATGGGCTATGGTAGCGCCGGCAATGAAGCCGGCGATAGCACCCATCAAAATGTATGGGATCAATTAAAAGCCCCTGCAATGATAAGTTCAGATAGAACAGTTTTTCCCTTGTCCGTCAGTTTAAAATTCTTTTGCTGACCTTCATCAGCTACGTTTTCAACGAACCCCATTCGCTCCAGCTTTGCGCGAGTCATCGGGCGCCAGTGTTCGTAGAACGCCTCCCACTGGTTTATTTCGCGCAGCGTGTCACGCTCTCGCTTGGTCAACTTGATCATTCCTTGTCTCCAATTCGGCTTTCCGTATCACGAAGACAAGACGGCCATTTCAGACGAGGGTGGCGCAGACTGCCGTCTGGCGTGTATTCGTGGAAGTTAACCTTCACAATACGCCCCATATATTTGTCCTGATTCAGCCAGATCTCATCGAGATACCGGTGCTTTAGACCTGACGCACGAACCTCAGTCCCATCCTCCAGACGAACAACGATTTTGCCAAGAGTATGTGCGAAGCCAGCATCCGGGTCGCCAGGCAAGAATCCGACGATCTCACCATCAGCCTCATTCTCATCCTTCATCTTCCACCAGCTTTTGGTTCGCTTAAATTCATAGACAGAGAACGGGTCTTTGCCCATGAAGCCCTCTTCGTTGTCGTCCAGAGCTTGCATGAAGAGGTCGATGAACTCTTTATGACTATGCACCAGCTGAAACGGATGCAGACGCACGTCGTTTTTATACTCGTTGTCCGGGCGGCACTTCCAGTTAGTCCAGCTGCACAAATCGATATGGCGATCTTTGAGCTTGCGACCAGTCTTTTTGTAATCCTTCGTTTTAGCGATCGCCTTCCATTCTGGCAGGAAGTAATCGAAGATATGGAACACCGCGCCGACTGCCTTCACGTTCTTCTTGCGCAGCGCTGACACAGAAGCATTAAACGAGCCTGCAGTCGCTTCACCGTCGAAGAAGATGTGCTTGTGAGGTGTTCGACGCGCGAGATCCAATACTGCTGGCTTCAGGTGGTCAAGCGACGTTATAGGGTTGCCGGTTCTGGACAGGAAGTTAACCTCTTCCTCGTCGACAATCACTTCCGCAATGACGCGCATACCGTCCAGCTTGAGACTGGCAATCATCGGGAACTTGGCTTTCGGGTTTTCCTTGAACGGGTACTTGTCGCCTTTCTCTTTGTACGACGTCGCCAGCTGCACCTCGAACACCGGTATCGGGTTTTCGAAAATTTTATTACACAGGCTGATTCCGATGCCGGCTTTCGGATCTTTAAGCAGGAAGCGGCGGAATACGTCTTGCCCCTCTTCCGTCATATCTGAAATTGCTTGCTCTACCACCGCAATCGCGCTGCCACCGGTAAGCTGACGACAGGCCAAAGAGTTCAGGATCTGAATAGCGTCTTCGTCAGCAATTTTGTTCTCAAGCGCTGGCTCTACGACGCTGTATTTCTTCACCCCGAATCGGATGAATGGGTTAAGCATCATTGACACCATGCTTTGCTCGAACGAGTCCAGCTCAGCAAGGGCTGCTTTCTTGGCGTTGGTTCCCATCTCTTTGATGGCGTCCAGTTTTCCACGCAGGGCAATCAGCTTCTCCATTATCGAACACCCTCAGAAACAACTACCGGCGCGTGCTGGGAGTCGAGGATCTCATCAGACTCAGGCGCAATTGGCATCGGGTCGGAAACCGGAATGAATTTCTGGATGAACTCTTCGACAGGTCGAGCAAATACTTCACCAGTCTCTGAGTTGCGATAGACCACAACACGCTCAAACCCCTTTTTGGTAGTGCGCTCATTGGCTACACAGATCATGTCGTAGCGTATGCCGGTGTGATGCTGCCAGTTGATAGTGAAGTCAATCACCGGACGGAACACGAGGTCCACTTCAGCTTGATAGCGGTCAAACCAAATCGTTTTATGACCTTCTTCAATGACATCCACACCCATCGCTACGCCTTCGTCTGAGATAGCCTTAATGGAGCAATTCACCCACTGAGGGTTGTCAGACGCATTGTGAATAAACTGGCAGCGCATACCTGCGTGTAGCTCTAAATAGTTCATGTGTTTTCCTTTGTTTTGTTTACTTCTGCATTAACCGCTTCGGCGTAAATGTCGACGAGGACGGTGGGTTTCTTCGTTTCAGTTTTTGGCAAGAGTCTGGTTCCAAAAGAGGCGTTACGTTGATGACGCTCTGCGCTTTTCGAAGAAAATCTCTCGATCTCATCTCTCACTTTACGCATCTCTTCGAGGCCATTGATGTAGTAAATCCGCTCCCCTGACTTCACTTCTTCAAGCATCATTTTGACTGCCTGGCATTTGCCAGCACGGATGGCCGCGGCACAGTCTGCGAATGAGCCTGGCGGCAGTCGTTTCTCTTTAAACGCCAGAACAGTGTGCTGGCATACTGAGTAAGAGACGCGAGCCGCGCTCTTACTAACGCGCACTTCTTCGCATGACATTGAATAGCTGTTACTGCCGCCGATAGACGGGAATTTACTGAAATCAGTTTTCATGGCGTTTCTTATAGTAAATGTTTACTTATTATTGCGCCAGTTTAAAGCTCTGGCGCAGGCATGAAAGTTTTTTTTAGCGGGAGTTGTTACCAGGAACCCCAGAGAGGGTTTTTTGCGATGAGGGCGTTGACCTCTGCGTTTCTAATGGCTTCACGGACGTGAGCAAGGGCATAGCTCTTACCTTCCGCAATCGCAGAAGATTTATTGTAACCTTGGCGTGTGATGATATTGCTCGGCTTCGTAAAAAGACCACCGAAGCTCTTGGACACTGCCTTAACAGCTTCCAGCTCGACCATGTCGCCATCGACTTCCCACAGTAGCTGCCGGTCGATGCTTTCGTTGAAACGCGTCTTCGCTGAAGCACTATTATTGGCGAATATCAAATCGACAATCCCAGGTGGCGAATTGAGACTGAATGACCGTGAGTAAGTTGGGGCCTCGAACACGCTCATTGTCGATGCGGTTGTGGCTTTTAATTCTTCGTCACTAACGACAGGCGGTATTTCAGGCATCACAGCCACGACTCTCGTCAGCGACATTTCCACCGACCGAAGAATCTCTGCATGGTCTGGTGATGACAGCGCACTAGATACGCTCATGAATTTTGCGAAGTTCTTTACCGCGTTGCTGCCCACGTATTGCTCATAATCTTCTGCCTTAATCATCACTGATCGCTCATAGACAGAGATTGCTGGTCGTGGTCTGCTCATCAGAAATACGCCCTGATACACCTTCGCCTTGAGATAGTCCTCGGACACGTCGGACAAATCGACGATCACATAAATCTCAAAATTGCGGTCGATAGTAACGGTCGATGAAACGTAAATCCACGGCTCGTCTTTCGTCGCGATGGTTACGGGCATTTTGAGGTCGATGCGCTTTGCACCTTCCTCACACGCCTTTTGGATTATCTTCTCGATGTCCTGACCGTTAAATACATCCCCCGCATCAGCTACCGCCTTTCTGACAGCATCATCAATGCTCTTGATTAACATGTGCTCTCCTTTGTTTTTTGTGGATCTTATACAAAATAATAAGTAAATGCTTATCTTTTTGTCGGTCAAAGCAGTGCTTTAATCCCGTGGAGTTTCGCCATCATTTCGAGCATTTTGGTGTATGGCTTCGCTCGATAGTACGCTTTGAGAACCTGCTCAACCGTTGCGTCGCCTGGGTCCAGTCCTTCCTCCCCAAGACACGCGATCTTCACCCGCAATCCGATACCAACCAATCGCCTGGCTGCTCCGAATGTGTTGTGTATTGCCTGCTTCTCGGAGTCCCACATCATGACGACGGTTTCAAGCCCCTGCTGCTTCAGCTTGAGGAATGCACCCAGCTGATCGTCAGCATCCCCATCGAGCGTGCCGGATAAGTGCATACCGAACGTTCCTACCGGCTCTACAAACTCTCTCAGCGTCTCTTCCTCAAAAAGCGCACGCTTGATACCCATAACGTCGAAAGCCCCCTCAGAAACGATTACAGTGCGTTTCCCGATGGCGTTGTGTCCGTTGTAGAGGAACTTGCCCGATGCTGGTAGCGATATTGGGAAGAGATAGCGTCGATCTGACTCGCCAGTGATGTCACGTCCCTGGTACGTGCGCATCTTCCCGTCCAGATCATAAATTGGTATCAGGATACGCATATCGAAGGATTGAATGTGCGGCCGGCCATTACGTTCATCGAGATAGACGTGTGTGCCTTCCACGCAGTATCGCAGGTCAAAATAGCTGGCCAACTCCGGGGAAATGACACGCTCAACGAGGTATGTGGGTAACTGGCCTTCGATTGGCAGCTGGTAATGCGGCGGAAGGATTACTTCAGAAGTCAGTTCGACATCGGACTTCAGCTCGACCTCTTCCTCTTTCGGGCGCCAGCCCTGCTGCATCAGCTCGTTCCGAATGTAACGCTCAACGCCGCGCCACGTTTCGCCGGTGTGGTATTTGATAAAGCTCAGCTTGTTAAACTGGACTTCCTCGGGATGATCACCCGCGAAGCACTTTCCCAGACCGGTTGTCAGATTGAAGTAAACCTTCCACTTACTGCTTTTACAGCATGGGCATTCACGGATGTTAACTTCCCGGCCTTTGGCTGTCCTTGAGCCACGTCGATATGAGATGCCTTCAGTATCAAGCCACTGCTCAAAGTCGAACTCTTCTAATAGCTCTTTTAAATCTGACATGTGATAAACCTTGCATTTGACCGGCCATCAATTAATATGGCCGTACATGTGTTTTCTTTTGTTGTTTTAACAACAAAGAAAACTTGAATTTCTGATTTGAAATTAAGGCGGTCCGTTTTGGAACGCCTTTATTTTTTAAAGCACGTCAATAATCCGCTTGATAAACCGCATCTGCTCCAGATCCTGAAGAACCCGTAGACTTATCCCGCCTTTCTGGTTACGTGAACCAGCAAAGAACAAACGAGCTTCGCCTTTAGCCTCTTCCTCTTCGGTTTTGTTGATAGAGATAATCAGGTCACAGATACGCACTTTCTCGATGTTATCCGCGGCGTGCATCATCGTTGCTACTTCCGCCGCACCACCTTCGCGGTTGGTCTGGGATGCTGTCATACCGGCTACATCGTGCTTATCCATAACAGCACGCAAATCGGTATAGATGTCCTTCACATCAGTCCGAGGGTCTTTAGTCGGTGTAGTGGCTCGCATCAGGTCGGCGTAATCGACGATGACCATGTCTGGTATCATGCCGTTTGCTTTCATGTTGTTTAACAGGCGATCCAGGTCTGCAGGTGAGAATGTGTTGGCGCGACGCTCAACAATCCACATATCACCAATTTTTCCATCAGCACCAACGGCACGCAGCTTTTCCGCAATGTCATCACGACGCTCGATCAGCTTTGACATTTCCGTTTCAGAGATACGGGCGTCCCAGCGATCTGAAAGGATGTCTTTATGTACCTCCAGTGAGACATACAGGACGTTATGACCTTTCAGCGTGGCATTGATGCCGAACTCACCCATGGCCGTCGATTTACCAGACTTCGCGAAGCCCATAAACAGCACCAGCTCTTTACGCCCCCAGCCTTTCTGGTGGAGCATTTTATCCAGCAATGGGATGCCGGTTGTGATGCTATTCGGGATGTAGTCGTCTGACGCTTCATACTCACGACGCTCGTGACGTTCACCTGAGCGCTCATAGAAGCTGTAAACATCATCCATATCGGACGCGCCAACCAGATCCACCTTCTGCATGACCTGCATCGCTCGTTCGAACTCGCCTTTCTCCTTCAGCTCTGCTGCCTTGATAAACGCATCATCGAAAGCAACCGAACGCGCGAATGTCACAACACGGTCAATCATATAGCCTGTGTCTTCCAGCTTTTCGCCAAGGATTCGCTTTATCGCATCGACGATTTCAGGCACGAACTCTTCCCGGATTTTCCCGCGCTTTTTCGCTTCCTTAATCATGTCGATGATGTACTCCTTCGACGGCGAACTTTTGTACGAACGGAAATAGCCGGCGACGACGTTAACCAGATACCCGTTTGCTTTGTTGGAGAATTGCTCAGGCAGGACGAGATCCCCGGCACGCATCAGGAACTCTCTGTCGCGGCAGTAGTACGCAGCCAGGCGGTCTTCAAACCCAGCGTCGAACTCTTCAGAAAGCGCTCGACCTGTGTGGACAGGAGTTTCAAGCGCTGAAGAGGTAGTGGTCATGTGCTTTCCTTATTGTTTTAAACAACTTGTTTTCTAAATTATGATTCGTCTTCGTAGGCGCTCAAATACAGATCTCTCGCGTCTTCAATCAGGCTGGGATAGCGTTTCGCGGCCACTACTTCAGGTATCAGCTTTCGTAGGTATACGGCTGACAGGAGGCCATTCACGCGAGAGGATGGTTTCATCGCATCGATGTGCCGGATAACCCACATGCAGTAATCTTTCTGCATTTCCGGGGCCACCAGCTGCGGCATGTTGTGATAGCTGAAGATACTATCGTCGATGCGGATCTGTGAGCGACGGGCCAGTTTCTGCTCGAATATCTCGACAAGGTCGTCTTGCCAAAGATGCTGGGGTCGTGGGAGATTCGCCCATAGACGCTGCGCCGCGATGCTGAGTACCGTTGAGATGTAATAGTCATACGAACAGCAATACTTATCCGCAAACTGACGAGCACGCCAAAGGGACGTCTTAACGCCCATTCCGTGATCCTGATACGCAACACGCTTCAGACCAATGCGGTATGGTGCTCGCTGGAAGTCTTCGCGGCCGTGCGTGAGCATGATGCGTGCGTACTCGACCTTATAGATTTCAGAGAACAGGCAGGTAGCGACCAGTGGGTGCATGTTGCGGTAGTCGAACCACTTCGTCGCAAACAGTTCAGTCTCACCGGCGCAGCGGGACAGTCCAATGTTCTCGGATACCCACCTGTCCATGTCGGAGGTCGACATCTCTCGCATGAACTTGTACTTCTCGCCGTCTGGTGTGTTTAATAATCGCTCCATGTCTAAATAAGCTCTTACTTACTACTTGACACAGATGATAAACGCTGGCGTGGGGTTTTGAAAGCGGAAAAGACAGGTTGTTTAGGGGGTTGGGTGAGGCTTGAACCGGAACCTTATAGAGATTCCTTCGTACCCCATAATATTTAAAAACAAAAGAGAGATATATAATAACTACCAGAGCAAGGTCTTTTAATAACACCCCAGACACAAAGAATAAGGCGCCAAAAGCGCCTTATTCTGTTGGTATTCTGGTGCTTTAATTAACCTGGCTCCAGATAGTATTTAAAGCTCTTTTTAAAATCTTTTAATTAAGGGGTACAAGCCGATGTTACTGCTCCAGCTCACGGCGAATTTGTTCGCCGCGCATCTCAGCTTCAGAGGCTGGTGTTTCGCGAAGTACGGCGATGGTTTCCGCGATCTGCTTAGGTGACTCGCTTGCCAGATTCATGATGGCGGCGCGAATGACGTCAGAGCGAGTAAAGCGGTTCCAGCGGTCGACGTTCTCCATGACAGAGATAAGGCTGATGAACTCGTCTTCGATGCTCATTGTGCGGCTTTTGATGCTGGACTTCCCGCGGGTAGGCCGACCCTGCGGGCGTACAGGTGAACGCATTGGCGAATTAGAGGCTTTTGCTTCAGTATCCTGAACTGGTTGCTCTTCAACAGTACGCTTGGCGAGATCGCCCATTTTTCCCATTTTCATGACACTAACCCTCTAAACTAATAAGATAATCAACTAACTCTTCAATTTCGTCTTCAGCTTTCTTGTCTCGTTCTTTGCCTTTCATTTCAAAAACAGAGCGACCAGCCTCTTCCGCATCGTCGTAGATATTTCGGTTGTAGATGTTAACTGGCACTGGCTCGATACCAAACGACTCGATAATTTCTTTTGATGCGAGTATGCGAGACACCTGGGATGGAAGCGATGGACATTGGTTCATCACTACGCGGATCTGAACCTCTGGGTTCTCGGCTTTAACGCTCTCAAGGACCGGGTCGATGTCGCGCAAGGACTTCAGGTCCCTGCGTTTAGGCCGAAGAGGTATCAGTATGGCGTCAGCTATCAGCATGGCCTCACGCTGTATTTCAGAATCGAAACCGCCGGCGTCAACTACGATGTATTCATAACGACCGTTGAGCGATTGAAGGTGTTTGATTATTTCGTTGCCGACGAAGGCAAAAGGGAGCAGTTCGAGTTTCTTGTTGCCGCGACGATCCTCACACCAGGTTGTCGTAGTACGCTGGATGTCGATATCGGTGACGTGAACCTTCTTCTTCTTTTTGAGCTGCAAACAGGCTGCTACCTGCTGGGCGATGGTGGACTTACCCGGTCCGCCCTTCGTCCCACCAACTATGATGAGTCTGGTATCCATTGTTTCGCCTTGTACTGTTTGTAGTTTTGAAAACAAAATGTTTTCTTATATGCCTTATAGCCTAAAGCTCACCGCTCAAATATTCAACCAAATGTTGAGTTTTAGTGGTGGCAAGTATATAGTAAGATTTGTACGGAGAACTCCCGTACAATTTACTAGTGCAAACCGTAGAGTTTGCTAAAAAAGGAGTTTATCCAGTCGGCGCTTGTCGACTTGGTAAGATTCTGTTTTTTTAGGTATTCCCTAACCAGAACATTATCCACTCGTTAGCCAAGATGCATTAGAAGCGGCGAGTAACGAGGTTGTTATGCCCACTTTGAAAAAAGAACGTATCGATATACGACTGACCGATGAAGCTAAGTCAGTCATTGAGGAAGCGGCGATCTTGTCCAATCTAAGCGTGAGCCAGTTTGTGATAAGTAGCGCAGCAGAAAGAGCCACAGAGGTGATTGAGCAGCATCGCAGAATCGTTTTGTGCGAAGATTCCTGGAAATTGGTGATGGATGCCATCAACAACCCAGATCAACCGAATGACAGAATGAAACGAGCTGCTGAGCGCCTTAAAAATTTAAGGACCTGATAGCGTGAACACGTATGATATTGAACCAATACAGAAAGATTTTCCATACGACATTAGCTCCTTCGACTGCGGTAACGAGGCGCTAAATTTATTCCTGTCAGAACATCTTCAAAGACAGGACGAAAAGCAGATTCTGCGTGGATACGTATATCTTGAGTATGGATCTGGCTTACCAAAAGTGCTTGGCTTCTTTACTTTGGCCGGTGGGTCGTTTGAGAGAAGCCGATTTCCGTCCAAAAGCCAGCAGAAGAAAATTCCTTACACTAATACCCCATGCATAATCTTAGGGCGACTGGCTGTTGACAAAACAATCCAGCGACAAGGTATCGGGGAAATGCTGGTAGTCAAGGCTGCTAAAATAGTTCTCCAATCCGCTAACGCAATAGGTCTTCACGGTATGTTTGTTGATGCGAAAAATGATGATGCCTGTAAATTTTATGAGAATTTAGGGTTTACTAGGTTGATTGGTGATAATGAAAACCTATTCTTTTACCCTACATCCAAAATTGCACAGCTCCCATAAAGTCTTTTAATTTACGACGGCTCTGGTGGCTACGAGTGAACAGTTTTACAAAATAATGAATTTACATCAAATTTACGTGCATTTCTTTGAAAGTAAAATTATCTAAAAGTGTTACTGAAAGGGGGCAACTGTGGCAACAACGGTGTATTTTGAAGAAACTATCTTGGATCAGGGAGGCGACCTGTCAATGGAATTAGAAATTGGTCGCTCTTCATTCTACCCTGAAGACAGCATTTACATTATTGTCGATGGCAAAACCGTAATAATGGACAGAAGCACGGCCAAGAGATTTGTTGAGTCCATTGTTTCTCTCGGCCACTATCATGGCATGATTGAGTAAAGATTAAACTTTCTATATTAATTCAATACATAAAAAACGCCCCTAAGCGATTTTGGGGCGTTTTTACTTTAGCTGGTGCGATTACGTTGACCCCATCCACAAACACGCTCACCGATGACATCATGCGCCAGAATCTGTCGTTTACTTTCCTGAGTCAGTGAGTCCTCTCTTGAAACGTAAATAGGGCTGGCTAAATCACAAAATAGCAAACCTTCAGGTTGTCTAGTCTCGCATCCAGTGAGCGGCAAGCTCAGCGTCAACAACGCTATCACCCATGCGCCTAACCTTACTCGTCGCTTCATTTTTCATCTCTACTGTCGCCTGAAGACGTTTATTTTCTTCACGCTGATTTTTAATTTCAGCCGCACGACGAGCAGAGCGACCGCCTAAAATGTATGCCCCAAGGAGTACCGCAATGACGGCCGTAGCCGTCATCACGAACGCTTTGACATGGGCGATTAAGCCTTCAATCATTGCGCCACACCTCGCTGATACTTCCGAACCTGGGAAATAGCAATGAATACCGCCACCGCAATTGTGGCAATACCGAACACAATGCGGATCGTATCGCCACTGGTCATATTCCCTTGAGCCTTATCCATCGCCGCGCTGATCTGCGGAGCGGCGTCAGCCAGCTGCGCCAGGCCAATGCCTGCCGTCATCGTTGCGCCGGCTGTTTCCTTAGTGACAGGAATTGAGCCTGTTTTCTTAACCGGCTTCACGACACCAGCGCGACGGAGGCCTTCCTCGATCACATCCAGGTTGTACCAGGTGTTCTCAGTACGTAGTGGGCCTTTGCCGTTTTCATGGCGAATAATCGCCTCCACGGTCGGTCGCATGATTTCGTACTGATGGAGGTCGATTTCCATATCCGGGGAGACGCCTACCGCTTTAGCGACAGCTTGAACATAGGCTTCGGTGTCGTTTTCACTCGGCGGCGCCCATCGTTCAACGACCTCGCGGATCGTGTCGATGCGAGAACCGTCCTTCGCCTTCCGCTTGTCGTGGTAGGTGATGAGTGTGACGGCCAGCGCACGCACACCCCACGTTGGATCTTTGAAGGTGGCAAAGCGAGGCTCTGCCGGGTTGTTAACCAGACCTTGCCACGGATTCGTGTTATCAAGGTTGCCTGGGTTGTTGTTGCGTATTCCTCTTGGAGTCATCCTTTTCCCCTTAGTTTCCAATACCGCTTTTTACGCCATACGCTGCCAGTCCCAGCAGCAAGGCGGTGATCAGGAAAGAAGTGACCTTAGACACTACCCCACCGAAAAAGCCGCTTGAAATGGCATCCATTCGGTTCAGTAATTTGTCCAGGTTGGCGTGCTGAATGCTATGCTGGGTTGCGGTCATATCACCCAGGTATGCTTTCAGCCGCTTATCCACCTCTTCCCCAACCTCGTCGCGAAGCCCCTGCAGGACTTCTCGCGCGACAATTTGAGCGATGCGTTCCACTTCCTTGTGGCTCACACCGGGCGTTTCGTTTGACATTGATAATCCTCCATGACTGTCAAACCCAAATCCACCCGGTTATACCATATCCCTTGAATTAAAGTAAGTAAATACTTACTAACTACTCAAAATGAACAAATGTGCGTAAATCTCTGTTCTCAGCTCTGAGTTCGCTAATCTCCCGCGACAATACCTGGATAGCACTTAAGGCGTCCATCAACAAAGGATTGGAGTCCAGCACAAGTTTTTCAATTATCTCCTGATGTTCTGATTCAATTTCATTACCTTCATCATCCTTTATGGCTGGGTGGTTTACCACACCTTTACTCACCTTCACGTAGCACGGGTCAATTTTCTGAAGCTGCTGAGCAATCACACCTCGACGCTGGCGCCCGCTCTCGTCATCGTTATAGATGAAAGTAACTAGTTTCATGGCATTGATATTACTCAACGACTTCATGCCATCTGTGGGCTTAATATCATGCTTGAGGTTTTTGTCTGAAGTTGCGGCCCACGCTACATCACCTCGCTGACTATTCCAGATCATTCCGTCGCTGCGATGATGCCAGTATTGTACGGGCGCACCATACCCTTTGACTTGGGTAACGAGACGGTGGTTGTTTCCGACATGCTCTTCAAACCAAAAATTCCCCCCTGCCTGACCGTTCGAGTCCGCCCCTATCGTAGCAAATTGAGTGGTTAATTGCGGAGCAACCCTTATTTCCCCTAAATTCGCAGAGGGATCATTGTCGTACTGTGCTATGATGCCGGCACGACTAGCGGCACGCACATATAAATCGGCTTTAATACCCTGCTGAGAGCGAATATTTTTGGCAACTCGAATACTGCACTCGAACCCTAATGCGACCGGGTCATCCGCAATAATTCGGTGAGTATAGTCTGCCGTGCTATTCCCATAATGGAAGTCGATAAACGGTGTTGTATAGGAAAGCTCAATGCTTCTGGCGCTAACACCTCCATCCGTGAAGTTGGCGTTTTTCTTACCATTAATATTCCCCAAAATATCAACATCGCCAGAGCTATTAACACCAAATATTTCGGTCTGGACATCTGTAGCAGATATCCGGTCATTAGCGCTTTTGACAACAGAGAATCGCGTAGATTTCCCGACCATGAGTTTTCCCCATGTTCCGTTTTTCTTAACCAGCCCTATATCAGCGTTCTTGCCGAGAATAAAACCGGCGTCGTCGCTATCCACACTCTGTGTTCCAGTAAAATTATTCCCACCGGCAATGCTGGCCATCCCTTTAATCGCTGGTACAGTGACAGACTTACCCGTCATGGGGTCTGTTAACGTTATATTTCCACTTCCCGTCAATGCCGCTGACCAGCCCTCAACGACACTACGCCAAAGAGAGAACACGCTGGCGAGTTGATTGGCAAAAGCTGACGTGCTGGCCGTCTCTGACGTGATAATGCCATAGGACGCCCCAGAGAACGCTGTCGTGATGTTTCGGGTAAGCGTCAGTTGCGTATCACTGTCGACGGATTTAATCGCGTACAAGTCCGCGCCCCCGCTCCGATACACGACAAGAATGGAACCCTGTTGAACGCCAAGAGCTGTCTGCGACCACTTAGTCGTTACACCGGTCACTTTCGCCTGATTTGCGGCGCCGGTTACGGTGCCTACTTCATACATACTCATTATCTCTTCCTTGAGATGCCGCCCACTTCCTGTAGGCGGCTTTAGTTTTAGAAAATACCCATTCTCACTCGGAGACGGTTGTTCGAGTCGTAAACTTCAATCTTACCATTGGAGATGGTCGTTCTGGCACTTCCCGACCCGGTGCCGTTAATCTCCATCGTGCCGTTTTTACCGATCCTCCAACCAGACTGGCCGCTGGAGTAGTTGCTCGACTGAAGATCCCCTACCTTGGCGTTGGTAATAGAGCCGTCTTTGATGTAAGCCGCGTTCATATAGGTGACGCCATTATCGATAACAAACGGCGTCGTGGTGCTGCCATTCGCGGTATTGATTAAAGCGAACCTGTCAGCCTGAACTAAGAACTGGCTTTGCAGACTTTTGCCGTCGACACCGAGAGCAATGCCGGCCGCATACTTCTGTCCCGCGCTGTTCGTTTCCATCTTCACCATCCAGGTACTGTTCAGCGAGTCGTTATTTGAAACGGCTTCCTGAAGTACCTGGATAGATGCGGTCTGGTTATTCAGAGTCGCGGTCATGTCGGTCTGGCTCTTAGCAACGGCACTCAACTGAGTGGCCTGAGTGGCCTGAGTCGACTTTATGGTTGCCACACTGGTCATAGTGCTATTCAGATCAGCCTGATTTGCAATGTTGGCCGACGCCTGAGCACTGATCTGAGACTGAAGACTCGTGTTTAAAGACGCCTGTGTGCTCTGGCTGTCAGATATGGTCTTAGACAGCTGATCAACCTTCGACGTTGCCCCATCAACCTTCGACTGCATGGAAGACAGTTGCGACGTTTGGGCTGTCACTTTTCCGTCGATGTCGCTGACCTTCGTCTGCAACGATGAGATTGCCGTTGCGTTTGCATCCGCCGTAGCCTGTGCATCCGCAGCATCAGTGATATCGGTAATGACGAAATCATCAATGTACGCCGCGTATCCAGGTGTGTTGGAGCCATTCTGACCACGAGTAGAAACCCATACATGGCTACGGGTTACGCTCGGACCCAGCTTCAGCACGCCACTGAACTTGACCCACTGATCGCGTGCGCCAAGGCCTGACTCGTTGAACGTAATGCCCTGCCAATCGTTCGCACCATCTTTGTTGATCGAGTGCAGACCAACGGCCACAGACCAGCCAGACGGCGGGGCTTCACTTGCCGGCATCATAGCCCAAAACTCAACGCGATATTTCGCGCTCTGGCGCACCGCAGAATAGGAGCCGATCGTCTTGTCTGCATTCCCACCAGTATTGGCCGGACGAATAACTTTCAGACATTTGCTGCCGGTGCTCTTGAAGTCCGTCGTTACAACCGCAGTGCTGCCGCCCAACTGCTGATTGTTGTCATAGGTTTCGAAAGTACCGTCGATCCACGGGTTACTCTGGACCTTCAGCGTATTCAGGCTACTCTTCAGGTCAGTGACACTGCCACTCGCAGAAGACAAGTCTTTACCTTGCTGAGTAACCGTGTTCTGCAGTGACTGAAGAGCCGAAGCGTCGGCCTTGCCAGAAACCTTGTTATTCAACGAATTAAGGCTATTGCTCAGATTCGTGATACTCCCGGTGTGACTGGAAACAGTACCCTCCGCACTGGTAACTCGCGAAGTCAGACTAGCAACCGCATTGCTCGTCGCGTCGATGTTCACTATGTCAGTGATATCGATGAAGTAAAAATCATCGAAATACTGATTACCTGATTTTAGGGACGAGTTGATAGAGACACCAACACTGCCAGATACCGTCGCCTTCCAAGTCCCGGAAATCTCCTTCCAGGTCGAGTCAGTGGGAAGGTCTGCCGGCTTAAACTGGAAGTCAACGAGCAGAGACGAGTTGCCGATACGCAGTTTGTTATTGCCCTGATTATCGACAACGGAGCCAGACTGACAGCGAGCAAACACGCCGATTTTGTAGGTGCGATCTTTCGTCACTACGATGCTTTGGGAGACTGCCCCCGTACCGGTCCCACATGACAGGATCTTACTTCCCGAATTTGGAGACTGAGCATTAATAACCGTAATGAATGAAGCGCCGCCACCGAAGCCTTCCAGACCGCGCTCAAACGATGAGTTGGTCAGAAGGTTTCCAATGATTTTTTTCGACGCGTCGCTGTCCGCAACCAGATTGGCAAGTCCGGTATTCGTGGCACTCAGGCTGTTCTGCAGGTTGGTGACATTACCGCTCTGCGTGGAAATATCCTTACCTTGCTGCGTTACCGTGTTCTGCAGTGACTGAAGCGCAGTTGCGTCAGCTTTCTTGCCGATGTTGCTGTTCGCTGTTGCCAGTCCATTCTGGAGACTCGTGATTGCGCTACTGGACGAGGTAATATCTTTACCTTGCTGCGTTACCGTGTTCTGGAGTGTGGTAATCGCCGATGCGTTTGCATCTGCTTTCATCATCACGCCACCAGCTGCCCCAAGCCCCATCATTACGCCGTTCACGAACTCAACAGAGGTCGAGACAAATGCGCTCTGATCACTACCAGTAGGCGAACGAAGCTCCAGACCGTCACCTGCCTTCATGCCCTTACGGCCAAGCAGGATGTAGGCGCCGCGATAAGGCAGCGAGGCGAGAACCTCACTCGTTCCGCCGAGTAACTCAATAGCGGCATAAACACTTGAGCGAGATCCCGTAGGCTCATCGTATGTCATTACACACGCATAGACACCGTTGGCCAGCGCTGCAATGTCATCCGACATTGTTTTGCCGTTATTGGCAGAACCAAAAACGTCATACGTCTTGCTGGTGTCGATGGAAGTCGAACCATCGCTATTTGCTTTAAACGTTACCAGCGCATAGCTACGGCCAGGGGCAAACACTTTTACCCCGGACTCGTCAAAAATCCCGTCCTTCGCGCTGGATCCATTCCCTCTAGAAGTAATGGTAAACACTGTGCGACGAGTCAGAGACGCCTGAAGAGATGTCACATTGGCATTCGATGCAGTAATGTCTTTACCCTGCTGGGTTACGGTATTCTGCAGCGTTTGCAATGCGGAAGCATCCGCCTTTTTGCTTACGTTTGCGTTGGTCGTGTTCAGACTATTTTCGAGGCTGGTGGTCCTCGTTCCCTGCGAGGTAATATCCTTGCCTTGCTGCGTTACGGTATTTTGCAACGTCTGCAACGCGGAGGCATCAGCCTTTTTGGAAACGTTCGAGTTCGTTGTGTTCAGGCTATTTTGCAGACTGGTCAACGCCGTTCCCTGTGATGAAACAGTCCCTTCAACATTACTCACTCGTGAAGTCACTGACTGAATCGAAGAGCTGTTTGCCGCAACAGTGGTCTGCAACGAAGACAGATCGGCAGAAGCAGCGAGGTCAGTCGGGGCCGGGGACCATTCAGTAGGCATGTTGCCTACTTCCATCTTCGGAGCGCTAACATAAACTGTCTGATCAGCCGTCGTCGATGCCTCTATACGAGCAATGATCAGTCGTTTTGCGCCAGTGCCCGGTTTCTGCTTCCACTTGACCCAATAACGAACCCATTCAGTTGTCAGAGTGAATACAGCACGGCCATCAGTATTTGAAGCCTTAACGCCCTGGCTGGTTTCAGAGGATCCCGTCGTGTTCGGGTTATAGAAGAATGCCGTCATTGACTGTCCATCTACACCACCTTTTGCATAGAAGCTGTAGACATACTCTGCATTATCGACAGGCGCATCGATACTGACCTCCTTGAGATCTCTATATGAGCCGCCGGCTTTAATCGTCGCACCACTTACCGCATTGCCGCGGAAAGTCTCACTAATCTTACTGCCCCAACCATCCATGGTGCCAGACAGTGAAATAAGGTTTGTCCCGCCAACGGAAACATTGCTCAGCGAGTTGGAAAGATTGGTCAGACTGTCGCTTTGGGTCGACAGATCTTTCCCCTGCTGGGTTACGGTATTCTGTAACGTTTGCAATGCAGAAGCGTCAGCCTTTTTGCCGATATTGGTATTGGCGGTGCTTAACCCGTTTTCAAGAGCGGTCGCACGAGCACTAACGCTGCTAACGTCTTTACCCTGCTGCGTAACCGTTGATGTCAGCGAGTCGACGGCTTTCGATGTCGCGTCAGCGGTGCTTTGCGCTGCCGCAGCCGCAGTGATGTTGCGCATGTGCCAGTCAGTCACGTACCAGACTGTACCAAACGGGCTGGACTGGTTTATTTGCAGGAACGGACGGAGGTACCCTTTGTCCGCGGCAGACTGCGGGACAGTCACCTTCCATGTAACTCGTTTCCAGGTCGATGTCGTCTTAGTATTCCCACCAGTGTAGAGAGGGCTTGCAATTCCACCTGTTGGCCCGTTGGCGGTACCAATGTAGAGGTTGAAGTCAGCTGAACCCGCTCCACATGCCACCAGCGCAGAAATTTCAAATACATCACCAACTGTCGCAACAATCGTGTTGAAATTCGGGTGGTGGTCGCGAGCAGCCAGTTTCGCCGCGTATTTGAATGGACATCCAGCTGGCACACCGTCAGAGTCCGTAGAAACGACAGTAAAGCCCATACTGTCATACTGAACATCAAACGTTGGGTTAGGGACCAGCTCGCCGCTTGTCGCGTTACCGGCGCGAATTGCAGCATTCAGAGATTTCACACTGCTGTTCGTCGCTGTGATATCGCTTTCGGTCTTAGTCACACGCCCTGTCAGAGAGTCGACGGCGGACTGTTCAGCTTTCTTCGCAACTTTGGCATCAGTAGAGCTGAGACTATTCTTCAGGCTTGTGATGCTATCGCCCTGGCTGGTTAGCGCGTTACCTTGTTGGGTCACTGTATTTTTCAGTGAGGTCATTGCGCTGGCCTGTGCGTCGATCGCTTTCTCGTTCGTGACATCGACAAGGAAAACATCATCGAGATAGAGATATCCTGCACTCAGGCTCGCTCGCAGAGAAATTAGCAATGTGACATCTGCTGCAGGCGTGTACTCACTGCTGACCATCCCCCAACCGGTACTAACGCCATTTACGGAGATAAACAGATCCTGAACCGGGCCAGAGTCAGTCCTGATGCTAATTTTGGTGTTGTTTGTATTGGAAATCGCCATATCGCTAGATTTGCGAACCCACGCACCAAACCGGTATGTCTTTCCAGCTTTCAGAGAGATGGACTGATCGCAAGAGAGATCACCGGACGCCAACTTTGACGCCTGAATGATATAGCTCCCAGACTTCGGTGCTTGCGCGGCCAAAGTGGTCCACCCGGTGTTATTCCATCCATCAAACCAACGCTCAAAAGAGTTATTTTTGAGCATGTTACCCGGATTAACTTTCGAGGCGTCGGCATCAGCATTGGCGCTGTTCAGTGAATTATTAAGCTGAGTCAGGCTATCACTTTGGCTTAACACTTTGCCTTCAGTTGAGCTAACACGACTAGCCAGACTGCTTACTGTCGACGCATCGGCTTTCTTCGCAACATTGCTGTTTGTCGTATCGAGTGACGATTTCAGACTGGTGATATTGCTGTTGGCGGCAGTAATATCCTTGCCTTGCTGTGTAACCGTGTTTTGCAACGCCTGCAGCGCAGAGGACTCAGCCTTTTTACTCACATTGGCGTTGGTGGTGCTCAAGTCGTTTTGCAACTTGGTCACAGCAGCGCCCTGGGATGTGATATCAGTACCGTTCTTTTCAACGGTAGAGTTCAGTGTCTGAATCGCAGACGCGTTGGCGTCGGACAGCTCCTGAGTATTGTAGGCGTCGGTCACTTCCGTGAGCACAATGTTGTCAATCAGGAACGAATCACCGGCTTTAACCGTTGATACGTTCGGCACTGAAATTCGAGCCATAGCCTGCTTTACGCCGCTCTTGGTCAGCTTAAGATAGCCAGAGACTTTAGTCCATGATGTCGCGGAAAGGTCTTTTACTGCCTTTGTCAGCGATGGCCATTGCCAGGAGTCATCCTGATACTGAACAGACAGACCGACAGTGATTTGGGTGTTCGCGGCCATATTCGCTTTATTCGCGTCAAGCTTCACCCAATATTCGAGATAGAAGACTGCATTATCTCTGACCTGGAAACTGCCGAAGATATGGTTGTCGCTGTTATCTGTAGAATTAGGGTTGTAGTCATTCGGGCGAGTAACTCGAATGCACTTGCCACCACCCTGCGCGTCATCCGTGGTGACGATTACGCGGTTGTTCGACAGATTATAGCCATTGCTATAACTCTCAAATGTCCCATCAGGCAAAATGTTGGCGCCACGCTTTGACTGCTGATTCAGAGAGCTATTGAGAGATGTAATCGCGTCACTATTGCTTGAGACCCCATTCTCCGTATTGGTCACGCGAGTGGTCAGCCCATTAAGCGCCGTCGTGTCCGCTTTCTTAGCAACGTCGCCTTTGACGGTATTGACAGTATTATTCAGGGTTGTGAGTGAACTACCCTGGCTGGTCAGCGTCTTGCCCTGCTCTACGACCGTATTCTGCAACGTCTGCAACGCAGAAGCGTCTGCCTTCTTCGACACGTCGGTCTTCGTAGACGTCAGGTCGTTCTGTAGCTTAGTGATCGACGTTCCCTGAGAACTAATCGTGTCACCTTGCTTGGTCACTTTCGTGGACAGATCGCTCAACGCGCTGGCCGTCGCATCATTATTGACTGCGTCAGTAATATCGAACACTTGGAATGAATCGATCCAGATTTCCGCATTACTTGGATGGCAGTAGATGCCAAAGGCCTGGCCATCCGCACCAGTGCTCGGGGAGAAGGGTGTATCCCATGTGATAGTCTGCCAGTCGCTCGTCAGCGTGACGTTTTTATCTTCGTAATTACCCTCGACAGACCCGTTAAAGTTCCAGCGGCGCAGAAGCATGTTCATCGAGCCTGAAACACCCTTGGCGCGAACGATATAGCGGAATTTGCGAGAACCATTTACCGGGACAGGTTTTTTACGGTTAGCAAAAAGCCCCGGAGATGTAGAGTTCACTCTGACCATGCGGACGCCGGAGGAATTTTCACCATAGGCGCCAAATTCTACGAGGCTTCCGGTCGGGACACTGTTCTTCTGAGTGCCAAATGCTGAGCCGTCACCGATGAGATCAGCATCCTGAACCAGATTATCGCCCATGTTCAGCATGGCATTGACGTTGTTGTTCAGGCTAGTAATAGAATCGCCGGCTGAACTGATGTCCTTACCCTGCTGTGTAACGGTATTTTGAAGCGATGACAGCGCGGCTGCGTCAGCCTTCTTAGCTACATTTGCGTCGGTCGTCTTGAGGCTGTTCTCAAGGCTAGTGGCACGGCTACCAACACTGGTCAGATCCTTGCCTTGCTGGGTTACGGTATTCTGCAGCGATGATAAAGCTGTGGCATCCGCTTTCTTTGCAACGTTGGCATTGGTGGTGCTCAGGTTGTTCTGCAGGCTTGTAATGCTGCTTGAGGCTGAAGCAATGTCTTTGCCCTGCTGGGTAACCGTATTTTGCAGTGTCTGGAGAGCTGCGGCGTCCGCTTTTTTCGCGACGTTCGCGTTGGTCGTGTCCAGATTGTTTTTCAGATCCGTAATGCTGGTGGACTGCGACGCAATGTCTTTACCCTGCTGGGTTACGGTATTCTGAATAGATGACAACGCAGATGCATTGGCGTCGATATTGACGCTATCTGTCACATCGATGACATAGAAATCATCAAAGTAGCGGTTTCCTGCCGTCAGATAGTTGTTAAGCGTCACCGGCAAACTAGCCGTCTCGGTCGCCTTCCAGCGTCGGCTGAATTTAGTCCAGTCACCGGATACGCCGGTAAATGGCAACTCGAACACCGGATTGCCGGCGCTGCTGCCTACACGGAGTTTGTTATTTCCACTGCCATTATCCGTCGTGCCTGAAATCTGCTTAACCCATACCCCGATCTCATAAGTGCGGTCTTTGACGAAATCAATATTCTGACCCGGCGCGATGCTGCCCGGATCGATCTTCAATGCGCGAGTACCAGTATGCGGGGATTGAACCTCAACAACCGTGCTCTTAGAGCCAACGCCGATATACCCATCAAATCCACGCTCAAAAGATGGGTTTACAATAAGGTTGTTTGGAGTCTTCGCAGAAGCATCAGAATCGGCAATTGCGTTACTCAGTGAGTTATTCAGCTGGACGATGCTGTCTGCCTGACTGGACACCTTGCCCTCGGTTGCGCTAACACGAGATGTCAGATCATTGACCGCCGTCGCGTCGGCTTTCTTCGCAACATTGCTGTTTGTCGTATCAAGAGACGTTTTGAGGTTAGTGATACTGCTATTCGCGGCGGAAATATCTTTACCCTGTTGCGTCACTGTTCCCTGCAGTGCGGTCAGCGCTGTCTGGTCGGCCTTTTTACCAACATTGGCGTTGGTGGTGCTCAGGTCATTTTGCAGTTTGGTGATCGACTGACCCTGGGTGGATATATTCGAACCCTGTTGATCCACTGACGTCTTCAGAGTCTGCAATGCAGAAGCGTCAGCTTTACCCTTCAGCGAAGATTTAAGACCAGTGATATCCGACGCCATCGCGCTGTCCTGAGTGTTCAGGGTGTCGAGCGACTTGTTGATGTTGGAAACGCTGTCGTTAACTTTCGTTTCAAGAGACTGACGGGCCGCTGCTTCTGCTTTATCAGCAGTCACGCGAGCCTGTTGCTCCTGGAAAATCAGACCAGAGCCGACTTTAGCCAGGTCACTCCCTTCGTAAGACCCGCGCATCTGGACAGCCAGAGTGTTTCGGCTCGCAGCTTCAGCAGCATCAGCGTCAACACGAGCGGCCTTTTCTTCCTGCAGAGCGGCCATGCCAGCGCCAGGGGTCGGGCGACCTACCGCAATCCAGTCAATCAGAAGATAGTTAGCATCATTCTGACCTTTCAAAAAATCGAGACGGAGACGGCGAATGGTCGTGGAGGAACGCCAGTCGATGTCGTGGAGAGACAGCGTGGCAATGCCATTTGCATCATACTCAGGCTCATCGAAAGAGATAGAACGCGAATCGGACCACCCCTGCTCAGACGCACCAATCCAGTACAACTTACCAGCCCATACTGGATTACCGACCTTCTTAATACGCAGTTTGATGAAGCGATAAGCGTTAGCGTCAATGGCCATGTTGTTCGGCGAACGGCACGAAGATGTGCTGTTCGCGGACTTCAGCCAGCCATCGCTGGTCACGTTCATCGGCACGCTACTGCCATCGTCTTCAGTCCAGCCTTCGTTATTGGTATCGAAATACCAGATGTTCAGACTATCAAATTGCTCACCGGTGCCGGCCGCGATCTGAGAGATCTGTTGCGCCATCGACTCATTCGCTGTCTGCATTTGAGTGGAGAGATTACTAATCTCAGACTGGCGGTTGTTTTTCTCCTGCAACAACCCATCAGCTCGAGCGCGAGCCTCGCTTTCCATGTCCGCAATTCGACTTGATGTTTCAGCCGTGATGGCATTTGCCGTCTTCGTATCCAGAGTAGAAACGGCGGTCGCTCGGTCGCTGACTTCTTTCTCGATTTTGGCATTGAGAGAGGTAGCGGAGTCGCTAATAGCTTTAGCTCGGTTACTAGCCTCAACTGCTACAGAGTCAGAAATGGCAGAGGCGCGGGCAATGGCCTCATCAGACACCGCTTTAGCTCGCGCTGAGGCCTCGTCTGAAATTGCTTTGTTACGAGCGTCAGCCTCACCAGAGATTGCAGCAGCGCGGGCGGTTGCTTCGTCTGAAACAGCCTTAATCCTTGCAGACGTCTCATTAGAAACAGCCTGAGCACGTTTACTGGCCTCGTCCGCCACTGCACTTGCTCGATCCGTTATCTCTTTGTTGATCGCGGAGTTCAGCGTTTTTTTCGCATCACTGATCGCATTGGCGGACTCAGTACGAGCGTCATTAACCTGGGAAGTTGCCTGGCTTTTGGCTTCGTCGATTGCGGCGTCAACCTCAACGGCAACAGCCTTGCTGTCTATGTCAGCAATCAGATCCTTGCCCAGCTCTGACTCCGTGATTTTGTTCTTCAGGAACGAAAGTACATCACGCGTCGTTGCGGTTGTTGCAAGAGACGAGTTTAGAGCGCTGAGCATCCCGCGTTTGTTGGCTGCGCGTACCCAATAATACCAGGTGGCAGAATCTTCAAGACCGTTATGGCTAAACGTCGTCCCGCTAACTTTTGCGATGACCTGAGCTTTTGCCTTATCGTTAATCTTGGACGCCAGCACCTCAATGTGGTCTAAGTCCACAGAAGACGGGTTGATCCAATTCAAAACGATTGAACGGTAGTCGCCTACAGCGGTCAAGCCAGTAGGTGCAGCTGGAGCTGACAGTGTGCCAAGCACTTTGTAGGTGATGCTGATAGGATCAGTCTTCCTGCCCCCAACGGAAACAGCGTACACCTGAAAATCGTACTGCCCGTCTTCAGCGACATCACGGAGTTCGAATTGCTCTTCAGTGACGCGCTGGGATTGCCAGTTAGAAACGTTACCAGCGTCAGAGCGGCGCCAGCTGACATAATACTGTGCTGATTTCCCCTGCCACGCGGCAGTTAACGATACGGACAAGTTGCCCGGAGAAGACAGGTAAGTACCTTCTGTCACTGTCAGACCGGACGGCTTTGAGAAAGTCGGATCGAGGACAGTTGTATTTTGCGGGATCAGCTGTGCGCCGTTGTCGATGGCTTCGTATTTGGTCGGATTGTTCTGGATGGCCGTAATGTTAAACGACGTCCCGTCCGTGCCTTCAGCAACGCTCACGACGCGTGCCTGAAGCGGAACCAGATCAGGTTGTGCGATTACCCATACAGCATCAGCAACGGGCGTTTCTGCCGATGTGAGGGCGGTTTTAAACGTCACAGTGGAAACATTCTTACCATTTTCCAGAATGTCACGCTCAACCATCTTACCCTCTGAACTCAGGAAGGTGATGTGATTTCCGACGGACGTCAAATCTACAGGCGAATCCAGCTTAACGCTGTTAGCAGTATATCCAGTGATTCGGCCGCTGTTGCGTCTTCCAGCACGGAATTTATCAGCGATAAGAACCACATCACCAGGCATCAGGAATACTGAATCCATGCCTACAGAGTAAGTGATAACATCGGACTCCATGCGGGACGTGTAAAGCGTCCAGAGACCAACACGGTGAGCCTGGCCCCGTGAAGTACAACCAAAGGCGACGGATTCGGTTTTACGGATGCCGTATCGCTTAATTGCCTCCTGGTCTTCAACGTACTCTACACTTTGCTTGTAGCCATCTTCCTTGTTGTTGTAGGTGATGAGTGCAACGGAATAGCGGTCTTTTCGGGCCGAGCCTTTGTAGACGAAAGAGCCGTTAACCACGTTGCTGTTAGAGAACAGCATCACCGGGTCAGCTGGGGAATCCTGCGTGACGTGAACCATGCCACCAGCCCAATAAACCATGCCACGGAATGCCCCTGCGATGTCCTGCACGACGCGATAAGCATCTTGGCGACTGGTAATCTGGGTGTTGATAGCGAAACGCTTCTCTTGGCTACCGAAGCCATCATCAACGAACGCATCACAGTAGCGGCCGATCTGATACAACTCGCCAATGTTTATCATTGACTCTTTAACGAACTCGCCTAAGCCATAACGGGTATTCGTTAACAGGTCAAAAAGGATCCATGCCGGGTTAGAAGTTGATGCCAGCTTAAACGTGCCATCCCAATTGCCGTCGTAGGTATTGGTGTCAGCGTTGTAGTTTGACGGTACGCGGATCTTCATACCTTTAATCAGGTATGAACGAGTCGGCATAGACGAGCCGAATTGCTCTGAGTTGATTTTCAGGCCAGCCAGAACAGAGTTCGGATAGTTCAGGCTGGTGTTGACGATTTCACCAATAGAATCGATGTAGGTGTCGTCGTACAAATAGCTGTCGTCTTTATGGTCTTCGGTCAGACGAATTGCACGCAACGTGTAGGATTTGGCCGGCTTCGGCAAATCAAACACATAGCTGCGGTAATAAACGCCTGTCTTTTTGGCGGTCAAAGTAATGATCGACGCGTCTTCGCCTTCGGCTATCGCATCAACAAAACCTTTTCCATTTCCCGAATCAATCTGGAATTTGTACTGAACGGTTGTGCCGTTTGTATCTCCGTTTTTCTTGTCGATTTTGCGAAGTGACGGGAATTTCATAACAACGCGAACACGATCGCTGTCAGCGGAGTCCAGAGAAACGTTAACCTGGCTCGTTTGCTTCAGCTGCATCCCAACCGACTTTGGCGTCTCGATGAAGTCGAAGCCATCGATAACAGTCTGATCCTGAGAGCCGTCCCGGAACCACCAGGTCACACCGCTGAAGTTATAGGAACCGTCAGCGTTCTGAAGCGGCGTGTCGTTCAGGAAAATGGATTTCGCACCATCAACCAGACCACCGACAACACCCTCCCCCAATAAATCCAGTACAGAAGCCATAGCACGGCTATTTACCGTGTCATTGGCCTCTACTGGCGTTCTTGCGCTACCGCCTCCTTTACTTCCACCACGGCCTGAGATAATCAGACCATGAGCGACGAGTTGAGAAAGACGGGATTTTTTAAAAACTGAAGCTTCCATGCATCCCACCGTTAAATCTGGTCAATCGTGATAGAGGAACTTGCGATCTGAGAACCAACGAGAATTTCTTCGCCGTAGTTCAGCTGGACCGGGTTTCCTTGGTTAGTTGTGTTTTGTGGCCCGTCGAAATAGAACGAGTCGGAGTTATCCGCCTGTCTTACTTCCGGGTTTTTGGCTTGAGGCGAGAGGATTTGGGCAAGGCCACCCATCATCAAACTCATACCGGCGCCGATTAGCGCTGTTGATGTGCCAGCAGTAATCCCCGAGGCTAATGCGCCAACGGCAACCATCACCGCGCCTACCACGACCTGCACATAGCCAAGAGCGTTCCCGCCTCGTCCTTTCGGGATAGGTGTAATGCGGATCTTCTCAACGTCTTTACTCGCGCCGCGCATCATGTATTCGGTTTCGTCAACCGACCATGTGACGCCGCTTTTAGTGGTGATCTGAACGTGATAGCGGTCGTAGGCATTAGCGTTGCGACGAATCCAGGCGCCAAGGCCCGGCTTATTTGCGTCAATCAGATTGATGGCTTGCGCGGCATTGGACGCGCGAAGATGCCAGTGACGGCCGAAACGCTTTGCCAGCGCTCCGCCGAGCTGAACATGAACTAATTCAGACATTTTTCATTCCCTGTTAATAACGCCTGATGGCGCAAATGATGCGTCGTATTTTTCTGATACATGCCGCCGTAGGTGGCGTGGCCACTTAAACGGTCAATCTGGTGATGCAGGATCCGGTTGTCACCGACATAAACAGCGCAGTGATCTGGCATCTTTCCGTACTGGATAAAGAAGATGTCGCCTTTCCGCGGCTCTTCCCTAGGCGCCAGGCGGACGAGATTTTCGTTGCGATAATTCAGATCGAGAATGTCTTCGTCGCCCAGATACCATGACGGAATATGCAGGTGGGCATTGGCATTAATCTCGACGTCGAACTCTCGCTTCAGGTAGTCACGACACAGCATCCAGCAATCGAAAATGCCAAAGACATAAGGGCGACCGGTGTACGGCATCTCGAAACCACCCGGCGTAATTACTTCCATCTCGCTTAAACGGAACTCGGCCTCAATGTCCGGGTTCAGGTTCTTTGTGACGGAAAGAATTAGCCATGGCAGTTCAGTCGCTTCGCAGCCGGCACGATCAGCGTCCGAGGGATTCGGGGAACGGTCAGTGTGGCTATGCCAGATTGCAACAACCTCACCTTCGTCTTCAGCAGCAATCACATCTTCGTGATGCATAACGAACTCATTGACCGGGTCTTCAGAGACGTTTCTCGCTTCAATAAAGCGATACTTTTTCTCCGTCGTCTGGACAATGAAACCGCACGCTTCATTCGGGTAACGGGCAATTGCGCACTGATACAGCGACTGCGTGAACAGTGAGCCGCCGATCGATTCAATATCACGAAACACGAGTGGCCCCCGGAAACCCGCCAAACGCAATCACCCCGTTGGCAAAGAAGTTCTTCCTTGCCTTGCACGCATCCAGTCGCTTAGTGCAGTAGTCGTCGCTCAACTTAGAGGTTTGATTGTTGTCCTTGTCGAAATACGGACCGCTGTACCCACACTCCGCGCCACGATAATTCCACGGGCAGCTGTTTTTGATGATCTGACGCGCGGGCAGCTGAACCCCCATCAGGTCAAAAACACTGGATAGCTCAAATTCAACGCTCTCTTTGGTTTCTAACGTCTTCTGTTCCACGAACCATATTTCGTCCGGGAAGTGCTGAGAGGCGTCGGCGGTGGGGTTTCCAGCAGTAAAGTTAGAAGCATCAAGAAAACGCACCAGCGTGCGCCGGCGAGTGATGGTGCAACCAACCAGATCATCATTTGCGAGAACTTCGGCCGAGATTGCGCCCCCATAGTTAGAGACAACAAGCTTCGGTCGGGGCAATGTCCCGGAGCCTGTTTTATCGAAACCGCTGGCTTTAATCGGCCACGGCTTATACTCGACCCCCTGCCAGATTACAGACGTGCCGAGTTTGTTCGTTCCTGCGTGGAAGAAGCTCTTCCCGCCTGAAGTTGTCACGGCCATATCAAGCTCAAAAAGCTCGATAACCGCGGAGGGTGACAACCCTTGAATTTCCGTGCGAATACTCATACTCATCCTTGAGTGCGAAACAAAACCTTATATTAATAAGTAAACACTTACTTATCAAGCCTCAAAAACTTGTCTAAGGGTACAAGTGATCTCCAAGTACCCTGGATACCGCTTAACAGTATGGGAATCACACACGCAGATAATTTTTTTATTGCGGGGTGTTGTCCAGAAGAACGACTCTACCGCCCCTCGCGCCATCAAGAAATCGTCAATGGCATTGCCGATCGCGTAAGGCTGTCGGAAGGTCAGAGACCATTCTTCTTTTATGCGGTTTAAACCCTGTGACTGGCGCTGCTCGTAGTCGTCGCCAAATTTCAGGACAGTAACTTCAGGCTTTATGGTTTTCTCAGACTCGAAGTCAGGGAACCAGGTGAATGTTTGTCTAGCCATTTCTCTTCCTTGAGAAACTGCCTACGTCCTGTAGGCAGTATTTTTGTTATCGGTTGCCGTTGGTGTTCTTATTGAGAGAACCACCGGGGCGCTTTTCTTGGGTGATCGTGTCGAGGACAATATTCTTAATCCTCTGAGCCGCATCATTCCAACCGCTACTGTCGCTGTCTGAGCCAGACGTTGAGCTGGAACCATCAGAATTAACGCTGATATTGATAGCGACTGGCGCCACTGTTGAACCGCCTGTCATTCCGCCGGTCATAGTTACAGGAATAGAGCGACCGTCTGGCAGCGGAACATACGCCTCGTTCTGACGACCTTCACCAAACAGAGCGAGTTGAGGTGTGGTGGCAATACCGCCCTTGGAGTAAGTTTTTAATGGAACCACTCCTTTTGGCCCAAAAATCCCTCCATTTGCGTGAGCCACTGCACCACCGCTGCCTCCGCTACCACCGCTGTCACTGCCACCACTATTGGCCATGCTGCCCGCCCAAACGGACGTTGCCGCCGAGACCATGGACATACCGAAGTTAAGCCAGCGCCCCTTTGTCGAGTTCGACCCTGCCCCCATCGACGCAAATACAGCGGCCAGGCCACCAGCTACCGACGACAGATTGTTCATGCTCAGGATATTTGAGCTGATCGCTTTCGTCTGATTGCCGGTCGCAGTGCCGAGACCAAACAGTGACTTCGTTGAATCCCAGGCGCTGGAAACCATGCCAGACAATCCGCTGTTTGCGTTTTCCGTCGCCGTGCTCATTTGACTCATGCCGACGCTGGTCTCTTTCGCTGACTGACCGATCGACTTGTCGCCATTATTCACACTAGACTTGCCACCACCGGCCACAAGACTAACGCCCTGATTCAGCATTGCTCCCGCGACATTTCCGGTGCTGCCCGTACCGTTAGTCCCCATCCCCATCATGTTCATGATCGGCGCAGTAATCTGGGACTTCACGATGATGCTTGCAATGTCTTTGACAATGGAACGAGCAAAATCACTGAAGCTAGCTTTCCCGTCCATAATGAAACTGGTGATAGTGTCCGTCATGCTGGAGAAGGCGTTACTCCAGACACCTTCGATCTGCCCTGCGACATCTTCATATTCCAGAGCCATCTTCTGTGTTTCAGTGCCAAACTGCTCAACGAATGCCCGGTTCCCGCCTTCCTGCATGGCCTTCAGGCTGCGCTGATACACGTCTTTCATTACATCAGACTGAGTTGTTGCAATGTAGCTCTGTAACGTATTGATATCGCGCTTATAGTCCTCCTGCCACTTCGCCATCGTCGCCTGGCGATTTGCGCCATCATACGAAGACATAATCCCGCTAGTGGTCGTGGTGAACTTGGACACCGTTTGCTCTGCAGAATCACGGTCAAGACGCTGAGAGTAGTCAGACGCATTGGCCTTGATGAAGTCGCGATCGCGGATCATCTGTTGCTTCTGATCAGCCGAGAACCGGGAACCTTCCGGTAACGACTTGCCGTTGATATCCTGATCTTTCAGCGCGTTGTCGATTTGAGTCAGCGTCTTTTTGACCGATTCATCAAACCCTGCGCTTGCCTTTGACGTAAGACCTAATTGCCCAGCCAATTCGTTTGCGCTAGAAACGACCTGCTGGTTCGCCTTTGCCACAATTGCATCAATACTTTGCTGCTTAGAGGCGGCGATATTGGCGCTCTGGAGACGCTTATTAGCGGCCGCTTGGTCTGCTTTAACAGCATCAGCAAGGCCTTTTTTAATCGACTTCTGCTCTGAATTACTCAGCTCTTCAAATTTCTTGCCACCAACAGCTGATAGATAACGCTGGTTAACGCTCATCTGGTTCTGGCCGGAAATAACATTCCCGAGTAGGTCGCGCAGCGCGGCGCCGGTGTCCGAGTTGACGAAGTCGCCGACTTTCTTACCTGCGTTATCAGTGATCAGCTTAATACGGTCGCCGGTTTTCGTCTGCGTGCTCAATTTTGGCGTGTCGCCAGTCATTGAACCTTTTGCACGGTCAACGTCCGCCTGTGCCATCTTGATCTGATTGTCGTTTAGATCGTTAATCTGGCGTGACAGAGCAACATTCTTAGTGTCGAGTGTTTTTTTCTGCTCGGCAGTAAGATTGCTGGCCTTTAGCTGGTCTTCGACAGACTTTTTCTGGTCTTGGAGATTTTGCTCCAGAGTCTGATAACCCGCTAAACGCTTGTCCATTGCAGCAGCAAGCTTCTTCTGACGCTCGGCGTTCAGGTTCTCAAGTTTTGCAGCCCGCTGATCAGCGCTTAATGACTTATCAGTCTCAATATCCTTGTAGCGATCTCGATAATCCTTGGCGGAATTGGAAAAAGACGCCGCGTCCTTGGTGAACTGATTATCAATATCTCTCAACGACGACTGGATATTTCGGCTTATCTCTTTACTGGCTACGGCAACAACCGCTCCGCCCATCGCATTCTGAATATCCTGACGGTTCCCCTGGATATCTTTCAGCCCAGCATTGATATTGTCGATGTTGAATTTCTCACCCTTCGACATTTCTTTTTGCTGTTCTGGTGTAGCCGACATGTAAATGCTACGACGACGCTTTAAATCGGCCTCGTCCTGATCCAGCTGATTCAGTCGAGCGTTAAGCGCAGCCTGTTCCTGCTTACCCATCGCTTCCGGGACGGCTTTGATTTTCTCCAACGCATCCCCGGCTTTCTCTGCGACACTCTCAAACGTCGTCGCCAGAAGCGCTACAACCGCAACAACTGCAGTAATCCCGATAATGATTGGGTTGAACTGCAATGTTGCTGTGAAAGCCAGCCATGCTGTTTTTGCGCCACGAATCGCTTCAGTCACATTAATGACTGCAGCCGCAAACAATCCAATGTTACGGATATCCTGAACAATTCGTCCAGTGACAGAAAGAAAGCCACCAACCGCTTTGGTTGCAATACCCAAGGATTTATTCAGCGAAGAGAACATCCCCAGAGCTGTGCCGAGAGTTCCGGTAATGACCGTGCTAAGCAGTTTAAAACCTAACCCCATCCCCACGATTGACGCGATAGTTTTTACCAGGCCAATGTTTTCCCCGAGCCATGAAGCCATATCCGTCAACGTTTTCACGATTGACGTCATACCCTGCCCGAAGTTGTAGGCAAACAACTGGCCCTCTGTCGTGTTCAGATAGGTCGACAATTGCTTGAGACTATCGGTCAGCGCATCGAGATAACCGCCTTTGGCCATGTTGTCAGAGAAGCGCATAAACGCCGTCTGCATCTGCGCCATCGCACCCGTAAAGGTGTGAGAAAGACGATCAGCCGCACCCGCGCTATCAACCTCCATTCCGATGAAGAGCATGTCCAGTGCTGATTTCGCCTCAACGCTTCCAAGAGAAACGTCTTTAACGAGCTTCGCCATGCTGACACCCATCATATCTGCCATGGACTGCATTGCAGTTGGCACGGCTTCGCCCAACTGTTGACGCAACTCTTCCATAGAGATAACGCCCTTGCCGGACATCTGCTGGATGGCAACCGCTGCACGCTTCAGGATCTCGGAATCTCCGCCAAACTGAGCCACAGAGTTAACAAGCGCATTTAGCGAGCCGGTTGTCGGATCAATCCCACCAGCTTTCAATTTGACGAAGGCATCGGACACAGCATCTAGCGATACGTGGACCTTTTCGGAAAGCCCCATGATGTAATTCATGTCTCTTTCCGCGGCTTGTTGCGGGTTCTGCGCGTCCTTCTCCAGCCCCTGCAGCAAGATACGGGTATTCTGCATCTTGCTCATGGCCTGAATCAGCGGCTCTTGCCAGCTGAACAACACATCTTTAACTGTACGTGCCGCGTCACCAATTTCCCCTAAGAGGAAAATGTTGCCACGCAACCCTTCGAATAGCCCTGATTCAGAGCGGCCACGGCCACCTGAATTACCTGAACCACCCCCTCCACCGGGTCCACCACCACCGCTACCGCCTACACGACCGCCGCCCAGGATCCTCCCATTAAGCGCTTTTTGACGATCGATAACTGCATCCATCTGGTCGCGAACGTTTTTAAGACCATCTGCGGCCTTGTCAGTCGTCCCTTTCCATCGATCTAACACCTTGCTGGTATTTGACAGGCGGCGGTTTAGTGACGATGTCGTGCTGCCCATCTCTGAGGCATCGGAGGAAAATCTCTTCGCGGATTTGCCAGCGTGATCCGCAAAGTCGGAAAAGTCCATGAGTTCGGACTGCGCCTTCTTCAGCGCGGAAGTGAGCGTACCAACCTTTGCACTCGTCTGTTCTACTCGTGTAGAAAAGACAGATAAGCTTCGGTTGATAGCTGCAATGTTTTCACGGATAGTGCGAAGACTTTGACCTGCCAGCTCGGTACCGGCAGCAAAGTCCTCCATTTTGTCGGCGCCTTTGCCAAGGGCGACACTTAGAACGGAAAACGAACGACCTGTCGCATTGACAGCTCGTTCGAGTGATGACATTTTTTTAGAGTTGTTAGAGGCCGTTTTACCAAATGTCTCTAACAGATTTCCCGCATTTTTAATTGACATTGAAAACTCCTTGTCATTCAACGTCAACTTAAAATCTACAATATCGGACATTCCCTTATCCTATTCTTCCAAAGATTTCCATTAATTGCTCTTTGGCGTCAGGGTCTGCTTTCACTTTCGATGGATCGTAGACTTTATCGGTTACGACTGGTCTTCCTACCCGGTATTGCAAACCCTCCATGAACGCCGTAGCGTCTTCCGCCCCCGCCTGTGCTACTCGTGACACCTGGAAACCTCTCAGGTCGTCTTCTGCTTTTAGACGGTCGATGTTGCGGCTTAGCATCCAGAAGGTTGCCAGTGGCAGCATCAGAACTTCTCGCGGCGAAATGGCGTAATAAGCAATAACTCGGCTGAAGTAGAATCCGAAGTCGATAGAGATCGTAACGACACCGGATTCTTCGCGGGAAATTACTTTACTTCTTCACCGGCAGCGGCTTCGTTCTCTTCATCTGCCTGTTCCATGGCAAAGGTGAAGATCTGCTGAAGCTGCGGAATACTCAGACGATTGATAACTTCCTGCGGAACGTCTGGCATAACCTCAGCCACCAGGCCAGCGTATGCCTCAACCTGATCCAGCATGGACATCGACTCGATGTCTTTACCTTCGAAGGCTTTGACTTTGGCAAACAAACCAACGGTCATTTCGGCAATGGCATAGGTTTTACCAGCCAGTTTGATTTCTTTTTTAGGTGGAAGGATGGAATCCAGATCCAGTAACTTAGTCATTTAAAAATCCTTTTAAAACAGAGGGCCGTCCTGACCCTCTAAAATCTGCAATTAAGCGGTTACAGTTACGGTGACTTGCGAGGACACAATCGCACCGTCTTTCGTGGTAAACGTAATCTTCGCAGTACCCGTTGCCACACCCTTCACAACGCCATTGGCGTCTACAGTTGCAATCGCTGGGTTACTTGAAGTCCATGTACCACCTTTTTCATCTGCGGTTGACGGGGCAATCGTCTTAGTCAGCGTCGTTGTTGCTCCAACTCTGACTGACGCCGAAGCTGGCGACACAGTCACTCCCGTCACTTTTACTTTGGGGCCGAGAGAGTCCCCAACACGCCGGTGTCATCCGGGTACGCATTGAACTCAACAGAGAACACGCGAACATCATCTGACTTATAAGCCATGGTGAAGTTACCACCGGTAGCGGCATTCGGTAGAGTCAGAATGAAGTCAGTACCATCTTGCGGGGTCAGTACCAATTCCTGAGCAACATCAACGAGGTTGACGCCCTGCGCCGATTTGATGCTCAGCGTTTTGCTGTCGGTTGACATACTAGAACCAGGCATCAGGTTAACCATGTTCGCAAGCACGCTTTCGGCCAGCGGTACGGTTACTTTGATGTTACGACCCTGAATCAGCTCAGAGATGGTGGTTTGGCCTAACTGGTCAACGGTCACTTTCAGGGTTTCGGTAGAAACTTCCACCTCTACACCGCCCTTTGTGTAACCCAGATCAGCACCTGCAAAGGTCACTGCACAGGCACCTAGTTTGATATTTTTTACATGGGTATTAGCCATTCTTGGTAAACTCCTTTTACCGGTTTCGTCATCTTGACAGTAAGTAAGTATATACTTACTTATTTAAGCATTGCAATATCATAAGTGCGCTTGGTATAAACTTAGAAGGGAAATGGGGGCCATCACCCCCGTAGCCAACTGCCTGCTTTTTTAATCTTTTTTATTCATTTTCTTCTGGTACGCCTCGACCCCATCGGAGCAGGCGGTTGCGTAATTGTAATACTCTCGATTAATCATACCGGTCACGAAGTCATAGCGCGGGTATATATCGGTAAGAAAATCTTTTTCCTGATCGTTGAATTTTTTTGTCTCAAGGATTAGATCAGAAGCAAATTCAGTTTCAAAATCATTGCCATGGGCGTCCCTGCCTTTAACCTTGCCGCACACGATATACTCGCCAAACGGGAGCTTGTTCTCTGCATGAAGATCAACGAACTTCATATCTGAAAATGTCGCCGACTCTGGGTCTGCCAGACGGGTCTTGACCTTCATCTTCGCAAATTCAATCGCTTCGGTTTCCATCTTATTATCGTCACAACCCGTAATAACGACCGATAAACCAACAACCAACCCAATCAACGTTTTCTTCATTTTTTAATCCGACCATTCCATTTTTATCTACTAATATTCAAAAGGTTCGAGCGGCCATGCAAACGAAAAAGCCGCACGAAGCGGCCAGGAAACTACAACATATACCCGGCAAATTCCACCGGTAACCCTATTTCGAACATTGCACCATCATTTCTTGGGTAAACGACTGGCAGGGTCATTGGTCTAACCATCTTAAAAAAGACCCCATTTGACGTAATATCTTCCGCAGGAAGCAGATCACTAATTGCTCGCATCTTCTTTTGTGCGGTGGAAAGAGAAACGTCGCGCACCACAATCAGCATAGAGTCCATATAAAAATCTCGTAACTCATGATCTACGGAGATACCACTGGTCGGCGATGTCACCATCACCGCACTTTTGACATCCTGCGGCATGGCGTCGGCAAAGACATTCGACCCGGCCTTCCCAATCCCCATTTTTGCCAGGTGCATTGCTAATCCCTCAACAAACATTATCGTCTCCTTATGAAACCAGCTTTTCTCGCTGAATCTTCAACTATTTCAGGGAACCGCTTTCGGATGTATTCGACGGCTCTTTCCATGTACCGACGCCCGACGTTAACCCGCCGATTATCTACCGGCCCCTGTGTCATCTGCTTCAAAATAGAACCGGCACCGAGGCTGTATTTGTGCTTTTCCATATAGAGCGCATAATCACCAACCGTAGTGCCGGGCTTAACCTTCACAGTCCCATTACTCTGTCTTGGCCGGCTTTCATCAACCTTCATTTCGATGTGCAAGCTGTCGTAACCGGTCTTTACCACGCGAGCAAAAATGGCGCTTTCAAGCGATCCGGTTTCCATCGGGGCCATTGCTCTTGCCATTCTCTGAGCGACATTAGCCAGCTTCGCCATCTCAGAGACAAGCACGCGTTTATAGGCTTTCTGGCTGTTGCTGAGACGACTCTGGGCCTTCTTCAGATTCAGCGTGTTGATGTTTAAACCCATATATTCGCCCCGACTTCATAATGCCCCGGACGGCCGCGTAACCCCCATCGCTGGTGGATGCTTTCGACTCGCATTTTTTTGCCGCTAACGATAAGCACATCCTCCTTGGCGATCGGCGCTGACAGTGGCACGATGAAGACTGCATCAAACAGCGCAATCTCCGCCTTACCACGGCTTGCAGAACTATCCGCACGAACAGACGTTTTATCGATACTGTCAACGAACGAAACGGCGCCCATCTTTATCTGAGCAGCGAACTCGTATTTCGCCTCTCCGTACAAGTCCATACCACCTTTCTTGTACAGAGCGCCCTCAACCTGCCAGGCAATATCCATTTGACCCGCCTTACTGTCTGCGCACGATGACGCGGTTATCCATGTACTTCAGCAACATTCTCCACGTCGTTTTGGCGACAATAGAGACAGCACCTTTACCCTGGCGGTAAGCCATGGTCGTTTCGCCAATCGATTCAGAGACGATCCCATCCTCACGCGCACGCTGAATATCACTGCCACCGGCAATCTCACTGGCTTCATTCACAACGGCCAGTGCAAGTGCGTTTCGGAAGACTTCTGGAAACTCCATAAAGTCATCGTCGGTCAGCTTATCCCAATCAACAATGTCGGAGGTGTACTGACCTGCCCAGCGGAAAGGCAGAGTCGACGTCTGAAGCATATTCTGAGGGCGATCATAATCATCCCAATCCATGCCATAGATCCGACGAATTGAAAACGACATCGACTTAATGCGCTTCGTTGCCTCAATCAGCTGACGCCGCAGGTCCCCTTCGCCACCGGTTAGTAAACTTCCGCCGTTAAGCATGTCGATCGCCTGTAGCTGCGCTTCGCCAATGGAGATAAACGACTGCTTCGGGACAGACAGCTCAAAACTGCGTAAAACGATGTACTGCTGCTCTTTGGTAATGAAAGCGCCACCTGCATCAACTGATAGCGTAACGCGTCGCAAATCGCGTTCACGCTCACCCAGAGCGTTAATCGCCCCAGGGACAGTGATAGTGACAAACATCTGCCCATCAGAGACAGGGACATCGACGCCGGACGTGACGATATTTCCGCTGGCGTCTTTCACAGAGTAACTGGCTGAGGTAGCGCTCATCACATCGAGAGAAAAGCGCAGCGTGACATCATCCCCGTCTTTATAAACGCCAAGCTGCCCCATTACACGCCGCCTTGCGCTTTCAGAATGCCGTCAATCATCTCTACGATGCCTTTGGCCTTCACGCCTACTACCCCACCAATCAAACGCAGACCCGCGATCCCTTCAATATCAGCGACAGCCTCAAGCTCTTCACGCGTGTAGATCTGAACACCCGGCTCGACAGTACCGCGAGCGAGATTGGTCACTGGCTCTGCGACATGTTCCTTAACGGCCTCAGCATTAACGGAGTATCGCTCGCTATAAGCGCCAGCTGCCGAAACATTGCGGCCATCAACGGTTTCCGCACGCATCGACGCGCAGATACGCTGCTGATCCACAAACGGTAGCTCTTCGACAGAAACACCATCTTCGAACTGAACGCCACAAAGCAGACCGGTGTATCCCTTAAAGGTCGATTCCAGCAACTTCACTTTTGCACTTTTCATTTTCTATCCCTGAATGTGGGCGCCATATGACGCCCTTTTGGTTAAACTTGGACTGTCTCTGGATTGTTTACGGTGATAGCCGCTTCGTCGAATACAGAGCCATCATTAGCAACCAGACGAATCTTCACACTGCCTTCGGCTACACCTTTCACCAGACCAGACGCATCGACGGTCGCAATGCCGGAATCGTCAGTCACCCAATGGTAAGAGCGGTCAGTGGCGTTATCAGGCTTGATAGTGCCTCCCAACTGAACCGTCTCACCCACCAGCACCGTCGCCGTCTTCGGGGAAACCGTTACGCTCTGGACGTGAATGATAGCGGCCGCATCTTTGTGCGGTTCAGACTTGAAACATGCGGCCAGGCGATTCTGGCGGTACTCAGTCATCGGCGCGTCAGAAACTGATTTGGTAAACGGCGTGTTAAACATCGTTCCGGTGAAATCAGTGAACTGCTCGTCCGTGATTTTCATTTTTTGCTCAGGCATATCTTTCCCTCAAAAAAAAAGGGCGGGCGCAAGCCCACCCGTTAATTAAGTAAGTATTTACTTACTAATCTAATTAAATCTTAACGCCGCCCAGAGCTGCAATGGCTTTGTCATGCTTGTTAACCAGACCGGTGTACCACTTAACGCGGGTACGGGTTGCGTCTTTATCCTGAACGGTGCCGATGGACTCGACAACGATACCGGCATTGTCACCGCCGTAGATACCGGACAGGCCGTTCTCTTCGGACATGTGCAGACAGTAAATCGGAGCCGCGCCGTCAGTAACCGGGATAAAGTCGTTCACGATGAACGGAATGCCGTTGTGGGTCAGCATCGGTCGACCGAAGTTCTCCACCATGATTTCGCTCGGGCCAGCGTTTACGGTACGCAGCAGCGCACGATAAGCACGCAGGTGCTCGGAGCGAACCATCAGGCAGTCAGCGCCCAGATCTTTAACCGCATCCACCAGCTCATCGAGCATGGAGAAGGTCATAGAGGCGTTAGCCGCGATGTTCTGGTCCGCAGCCATCAGCTTCGCGATACCGTTGAAGGACTTCGGATTCAGAGTTTCGTCACCCTGGATCAGATTGCGGCGGAACGCACGCGCCAGACCTTTCACTTTCGCGCGGATCTGAATCGCCAGCTGGCTGTTGGTGTCATCCATGGTGGTAGCCAGGAATTTATCAACATCCACATCACCGGCCATAATACGCAGCTTCGCGGTATGTTCGGAGAAGGTTGCAGCGCCTTCAGGGATCACATCGTTCACGTCGATGAAACCGGCTTCAGACAGGGTCGCTTCGCGGTTGTACAGATAGGCTTTGCTGTTCACTTTGAAGAACGGCAGGATTGCAAACAGGTCATCACGGTCGATAATCGTTTCGATTACGCCCTGCTCCAGTTCGTTATTACTCAGCTTTTCAGCTTCTTCACGCAGTAAAGGCATCTTTCATTTCCTTATGATTAAGATGTTTGTTACTTGTTCAATTTACCAATGCCAGCGGTCAACTTATCCAGTGTCGACATCTTGGTTTCGGTATTCAGTTTCGGTTTGGTGGTGGTCTTAGAGTGAGCACCTTGCTTAGCTTCACTGCGCAGCAAAGCGTCAGCTTCAGGGTCAGCACGCAGAATGCGCTCAATAGCACTTTCAAACGCCAGTGGACTACCTTGTCCATCAACCATAACCGTGCGATCTTTTGCGCCAGCTGGTTTGTCAAAACCAACGACGCGGCCGTCTTCGCCAATCTCAAAGTGAGCGCCGTAAATGACACGAGCCTTTGCTGGGGTCATCAGGACTTTCTCACGCAGGAAGTTGGACTCGCTAAAAGAGGTTCCGATGGTTTTCTCAACCAGCTCACCTTTCATGCCAGCGATAACCGCTTCGAGTTCAGCGATGCGAGTGTCACGACCTTCCAGATCTTTGCCGTGCGCTTCGACCATCTGCTTTTTAACAGCGTCAAATTCGCCGCGGCGTTCTAGCTCCAGACGCTCCGCGTCTTCACGAGCTTTTTGAGCAGCGGACTCAGCTTGGACTAACTCGATGGCGCGTTCCGGTGCAATATCACCGTACTGAGCCAGCTTTTCCTTCAGAGATTGCTCGTTGCCTTTTCGCTTCATGCTTTCTTTCAGCAAAGTCGCGGAGGTTTTACGCTCTTCACGGACTTTAGCAATCAGCTCTTCAGCACTCAGACCATCCAGATCGTCAATTTGGGCAGCGCCCTTCTCAACGTCTGAAACTTCTGCGCCGGATTCACCACCGCCACCGCCACCGCCACCGCCTAACTCTTCTTTGCCCGCAACGTCCATGTACCCGGTATGGGCCAACTGCATCCACTGCCATAACTTCATTCAAAAATCCTTTTATTCGTCATTACCCGGTTTCTTGGGTGATGTTTTCCCTGTTCCTTGGGACTTCTCTTGCCCAGTTTCTCGGGCTGTACCTTTATCATAAGTAAGTGCTAACTTACTTTCAACCCCCATAGGTTCATTTTTTGGAGGAAATTGCAATAAATCTTTCTCAATCTCCTTCATTTTCTCTTTCGGGAGGTTCGGGAAGATTTTATCAATCAGGATCTCCATCTGATAACGACGCACAGAATCCGGTGCCTGGAGCAATTGCAGGTTCTGGGCAACACTGAACTCGTCAGTCAGACCACGAATGTCGAAGCTCTCAGGGTACGCCACCAGCTCGTCATCTTCTGGCAGTTTGTCACCCATCCATGCAGTCACCAGCTTCATCAGCATTTCCTCGGCTCGCTGCAGGCGGCTTGATTTGTTGATAAGCAGACTATTCACTCGCTGGAAGTCATACAGCTTGGCCGCGCCGCTGGAGTTGTCGATACCCTTAGCGTTGTCCTGCTTCGTCCGCTCACCAGCCACGCCGACAGAGTGATAGATCTCATTGATGATCTGCTGAACGGTCGAAATAATCATGCTCGCCTGTTTCGGGTCCGGCGACAGGTAGAATGGTTGCGCTCCGTTTTCGCCGTCGTAGGTGAAGACGCGCTTCGTACCAAACTCCAGCACTTTTTTGTGGTTCTCGTCGCCAGGCAACAGCGACTGAACAGGGATGGCCAGCTGGGAAAATGTCTGATCCTGGATGATGGCATCGAGGTTAGACAGATAGTTCGCCACGGCACGGTCGAGGTAAGCGATGTCATCAATAAGCGACGGGCTGAAATACTGCGACTCACTCTGCCCCATACAATCGACCGGGAATACCGGAACCATGCCGAGGCCATGCGAACCGTAATCTTCCAGAATCACCTTCGCTCGATTGCCGGCGCGTGAGCCCTTTTTCTCTTCACGGAACAGATACCAGTCGGTCTTTGTCCATAAACGGTAACGAAGGAACTCTTTGCCGGAGGATTTGAAAGGGTCAGAGTCATCACGACCGATTTCGCAGATCAGAATCCAGCTCAGATTACCCTCTTCATCCCACGCGCAATCCAGCATCTGCTGTGGCGATACCCAATAGGCGTAAGCGCGGCCGTCAGATTTCTTCTGATCCTCTTTCGACTCAATTTCACCCGATACAGTGCTATCCACGACAACCCAGATACGACCGTAAATTGATGACTGCAGGTCGACTTCGGCCATGAAGTCATCGATATTCATGTTCTGGCGTGTTGCACGTTTCCAAAAGTCTTTTACAGATTGCGGCGCGTCGTCCTCGCAGCGGTGAATATCCTCTTTAAACAGGTATTTGTTGATGAGGTTCACTACTTCGCGAGTGTGGTTAAACCGGTAAGCACGCTCCAGTCGCTCTTTAAATTCAGCATCCCCCTCTTTGAAGTAGCGGAAGATGTTGTCTTTAAACCATGTACGGCCACCAGCGTAAGTGGCCGCGATGAAGTCCCAATGCGCTTTGCGCGTTTCGTAATCAGGATGGCGACGGTTCACCAGATCCTGAATCATTTTAGTAGACAATTCCATTTGTCATATCCTTACGTTAGTAAATACTTACTTATCTCGATCCACCAAGAATAACACGAGTCTTGACCGGGAATCGACGATGAATTGGATAACCCAGGGCATCGGCGCTGTGCTCGACGTTTCCAGTTTTATCAATGTCACGGCCACCTGGCTTATAAACCACCTTCTCCAGTGAATCGATCAGATGCTTACATTTCGGGTCGATGTACATGCGCACGTCGCCTGAAGCGGTCAGTAGCAGTCGGTTTACTGCGTTCACACGGTCAGCGATCGGCGGGTGCTTCTTCGGATGGTCAATTCGCATAAACCCCTTCTCCTTGAAGATGTCCACATCCGATTCACCTCGCGCGTGCTGTCGGTATGCACCAGCGGGGTCAGGGAAAACTGTCACCTGGCTTTTCTGGCGCCAATACCGTCTCTCCAACTCATCACACACTTCTGACGTGTTGGAAGAGAACAGGACAACCTCATCAATCGCCCAAACTTCGCCGTTAGGCTGCGGCTGCAGGATCACCGATGACATTGGGTCGATGTTGAAGTCCTGCCCCACCCAGATAGGTAAGCGTGGATTGAATTGCAGAGGCTTTACATGCACACCACGTTCAAACGGGTAATACACACGACCGGACATATTTTCGAACGAAGCAAGATACTCCTGCGCGAACGATTTAGGGTCCATGTCGTTTTTGGCCGCTTCGATCTCGCTATCTGGGACGAATGGAGAATCTGCCGTCACAAACTGCCAGCTCTTCCACAACCCTTTTGCTTGCATCTCTGGGTTCTGGCCGATCATGAATAGCTTATGGAACTCTGAGAAGCCCTTTGGCGTACCGATGATCAGCGCACCACCGCGGGTAGACGACAGCGTCGGTCGAAGCACCTTGTACCAGGTGTCCGGCTTCATATCCTGAAACTCATCCAGTACGACAAAGTTCAGAGCAACACCACGAAGCGTATCCGGCTTATCCGCCCCTTTTAGCGCGATCTCACTGCCGTTCTTCAGGATGATTGTCATCGTGGTATCGTTTTTCTTCGCGATCCACTTACGAGGCAATACTTCCTGAAGGTCATCCCACAGAATTTGTCGTGCCATCTGATACGTTGGTGCGATGTACCAGACACGCTGTTTGCGGTCAGCTGCGGCCGCTTTGATGATTTTAGAAATCGACAGTCGTGACTTGCCCCAGCGTCGACCGGCGCACACCACCTTGAAGCGGTGCGGTGACTTGAAGACCCTCATCTGCCCCGAATGCAACTGAACCAAGCTCAGGGAGGATGGCATAGCCATTAGTCATCCCCCTCGTCGTCTTCATCGAACGCATCCAGCATCTCAACGTCATCGACCAGATTATCCTCGTCCATTTTCTTGAGTTCGCTAACCTGGGCTGATGTCAGCTCACCGAAGACCAAATTCGGGATCTCGTCACTGATGTCATCGTCTTTTTCCAGACCTAACGCACGACTGGTCACGTCAAAGCATTTCTGAATGACCGCACTGGCTCGCTGAAGCGATTTGATGTTGTCCTCAATGAGCGCCAATGGCTTACCCTCTCGGGTGGCACTCAGAACCTCTTTCATGGTCAAGCGGCCGATGTTTTGCGCCCAGGTATCGTAGGATTCTTTTCGTTCTTCGATTTTCTGCGCACGTGCACGTGCACGGATTTCTGCATCCGATTTAAGCGACTCGCGGATCATCTCACCGACACTGTCTGAGCCTTTGGCGATACCCTTCTTTTTGAAGTACCGCGAGAAGGTTTCAGAGCGCGTGCCGTACTCTTCTTCGAGCATTGATAAGGTGTATTCGCCGGAGCGCCACTTAGCCTCAATCTCTGCCCACTGCGCCGGAGACAGGCGCGGTTTTTTGGCGGTTTCTGTCATAGTTCCCTCTAATTCCGCTCGGCATCTTCCTGACGCCTTAAAACAAATTGTTTTCTGGTGGTAGTTGTTTACTAAGCAACCAAAAAACTAAAAAAACAGAGCCGTGCTCTGGATATTTATATATCTGGCAGTTCTTCTTTTAAAAACATACAGAATCAGGCTCTTTCAACTACACCAGCAGCATTTTTGCTTTTGCTCTGCCCAAGATAGTCAGCCCCAGCGTCCGACGATGATGCAGCGTTTCGCCCCGCGGCCGACAGTCGTGCTTTTCAACCAGTCCCTTTTTGATGAGCGCACGTAGAGAAAACTGCATACTCTGCTTGGAGGTTCGGTATGGCAGGATCTCCAGCAACTCATCCAGATCGAGAAGATGCCCACGCTCATAACCGAGACTGATTGTTTTGATGATGTCTTTTTGCTTTGATGTCAGGTTCATTTTGTATCCTTACAAAATTTTCGTTAAATCCAGCGGCGCATCCAGCGGCTGGTTATCAAATGCCAGAAGCGGTAAAACGTCCGGCAGCTGGCGACCGAAGTCTGGGTTCCGATACACGCCATACAGAGGGCTGGTGAAGCTCAGTGTGTGAATATCCTTCAGCAGCTTCACAATACTGCTCTCGTCAGTCAGCGAGTCAGCAATGTCCTGTACTGTCGTTCCGCGGTTTCGGCCAGCTTTAGCCAGACTTGAATTTTTGTGGTAGTTCGCAACCAGATCATGCAATGCACGTTTCCTGCGCCCCTCCGCCATTTTAAGCAGCTCTTTCACCACAGACTCGTTATCGCCAGGGTCAGCTCTGAAATGGCGCTGGAAGACTTTTAGAGCGCTTTCGTAGGAGCGTGGTCGTTCTGGTTTGATAAACTGGAACCCTGCTTTCATAGCGAACGGGTTGTATTTGCTCATCGACGACTGAACTTCCAGAATTGGCTTGTCGTGCATACGACTGGCAATATTCATGAACCGGTACGAAAGCCCCAGCCCACGGTACTGCGTATCGGCCACCAGACGACTGACAACGGCGAACTCCTGATTCACGCGCTTACCCCAGATCTGATTAGCCTCTTTCGTGTTCGACGTTGGCTTAATGTCTGGGAACATGCGGTGGCGCGGCGCCAGCAGCAGCTTCGGATAGGCCATAACCAAAACACCGATAAGACGGCCGTCAAGTTCGGCGCGATAGTAGGATGGTGCGAACGGCTTGCCGTCTGTTTTGTAGTGCAACCCTTTCAGCGCGTTCCAATCCTCAACCGTCCCTCTCTTCACCACGATGCGCTCCATGAAATCCAGATGGCGCGGGAACTCTTCAGGCTGGTGGTGCGTGATAACTACATCGTTCATCGCTTCATCACCTTTCTGACACTCTCGAACCCACCCTGGCGAATCGTATGAGGATCTCGTGTTACGATTGAGGCGATCGGGGGCAAGCCACCGGCTTTCTTATCAGCCTTAAACTGACGAAATGCCGCATCGAGCATTTCCGCGACGTAGCCCTGTAGATAGGTGATGGCTTCCTGATCGGACAGATGTACACCGTGAGATTCAGCCGTCGACATCGCGACGTGCAATGCTTCATGCCACAGTGTTTTCTCGTCCTGACTGTCTGGCAGGAACACACCATGCACAGAGCGATCGGCTTCGAAGTAACCCATATCAGTGACCCAGCCGCCCACGTCATCAATGAACTGGCTGTCATCCACTCCGTATAGCTGTTTCATGGTTTCGACATAACGAGCGGCGCCGAAGACAACCACGCAGCGACTGTAATAAGGCGCCACGCGGAAACCGTATGCACCGTGCGCTCTCAGCCATTCACGCCATTCGCCTTCAGTGGTGAAGCGGCGCCGCAGCTGGGCGCCCTCGAAGATTGGAAAAACCTTGCTATCAATGCTCATAGTCCACCTTCACACGTTCTTTGTAGTGCTTGGTGATCTGCACAGACGGACGCAGCGCGTTCTTTAAATCTTCGTGCGTGGTAGCGACGATAACCGTTGCGCCGGCAGCGCGGGCGGCACGCTGTAGGTTCGACGCAACAACCTGCGCCGTGACACGGTCAAGAACGGCTCCAAATTCGTCAGCTACCCAGACATCAGCCCCGGACTCAATCAGCTTGGCGATTTTGAGACGGTACTTTTGACCGTCCGACATCTCAGACGGCTTCCGCACAAACAGATAGGCATCATTCAAGCCGGCCATGGACAACAGGCCCAGCGCGTCGCTGGTGGTTTTCCCCAACTGGTCTATTACGTTGGTATCGTCCCGAAAGACGAAGTCATCAATGGACGCAACAGTTTGACCGTTTTTCGCCATCAAACTCTGTAGCTCACGCAAAATAACGGACTTACCGGAACCAGACTGACCTGTCACGTAAACGACGTCGCCGCCTGCAATATCCAGCTCAAGGTTGTCATAGAGAGTCCACTCTTTTTCCTCCAGACCCAGGCCAAACGACTCTGCAATCTCCAACGTGCGGATCGTTTTATTGACCCGCGTGTTAAAGGCAACGTTGATAAGGTACTTACCCATGCTCCGTCGCTCCTTCGGAGATTTTCGCAGCATAAGCGAGGAAGGCAGCTTCACCCATAAGACCGGTTTCGTCTTCCATCCACGCCAGCAAATCACCCACCACGATTGCATCGCTGGTCGGGACATCTTTAAAGCCCAGAATATCGACGATACGAGTGCGGCCACCTGCGACCTCTTCCGTAATCGACTTGTGCTCTTCGCGCTGGCGCTCTGCCTCTTCGTTGAGATCGTCAATCAGCGTGTCATCGGCCATCTTTTCAGTGAGATCTTCGATAAACACCTTCAGCTCGCGATCCTCAAAACCGTAAATATCGACACCATCATCCTGAAGCAGCTCGGTCAGCTCTTCCTGCATACGAACTGCGTCATAATCGATACTGGCGAGTCGGTTGTCTTCGAGGCGCTTAGCGCGTACAGCGCTTTCTGACAGGTCATCACGAACGATGACGGGAACAGTAGCAAGCCCCGCCAGCAGTGCGGCTTCACGTCGGCCGTGACCGGTGATGATCACTCGATGCTTATCAACGGTGATAGGCTGGTCGAACCCGCGGCTTTTGATGGCAGCGGCCAGGTCTTTGATCTGGCGTTCATCATGTTTTTTCGCGTTTTTCTCATACGGGATGAGCGTGCGCGGGTCTAAATATTTAATTTTAAACGACTTTTCCATCGACAACGTCCTTGTAATATTGAGTCAGCCATACCAGGGCCTCGCCAGCGTCTTCCATGTCGCTGCCTGTCTTAATACCCTGTTCACGGATAATGGTTTTTACGATTTCAGTGACACCTTCAGCGGTATCAAAAGAAACCTTAAAACGCATGGTCTGGTGCTCCACGCCGAGGCGCTCTTTCGTTTCACGGGGGTCTGCCTCCGCTACACTGTCACCTTCCTCACCCAGCAATCCCAGCTCTTCGAGGTCGATCCGGGACTCACGCGCCAGCGTTGCCGTCAATTCCTCGTCATATGGGGCGATTTCAGCCAGCGAGTAGTCGATTTCAGCCTGAATACTCTCAATCAGACGCTGAAGCTCGACCGCATCGTCCTCACCGTAACGCTCGTTATCGACCAGAGACATTTGCTTAGCGACGTTGTCCTCAACGACGCCCACTGATGTCACCGGCACTGAAGCCATGCCCTGCTCAATAGCAGCACGCCAGCGGTGTTCTCCGCCGAGGATCTGATAGGTGCCATCTTCCATATCGCGAACGAGGATCGGCTTGAAGAAACCGAGACGGTCGATTGAGTTTTTCAGCTTGTCGAAGTTTTGCGCACCGACAACATTCGTATTCCAGGGGTTAGGCCGCAGCTGGGCTGTCTCCACCGTCAAAATACTAATTTTAACGTCCATATTTTTGATACAATCCATTTAGTAAGTAGTTACTTATATAGAATACCCAATTAGCATAAATAAGGCACGAAGGAAATTAAAAAATGACAGTCAGGATTGTTTTTGACGCAGTCAACGCCATCGTCAAAGGGGCAGATGACGACGTTAATCTAAAAATACAGAAAATGCTTAGTTACGACGTGGATGGCGGTCGATACAGTGGCGGCGATAGTGGCTGGAATGGTCAGAGCACCATGTTCAGTTGGGCTAACGGTGTGTTTCCCGCGGGATTTGCGCGAGCCGTCGCTGCAGATCTTGGTCGGTCTGGAGTTAAGTGCGCTCTTGTCAGGAAAGAACTCACTAAGCCTCTCGGTAAGCCAAACCCTGTAGTAAGCCCATTCCCATACAACCCAGATTACGCTTACCAAGATGAAACGTGCGAGCGTCTGGTTCGTTTTGGCGGAATGATCGCGCAAGTGGCTACCGGTGGCGGGAAATCTCAAATAGCGTGTAAGGCGGCTGCGCGGATTGGTCGCATGACGCTGTTTATCACCACGCGGTCTATGCTCATGTACCAGATGCAGGAAAATTTTCAGGAATCAATGGATTACCGCGCCTCACATGGTGAGCCATGGCTGGAGAATGAAAAGGTTGGTGTCATCGGCTCTGGTGAACTGAAGTTCTCTCGCTTCATTAACGTGGCGACTGTTCAGACGCTCTCCAGCTTTCTGAGTGAGCCTGGCCGGGATTTAAGTAAAGAGAAGCGCGACTTCCATCTTCGTCGTCGCGAACTCATCAAAAAGATGCTGGCCAACGTATCTCTACTGATTCTCGAAGAGGCGCACGAGGCATCAGGCGAAAGCTTCTATGAAATAGCCCGGCTCTGTAAAAATGCGGATTATCGTTTAGCGCTGACAGCAACGCCCTTCATGAAGGACAGCACCGAAGCGAACATGCGACTGATGGCCGTATCTGGTCGAATAGAGATCAAAGTGTCTGAAAAATATCTGATTGATAAAGGTATTTTGGCAAAACCCTTTTTCCTTTATCGTAAAATCGGTTACGTTCCTGATACTGAACGGCTTAACAAGGAATTAACAGGCAAACATGTAAACTTCCGCGTAAGCATGACGACAGCGTATCAGAAGGCATATCAGCTCGGCATCACATATAATCTGGCTCGAAATAGCGCGATTGTTGACACCGCCGTGACCTTTAAGCAATTTGGTTTAAGCTGCATGACGCTGGTTAGGCATGAAAGACACGGGCAGATACTGAAAGAAATGCTGGAGCAAAGAGGTTTAGTAGCGAGTTTTATCAATGGGAAATCTTCAGCAGCAACGCGATCGGCCAAGCTGATTGAACTTGCTACAGGAAAGATTGACGTACTGATAGGCTCAACGATTCTGGATGTGGGTGTAGACGTCCCGAGCGTAGGATCGGTAATCATGGCTGGTGGCGGAAAAGCGGAAGTGGAGCTTAGACAGCGTGTGGGGCGAGGTCTTCGCAAAAAGAAAAACCAGGCTAACGTCTGCTTCGTTGCAGATTTTCTGGACACATCCAACAAGCACCTCATGTCACACTCCTACGAGCGGAAAAACATCATCGAGACGACGCCCGGGTTTGCGGAAGGTCTTCTTGGGATTGATGGTAAATTCGACTTCTCGATTCTCGCGTCTTAAAGTTTATGGCCGGTCTTTTGACCGGCACTTATGGGGGGAAAGACCATGAAAGAGCAATCTCAGCACAACTCAGACGTAGCTATCACGAAGCAACGCGGAGACGTGCACAAGCAAGATGACACGAAGTTCATAAGTTGCCATCTTAAGCTATCACCGGTTGCTGACAAACAATTGATTAAGATTCAGCAACTGTTGCGAAACGACAACATAAAATTATCAAAAACCGGTGTTATAAATCTCCTTCTTGAAAATTTAAATGCAGAACTTTTCCTTAACGATTTGTCTACAATACTCGGCAATCGTCTTCAAAATAAAATAGCCCAAGTTTTTCTCAATTCAGATATGAACGACGAAGATTTAGAGATATTGAAGAGAATGGAAAGAAACAAGAAGAAATAAAGAAGATTACTATTAACACAAAGGCGTCAACAAGACGTCTTTTGATTTAACAAGTCGGGCTATTATGAACAAGACAGATTTCACATACGGAATTAATGCAGAGAAGGAAAGAGATCTCTCATTAACTATGGGGTATTTTAAACATCTCCAGAGCAAAAGATTACCTGTAAGGGTCGTGGCAGCTGATGGGCAGGCTTTCTCAATGCGAGTGACTGGGTTCGACCTACGGTCAAGTCGCATCTACTTCTCACCCTTTACTGATGACGCCAAGGCGAATCGCGTCATCATACCAGCCGAGTATATAATCTCCGCAGAGGTGATTGACGCCTCAGAAGTAGACACAATCCATAAAGGCCAGCTGACGTTGAGGCGTGGTGATTTTGAAGACAATGGCTACATTCGCTCAGGCAGAGACTTCTTTCAGGTAATTCGTTACGCATACCAGCAGGGCAAGCCTATAAGGGTCTATCTGTCCGATAACCGAGTATTGGAAGGTGTATCAACCGGCATGAATGAGCAATCAGTCGGCTTAAGGCTTTCTAACAACAAAACCATCCAGCTATACTATGATTGGGTCGACCGTATTGTCCCCCTTTAAGCAATCAAGTAGAGATGAAGATGATTTATAAAGCTGTCGCAGTACCTCTTACTCTTTCCTGCCTCATGTTCGCCGCAACCTCATTCGCAAAGGAAGGTCCAAAAATGGCGCAGGTCCTCACGAATGTGTCCGCCACCATTTGCACGTCACCAGAGAAAAGAGAAGAGTGCTATGCGATGATCGCGGCCGTTGCGGAAATGTCGAGAGTGGTTGGGGAGACAGCAGCCAACTGCGGGGATGATGTAAGTAGTAAGGTTTGCATCTACAACAAGACGGACTCTGTAATAATACAGAACTGGTACGATGGCAGCGCGAAAAAATAATATATAAGGTAATAATGCCGGCCTAGTGTCGGTATTATTATATGCATCAGTTTTGACTAATTTAATTTAACCCCGACCGCACCACAGCTCATTATATATAAGGGTAAAAGCCCTAGCCTGTTATTTATTTAGGGAACACCTTCCACGTAAACGCGTTTATTTCTAGGACTTTACTTTTTTGCGTTTTATTAAAAATAACGCTTGCGTAAATTTTCCGTATGTCGATAATGGAACCCAACGAAACGACACGAACAAATAAACGTTTCGATTATGGCGAAAGCCAATACATTTAAATAAAGGAAAAAATTATGTCACAGATTAAAAAAATCGACGTTCTGAATGCTGCAATCATTGTATCAAAAGAATTGAGCGCAAACGCTGAAGCAATGGCTATCAAGTTTAACGAGCGTCTGAACGCTGGCATGGATACCAAAAAGGACAAAGCGGATCTCCGTGCAGCACAGACCAAAAGCGCTTACTTTGACAATAACATCCTTTCAGCGATGAATGATGACAAACAGTGTGGCGTTTTCTACTTCTCTATTAAGATTGCTAAGAAAGATCCAGAGTTGTTTTTCCGCGAAACATTAGCGAATAGCTATGCACTCGAAAAGCTGGCGTATCTCATGTCCTCAATGGCTTCTGGTAAATGTGTGTTTAATAGTTCGCTTTCTACTAACTCTCGCGTTTTTGCAATGGTCGAGATTATCAAGAAAGATCCGACCACGTTTAGCAATGGGGAAGTATTTAAGTTAATGAATAAAGCTAAACAAGATAACGAGATGAAACCAGATGCGACATATACTCAAGCAAATCAGTTAATCAAATTGTTCCGTGATCTGGGGATCGTAGAAGCAATCAAAGATGGCGGAAAATCTGAATTTGGAATGGCAAAATTTAAATTTATTAAAAATGATTTGTTTAATCATATAGCTACCAGCTTCAGCAAGTAACAAGACAAGCGCCCACTATGGGCGCTTTTTTGTTTCCGCTATAAAGCCACCAGCGCCCACTATGGGCGCTTTTTGCATTTCCAGTGATCCAGACATGCCAGACCAAAGAAAAGCGCCCATAGTGGCGCTATTTTCGTTATACGTTAACCATTATCAGACACGACACAAAACAGGATGCGTCAGAGCGATTCTAAGCGCTCTTTTAATCCATTGGCAAGCAATCATATTACCAACATTAAAAATCGCTTAGGATGCGTTACAGAGCGTTTTAAAGTTTGTTAAGGCGAAAAATTTTTTCCCGTCACTAGTGCCATATAATAGCGATCTGTCTGAAGTGGTTTTCTGGCTATCTAGTGGTAAAGCGCTCCAGTGGTAAAGATGGCTTGAGACATTATCTCCCCATCCCTAAAATCGACGCCTTCCGAATACCTGACATGTACTAAGCCGGGACACCGGAGCGCCCCCGACGGTTCTGTATATGCAAACCCAGCCGTATCCCGAAAAATTCACCTATATCGGCTTTTGACCGTTTCCCTTCGGTGAAGATGCAAACGCCGAAAGGGAGAAGACACAGCCCCCTCCCCTCTTCTTCTCGGTTTACTTTCCGGCAAGAATGATGATGTCGGACTTGAGCCGCGTTTTCCCCAGGACGCGCCCATTAAGGATGATTTTAAATTGGTCGTGACCTGCTTCGTAAATAACGTTGGTGTACCTTTCGCTGTTCTCCACTGCGCGGACAGCTGCGCTTACCTGATAATCGCTATCCTGATGCGGTCTTGTCTCGGCCATCCAGCTTGCGATCTGGACAGCCATTTCAAAGCGGCGGCTCTCGCAGTCTCTGCCGTGTAATGGGAAGATGAAAGTACCGAACCCGGCTGACACGACGCGAGCGGCTTTAAAGGTTTGGGCATAACCATGTCCGTTTGCAAGATCCTGACGCAGAGACTCTCTTTCCCATTCCTGCAGTTGGCTTGTCACATCATCTTCGCCGTGCATTACGGTAATAAGTCGGTTGTGGATAGTATTGAACAGCGCGGTTGATTCCCCAAAACGAGTATTTACGGTCAGTAACTGGTTCATGTGCATTCCTTAATTTGTTGTTTTGTTTTGATGGAATGATTATCGCAGTAGTGCCAAGGCAGAAAACAAATTGTTTAAGGCCATTATAAAACAACAAAGGTGTTATGCGGCAGCCGAAGAATAGCCGGAGGGTGACTAAGTGGTGTTTATACCGTGCGGTAGCCGAAGGATGGTTGAAGGGTACCTGTTATCGCAATAGCCAGTTAAGGCGCTTATTGAACTCTAAAATTTGCCTGGTCGTTAACTTTTTGGCCAGCATCCATTCATCTATCTCTTTCTGAATGGCTCGCTGGGCGTCAATTCGCTCGTCACTGAGGGACGGAAAAGAGAAAACAGATAGTCTGAAGCGTCCGGCGATGTACTGACAAAATTCTTCTTGCTCAGGTCGTGCGATTGGAGATGCGTTGTGAAAAATCATCTTTGTTGCCGAAAATTAGTGATGAAGTCCGCAAATATTATAACTGTTTAAAAAATGTAAAAGCCACCAATACTGGTGGCTCAATAAATAGCCTCTAGGTTAAGCGGCCGGCTCGGTGGCGGTTTCGGTGCCGTCGGCTTTCAGAACGTCTTCAGGTAACAGCTCGGTCAGCGCTTCGCCGGAATAAATCTTCATACCGTAGACACCCATCCAGGTGCTGCCGGCAGCAAGGTTCCCATCGATGAAGTCCAGGACCTCAGAAATCAGGCTTTCGGTCAGAGTAACGGTGTCTTTGCGGAAGAATGCTTCTGCGGCCACCAGCAGCGCGTCGCCGCCGTCGTTAATCATCTGCTGCCCTACGGTGTAGACTTTCTGCTTATTGGAACGCAGAACGGTACGAGACAGCTGGGTAGACAGTTGAGTCGCCCCGGATTCATCACGCAACTGAATAGTCAGCGTAGCGATGCGATCGGCAGTCATAGGGTCAGTGTTAGATGCATAGAACAGGTCGTATACCAGATCGGTACGTTTTAGGCTCATAATTACCTCCATGTAGTTGAGCGGCACTAATCATATACTGGTAAGTAAACACTTACAATACAGGCACAAAAAAGCCCCAAAAGGATGAAGGGGCTGTAGAAATTTTTGTGACTACTAAGCACATGATTATGCGATAGCAGCAAGGGACTCTCTTGAAATCTCTTTCTGAGCCATTTTGTTTGCATACAAGATGGCTGTCTCAAGCTGCGAAATTGGAAAGATACGCTGCACCGCTGACCATCCAGACTTCAGACCACTGCGACGCACGCTAACGACTACGCGATGAGATGAACCACTATCAAAGCTGACCGAGCACTCTTTAAATACGCGAATAGCAGTGCCATTTGCCAGGATGTCCAAAAGGGTCAAGCTCGACGTGTTTGTCTTGCGTGTTTCCTTGAACTCCGCGCGCTTGGCAATGTGATAAGCAGAGAATAAACGATCAGTGTTGTTCATGGCTTCAATCTCGTTCCGTGTTTCGTTGAGAAGAATATTAACAGTGCTGATGAGGGTGAAAACAACTTGTTTAAGGCGATAAGAAAACAATAAAGGCGACTGAGCGTAGTAATTCGCCGCAGGTCTGGTGGGCTGAAAAGATAACGGATTGCTCCGCTATCTTTCTTATTAGGCTGGGTCTAAATCCATGTAGAACGTCACGTCTTCCTCTTCGACCAGGCGAGCATCGTCTGGCAGTTTGTAAGCGAAATCACCAGATGCGCCATTGTCGTACTCTTCCGACATTCTCACGGCGTCCTTCGCTAGATAGTCAATGCTGGTGTCGAAGTCCACCAGGGCGAGCTTCTCTGTATTGAGTACGTGGACAGTGCCAAAATCGCCAGCGCCATACGTGTTGACCATCGCCAGCACGTTGGAAAGATCTGGTGCCACGTAAAATTCGTTCTGCCCTTCTACTGGCTCAGCGATGATCGCAGTAAAAGAAGTTTTGGCAGCGTTGCGAGTGGTGAAGTAGTGAAATCGTGTTGTCATTTTGTGTATTCCGTTGATTGTTCCGATGGATGTATTATCGCATCGTGAATCAGGCAGAAAACAAATTGTTTAAGGCGTTAAGAAAACAAACAAGGCGAGAAAACTGCCGTAGGGAACTTTCACACAAAAGCCACCGTAGCTGGTGGCATGTCTTACCTGATAATCACAAAGTTGTGCCGGTGATTGCTTCCGCCGCAGTTGTCGCCGGTATAGCTCACCATCTCTTCGCCGGTCGTCATAATCATGATCTTCGCCTCAACAGATTTGTACCGGCCACAGAAGCGATCGAAGAAAGACAGGCTATTGGCCATATCAAGGCGAATGTCCGTTCGCAAGCGGCCGTTCTTTTTCAGCACTTCCCACCCAGCGTCACTATTCCACCAGCTACAGAGTTTACGGGCCATCTCCGTCTTCTTATCCGCCGTCAGATTGCCGGTGTACGGAAACACGAACCGCAAATCGTTACAGGCGCCCATAACTGCCTTCGTTGGTTCCATAAGGGGCTTAATTTCCAGGCTCATTAGTCCTCCGGGAACTCTTTCGCGATTGCGGCGGCAACTTTTATCTTCTCTTCGTCAGTAAACGTCTCCCAGGCTACTTTGGCCAGAGGCGCGTTTTCTCCATCAGTTTCCGGTGTGATGAATGACCACAATTTACGGTAAAGATCCTCACCCACGCCGTCGATGCACTCGGCGACCTCATCGACAGTCCAGTAATTCAATAAATCAGGCATTTGGACGCTCATATCTCCCCCTATACAATCGACTCAGAAACAGAGCAGTTCCAGGCTAGTTCAAAACTCTCAGTCCCCACAGGCACCCCAAAGGCACCGGAGCAGTGGCCTTTGGCCAACATATCTGACACCTTGGTAATAACTTCTGCCGAGCGAATCAAATTGCCTAGCGCCTCATCGTTGCGAAGGGTCATGCTATTGTCAGATAGCGTAATGCTGATATTTAAATGCTTGTACATGTGCTTTACTCAGTTGTTTTCTTATGTTGGTTATTATTGCAATAACCAGTAGGCGAAAAAGCACATTTAAAAGAGAAACGCGATAAAATGGCCGGACTTAACTCATTGACACCCGTCGTTTTCCTGACAGAATGAATATCGCTGGTGGTATGACCGTATTTATACGAACCTATGCCTGGGTCGCCTCATGCCACCAGCCGCCCAACTCCCGCGACCGCTCGGTTGACCTTTCATCAAGCAGCCTCGTCTATACGGCAACCTCCCCGTTTCCCGACCGCAGGCTGTATCTGGCCGTTCCCCGTTTTGCCGCGGCTAAAGGCGACCGACCCGTTTCCTGGCCGTAGGGAGTTTGTGCGGCGCCAACGTTTTTGTAGGGCTGGGAAATTACAGCTTGAATTTATGCGAAGACGGAAGCGCGACTTTTTTTCTGACCCTACTTACACAAACACCTAAACACCCAAACCTCTTCCCTCTATAACGCCTTAATCCCAATACCCCAGAACTCTCTTAACGCTACCTTCCCAAAACGGTAAATGACCTTCCCAAACTGTCCCTTTCCTATTCCCAAACTGTTCTGGGTATCTTCCCAAATTTCTTCTGACCTTCTCTATGGTGGATGTGTATCTGGGAGTGTTCTTCTCTACGGGATTTCCTTCTATCGCTTCCTATGGTGTGGTTGTTCTTTCTTGGTGGTTTCCTCTGGGTTGTTCTCTTATCCGGGATTCGTTCTACCTTGTGTAATGGCATATAGGCGAAGAGATTGTTTCGTCGTTTTGTTCTGGGAGATGGCAGGTAACCGACTGCTTGTTTTCTTGTGCTCTTAAACAAGTTGTTATCTGGGTGAATGTGTCGTTAAGCCTTGTCCTGGCTGCTTTCCGCAATTCTGGGGATTTGAGGTTGCATTGCTATTGGGTGATGGCAGGTATGGGATTATCTCTTTATCGTTTCTCTCGTGTGCCTGGGGAACGCTGGATGTGTTTCCGTGACTGTTGGGGTTTGGCGGGTGCCCCAATGCCTGTGATAAGTCGAGTGGTGTTCTTGGGATTTTTGAGCCTCGCTTCCTTTGGTTGGTGGTATGCCGGTTCCGCTCTTTCAGTTATGATAGTGGGTTTTGCCTGAATGTATTGTTGGTGGTTCTTCCTCCCGATTTCGAGTTGATTGGCTTATCCTCGTATACGCTCTGTAATGCTCTCTAAGCAAATCTGATTTGTGGTGATGTGTTGGTGTGGCGTTTCCTGTTTAATCGAAGCCTGGGCGTTCTGGTGTAGTGTCGAGCGGGTATAAGAGTGGTTATGCTCAAATGTCAAAAAATGAGGGTAAAAATGGGTTTTGGTTTGACGTTACGTTGATCTGCAAACAAGTTGTTTTCTTATGGGTGTTATTGCTTTGTTTACAGCGGCGTTGCGGGTTGATGAGTGGTTGATTAGGTGGAAAAGTGATGATCAACCTCTCCTTATAGAAACTGCGAGAGGTTGACTGGTTACGTCAGTGAAAGGTCAATCACTCTTTTGTGTCTGGGTACAGCCTATTTAATTCCTCTCTGACGTTCCCGAAACACTTCTGATCATTTGGTAGAGCTGCATCATCCACGTTAGGGTCAGGTTTGAATTTTTCCTTGTACGCTTTATAAGCCTCTTGAACTTTTTGAGAAACTACAGCACCAGGGGCATGGGCGCATACATTCGTTATCTGATCAGCGATTGAGCTTTCAGCCGCTGAAGCACTGAAGTTCGCCATAAATGCCAAAACAAGAATGCCTACTTTCTTCATTACTAACTCCATTAGTGTGATTCGAAGTGAGTGCAAATCGTCCCTTCAATGTTACTGCTTAACGATAGCAGAGGTGCAATCAAATACTGAAACCTTGTTCTCTTTTATCATATGAACGAGGTACGTTTTAGAAAATTCACCTAATCCCTTGGAGAAAACCAGCCCACCTGAAGGCTCGCTAGTAATCATCTTCTCACTGCGAAAAACAAGATCCCCACTGTAGAAATCTCCTGCGCTGCCTCGCACAATGAAACTACTTCCTTGGTCAACAATTGTGGCCTTATTTTGCATTACAGCACCATCGCCGAATTTAGCATTGCATCCAACATATGTAATGTGCTGGGTGTCTGACGGTCTTGTGCTACGACTTTCACTTGAACATCCCATTACTGAAAAACAGCATATGGACAAAAACAAAAGCTTACTTCTCATCGCCAACCCCTTTGTTCTGCATTCACCAATCCCAAACTTGCAAGCCGTCAATCGTATCTGCGTCGCAGTCGAAATGCACGACCTCAAAATCAGCGTTCAGGACTTTCTCGATGTTCTCGATCGCCGACCAGCTAATACCTTCCTCGCGCAAAGACTCTTTCCATGCTTCAGCGTGAAGTCCGGCCCGGACAATCCAGCCATACTCTGTGCCGTGTACCCAATTCAGACCGCGATCTGTCAGTGGGTCAAAACTGATTTGAGGCAGTATCTCGGAGTCCGCTTGAGTAACGTGGGCGGTGCTGATAACGGCGACTTTGTATGATTCAGTAATATTCAGGCTCATGTGTTTTCTCTTTGTTGTTTTCTTAATGGTTTTATTATCTCAACTTGCTATAGGCAGAAAACAAGTTGTTTTAGGCTTTGTTAAACTCTTTCAACCACTCGGCGGCTGCTTCGTGAACCATGCGTCCTTTTGCGATGGTCAATTCTGCCTGGGCCACTGTGATGCCGTAATCCTCTGCGAACGCAGCGACGGAAAGGTAGTTGTTCATCCAGTCACGGTAAAGTTCAGCGAGGTTCTCTGAGGTTACTTTTTCTGGGTGGGTCAAGCTGACTGTCAGGTATGTGTTGGAAGGGGTCATGTTGGGTTCTCCTTTTCTGGTTGGCGTTATTATCACAAACCAGAAAAGGTAGAAAACAAATTGTTTAAGGTGATTACTTAATGCTGTCCTCGTAGTTTTTTGCGTCTCTGGTTATTCCTGCCACTATCAACTTCTCAGGGCCGTTAGCGTAGATGCTCTTAGCCTTAACCAGCACATATACCTCATCTACATTGCCGTAAATTTCGTAATAGTCCATAGGGCAGTGGTTCTGTTCTAACCCTGCTTCTGGATTGTACGCTTTGCAGAAGCCTGGACTTGACTCGAAAGCGGCTTGATCTCTCACGCCAGCGCGAGTCGCCAGAGCTGGGCCATATTTACTTTTCAGCACATCCTGCACCTTCTTCATCTCATTCACACTCACATTGACGATGGAGTACGCAATTTTCCCGTCTAATGTGCTAAAGATGACTAAATCTGCGTCTTTCTCTTCCTTGAGGACTTTGCCTACGTATTCTGATGGTGCGTATAGATACTGAGAAAAACGATCCTTGGCTTTGACTGGTTTGTCCGTTGCCTTCCCGTCCTGATCAACCATCGTATAACCTGCCATATCTACCTGAGATGGTGTTTTGTTGAGCACCATCTCATATGGTTTAACGGCAACATCATTACAACCTGAAGCCAGAAAAAGTATTGCAACGATGCCAATGTTTTTAATTTTCATTTCAATCTCTGATTAGTGGATTTTTTACAAGCCGTTTCATTCTAAACAATACGAAAGTGAAGATCTTCAATCAGCAGGCCACCGTGCTTCATCATGGTTCGTTTGCCCATGTATTGCTCTCTCACGCTTTCCCAATCGGGCCAGTCGGTTCGCTCCGTTGACCATACGCCCCGATAGTCTGTGTGGATGGCGTTGTACTCCTTCAACGTTAACTCAATCATCTGCGCCTCTATGCTCTTTTGAAAACGAATACTGCGACTGTGATGCCGGTGTCCTCGAACTCACCTGAGAACTCTCGGCCTGATTTAGCGCAAACGAACTGATTACCTATCCATTCTTCCGGCTTGTAACCGGCTGGCAGGACTGCGGCCATAATTCCTTTTTCGTTGAGATGGTTAAGCGCGGTTAGCGTGTGCTCTTTTGCTCGACCTTCCGAATACGGTGGGTTGATGGCGATCTTGTCGTAGTCGTAAGGCAGCTGCTTTGACCAGTCGATAAAGTCTTTATTGTGAACGCTGTACCCTTTGGCCGAGAGGATGTCGCAGAACAATGGCGACACTTCTACGCAGGTCACATTCTCCGGTGTCGCGTTGAGAAATGTCAGCAAATCACCACGGCCGGCTGACGGCTCAAGTACGCGGTCAGTGGGTGTGCATTTCAGGATCTGCGCTACGTATTGAGCGATTGATTCCGGTGTCGGGTAGAACTGGTGTGACTTAACCTCTGGAATGAGGCCCATTGACACGATACTGTCGAATGTCGCGGTTGGCTC
>OJWG01000025.1_pt1 | contig 131100 bp, 140 predicted proteins | sample 1600401 | NCBI WGS metagenome assembly OJWG01 (sample SAMN04436829, study PRJEB24849) | human gut metagenome | biome: human gut; feature: NICU; material: stool | host: Homo sapiens | place: USA: Saint Louis, MO | collected 2011-07-21 | reverse complement strand
TGCCGCAGGGCTCAGTGTGGAATGTGAAGCAGCGTGAACTGGCTGAACAGATGGAACGTGAGCAGGCAGAGCGTGAGGCGCAGGAAGCAGCAGAGCAGGCCGGAGACACAGTGGAATAAAACAAAGCCGTGCTGGTGGATGTCCGGCGCGGCTATTTTTCTGTATTACGATTGCTCATTAAAAGCATGATGTCACTGTACTCTGAGGAAAGGTAATCACTCAGTAATTCATTTACAGAGACATTAAGCACATGAGCAATCATTATAACCGTGTTTATGGTCATTGGCGTTTGCCCGGATTCATAACGTGATACCTGTTGCTGTGAGACACCAATCTTTATGGCAAGGTCATTCCCGGACATTCCGGCAGATATTCGCGCGTCTTTAATTTTACAACCTATGTTGATGTCCACGCTGTTTTTTGTATTCGTCATTGTTATAGAGATCAGATAGATAATTTTATTTATTATAATCTCCTTTTCTGAAATGTGTAACGAAATATGAATGCAATAGTGTTATTTATCAAAATATTCTGCATCATCGGAAGCGTCTGCCGTTTCAGGCACCCAACTGCCATCCTCAAAAATCTCCTGCACTATCTCTTTTATTTTTTTATTATCTTTATCATTTTTCCCGCCGGTTACTGACATCGCCGCATTGGTTCCCCACGCAATACGAACGTTCATATCCTGATACTGAGCCCGTAGCTTTCGGTCTATTTCCTTTTCCAACGCCTCAAATGTGCCAGGTGGCATCATCTCTTTTTGGCTTCTGCTGAAAATAACATCAATACGGAGCATGCGATCACCTCTTAATTAACTGGTTATATATACAGTATAAATTAACGGGGCAGAATAATGCTGTCAAGACTGACTTTGATCTTTGGGGCACCGGTGGGGCAAAGAGTTGTCATAAGTGTGCACAAATGTGCGGATGTGTGATTTTTAGAGATCTGATTACTTATTGATTTATATAGAGTGTGCGTAACTGTGCTAGCTGTTTAAAACATGGCTCAACATCGAATAAACGTATTGAGTGAATGCAGGATTTTTGTCGGTGGTTTTACCATAGTTTTACCATTATTTTACCATCGGCATTTTGACAGGCACAAAAAAACCAACCATAACGGGTTGGTTTTCTTATATAAATGCTGGTCGGCATGACAGGATTTGAACCTGCGACCCCCGACACCCCATGACGGTGCGCTACCAGGCTGCGCTACATGCCGAATGTTATCTATACTACTGTTTTGTTTGGTTAAAGCAAGACGCTACTGTATCAGTTGCGCTTTTTTTATCCCGGGCTCAGTGGGTATCGATAAAGCGTTTCTGCTCTGTCAGAACCTGGAGTAATTCCGCCATATCCGGCTTGGCGTTGCGGATCTTCTCATTATTCTCATCAAAGAGCTGGTATTTACCCTGAGCGGTCAGCAGTGATGCGGAATCCGGCTTGATAATGACCAGATTGCTGTTATCGCCGGTGAATATCCGAGGTTTACGCCGCGTGGTAGTGAACAGATCATCACCCTGAGTGTATTCTCCCGGCGGATTGCTGACGTGCAGCAGTCTCTGCATCAGGGTAGCCATAATATCCGGATGTGCGGTCAGTTTGCTGATGGTTTGTGCCGGGGTATCCGGCCAGTGAATAATCAACGGCACGCGTAACTGGTCGCGGTTAAATTTGCCGTCGGTGACCCAGTTATCCTGTAATTTGGTCATGCTGTGACCAGCACCGGCGGTGATGACAATCACTGTTTTATCCCACTCACCGCGCGCACGGATATCCTGAATCAGTGTGCCCAGCGTGTTATCAATATCTGTCATATCCGGGGCGGAATGACCATCCGGTAATGGTGTGCTGAGGTTAATTAGTGCAAACCACGGCTGATCTTTGCGGGTCTGTTTCAGCCAGAGTGACCAGCGATCTGCCACATCCGCAGAGGCGGTAGCTGTTCTGTTATTGTCCTGTCCGTCACGCAGCGGCGGCAGGCTGTAATCCGCCAGCAGGGCATAGCGGAAGAGCGGGGAGGCAAAGTGTTCTGTGGAGAAGAACCCTGACTGATAATTCTGTGCACTCAGCGCCGTCATCAGTGCGGACGGAATGCGTCCGTTGAGAATACCGTCATAATAGGTACCTGAGATGCCGTAATAGAGCCCGAACTGTGCCCGTTCCGGATTAATTTCACTGCTGTAGTGCTGTGTGAATTGCGTGCTTTCCTCTGCAAACCGGTTCAGGTTCGGCATTGCCTTATCAATATCTTCCCGGCTCAGTGAGGTGAGGGTGATAAGCAGCAAATTGTAGCCGCTGCCATTGTCTGCATAGGTCAGTTTGTTGATCGGGTACTCAACACCCTGGGCGGTCGGGTCGCCGTGCAGAAGCAGTTGCTGCTCATAACTGGTGCTGTCGAGCAGGCCGTGACGCTCCAGGAATTTGCGGGCGGTCATCGGGTAAGAGACCGGCAGGTTATAGCGCTGCATCGTCACCGGGCGGTAGAAATTGGCATCCGCCCAGATATACATAATATGAGAGGTAATAAAGGCGGTGATAAATACCACCGCAACAGGTTTACCGAATTTTTGCCGGTTCAGGCTGCGCAGTTTTTGCCAGCTCCAGGTGCCGAACAGCATTTCGATCAGGAAGATAACCGGGATCGCAATAAAGATAAACTGCCAGCGCCGCGCCATTTCCCCCTGTTCAGGGTTCACGACTAAATCCCACACCACCGGATTTAAATGCAGGCGGAACTGTTCATAGATGCCGATATCAAACAGCAGCAGTGTCAGCCCGGCCGTACCGAGGGCAGCGGATAAAAAGCGCAGAAGCCGTTGTGACATCACCACAAAGGTGAGCGGGAACACAATCAGCAGATAGAGGGCGAATGCCAGGAAACTGAAATGTCCCAGCCAGCTGGTGATGGCGTAAATGCGGCCAATCAGCGTGTCCGGCCAGTCAGAAATAAACAGGTAACGGCTGCTGAGTGCAAGACTCAGCAGGATATTAAACAGGGTGAACCAGTGTCCCCAGCTAATCATCTGGGAAACTTTGTCACCGTATTTCGGACGATACGTTACCATAGAATTTCGTCGTCAGCCGGAATGCGGTCAGTGCGCTTTATCTTCACTGACGGAAGATTGCAGGGCGCGGGCGAAGGATTCAGCAATATGAGCGCGTTGTGACGGCGCTACACTGGTATTGATGAGATTGGTCACCATATTTCCTAACACCATAAGAGAAAGGTCGGTCGGTGTCCGGTTTTTTTCCAGCACACTGACCAGCTCAGCCAGTAACTTTTCAACGTGTTCATCACTGTAGCGGGATGATTGCGGCATAAACGTAGATATCCTGATTGTACAAAGCTCTATATCATAACTGATGAGCGGCCGTATTTCTGCTTTTTGCGGAAAATTATTTCAATTATGGATCCGGTTACGCAGGGAATACGCCATTTTCAGTATGCACGCCGCTGATTATCCTGTCTTGTCACATTCTCCTGTGATTGTGACTTGCGCACAGATTACAACGGTGTTTGAATACGCGCAAACGAGGCCGAAGGAGTAAAAGATGAGTCTGGATATCATTCAGATTGCGTTGCATCAATTGATTAAACGCGACGAACAGACACTGGAAGTAGTGCTGCGGGACACACCACTGGAAAAAACCGCCATTGTTGAGGAAATGATGGCTGAACTGCACCGGGTCTACAGCGCGAAAAGCAAAGCGTACGGTGTGTTTAATGAAGAGAGTGAACTGTCAGAGGCACTGCGTCTGCAGCGGCAGGGCGAGGAAGAGTTTCACGCCTTCACCCGTGCGGCAACCGTCCGCCTGAAGGATGAGCTGGCAAAATACCCGTTTGCCCAGGGCGGTGTGGTGTTATTTGCCCATTACCGCTATCTGGCGGTGGAGTATCTGCTGGTGGCGGTACTCGACAGCTGCCAGAGCATGCTGGTCAACGAGAGCCTGGAGCTTAACAGCACCCATTATCTGGATATTCCGCATGCGGATATTATCGCCCGTATTGACCTGACCGAATGGGAAACCAATCCGGAATCCAGCCGTTACCTGACCTTCCTCAAAGGCCGTGTCGGTCGCAAAGTCTCCGATTTCTTTATGGATTTCCTCGGTGCCGCTGAAGGCTTTAATGCCAAAATCCAGAACAAAGGCCTGTTACAGGCACTGGACGATTACTGCGAGGAGGCTCAGGCGGACAAACAGGAGCGCCAGTCTTACCGCAAACAGGTGTTTGATTACTGCACAGAGCAATTACAGAGCGGTGAAGAGATTCAGCTGACAGAGCTGTCTGCGGAACTGCCGCCGCTGGGTGAGCAGAGCTTTGCGCAGTTTACTCAGGAAAAAGAGTACGGACTGGAGGGTTCTTTCCCGGCGGACCGCAGCACATTACGTCAGCTGACAAAATTTGCCGGCAGCGGCGGCGGGCTGACCATTAATTTTGATGCGATGTTACTGGGGGAGCGGATTTTCTGGGATGCGGCCACGGATACCCTGACGATAAAAGGGACACCGCCGAATCTGCGGGATCAGTTACAGCGCCGTGGTAATAAAGGATAGTGAGAGCAGAAATAAATAACGCCGCAAAAGCGGCGTGTAAGTAGTGATTTATCTGTATGAAACAAAAGGATTTGTTTCTGGCGATGTCCACATCGCGACCACATTCGGCATTATAGCGATCAAAGCCCCGGTGCCCGGGGCTTACTTGTTTTGATATTTTCCGTGTGATGATTTTGTTAGATTTGGCTAAATCTCACGTTTCACACTCTATATGCTGTGTATGAATAATATTTATCCATTTCATGAGGTAATAACGGTGAGTGAATTATTTGTATTAGCTCAGATTTAACCTGACACAGCTACGGCACAGATCTAAATCTCATCTGACAGGCAGATCTGTGCCAAAAGCAGACGTTTTGGCACTGCAAAAACATCTTGTCCGCATCATGGCATCGCCACCGCATTTAGACGGATTAATCCGTGTTTGTAGCAGATGCAAATACCAGACGAACCTATAGCCTATTGTCAGTTATAAAAAGGCGGTGTAGTGTTCTGCACATTAAATTAAAAGAGGTGGAAAAGTCCGTGCTTAAATATGGATCTTTTTGCCGAATAAGTGTTACACGTTTTAAGGAGAGAGAGTGCAAAACCCAGGAGAAGAAATTGTAGGAGAGTATCTGAAATATTTTCTGGGCTGTGACTTCATTGAGTACAACCTATATACTCCAGACGTTCAGGGCGAAATTGATGTTGTTGGCATAAATCCTAAAAATAAAATTGTTTATATCTGCGAGGTCGCTACCCATTTAGTTACGGGTCTTCAGTACGTCAAAGATTGCCAGTCTGACAACGTGAATCGCTTTACCAAAAAGTTCCGAAAAAACATTCAATATGCAAACAAGTATTTCGAGGGCTATGAAAAGCATTTTATGCTTTGGTCACCCATAGTCAAAAACCAAGGTGTGGGTGCAAAGAATAACCAAACGAGAGATATTGAAGAAATTCAGCAGAATTTACGTACAGAATTTGGTGTTGAACTTGAACCAATCATAAACCGAGCGTATTTCAACTGCTTATCACAGCTTAGAGAGTATGCCGCCAAAGAAACAAAGGAGTTAAAATCTCCTATTCTTCGGCTTATGCAGATTGAGGAAAAATTGGCTAAACATGTATCCAGGCTCAACGTGTAACAAGGCCATAAAATTCGCTCCCTACGGTCGCCCGGACGCTTGCAAGCTAAGCTCGCGTCGTTAGTTGCTCAAAGCAGACTGCCAGATTTGATTGTGTGCTGACTATGAAAACTGTCAGCTCAAGTCTGAGCTAGTACAAATTAACAACAGCCCCGGAATCCGGGGCTTTGTTTTATTAAAAACTGAGCGATACCTGCTTATTATCCCCGGGATGCGGAATAGCCGCTTCAATGAGATTAGGCTTTGTAATGAACCGCGAAAGGGATTCATGACTGACGAACGTTGCACCGCAATTAATATTCATACACTGGTTATAACGTTCTTTCGTTTCAGTGGTGACATCGCGGGAACTGCGGGTGCGGGCAAGTTCGCCGCAAAGAGGACATTTCATCATGATTGATTTACCTTTTATCATCATGTTGATATTGCGTTAATTATAGCAATTACTGATGATGTATACAGTGTTATTTTACGTATTTATCCGTCACCCATTTCGACATCTGAAATTTTTACTTCAAATTCCAGTGCAGATGTAAACCCGCTGTCATTCAGGGAGTGTGACACTTTCGTCAGTATCCATTCTGCGCCGTCAATTTCCGGCTTAAATCCCTGAACTTTAACCGGCATTTCCGGATAGATATCCGCCCGGCCTTTTGCCAACTGGAGAGACAGCGATGCAACACCGCGCTGCATTTTTTCCCAGGCGGCTTTCGCTGCCCGTTCAGCATTATTTTTGTTCGCGTAAGTGTGTGAAAGCGTCAGCACATTCCCCTCGTCACCGACCAGATAATCCCCCTGCGGTTCATCCGGCTTTTTAATTTTCTCCGGGCTTTGCTTTTTGGTTTTCCGCTTGCGTTTAACTTTAACCTCGTCTTTTTTCTTCGGCTTGCGGGTGTTCAGCCATGAGGCAATAACGCCGGTGTACGCGCCACGGTCGGCCAGTGAAAAGCGGTAGCCGTCACCAACGGACCGGGTGATCAGCAGCGGCGGGATCAGTTTGCCGGACGCGGTTTTTCCGCTGCCCTGCGGCATAAACAGCAACTGACCGTTTTTTATGGCCGCGACAGCGCCCTCCTGTTTGCCGAGCCGCGCCAGAAAGGAACCGTCTGATTCGTTGGTCTGGTCGATATGAGCGATTTTAATCTCAGCGAGTTTCTTTTCGATCACCGGCTCCACGTTATTCCGCTTTGCAATAGTGGTGATGATGTCACCCAGTGTCTTTTCGTGATAGGACACCTCACGCTTGGCGTTCAGTGACGAACGGAAATCGGCACTGCGGCCGCGTATGGTCAGCTTGTCAGGCGGGCCGCTGTGCTCTATTTCATCAACGGTAAATTTACCCTTAAAAATCAGCGGTTCATTCTTCCAGCCTAAGTGCAGTGATAACACCTCACCGCGCTTCGGCAGCATCATTTTGCCGTCGGCATCATCGATCTCGATGTCCAACTGGTCGGCCTCAAATCCGCGGTTGTCCGTCAGTGACAGTGAGATCAGCCGCCCCTGAATCCGCTCATTGATGTTGACGGATCCGGCGGAAAGCGAATATGCCGGGGTGCACTCAGTACCGGTGAGGAAAAAATCCGTCATGATAATAACCCTGTAATGCTGTCAGAAATTTTATTCCCCATGCCGCTGATGGTGTCAGTCAGAGAGTCAAGCTGTGCGCTGATATCACCGAACATTTCAGACAGCGATTCATCAACGCGGGTCAGCTTGATGGTGAAATCTATCTTTCTGGCCGAGCTGTCGTGAAAAAACTCACTTTTATTTTTACTGATGGACTCAATGACATACATCCCATAAATGGTTCCCTCACCGCCGATAAAGGACCAGGCTTTTCCGCTGTCGGCCATGGCTTCCAGCGCCATCATAGAGAACCGGCCACCGCTGATTTCCGGGCAGAGCGTACCTGACAGGGTGATAGGATCATTGGATAATCCTAAAAATTGCCAGGACGGACGCTTACCGACCCGGCTGTTATACGCAAAGCGGTATTGTTTTTCTTCCTGCATCCCCTGAAACGGCACGGTTCGCAGCTCAAACACGAACAGGCCGAGTGCAGCCATAGCCATAATTAAAACTCCTCTGTGTCACTGTACCCGCTGCGGCGGCTGGCCTGCTGTCGGCGGGCGTGCGCGTCCAGCTGACGGGCAACTTCGCTGGCGATATCCTGTGCGGAATGCGCCGGTGTCGGGTAGATGTTGATGACCGGCGCGGCGTTCTGCTGTGATGAATACGCGCTGCTGACAGAACCGCCGGCGGTTTGTGCCGGTGCCGCTGCTATCGGCTGGGACAGGGTGCTCAGTGCCAGCATTGCCAGTGCTGCCGTATTTTTCCGGCCGGTCACATTTGCCGGGCCGTCCACCACTTCCGGCCCGTTCTCACCAACAATGCCCCACTGACCGCGCGGAATACGTCCGCCGGAATCATAGGCCCCGGCAAATTTTTTGTCCGGGATCGTCCAGTTGGCATTACGGATGCCGCCGGACATGGTGGCTTTCTGCGTGGCGTCCACGGCGTTAACAAATTTCGGGTCTTTTTTGGCTTCGATTAACCAGTCCGGCGTGAGGGCATCTTTTGCCATCTGTTTAAGTTCGCCGAACTTATTTTTTAACTCCGTCCATTTTTCGTTAATACCGTTGATAACGCTGTCTATCATGTCAGATGCGGCCTGCTTCATGGTGGCCGGGAGGTTCTGAATATCCGTGATGATTTGATCCCACTTGGTTTTGATGGTGGTTTTCACTGTTTCCCACAGATCAGACATGTATTTCCTGATGCCGTCCCAGTTTTTATAAATCAGTCCGACGAGAGTGTAGTTCAGGAAATAATTTTTTATTCCCTCCCATGCTCTGCTGATAATACTGCCTATCCATTTCCATGCGGCATCACAGGCACTGACAATATCCGCCCACAGCTTCTTAAAGAACGAGGCGACAGAGTCCCAGTTTTTATATATTGCGTAGGCGATACCGGCGATCACGGCGGCGGCAAGAAACAGCGGGTTCGTCAGCAGGGCTTTCCCGATACCGAATAAGGCCAGCCCGACGGCTTTCAGCCCTTTAGCCAGCAGGCCAAACGCACCGGCACCCTTGATACCGAGAACCGACATACTGAGTTTCAGCATCGCAACCGGCCCGAGCATCGCGGCCAGCATCAGAACAATCGCACCGCCCACGGCGAGGATCACGCCCAGTGCCAGTGCAATTTTTGTCAGTGTGTTCGCCAGTTCCGGATTGCGCTTCGCCCAGTCCCCAACCTTACTGATAATAGTGGTAATGGATTTCGCGATATCCCGCAGCGGGCTGTCAACGCCGCCGAATATCTGAATACCAACATCCTCCCATGCGGAGGTCAGGTTTTTTAAATCGCCGTCAAGGTTATCGGTCATGGTGTCGGCCACTTTCTGAGCCTCACCTTTGGCCGCTTTGACTTCGGCGATCATTTTTTGCAGTTCGCCGCTTCCCGCCTGGTCTGTCAGTACCGACAGGGCAGAAAATGCTTCCTCACCTGCAATGTGTTTGAAGTACCCGGCGCGCTGCGCGGTACCCATTTTCTTTGTCTTTTTATCCAGATCAGCAAGGATTTCCGGCAGGCCACGTAAGTTACCCTTGGCATCACGGGTCTTGATGTTTAGCTCTTCCAGTGCGTCAGCGGCCTGTTTTGGCGGCTCAGCGAGGCGACCAAGAATAGATCGCAGACTGGTACCGGCCATACTGCCCTGTATACCGGCATCACCCAGTTTACCGGCGGCAACAGCGGCGGTTTCCAGATCAACACCCAGACCGGACGCGACCGGCGCGACATATTTCATCGTGTCGCCCAGCATATTCAGGTTGGTGTTTGACCGGGTAAAGGTGGCAACGAGCGTATCACTGACGCGGTTCATTTCGTCAGAGTTCAGTTTGAACCCGGTCAGGATATTGGATCCGATATCGGCTGTGGTGGCGAGGTCGATATCACCGGCAAGGGACATCGACAGGGTGCCTTTCATGGCGTTCTGTATCTGCTCCGGTTTAAATCCGGCCATAGCATAGAACGATTGCCCCTGAGCAACTTCGTTTGCCGTAAATGCCGTGGTCGCCCCCAGCTGCTGCGCCTGTTCGCGCAGTGCTTTATACTCTTCTGAGTTCTTATCAAGTCGGGTCAGCGCCTGCACCTTTGACATACCGACCTCAAACTCATAGCCCGGCGCCATAAATTTCTTCCCGGCATATAACGCCGCACCGCCGGTCGCCATCGCTGCCGCGCCGGTACCGGCCATTTTATTCCGGACATCCATCGTTTTCTGATAGCTGCCTTTGGCCGCTGCCATCCGGCGCTCTTGTTCGGCGCTGCGGCGCAGCTGCTGCTCCTGCCGTTGCAGTTGCTGAGTGGTGCTGGCAATGTCGCTGTTCAGGCGGCGCTGTGCCTGTCCGAGTTGGGTTGTCGAGATGCCGTTAGCCTGTAAGGCGGTGCGCTGTTGCTGGGTGGATCGCTGTAGTTGTTCAAACCGGTTTTTCAGTTGACCGGCTTCACGCTGCGCGCGTTTAAGCGCTTCGGCCTGCTGCCGTGTCGGATTGCCGGAGGCGTTCATTTCGCGGGCGAGGGCGGCGGCGCGTTGTGTTGCCGCCTGATAGGCCTGCTGTGTTTCGGTGAGTTGCTGTTTTGTTTTACGGAAGCCGTCAATTTGTCCGGCCTGACGGTTCAGGTCTTTCAGTGCATCGCGGGACTGGCGGACAGCGCCCGCCAGTCGTTTGTTGGATTCCTGCGCACTGCGGAACGGCCGGGTTAATTTATCGACGGCATTTAACACGACTTGTAAACGGAGGTTTCTGCTCATTCACTGTTACCGCTGCGTTTGTAAGCGTGATAACGCCATTCAATTAATTCTGTCAGACTCATGTCCGCCGTGTCGGCGGGTGTCCAGTGAAAAATGGCGGCAATATCTGCCACCAAATCATCAACGGTTAATCGTTCCGGTAATCGGTCTGCATCGACTTCGGCAGCAAAAAATTGACCACCTCGATCGACATATTGAGCAGATCACCCGGCGGCATTGACATAATTTCCGGCTTTGTCAGGGCAGGGTCAGTAATACGTGGCAACACCTCTGTCATGGCCGTTACGTCCATATCCATCAGTGCGACAAGACGCACGCCGCGCAGAGCGCCCGATTTTGGTTTACGGACAGTGACACGGGTGATTTCTGTTTCACCGCGTTTGATGGGTTCATCCAGTTCAACAACCGCCGATGTTTTATTAACGTATTCAGTCATTTATATTTCCCTGTTACAGCCCGATAGCGGCGCGTTGTTCTGCCAGACGGTCTTTCCCGTCCACTTTTTCAACCATATTGATAACATCAATCTCAATGAGATCAGCACCGTTCCAGACCAGCCGGTAATAGGTTGGTTTAAAGCTGAACTTTACCTGAGTGTTATCGCCCTGTTTGGCACTGCCCGGGTCGATTTCAGATAAGCGACCGCGAACCACCACCTCACAAGCGATGGTTTCACCGGTATCGTCGCGCTGATAGGCCCCGGCAAATCGCAGCGGCACACCGTCAATTTCGGCAATGCCCCACTGTTTATAGAGTTGCGCTTCCATACCGCCGAGGGTCATTTCCATTCCCAGCGCATCATCTTCAAGCCCTAAATCAACGTGTGCGGCACCGTTCATGCCGCCCGCGCGGTAGGCTTCGAGTTTGCGGGTCAGCTTCGGCAGGGTGATTTCTTCGGCTTTTCCCTGCCAGTTATCGCCGTTGAAAAACAGGTTCATGTTTTTCAGTTTATGCGGTAAGGCCATGATTACCCCTTAATCTTTGATGCGAAATCCATCAGGTATCTGTCGGTGATACGCTGACGCAGTTTGATATTTTCAGCCGGTGGCACCGGTGTGTAGTCATAATCGATCGCTAACTGCCCGTCTTTCAGCTCCTCTTTGCTGTTAGCATCCGGATCAAACCAGCACTCACCGCCGAGTAAATAACCCTGAGTCGTCAGGCTGCGCATTTTGGCGTTGATACCGTCGATCATGTCTTTGACCAGTGTCGGGGTCATCGGTTTATCAACCGCCCACATGTGCGCCTCTGCCATGGTGTCAGCCAGTACCTGCGCGGTGCGGGTGTAGTTTTCAAAGGCAAACAGCGGATCATCGGAACAGGTGCGGGAACCCCAGAAACGGAAACCGTCTTCACGGATCAGGGTGGTGATGTCGTTTTCATTCAGCAGACCGGCATCGGTTGCCGGGTCCTGCAATTCCCACGATATATCTGCGGAAATACCGGTTACACCATTCACCCCGATGTTTGACAGAGTTTTATGCCAGCCGATTTCTTCGTCAATTTTTGCACGCAGCCCCAGCGCCCGCGCGACGGCGTAAGCATTGGCCTCTGCATTTTTGACGGAATCCCACGATATAAAATCAGGGTGAATCAGCATCAGCTCGCGCTGACTGAAGTTTTTGCGGTAGTCCAGTACGTCCGGAATGGTCTGGCAGCCGTAGGCGCTGGCATAGGCAAATGCCCGCAGCGTCTGAGCAATCGTGACCAGTTTTGATGTTACTGCCTGCGTGTCATGCCCGGGAACACCAATAATACGCGGCTTAACGCCGGTATGTGCTTTTGCGACGAGCAGCGCCTGCATGCCGGTTTTACGTCCGTCGTCAGTGGTGCCGCCGATAATATTAGATGTGGTTTCTGCTTCGCTTTCACCCTGTTCAACGCGGACAACAACCGTGACCGGTTTTGTCTGGTCGCTGATTGCCTGGAGTGAGTGCGCCAGCGTTCCGGTATCCCCGGCCTTGCCGAGCGCAGAACGGATATCCGTCACCAGTACGGGTTTATTCAGCGGGAATTGCTTGGCGTCCGCATCGTCAGCGGTACAGACCATGCCGACAATTGCCGTACTGACCGTGCGGATAGGGCGTGTGCCTTCGTTGATTTCAACGACACGTACGCCGTGGTGATAATCTTGTGCCATAGAAAGAAGCTCCTCTTTTTGGTGCTTTCTATGGTGTTATTGATATGGTGTGATGTCGTGTGGTTGGTGTTGTAGGAGGGGGTTGTACAACAAAGCACTGTTTGTCTATTGAAGCGTCGTTGTCTCACAGGCACCGGTATTATCTACAGTACATCATGGGCGACATCTGATAAGGCACTGCATGGCCATGTAGATTTAAAAGATCATTCTCGCCAATCATCAAAAGTAGTATTCGATTTAGCCAAGTTACAGTCATCACACAGTACCTGCAAATTTGATTTATCTAATGCAAGATGCGGAAACTTTGAACGGGGAAGAATATGGTCTACATGTATTACAATCCCATGAATTCTTGGTGAGCGGCCACAACAAGCACAGCATGCAGATTGTTCACGTAAGACTTGATATCTTAATGAACGCCATTCTCGTGATTTATAGAAGGAATCTTTTTCCTGACGCATTCGCTGTTTGGCTTTTTCTCTGGCATTCTTATAAGGTGAGGAGGTATCTGGTTTAGTTCGATCCTTTTGAGTGCTACGTGGAGGGGGGGGAGTCTTTTTTCTGGCTGAACTTGCACGCTCATATAAAGCAACTACTTCTTTAGCTTTTTGCATCTCAGTAAAAATACCTGTTACGTTTGATGCTGACTCTTTTCGAGATTTTAATTTAAGTACAGATTTATATTCCTGTGATTTGATTATTGCAGTACAAAGTATAAACCCTGCGAGGGTCGCTAATCCAATTGCTGTCAAGATAGGTATTTCAAGCCATAACTTTGCGGCTAATGCCAAACCGGCCCAAGCGGGATAATAGCTAAAGGTAAGTGCTAAAATACTACCTAATCTCACTAAGATGCTCCAGTATAAAATATATCGCTATATCAAACAGGTAACTACTGATAATTTCAACCACTTTAACTGCATTATGATACTTGCAATGTTCGCTACCGGCACATAGTAGCCTATCAGTGTAAGTTTGATCTCTGTATCATCGTTGTATCAGGTCAAATCTGAGCTAATACTTATAAAAAACAAAGGGGTAAACACCCCTTTTGTTATCTTTTGTGAGTTGCGTCTATTACTTTTGAAATTCGGTCTAATAATATCATAGCGTAACTACTATTTAACTCATCCCACTTGCTTTCATTAGATTCTTTATCTTTATCAATGAACTCAATATCATACAATTTCAAATACGAATTCACACAATCTACTGTTTGCCCCCATGTTCTTGTTGCACAAATAATAATGTCACACTTTTGTGCGACAAATTCAGCCAACGTTTTGCAAAGTCTGGAGTTTGGATCACCCTGGCTCTCTATGCCTATTTTTATCTGCCCTATTTCAATAATGAGCTTTATGTCACGGTAAGCGTCACCAAAATAGGTTCTTGTTACAACACATTTTGGATACTTTTCTCGTAATAACCCAGGCAGTAATTTAATTGATGTTGTTTTTCCTGCATTTCCCGAGCTTCTTAGTGCAAAAATATAGCGTGTGTTCATGTTCATTCCTTTGTTTCAAAGGGAGGGGGATACTGGAAATATAACTTAATCAATTAATTATGAAAGAGATATCACGCCCCTTTTTGTTTATTGAGGTTTCTGCGACCAGTCGATATCCGGCGCGGTGGTGGGTTCGGTGTCGGTACTGAATGGCCTACACCTCCGGCTTCACCGGCCAGATAATATCCGGGGCGGTGGATACGTCCACTGCCTCCAGTTCGTCCAGATAATCCAGCCAGGCGTTTAACCGCGCCTTTTCATTATCACTGATACGGCCAAGTGCCAGTTTTGTTTGTAGTAACTGAGTTTCAGACTGAACCTCTGCAATCAGTGCCTGCTTATCGTATTCTGCTTTTGCGATCAGTTGTTCTTTAGTTGGAGGCGGATTCGTGATGTTATCGGCCTCCTCTTTGTTGATTTCAGTCACTTTTTCTTTTATCCAATCTTTGGCTAAATCATTATCTTCAAGCGCATAAACTTCATTATTTTTCGTTTTGTAATATTTCATAGCGAGTACTCCAACCAAAATTTTAAAACTTCCCACTCCGCAGGCTGAGCCCACCCACCGTTAACACTAAATCGTGCGCCAGGTGGTATTAAGGCAGTAAGGCAAATGACTTCATCAGCTGTAGTCCAGCGATAATCCGCACGATGCTGCACTCCGTTATGAATGGTCTGAATATCAATACTGAATGGATATTGAGTACCTGTTCTGTTTGTCTCAATATGAACGATACGCGGCTTGCTGTCGGTATTGGTGTACCAGACTTTATTTTGACGGCTCCCAGTCAGGTTTTTGTAGGTCTGGCCAGCGCCGAAAAGCTGATCGGCAGTTGCAATATCTTTACCATCAACCTTGAAACCATCAGATCCGATAGTCAGCGTATTCCGAGTAATTCTGTTCTCCAGGCATAACTGATTCCCGCTGATAATCCCCCACCATGCTGCAAATACATCCTGAAGGTACAATTCCTGATATACCGATGTACCAGCTTTTGCTTTCAGTGTCTGGGTGCGACCGCCCGGCGCCTCAATATCCGTCTGTCCTGTGATCTTCCCGCCGGTCTTATCAAACTTATTATCCAGCAATTCCGATAAACCAAGGTTTTTAATAAAAGCCTCTGTATCTGGGATGTCTGCGCCGTTCTTGTCTTTGGCGAGTTTGCTGTTTACTTCTGTTTTTGTGGCATAGTCGCCGGTTGGCTGCTTACCTGACAGGCCGTTATTTAATTCCGTCCTGGTTGCGTAATCGCCTGTCGGCTGTTTACCTGATAATCCTGAACTTAATTCAGTTTTAGTGGCGTAAATTTTTGCAGATTTAGCCTCTGATACCTGAATTGCGGCATCAATACTTTTTGTCACATACTCCCGCGTTGCCAGCACCACGGACGGATCCACTTTCAGGGTGATAGCCTGGGTGCTGCTGACCATCAGCACCATCTGAATAACCTGTGTCCGTCCCGACCCTTCCTGTAAATTCGGTTTGTAGGTTTCCGGGGCATTACCGACCGCGATCAGACCTCCGTTATCATCAAACAGACCGATTTCACGGATAAACCAACCGCCCTCATTTTCAGGGATCACCTGTTCGGCAATGATGAAATTCGGGTTTTTCTCGTCAATAGATACCTGATTGACTGCCGCCCGGCAGGTTTCGCGGACTAATTTTGTCTGTGCCGGATCCGGAACCGGCAGTGTGCCGCCGCCGTCACCGACCGCCATTTTTGAAATGTTCATCTGCGTACCCAGCGCGACAGCGTTCGCCAGCTGTGCCGCGCCGTAATTCGTCAGGATAGCGAAATACTTTGCTGTCATGGGTTTACTCTCACTTTATCAATGGTTATCAGGGCTGCGCCAAAATAGTCTGCGCTTTCCACCCGGACGGTTTCCGGGATATACGGATAAACAGTCAGCGTGTCGCCGGTGTTGGTGGCGGCACCGCAGTAAAAATTGCCGGATGTGCTCAGGTTAATAGACAACCCCAGCAGGTGACGACTGACGGGTTTTGCATCAAAAATCAGGCGTTCAAGCTCGTAATAGGTTTCTTCGGTGATGCCGGTTTCCGACACGCCGACCGTCAGGCGGAATGTCCCGTTCCGGTCGCCGGTTTTCCACCACTCAGTAACGCTGATCAGATAGCCGAGTGGCTCCACGACACGCCGCAGCGCCCCGATGGTGCCCTTATGCTTGTGAACGAACATTGACGCTTTGATAACGTCCCGCTTTGTCCGCTCCGGCCAGTCTGCATCCCAGCGGTCAACCGACCACGCCCACGCCAGATACGGCAGCAGATGCAGCGGACAGGTATCAGGATTGACCAGGGTTTTTAGCGGTACCGGCACGCGCTGTATTTCTGCACAGGCTTCAGCGGCAGCAAGCTCCAGCGGACTGGATCCGGTCGGCAGCAGGCGGCTACTCATCAGAACCCCCGACCGTCACCACAACATCAGTACAAAATGATGCCTGGGTATTACTGATCACGATGTCTTTTGCCGGGCTTTTCAGTTCGACGCGCTGAACCCCCTCAACATGCAGGGCTGCATAAATGGCCGACAGCCGGATATCACGCCCGATGCGGTGCTGCTCTTTCACATACCGCGCTATCCGTTCCCGGGCTGCCGCTTCAATCGGTTCAGATTCCGGTGTCGGGAACAGATAAAGCACCGCATCAATGGTGTAATTGATTATCTCAACGGATTTCACGGTCACACGGTCAGCCACCGGGCGCACATTCTCATCATTCAGTGCCTTATCAACGAGGGTCAGCAGTTCCGCCGGAGCTGTACCGTCACCCTCGCGTGACAGCACGCTGACGGTCACACAGGCAGGCTCCGGGCTGATTGCCGAGGCATCCGCGACCAGTCCGGAAGCGCTGCGTGCATGAAAAACATAAGCGCCGCACGGCCCGGCAACACTCATCCCTTCAAACGCCTGCGGAATACGCATCCGGAAATCAGCATCGGATTCATAAACGGCCGGCAGTGGCGGGATCACGGTGTCGTCAGCCGCCTGAATGACCAGCCGGGGAACATTATTATTCGCGCCCAGCTGATCCAAATCTGCCCCGTAGGCATAGGCAACCATACAGGCGCGGGCGGCTTCATTGACCCGCTGGCGTAGCAGCATTTCCCGGTAAGCATTTTCCTGTAACAGTTTGGTCAGCGGCTCGGATTCCAGTTGCAGCACACGGGCGACCGGCGCCCGCAGTTCTTCCGGCAGGGATGCCAGCAAGGCAGCTTTGCGCTCAGTGAAAATCTGTTCGAAATCTAACGTTTCGATCACGTCCGGCGGCGGTAACTGGCTGATGTCGATGGTTGGCATGATTACCTCAGTGGCACGGAAAAGGAAAACGGCTGGCCGGTTCCGGCGTACACCCCGGACAGGTCGATCACAATGCTGCCCGGCTGCGGGGACGAAATTGTCAGTTGCTGAATCTGAATCCGCGGTTCCCAGCGGAGCAGGGCGGAATAGCAGGCAGATATCAGTTGCAGCCGCAGCGCTTTGTTATCCGGCTGATCAGTCAGTCGGAACAGCAGTGAACCGTAGGTGCGCCGGGCAATACGGGAACCGATTGGCGTCATCAGAATGTCGCGCACCGACTGGCGGAGATGCTCAATATCGGTGATACCGCTGCCGGTCAGGGTATTAAAGCCGTAATATTTCATTGCGGACCATCCGTCCGGCTTCCGCCGCGCTCTACACCGCCGTGGTTATGACCATCAATCACCACGCCGTTTGAGGAGAATGTCCCGCCGGTGTGTTTAAAGCTGCCGGACATCTCGCCGCCTTGCATCACGTTCAGCGTGGCACAGGTCAGGTTGTCAGAGCAGATAACCGTCGGGGTGATAAAACGGATATTTTCACTGGCATTCACAATCACGACCGGCGAGGTCGCTGTGATACTTTTCCCGGCCTCAATCAGTGCGGTTTTGATGCCGGTCGCAGTCAGTGCGCCGGTCGCAGGTTCGTACTCGATCACTGCGCCGTCATGATAAGTAATGTGGTTTGCCGTCAGTGAGGCGGTCGGCTCGTCATATTCATCAGAAAAAAGTCCCGCCAGCACAACCGCCGTGGTCAGTTCGCCGCCGACAGACAGGATCACCACCTGTTCACCGACAGACGGCATCCAGCTGCTGCGGGCAGTTCCGGCACGCAGTGTCACAACCGGCAACCAGTCTGTTTCCAGATCGCCGGTCTGTACACGACAGCCGCGACCGACTTTAACAGCGGTGACAACGCCGGTACGGATGATATTTCTGATAAGGCGGAGGAGTTCCGCGATTTGGGTGTTTGCGCTCATGGGGACAGCCTGCCACCGAACCGGGGATTAATGCACCGGCTCAGTGTTGTATGTCAGGCTGATACAACATCAGGATGCGAGGAAGTCGATAATAGCCGCTTCAATCCTGCGGGTATCATCAGGCGAAAAGCCCAGCAGTTCACGCTGTGGGTACTGAATATCAAGATTGCGTAACCGTTCTTTCTGACCGAACTGGTGTACTGCAGCAATGTTAGCGGCGGCAGGGGCAAAGAAGATCGCCGCCTCGTTTTCACTGGAGAACACGCGCATATAACGGACGGTTGCCAGGCGTTTAAACATGCGGGTCTGTTTGCTTTTGCCTTTGACCTTTATCCGGTCTTTTTTAATGGCTGTGAACCGCTGAATATCACCCTTGCGGAATGAGCGCGGTGCATTTTTATCAATGTCGGTGCCGGTGATCAGCCGCTTGTTCTGCTGCCAGTTCTTCAGCCGCCGCTCACGCCCGCGCCAGATAAAACGCATCTCCCGCTGCACGGTAATAAACTGTGCCTTACGCCGGGTATAGGCGCTGCCGTCCGGGTTTTTCTGCTCCCGGATGCGGGCTATCTGGCTTTTGCGCAGATCACGGACAATCGCCCGCGACAGTTTTTTCCGTTCTGCCGGACTGACCCGGGTCAGCAGCCCGGCGAGTTCATGATTCAGGGCATCAAGGCTGTTATCTGACATTCAGGTATTCCCAGCTGTCCATCGGGTTTTCCGGCTCCGGCACCGCTTCAACGCGGTACGCACCGTCCTGTACAGAAACAATAATCCGCTCTGTCAGTTTCAGGTCAATGCTGATGTTGGCGGTCTGACTGTTGAGAATATCGGCCTCAAAGCGTATGCCGTTGGCGCGTTTGTCTGGGTTGGCGAGAATATCCGGCTGATGCTGCTTCACCCATTCAACCACCACGGCAAACACAATATTCTGATCACCGGGAAAGGCTTCAAGAATAATATTCAGGCTGTAAATGTATTCGTAGGAGAGGGAGGGTTCATTGGTAGCAAAAATGCCGCCGTCATCCACGAACAGATATAGTTTTTCCGGGTTCTCTTTCAGGTACGGAATCTTCCGGCACAGGGTGTCTTTAATGCTGTTGAGTTTGTTCATGCAGTCTTGCCTTTTCGGCGGCTCGGATGCCGTCCAGTTGCGTGTTTGCCTCATCCAGATCCGCGATCAGCAAATCAATCCACAGCGGCAGCTCGCAGTAGGTCAGAACCCGGGCGGCAGGGACGGCGGCACCGGTTTTATCAGCGAGTCCGGCAACGGAGTGCATTGTGCGGGCACGTAGACGGTGCGTGTCGCGGAGCAGGCCGTCAGAAACAGCGCGAGGCACAGGCAGACCACAGGTCGGATTGTTTTTAAGAATGGTGCGGTATTCAATCTGGTGCTCCTCCGAGGCGGCACGCTGCGTGATGTTATTCTGCGTTGCCGCCTGCGCTATCCGGTTAAAGCGGTTAAATTCAAATGACTGCGCGGTGATAATCCCGGCCTGCCGGTCGAGGTCTTTTTTCAGCGCGGTATTTTCATCGGCCAGCCGTCCGGCTTTGTCGTAGTAATGCTTCAGGCTGAATGATAATAAGCCCGCAATAAGCAGGCTGAATAACAGCGAGATAATGCGGGCTTTGGTGGTCATAACAGAGACCATGCCTGTTCAAATACAGCATCGGCGTATGGTTGTGAGGCATTTTCGACCTGAATAATAGCCTTTGCCAGTCTGAACGCGGTTTGTTTATCGTAAACATCGAGGCAGTCACGGCGACCCAGACCGGTTTCCTTACAGACCCGGGTAATATACCCTTCGGTATTATTACGGTCTTTCGGTGGTGCCCAGCGCTCAATAATTTCTTCCACGGTGTCAATATTTCCGCAGCCCACACCCGGCTTACCCGGATATTTTGAGTATGACCGCAGCAGTTTAAACAATGCCCGGATACCGTATTCAGGTTTGGTAAAGCGGCAGTGCCGTGACTCAATCGCCGGATCAAACGGTAATTCACCAAGCCATTTATTTTTCGGACTGTAATCAATATTGCCCGGATTATTATTTCGGATACCTCGTGACATTAGTCAGTCTCCCAGTCGTTTATTAATCATGCGGTGTGCAATGTCGCGTATCTTCTCAACACCTAAAAAACCGACCGCGCCGCCGATCATGCCGCTGGCACCGTTCGGAATGCCGATAAACTCTGCGCCGCTGATAATCGCCCATGACAGCGCACCGCACAGCAGGCATTCTGCCCACTTGTTTTTACGGGTGTCGCCGTCATAAATCAGGCACGCATAGCGGATAAAAATCGCTATCGCTACGCCGGACAGCTGCGGCCAGGCGTTTTTGAGTGTGTCGAGAATGTCAGCCCAGTGTTCTTTCATCGTTTTCATACCCATCCCCCTTTGTGGAGGTGTTATTAATCCCAAAGCCGGATCATTGTTTTTTGCGGCTGTTCCGCCACATCCGGCAGTTCAACCGGTGTTCCGTGCGGTAACACCGCACCGTGACCGGCAAGCCCCAAGTTAAGTTCCAGTGTCCGCTCAACGACACCGGCCGTCTGCCCGAGCACCCGGAAGCACAGGGCATCAAGGGTTTCCCCCTGTAACGCAAAGACTTTCATATCAGCTCACAAATATTGTGCGATTCGCCTTTGATGCGCTGGATAGCCCACTGCATATCACGCCAGAGGTCATCCACCGTTTCACTCAGGGCGGCGGCTTTCTTTTCTCCGCTGTCGGTGGTGTCGGTGTCGCGGTAACGCTCTGTCAGTGTCGCTTTTGCTCCGCTGTATACCGCCCGGCGGTAAAGCAGCATCAGTTCACTGTCGTTATTGATGTGGTCTGACGGTACGGCCTCCAGTGAGGCAAACCCGGCGGCAGTCTGTGACCGTTTCCAGCCCGCCAGTTCGCGGTTGACTTCCGTTATGGCGTTGACCAGTGCGTGCCGCAGCCGTTCTGTGGTGACTTTGCCGTCCGTCAGCATGGACTGCTGATAATGACGCAGACTGATATCCGGGAAAAAATCCCCGCTGCTGAGTGTTTCGTCCGCTATGTCTGTTGTTTTGTCGGATGTGAAGTCCATCGGTTACCCCGTAAAAGGTGGGCGGTGGACAGCGGATTAGCCGGTCGGCTGGTCCGCTGTGCCGCCCCGGCGCTGTGGCTCGTTCTGTTGTGCCGCGTCGCGTTCTTCCTGCTGCTTGGCGATCAGCTTTTCCAGCTGACGCAAATCCTGCTTAACGCCGACACGGTCATATAATTCAAGTGCCCGCAGCCACGAACAGGTGGCAGGCTGTAAATACCCGTCATCACGCTGTGCATAGCCCAGCCATTTCAGGAGATTTGCCCGGACCTGATCCGGCATGTCTTCTTCGCCGGTCAGGCTCAGGGTGCGGGTCAGCACATCCAGCGGTACCGGGGTTTTTGCGGCGTACATCTTTTCCGCCATATCCGCGATTTCTTCCGCAATGGCACACCCGGTTGTCCGGGTGTGGTTTTCCGGCATTTTCAGGCCGTGGCGCAGGGCGTAGTCCGCAATATCCAGTGCGCCGTTAAAGTCTCCGGCATCAATCCGCCAGAGCATCACGCGCATCAGTACATCGTCCTGCTGTCCTCTGCCGGAAGCCAGAATACCGCCGACCCACGGTGCATAGTTCGGCAGCATTTCCCGCTTCACAGCAGCTTTGCGCTCAAATGACTGGATGCGCTTCAGCCTGCGGCGGTCAGCGTTCATCATGAGTGTCATCTGTGTGTAAGCCGTGCCCGTCTGTGTCTGCGGGTTGCGCTGCTGTGCATCCTGCTGCGCACTGACCCGCATCACATGACGGCGGAAAATACTGCCGCCCATTATTCGCCGTCCTCGTTGCCGGTATCACCGGTGTCCGGTGCTTCCGGTTTTTGGGTGCCGTTCTGCATCTGAATATTTTCGATCAGTGCGGTACCGCGATAATCCTCAACAACATACGCTTCATTGACGGATTCGTAGTTCTCAATCCGGTCACGTTTCGGGTTGTCGATGATGTGGCGGCGGCGGGTTTCGCTCTGCCAGTAAATAGACAGGTTATCCAGACGGGTGATAAACAGGGCGTTTTCCGGGAAGTACGGCGCACGCACGGCCTGTAATCCGCCGATGCGTTTCTGGCTGATAATCATATCCGCTGCCAGTTTTTCGCTGTTTTCCTGCTCTTTATTGACCAGCGGGAAATATTTGTCGGATAACAGTTTGCGCCCGCAGATAACCACCAGTTCAGTATCGTCGCGGTATTCCTCATCGATAATTTCATCAACGGCACTCATTACCAGTGCATCAAGGTTATTGAAATCACCGTCTTTACCCACGCGGATCACAGCCGAAATGACCTGACCGTCTTCACCTTTCACATCACTGACCACATGCAGTGGTGCATCGGTGCGGACTTTTTGCAGCCAGCCGATATTGACATCTTCCAGCATTTTGTTTGCAGCGCGGTCGGACGTTTTGGCGCGGTGTGTACCGTTAAAGCCAATCATAATGCGGTCAAGTGCCTGACGGCGGATAATGGCATTACGGATGCGCAGCTGAAAATCTTTGAACTTCGCCCACAGATCCAGTTTCTGGTAGGTCAGCGCGGTGTCATAGTTGGTCTGCTGACATTCGTACTTAATATCTGTCATTTCAGACGGGTCAGTCGCTTCGCGATCTTCTTTTGTGGTGTCCGTGGTACCGGCAATGCTTGAGCCGACGCCCAGCCCGATAACCTGACCGGTTTTATCCGGAACAGGGACAATATTCACAAAGCCGAGGAACGCCGCAGACTGCTGAACGTTATCTTCCAGCGTCTGTGCGACTGACGGGGTGATTTCAAACTTGCTGGTCAGTTCCTCAACCGGCACTTCATACAGTGCAGACAGTCGCATCAGGTAGTCGTTAAATTTAAAGCGGGTCTCTTTTTTCATGTTCTCTTTCTCAAATTTGGTGAGGCCGGGATCAGCAGTCCGTCAGCAGTTCTTCCGGCTGTGTGCCGTTGTTGCCGAGTGACACCGGGCGCTTATGGCCGTTGTTATCCTGCTGGCTCAGTTGCGTTTTCAGTTCACTGAGTTCTTTTTTCAGCGCGGCCAGTTCCGCGATTTCTTCCGGCTCAGGATCGGACAGGCTTGTTTTTTTCAGTGCGGCAACATCTGTCTGAATGGCTTCGACGGCTTTTGCGATCAGTTCGACGCTCTGATGCACATCATGAAAACGGGCATCGTCCTTCTTGCCTTTCCCGTTCAGCACTTCGGCGATACGGGTGAACAGAGACGGCACTTTCGGTTCATCCGGCTTATCTTCGGTGAATTCGATAACGGTCTCTTCCGCCAGTGTGATCACGTTGTCTTTCGACTGTTTGCGATCTGCGAACGGGCTTTCCCCGGCGCCCTGACTGAATTGCAGCATCTGCGTGCCGAGGCTGGCCGGGTTATCCGTCACCGCCAGTCCGACCAGATAGGCGGCTCCGGTGTCTGCAAATTTCGGGGCGATTTCAGCAGAGGTGTATACCTTCTGACGCTTTTTATTCATTTCAATCAGGTCGTCAGTGGGTTTCAGCGTGGCATACAGGGCTAATTTACCTTTCAGTGCACCGTCTTTGATTTCTTCGGTATACACCGATTCGACATCACCCAGGCGCGGCATGTAGGACATGTTGAGGTGATCAATATTAATACGCGCCCCGTAGACGTTCGGGTCGTAGTTCTTTTCGATATCGGTCAGCCAGCTGCGCTGTACGGTGCGGCCGTCAGTGGTGGCACCCTCTGTGCAGATACGCACCGGCTTTGATTTTACGGTCATGTGAATGACTCCATCAGTCAGGACGGGATTGTCAGTAATGATGGGGCTATGGTTCCGGTGAATTGCTGCGGAAACAATGAAAGGCTGTTGTACGCCGGAGGTATACAACAGAACAGCAGGGCGCGGGGGAAGTGCGGCCAGTAATCTGGCGGCATGGAAACGATAACCGTATTTGACTCACGCAAAAAGGCCATGCACCTGTATTTCAGCGGCTATCGTATTGCACGGATCGCGGAAATGCTGGGTGAGAAAGCCTCAACGATTCACAGCTGGAAGCGCCGCGACCAGTGGGACGACATCACGCCCTATGACCGGGTGGAGTTCACTATTGAAGCGCGGCTGTGCCGGCTTATCGCCAAAGAAAGCAAAGAGGGAAAGGATTACAAAGAGATTGACCTGTTAGGCCGTCAGCTGGAGCGTGCCGCCAAAATCCGGCGCTATCAGAACGGCGGCAATGAGACCGATCTCAATCCGAAACTGGCGAACCGTAACGCCGGTGAACGTAAGGCCCCGGAAAAAAATGTGTTCAGCGACGAACAGATCGAAAAGCTGGAACAGATTTTCATGGGGAACATGTTTGAGTATCAGAAAAACTGGTACCGCGCCGGGGCGCAGAACCGCATCCGCGATATCCTCAAATCCCGCCAGATAGGGGCGACATATTATTTTGCCCGCGAAGCCTTTACGGACGCGCTGCTGACCGGCCGCAATCAGATATTTCTTTCCGCCAGCAAGGCACAGGCACATGTATTCAAGCAGTACATCATTGAGATTGCCCGCGAAGTCGATGTTGACCTGAAAGGCGACCCGATTGTCCTGCCGAACGGTGCCACCCTGTATTTCCTCGGTACCAATGCCCGGACCGCACAAAGTTATCACGGCAATCTTTACCTGGATGAATATTTCTGGATCCCGAAATTTCAGGAGCTGCGCAAAGTCGCCTCCGGCATGGCGATGCACAAAAAATGGCGGCAGACCTATTTTTCCACACCGTCAAGCCTGACCCACAGTGCGTACCCGTTCTGGTCAGGAAAACTGTTTAACCGGGGCCGTGCCAAAGCGGATCACGTGGATATTGACATCAGCCATGCAGCATTACGTGATGGTCGTCTGTGTGAGGATGGCCAGTGGCGGCAGATTGTCACCGTTGAAGATGCGGTGCGCGGCGGCTGTGACCTGTTTGATATTGCACAGCTGCGCCTTGAATACAGCCCGGACGAATATCAGAACCTGTTGATGTGTGACTTTGTGGACGATATCGCGTCCATTTTTTCGCTGGAACTGATGCAGAGCTGTCTCGTCGACAGCTGGGATGTGTGGGAGGACTTTCAGCCGGAACTGTACCGGCCATACGGTCACCGGCCGGTCTGGATCGGCTATGACCCGGCAAAAGGTACCGAGGGCGGCGACAGTGCCGGGTGTGTGGTGATTGCACCGCCGGTGATGTTCGGTGGTGCATTCCGCATCCTTGAGCGGCACCAGTGGCGCGGGATGGATTTCCGCGCTCAGGCGGAAGCCATCAAACAACTGACCGAACGTTACAACGTGGAATACATCGGTATCGACAGTACCGGGATCGGCCACGGCGTTTACAAATCGGTGCAGGAGTTTTTCCCGCAGGTGCGGGAGTTCGTCTATAACCCGGCGGTAAAAAACGCCCTGGTGCTGAAAGCATGGGATGTCATCAACAGCGGACGCCTTGAGTTCGACGCCGGAGACCGGGACGTTATTCAGTCGTTTATGTCTATCCGCCGCTCAACCACCGCCAGCGGCAACCGCCCGACCTATGAAGCCAACCGCAGCGAGGACGCCAGTCATGCGGATCTCGCCTGGGCGGCAATGCACGCCCTGTATAACGAACCTATCACGGGTGAAAACACCCAACATCATAATATCGTGGAGCTTTATTAATGAGCCGCAGAAACAAAAACAAACAGCATAAACAACAGAACACCGGCGGCGTGGAGGCGTTCACGTTCGGTGAGCCGGTGTCGGTGCTCGACAGCCGCGAGATTTATGATTACCTGGAGTGTGTCCGGATGGAGCACTGGTATGAACCGCCGCTGAGTTTTAACGGGCTGTCCAAAGCGTTCCGGGCCGCACCGCATCACAGCAGCGCAATCTATGTAAAACGTAACATACTGACCAGCACCTTTATCCCGCACCCGCTGTTAGACCGGAAAACTTTTGACAGCTTCGCGCTGGATTTTCTGATGTTCGGCAACGCCTATGTTGAAACCCGTTACAACCGCCTCGGCGGCATCCTGCGGTTTAATCACGCCCCGGCCAAATATACCCGGCGCGGGATTGACGGGGATCAGTACTGGTTCACCAAATACGGCTATGAGAGTGAACCGTACCCGTTTGAACCCGGCGCGGTGTTTCACCTGATTGAGCCGGATGTGAATCAGGAACTGTACGGTCTGCCGGAATATCTGGCCGCGCTGCCGTCAACCCTGCTGAACGAATCCGCCACGCTGTTCCGCCGCCGGTATTATCTTAACGGCAGTCACGCCGGGTACATCATGTATATCAGTGATTCTTCCCAGACGCCGGGTGATATTGACAACATCCGTAAAGCGGTACGCAGCAGCAAAGGACCCGGCAACTTCCGCAACCTGTTCCTGTATGCCCCGAACGGGAAGAAAGACGGCATTCAGATCATGCCGCTCAGTGAAGTCGCTGCCAAGGATGAATTTTTGAATATCAAAAACGTCAGCCGTGATGACATGCTGGCCGCACACAGGGTACCGCCGCAGCTGATGGGGATACTGCCGCAGAACACCGGCGGCTTCGGGGATGTGGAAAAAGCGGCCAAGGTATTTGTCCGCAATGAACTGATGCCGCTACAGGCCAAGATGAAACAGCTTAATGACTGGTGCGGTCAGGAGGTGATCCGGTTTGAAGATTACCGGTTGCCGGACGATTAATCACAATACAAACACAGGAACCGCCGCCCGGCGGTTTTTTTACGTCCGAACATGATGAAGATCGGCGTTACCAATAATAATAGCGCCCCACGATATTATACTAAACCCGCTGCCGGAATACGAATCTGCCGGATTTTGCCCCTCTGAAACCATCCGTTATACCACCTGTATCGCACTGTGCGACGACCTGAAAAAAGATAACCCGTACCACCTCTTTTTGTTTTTAACACCGCTACGCCCGGGAAATTTGTGGGAACCGGGAAACGAATAAACATGCCGCCGCGCAATCGTAGCCCCGCCACGCCTGCTCACTAAATGCACCGCTTTTCATGCACCTGCAAGGAAGCCACTGAACCCCATCGGATATAGGGCTGTGCGGCTATATAGATCCTTTTCCGTTTATGCGGTTTTTGGTGGTTTTTTATAAGTTAGTACAGCATCTATAAGTATAAAAAAGAGAATAGTTTGGTGGTTACTTTTTCTTATAATAAGTAGCCACCAAAAGAATTTTAGATAATATTTATTGTTTGATTTTTTTGAAATCGCATAAATAAATCTATCATTGATGCACCAGGTTTGACTTCATCATTATGAGATAGGTGACGCTCATAATATTTCCCAGCATAGGTTTCTGGGGCAGAGGAACGCTCTGCTCGGAAAATAATAATCTCCTTCTCTTTGTACGTAAAGTTAGATAGTTTGTTGAGAACTTGCTTTTTAAATGCATCTGTAATATCTTTACTTTTATTTATGTAGTCTTTAATTATTTTTAGATATTGGTCCATTCCAGAATAAAGATAATCTGCTTCACTATCTACACCGACAATGTATTTGCTACCATATTTAATATAGCTGCGTTTGAATTTTTTTTCATGCTCTTTTGCATCAGCTTCACTCTCAGCAACACCAACAATAACAGTACATTCCCCCTCAATACTATTTGTCATTGCAGTTAATGTTTTTAGAACTTTATCAATCATATTACGATTGAATGCGTGGTCTTCCTTAAGAGTGCAGAATCCCATTTTAAAGTCATACGATTGTTGTTCTGTACGAGATTCATTGATAATATTTTCAATGTTACGTATCCAATTACCCGGCTCGAATTGACGCGAGGAACTTTTTTTGAAATGTGACCGAATAATTCCCTTGGTTGCCTCAATCAAGCTAGTACGTTCATCATTATGCCACTTCCTATTATTATTCATAATAGCGTGGTAGTGGTTATCATAAATATTAGTGAGTGAGGTGTGAAGGTCTTTATAGTTTATAATGGTCATGCTTTCTTTAATTATTAATTCATATAAAGATAAGAATAAAACTTGGAAACTACGAGATGATTTTATTTTCTTATCTTTATAAATCGTCCTGGAAAAATTACTTCTTTCTTCTTTAAATATTTTACCTAATTCATCAAAAATATGATTGAATGTTTTTATTAAATAATCATCTTTATATTTACTAATTGCATTGGAAAGGTCATTGCATTCAGTTGTAGCTGTGTCGTAGATCTTATTTAAATAATCAGATCTAGTGTCAGCTTTTTCTGGATGTGCAACGTAACTTAGAAGATGTGCTATTAACTCTTCGTCTCGAGATTCGCGAATATCTTCTTTGCGAATAATTTCATTTTTTACCCAGAAAATATCGTTAATATTGATTCCATAGTTTAATATATCGTCACCAATACTTATATTTTTCATATTTTTAAGAGTAACTATATCAGTTCTTGAGGAATCCTTTCTAACATAATTCGATATTTTATTAATAGTATCAGGGATTAAACCAAGAGAACCTGCTTGCCTGACATCTTGCATTGATAGGCGGCGCCCACCTGTATTGATTCTACGGAATGTTTCGTCAATGAATTCCGGAGTATTAATGTGTGTTGTTAGAAATGGGATTTGGTAATTGAGTAATGTTGAGCACTGCTTTGCATCCAGCATAGGCATTTTTTGTTTAAGTTTACCGGATTCTTTTAATGTTTTAGTCAGTGAAATTGCATCCAGATCGAAATAGCACCCATTAATAGAGAAATCGCCTTCAATAAAGGACGTAATAGAATTCAACCTCTGAAGGCCATCAAGGATTTCTAACTTTAACTCGTTGTTTTCTTGTTTTGATGTAAGTATCATCGGAATTGGATAACCTTTAAGCAGAGAATCGATGAATTTCATTTTTTCTTCTACTGTCCAGACCAATTTTCGTTGATATCTTCTGTTAACTACAAGACCATCCTCAAGGTACAATTCAAATACGCGTTGTACTAACTGTGGTGTGATTGCAGAACTCATTTATACCTCCATTTGTATTTTACTAAATCTTACTAAGATTCACCTCATTTATTCCTCTGTATCTGAGCTTTAAATTTCCATTTTCATTTTTTTATGCTTTATTTTGTGATTTATTGATATTAAATATTATTTCACTAGTGCAGTAAGGCTCCGCTATATATCAGAAAAATTATTCATTTTGAAAAATTTTGGGTAAATTTTCATGTGTCATGTATATGTATAGCGTTAAATTCTGCTTTCTACGCAAGTCAGACTGTCAAATTTGGCTGTACCTTGCGCGAAAAAATATCTGGTTATATATAAGGCAATACATATTAATCATCAGCTTGTTAAGTTTGGCAGAGTCTTTTTCTCATAATTCCAATCCGCGCCAACACTACCGCCATTCTCCGTTCCTGCTTCTCAACCCTCAACCGTTCTCTCTCCGCTCTAACTCCATCACCCAGTTCCAGCCGTATCCGGCCATCACGGAACAACAGTTTTTGATCACCGTAATCAACGGTCATGCCCCGGATAAACATCATCATCAACCCGTCTGCTGGCATTTTATGCCCCATTGCGGCGGTGAATTTCTGTATTTCCGGGATAAATGCGATTTCTTTGTCGCTTAAAGTGATGCGGGAATTAATCCGTCTGGCGATTTGTGCCGGTTTTGCTTCCTGTGCCGCTTTCTCAGCGGCTTTATCACTGAGGCATGAACCCCACGGTTTTATTTGGTAAACCCCTGTCACGCCGTAGTTTGGCGCTAAATCTGGCGATTTATCACCATCGGTCGAGATCACCGATCCACAGTTATTGACAGGACTCCGAGGGTCGGCGATGCCGCCCTTTAAAAGATTAAAATCAAAACCAACGGCAACCGGTGCCGGGTTTTGGCTGTCGCGTTTTTTAACAATCTGGTATTTACGTTCGCGGGTTTTGACGACATCGCCGCCGAAAACAGGGGAGTAGATCCCGAATACTTCCGGGACTTCTTCGTCGTACTGGTTCAGCCGATCAGCGGCGCGTCTTGCTACTCTGACCGTTTGCAGGTCACGCGGGGTACACGGGCCACCCTGAGAAAGGATGTATTCATCAAAAAAGCCTTTATCGGCGGCAAACCTGACCTTTTCCGCCACATCACCGATCTGCTCTGCGATAGAAACACCTCGCAACTTGCGGCACTCGCGGTAAGCCCCCTTTGACGGCAGGTTATAAAACTGAAACTGAGGAATGCGCCATGTTGCCGCCCATGCGGTCACGGCTGCGGCGGTATCACTCAGCGGTTTTCCGGTATCATTATCGATTTCACCGTCCAGTGCGTAACCGTCAATATTCTTAGAAATATACTTCGCGATATAACTGACAGCGCCGCCACGGTTCATGTGTTCACATTTAAACCGGTGTTTTTGTGCGCCTTGCTCTTTCCCGTCAACGGCAAGGGTTTTTTTGCGCATAATGTCGATAACCTGCGCACGGCTGGCTTTGTCAGTGAATAACAATAAATGCCAGTGCGGAGTACCATCATGATGCGGCTCAACAACGCGAATACCGTAGACTTTCAACCCGTAGTCTTTGAAAGCAGTCCGTATTTTCGACCAGACGCGGACAAGATATGCCTGTCCGTTCTTTGGCGTGTAAGCCTCTTTCGACCAGTTATGATTAATAATGGCCTTTTTCTCGTCTTTCTTACCGGTAACTTTTGTCGGGTGGTACTTTGACGGTGTCGTGATGGTGACAAACATGCCGATATCACCGCGTTGCATAGCCACTCTTTCAATACCGGCGATCTGTGCCATAAGTTCCATACGGCGGATTTCAGGGTTGGAAATACTACCCATCACTTTTTCAAACAGATCAAACCGCTCACCCGTCTCGGTGTCTTCAATATCCATCTGTTTCAGATATTCTTCGTTAGCTTTACGCTGGGCGCGGACTTCATTAATTGCCTGGCGGCTGGCATACGGACGCTTATTCATGTTGACGGCCATAACGGCAATCAGCAGCGACTCACGCCAGCGGGCACGGTGCGCCCGTAAACGGCGGTACCAGAAATCATCATTCACCAGACGGGCAAGGGCAGAATGGATATTTTTTTCACTAATTGAGCCTTTCAGATACCGACTGTAGTGAAGCGGGGTAATATGCAGTTCTTTGGCATCAGCAGCCATATGCCCGTATATTTCATACAGATACTCAAATTTAAATATGGCACCATCACCAATCTCACTGACCTTATCGATCAGCAGTTGGCAACGCTCAAAAAATACTTTCGCCAGTTGCTTTGCCAGTAATTTAACGGCCTTGTCCGATAACTCCGGCAGGGCATTAAACTGATCCATATGGCGCACTGAAAAGCGGTCATTAACGGCATTAACTCGCGGAAGTATTTCCCGGTAAAACTTGAAATACAGATACTTATGAGCTGCTAACAGCCCCTCTTCTTCATGGATTTTTTCATAGCGCTTACGGAACGGGAAACGCAGCATACGCGGCAGACGTTCAATTTCATCCTGCAAATCCTGATTCTGTTTAAGTTGTGCGGGCGTTAACGGCTGCTCAAAACCCAGCACCGCCTCATGTCGCTTTTTGTTCCACTCATGTACAAAAACCGCCGGTTCCGGCGGTGGCTGCACACTGAAATCAATGACTTTTCCGGTCATGGCTGGTCACCAACCGGCATTTCCCGGAGTACAGACAGCGCTGTCTGACAGCGTTTCACTATCATTTCGCTGAAAAGCAAATACTCATCCAGTGTTTTTACCGGTTTATCTTTCGGCCTGATAACCTGCATGGCGACAAGGTCAGCAACCATAACGACAGGGTTGTCATACCGGGAAACCAACGACCAGCTATTGTTTTCAAGATCAGCCTCAATCAGCGCATATGTCGGAAGTGATGCGTGCTCTTCCGGCAGTCGGCGGACTATAGCGTAGCGGGTATCGGTAATATAAATGCCGTTGCGCGGGTCGATGATGCTCATTGGCAACCACCCAGCACAGCAATAATTTCAGGTGCTTTCTTCCGGTTACCATTGGCCGCAATGGTGCGCGGTGCTTCTATTACGTGGATAGTGAAGCCTAAATCCGCATACAGCTCTTTTGCGGCCATAGAATTTGATACCGTTATAGGTGTCTCCATTGATAAATTCAATGTAAGAAGGGCGTATGCTAAATTTTCGTGCTCTTTTTCACTGAAACCACCTGATGAATAACCAGAGAACGTACCTAAATACGGTGGGTCACAATAAACACCATCGCCCAGTTTCACGCTCTGTAATGTTTTTCCTGCGGATTGTGCTTTAAATTCTGCATTCACTGCTTTTTTTGAGAATCTGATAATTTCTTCTTCAGGTAAATACGGTTTTTTATAACTTCCTTTCGGTACATTGAACGCACCAGACTGGTTGTATCTGCATAAACCGTTATAACAATGACGATTAAGATAAATAAAATAGGCAGCAGCATCAGCCGGATTTATGAATTTTTTATTTCTATTGAAAAACTCTCTCTCTACATAATAACCGGATTCAAATGACTCAAGTTCAAAAAGTCCGTATGCAGTATTTAAAATTCGCTGATAATCGCCGGATTTAATTTCACGATATAGATTAATTAAATCATCATTAATATCTGCAATTAAATACCGCTCATAGTCAGTATTCATCATCACAGCACAGGAACCGGCGAACGGTTCAACGAGGCGTTTTGTTTTTGGTAGGTACGGGCGCAGCTGTTCCATAATGCCGACCTTTGAACCCGCCCATTTGAGGATGGTTTTCTCCGCCATTTCACACACTCCGATAATGTTTATTTTTCAGTTCATTAATTGCCTGGCAATCAATGCACATGGTGCAACCGATCACAGCGCGGCGGCGTGGCTCAGGAATTGGCTTACCGCATCCCTCACATTCAAACGCCGACACACCCGCAGCAGTAATACGAGCGGCGGCTATCTGGCTTTCAAGCACAAGCACGGCGTGGTCATTGGCACGGTCGACTTCGTCAGACATGGCTCCACTCCTGAATCTGGCGCTCTGATTCACTGGCTTCACTTTCAAGTAACAGAGCCATTTGATAGCAATCTAATTTGTCCCGTATGGCTATTGCGGCAAATGTGCGCATACGTGATGCATAGCGATCAGCAACAGCACGACGTTCATCCATGCGGTTTTGTTTAATTACACATTCGATAACTACCGCGTTATCTGTTTCTGATTGTTCGGCTGGTATGAAAACAGGTACAGGTCTGGTCATGATTTTTCCTTATTTCAGGTAATAAAAAGCCCTGACCGGTTAGGGTCATTAAAAATTCGTTTATATAATTACTGTGGTAATACTAGGTGTTTCGGTAATATCGCGCTGATTGCTCTGATATGATTAATCGCTTTTACAATATTAAAAATTTCTTTACTGCTGAAATCATTGTAATCACAATCGTGTCTTTCTTTTTCGATGTTTGCCATATATAAAATGACGCCAAGGAATTTCTTATTGTCCTTATACATCGGATCAAAACGGTCACGCATTTCTTTAAAGAATGATTCCAGTTCTTTATTTTCAATTCCGAAACGCTCAGAACGTAATTTTGCTATATGATTTAAACCATCGGCACGCTTACTGATTGGAATAGGAAATGCACGTTGTTCACCGATATCATAAGCCTGTTCCATGAGTAACCTCACTTAATGATGATAAGAACCAGTGCAATTAAAGAAACAATCAGCGCCACTTTATCTGCGCAGGTATGTTTTTTGCGTGAATGGCGCATGACTGACTCGCCGGTTAATTTATGCTGAAACTGAACATTCATAATTTCCCCACATATTTTTGTTGTTGTGATCAAAATTCACCGCCTTTATTTTTTATCGAACAATGAATCTATAAAACCTGTCGCCTGTGCCAGTGCGTCAAACTTCCCGAACGAATGACAGCTATCATCCCCATCAGACAAGGTGACGTGATACTGCGTTATTTTCCGTGTCGCGTTACGCGGTAGGGTGATAATAATAAATCCGCGATATTCCTGGCTGTGTGTGCTGATTTGCCTGACCATAGCCAACCTCAACTAATCTGCGGTTTACCGAGACCCAGCCACACAAGCCAGCCGTTTCGGATTTCGTCGGGCAGGGTGGCACGTGCAAGATCCAGACCCTCATTCCATGCTGAAACGCTGATGTAATATTCGCCGCGACTGGCGTTCGGGTTTTTCATTTCCACATAAGGCAATTTCCCGGCCTTACGCATATCAGAAACAGCCTGCGCTGTTTTGCCGATCATTTCTGCAAACCGGGCTTCGGTCACATAATCCGCAGAACCTGCTTTCAATGCAGCGGCAACCTTTACGTTTTCCTTTGTCATCTGTTAACCTCTCTTGTTGTGGCTCTTTGTAGCCCTCTTACGCTCACTGCTGCTTTTAACGGTGAAATCTAATACTCCATACAATATTGAGAACTCAACATTATGTCAAGAACGCAAGGTGAAAAATTGAGGATTATGCGGAACTCTGAGCAGATAACAAAAAAGGAACTAGTGGAAATGGCAGGCCTGAACTACGCAACTTATCACGGTTATGAAAGCGATAAATCGAAGATGACATTTGAATCCGGAGTAAAAATATTTTCTACTCCGTTATTCAGAAAATACCGCGACTGGTTCATGTTCGACGAAGTTAATCCTGAAGCTGGCCAAATAGCACCGGCCCTCGCACACAATGGGCACGAAGAAACAACGTCACCCCGCTCAGACAAGAAAACTGGTTAACAATACATCTCGATTTTTGTGAGTTTATTGATTCACAAAGTCTTTGCACCCTCGGAGGGCTTTCTTATGTCAATTAAGAAACTCGAAGATGGTCGCTATGAAGTGGACATTCGTCCGACTGGCCGCAACGGAAAGCGTGTCAGACGGAAATTTGATAAGAAGTTTGAAGCCGTTAATTATGAACGGTACGTGATGGCCAACCACTCGAAAGAATGGGCGCCGAAGTTAACCGACAATCGCCTGTTAAGCGAAATAGCGCAACAATGGTGGGATTTATTTGGGAGTCATCTCGATCATGGACGAGATCAAAAGAACAGAGTTGATATGTTTTGCCGCGTGATGTCAGACCCTGCAACACCAAAAATAGACAAATCACTTATATCCCAGTATTGCCAGATACGCACGGCTCACGGGGTTAAAGCGTCGTCGATTAATCGTGAAATTACCGCAGTGCGCGGCATTTTTACGTATTTAATTGATGCTGGTCTTTATCTCGGCGAACACCCTTTCAGCGGTTATAAGAAGCTGAAAGAGCAGGCCACGGAAATGTCATATCTGACGGATGATGATGTCAGCAGATTGCTGACTAACCTTAGTGGTGATGATTATAACATTGCCGTTCTTTGCCTCAGTACCGGTGCCCGGTGGAGTGAAGCAACCAGGTTAAAGCGGGAACATGTGATTCAGAATAAGGTACGTTTTACATTTACGAAAACCCGCAAGCCCCGGATTGTGCCGATTTCTGATGATGTTGCCGACATGATATGTGACGGTAAAAACGGGCTGCTATTCCCTGATATATCGTATCAGCGCTTCCGGAAAATTTTAAAGGAAGTGAAGCCGACGTTACCGGGCGGGCAGGCAACACACGTTCTGAGACACACGTTTGCAACGCATTTTATGATGAACGGCGGCAGTATCCTGACACTACAGCGATTGCTGGGACATGCCAATTTATCTCAGACGATGACGTACGCACATTTTGCCCCGGATTTTTTACAGGATGCAATCGACCTTAATCCGCTTAAAGGTAAATGTCGAGTTTAGATAAAAGTGTCCACACGGTGTCCACAGACAGGCCATTTAGTGCCCTCTGTGGCACCTTGCAGCTCTATGATAACCATATGTTTTTATTGGAAAGGCAGGGTATATCAGAAATAAATAACGCCGCAAAAGCGGCGTTATTTACTCGGCGTCCCGATTAAAGCTCGATAGGTGGCGTAATTAAGCGCGCAGGAAATCGATGTGTGTCAGTTTTGGCTTGAACGGATGACGCTGTACAGCCTGTACTTTCACTTTGGTTTCTTTACCATCGATAACCAGGTTCAGAACTTCGTAAAATTCTGGTTTAGCTTCCTGGTTGATCAGGACGTCGTGGTCCAGTTCGATGGAAACAGGTTCCTGGTTGCCACCATAAACGATAGCAGGGAACTTGTTTGCGCGACGCAGGCGGCGGCTCGCACCCTTACCCTGCTCTTTACGTAATTCAGCATTGATAGTTAACATAACTTTTCTCTTTAACAAGAGTAAAAAAAATCTTTGCTACAGGCGACCCAGCAGCAAAGTCGGTATTTGGCTTCAGCAGGGTTACCCGTGGTGAAGCGGCGTGCATTTTACCGAAAATGCGGACAAACGGCAAACGAAACCCGGTATAAAACCAAAAAAGCAGCACTCAGGGTTATGCCAGACTGTCAGATTTGCGGAATCGCCCCTGATAATCAAAGATTTTTTCGCGGATTTGCCAGTAGTTCTCTTTTTTGCGTGAGACAACAAAATCCGGGTAACGAAGCAGTACCTGCTGACGGATCACGGATTCTGCATCCTGCCACTGAAAGGGCACACCGGGTGCGCGCAGATGCTGTGCCAGAAACTGTTTTTCAAAGACAAAACGCTGTGCCGGGGTGGTCAGGCGGAAACGTTCGCTGACAGTGGTGCCGTCTTCATCGTAATAGTTTATGGTCAGCCATTCACCGCGGTTATCCTGTCCGGCAGAAAGCGCCATACCGCCGCAGCGCAGCACCAGGGCATCTTTCAGGCGCAGTGCGGCTTTCAGCATGTCGTCCGGGTCACTGAGGATTTCATCACAGTGGCAGCAGCGCCGTGCGGCAATATCATTTTCCCCGTTACAGGACGGGCAGAGTTTAAAGCGGAAACGGAAATCGCACTGATGACGGGCGGATTCATCATCCGCATCAATAATTCCCTGACAGCGGCGGCCATAGTGCTCGATGATATGCCCGTCGTCGGTACATAATCCCCAGAACAGATTAGCAAAGCCGCACAACGGGCAGAATACCTGCACCGGCTGGCTTTTGCTGTTCGGTTTGTGATTGCCGACTTCCGGCATATAAAGGTCATGCGGGTTTCCGGCGTAATCGAGGATCAGACACTCCGTTTTTCCGGGAGACAGGCGCAGCCCGCGGCCGGCGATTTGCTGGTAGAGGCTGACTGACTCTGTCGGGCGCAGAATGGCAATCACATCCACATGCGGGGCATCAAACCCGGTGGTGAGCACGGAAACGTTGACCAGATAATGCAGCTCCCGCGCCTTGAAATTCCGGATAATCGTTTCCCGCTCTGCGGACGGGGTATCCGCACTGACCAGTGCCGCTTCGCCCGGCGGCAGCAGTGATACAATTTCAGCCGCATGTTCCACAGTGGCGGCAAATATCATGCAACCCTGACGGGGCGCGGCATACTCAATAATCTGGCGGACAATACGCGGTGTGATCCGTTTTTGTTTTTTCACTTCCCGCGCCAGCACCTGCGTGTCAAACATCCCGGCGGCGCTGACCGGCACCTGTGAGAAATCATATTGCAGCACCGGCATATCCAGTCGCTGCGGCGGCACCAGATACTGATGGCTGACCATATAACGCAGCGGCAGTTCATAGATACAATCGCGGAAGAAGCATTCATGATCGCCGCGGATCATGCCATGATAGTGATACTGATAGATCCAGCCGCTGCCCAGCCGGTACGGCGTGGCTGTCAGGCCGAGAATGCGCAGGGCCGGGTTATTTTTCTGCAGATGCTGTATCACCTGCTGATACTGACTGTCTTCGCTGAGGCTGATACGATGGCACTCATCAATAATCAGCAGGGAAAATTTGCCGTCAAAGTCCGCCGTATTACGGGCGACAGACTGCACGCTGCCGAAAATGACTTTTTGTGAAGACTCTTTTTGCGATAATCCGGCGGAATAGATACCTGCTTCCAGGCCGTAAGCCTGATATTTACTGTGATTCTGCTCTACCAGCTCTTTGACATGCGCCAGCACCAGCACACGGCCGTGTGCCAGCCGCGCCAGTTCGGCGATCACCAGGCTTTTTCCCGCCCCGGTAGGCAGAACAATCACTGCAGGCGTGGTATGTTTGCGGAAATAGAGCAGGGTGGCATCAACAGCCTCCTGCTGATAAGGGCGCAGGGTAAACGTCACAGAAACTCCGGCGGACAGACAAAATCAGGGCGTCAGCATATCACACTTTGGGCGCGACAATTGACTGCATGACGGCGGATAAACAGCGGAAGCGCCGTCAGAAAGGCGCTGTGATGTTGACGGTTTGTTGTTATAATGATTACTGTGGTTATTATCAAACAAAATTCTTTCATTTTATCTGCTTATCAGCCGGCAGCATGCTGCGGGCGCGTCAGGTTTAAGAGACATTCATGCGATTAGATAAATTTCTTGCCCATCAGATGGGCATCAGCCGGAACCTTGTGGCCAGAGAGCTGCGTGCGGGGATGGTGACTGTGGATGGTGAGGTCGTGAAAAACGGCGCACTGAAAGTCAGCGCGGAGAACGAAGTGGCGTATGACGGCAATGTGATGACACACGTCACCGGGCCGCGCTACTTTATGCTGAATAAACCGCAGGGCTATGTCTGCTCAACGGATGATCCGGTTAACCCGACTATTCTTTATTTTATCGATGAGCCGGTTGCCCATAAACTGCATGCCGCCGGACGGCTGGATATTGATACCACCGGGCTTGTGCTGATGACTGACGACGGGCAGTGGTCGCACCGCATCACCTCACCGAAACATCATTGCGAGAAAACCTACCGCGTCACCCTGGCGGAGCCGGTGGCGGACACTACCGCAGCGCTGTTTGAGCAGGGTGTGTTACTTAACGGCGAACAGCACCCGACCAAACCGGCAAAACTCGAGATTATCACCCCGCAGGATGTGCGGCTGACGATTTCCGAAGGGCGCTATCACCAGGTCAAACGTATGTTTGCCGCTGCCGGTAACCATGTGGACGAACTGCACCGCGAGCGTATCGGCGGCATTGTGCTGGATGACAGCCTGGCGCCGGGGGAATACCGCCCGCTGACTGATGAGGAAATTCAGTCGGTTCTCTGAACACCTTTTTTACTGAATCCAATACGGAGTAACAGGCGTGCAAGTGCAACGTTCGGCCTATTTCGGCCTGATTTTTATCCTGGGGCTGTTATCGATGCTGATGCCTCTGGCTATCGATATGTATCTGCCAAGCATGCCGACCATCGCCCGTGACTTTGGTGTCACTGAGGGCGATGTCCAGATGACACTCAACAGTTACCTGATCGGTTTCGCCGCCGGGCAACTGGTATACGGTCCGATGGCGGATGCGCTCGGCCGCAAGCCGGTGATCCTCGTGGGAACACTGATTTTCGCCCTGGCCTCCGCCGGGTGTGCGATGTCTCAGGATATCGGTACCTTTATCGGGATGCGCGGGCTGCACGGCTTTGCAGCGGCTGCGGCAAGTGTGGTGATCAACGCCCTGATGCGCGATATGTTCACCAAAGATGAATTCTCCCGCAGTATGTCGTTTGTGGTGCTGGTAATGACAGTGGCACCGCTGCTGGCACCGATCATGGGCGGTATGATGATGCTCTGGTTCAGCTGGCACGCGATTTTCTGGACCATCATGATTGCCGCGCTGATCGCTGCACTGCTGGTGCTGTTCTTTATCCGCGAAACCCTGCCGAAAGAGCGGCGTCAGCCGTTCCGGCTGCGGATCATGCTCGGCCAGTTTGTTACACTGTTCCGCCAGAAGCGGGTACTGTGTTATATGGTGGCATCCGGCTTTTCATTTGCCGGGATGTTTTCGTTTTTATCGGCCGGGTCATTCGTTTACATTCAGCTTTACGGGCTGACGGAGCTGGAATTCGGTTACTGCTTCGCGCTGAATATTGTTTTCCTGTTTATTATGACCACCATTAACAGCCGTTATGTCCGCCGTTTCGGCGCACTGAATATGCTGCGCACCGGGCTGGTGGTGCAGTTGCTGGCCGGATTCTGGCTGGTGCTGGCCGCATTCGCCGATCTCGGCTTTGTGGCGCTGATGATAGGTGTGGCCTGCTATGTGGGAAATATTGCCATGATCACATCAAATGCCATGGCGGTGATTCTGGATGATTATCCGCATATGGCCGGTACCGCCTCATCACTGGCCGGTGTGCTGCGGTTTGGTATCGGTGCGGGTGTCGGTGCGGTGGTGGCTTCATTTGACATGACAACGGTTTGGCCGATGGTCGGCGCGATGGCGCTATGTATTCTGATTGCCGCCTCTCTGGTGCTGTACGCACGGCGTTTTGCCTGATTTCCTTTCCCTGTTGCCGGTCCGGGTGTCTCCGGGCCGGTCATTTCCCGAATATCAGTAATAGTCGAATGATTACTCCGGATAACTACTCAGTCGTCATTTGGTTGATCTGAGTCATGAAAAGTTACACTAATGTGAATTCTGTTTCACGGCAGAAAGTAACGTATAATATCGTACACCTTTCTCTTAATTATATAATTAACTGATATTTCATCGTATTTACGGGTATACGGGTCATTACAGCGCGGAATTATATCCTTCTTCATTCAATTTAAGCTATATGATATAAAATAAATCAGTTGAGAAAATTAACAAAACAGTATACAAATAGAGGTAATTGGATTGATGATGTTAACATCCGGCGAAAGAGCACAATGTGTTTTATTACCGGATCGGGAGTAAATCACCGGCGTTTCATCATCCGTGAACACAGAATGTTCGTTAATTCCGAAGGATTGGGTCGGAAAATTTATTTCAGATGATTCACCGGCACAGTAAGACAGGATAATAGTGTGAATAGTAATGCGCTTTCAGTTGTTTCCCGCCTGCCACAGCATTACCGGCTTGCCGGTAATGATGACGGCCGCCGGTTAGAGGCGTTACCGGAATCTTTGCAGAGCAGGGAAGACAGCCTGACCGGTTTAAAATTACTGAGTCACGGCCACCATTCAACATACGATGCACTGTGCGCCATCCGGTCGCACCTGGAAGGATTACAGATTGATAGTCTGATCCTGACCTGGGAAGGGGAGCCGTGCCTGTTTTTACACAGTGATGATGAAAGTACCGCACTGTGTGCCCTGAAAACCGCAGGGGCGGCAATTGCGGAGAATATTTCTGCCCGTTACCCGTTCTGACAGGTAACACTGCCGTTCTGTGTGACGGATTCTGATAAAATGCAGACATAAAAAAAGCTTCCTGAAAAGGAAGCTTTTTCTTGTTAAATAATACACTGCAAGGGAGTGAATGTATTATTTAATTAAACGGCGTCCGTCGTAATAACGGTTGTTCCAGTATTTATCCGTCATGTTTGAGACGATAACACCGTTTGAAGTGGATGCATGGACAAATTTGTCATTGCCGACATAAATACCAACATGGCGCTGACGTTTTCCGGTTTTAAATAATACCAGGTCGCCGGCCTGTAATTTAGCGCGTTTTACGCTGGTGCCGACAGACTGCTGCTCTGCGGTTGAACGCGGCAGTTCCATACCGAACTGGTCAAGGAAAGTCTGACGGACAAATGCGGAGCAATCAATACCGGAGCGGGTGGTGCCGCCGAGGCGGTAAGCAACGCCTTTCCAGCTGGCATACTGAGACATCAGTTTGGATTTAACATCAACATTATTAACTAACTGTTCGAATTCATCCTGAGACGCTTGCAAGATAAAGCTGTTTGTACGGGTTTCAGATTGAACTTGACGGGCTGAATTTGGAGATGTACTGCATGCTGACAATGTCGCCGCGATAATCAATGCCGGAACAATCCGGGTGATATATCTCAGAATTGGTTGAGATGTGACCATGTGTGAGTTTTCCCTTGCAGTCCTTATGTGACAAACGTCACTTTAAAAAACAAAACATATCAACACTAATTAAATCTGTGTATGTGCACAATATGTTTATTCTAAAAACGTGCGGAACGGCACGTTTAATATCCATGAACAATTACTGAGGAAAAATTAATCAGTCATCCGTAAAGGCGTAATTATCGGTGAAATTAATCAATTCCTAATAATCGGACGGATTGATACTACATAAAGGTGCCGGAAATGGCGAGGGAAAAAACCTGTTATTTACAAAACCTTAAATTTGTCAGCGAAACAATCAGGATGTGATGTCAAATATGTTTAACTAATGTGAAATTTTCTTTGTAATATCGGATAAACGGGGCATATGGCGTACCAGAAAATTTACACACTGATCACTCAGCGGTGTCAGTAAAATCCAGGGAACCGTGATCAGTGCCAGTGACAGCGAACCGGCCATAATATCGCTGAACCAGTGTGCACCGGCCATTATCCGCGGTAAAGAAAATATAATTGTCAGCAAAACTGCTGCCGCAAAATAACGGAATCCGGCATAACGCCAGACAAAGGCGGCAAAAATGATCAGCATCAGCCCGTGGTCGCCCGGAAAACTGCTTTTTGAGGCATCTTTTGTAAAGATCCCGGTGATATCGCTGACACGGTGAACAGCGTCCAGTTCCAGTGTCGGGCTGAGGCGGTTAAAAGGAATTGCCTGTCCGGCCTGATTAATCAGTACCGCACTTATTACCATCACCACACCTGCCATTACCAGACGGCGTTTACCGTCGCTGTCCTGTTTGCGGAAAGCCGCATAATAGATAAGTCCCATCAGCAGGAGTGCTGCCAGATCAAATGCCCGGTTGTTAATAACCGCAATAAATACAGCCAGTGAATGATTACCGGCGAGCGGGGTATTGAAAAAACGGAAAACAGCATGGTCAGGTAGCGCCCACCAGCCGTGATCAACCGGCAGGTACCAGGAAAGAAACAGCATGATACCGGCGAGGCTGATAAAAAGCGGAAGTGTGATGCGTTGTACTGCCATGACAAAACCTGATGATAATAAAATATTATTACGGAAATAGTTCCGGATAGTCTGACAGAAATACGGATAAGGGTTTATACAGAAAAAGGGAAATAACGCATGTTATTTTTATGTAAAAGTTGTTGGTTTCGTGGTGGCGTCTATAATCATAAGTGAAGAGAGTGATGTAGTTAATAAAGCCGAATGCATATCATAAAATAAGGAATTTCAGATTATAACGCTGAAGGTGTACTAAAAATACGGCTGTTTGTTATAGCGCAGTAAAGATTAGTGACCTATTGTCGATAAGGAATAAGCGAATATTTTTCATCCCGGCGGTAACGGATTGCCTCCGTGAATACTTATCTGAAGAGGTACGTTATGAAAAAGCTACAGTTCTTTATCGCTGCTGCAGGCTTATTAATGAGCAGTTTTGCTCCGGCAACTGAAAGTAAAGGCCAGACAGCATCGGGTGTGATCATTTTTCATGGTGCGATTGTTGAAGGCCCCTGTGCAATGGACTTTCAGACCAATGACATCAGTTCCCGCTGTTACCGCTCCGGGATGAAAAAAGAGCGGCTGAATACCCAGACTATTACCCGTAATACCCGGTCAGTTTCTGATTTGATACCGGCCAATATGGGTGATGCAAAACTTCACTGGATGGATGACAGTAAGCTGATAGCGATGGTTATTGTCAGTTATCTTTAATGCAGACTGAGAATCACAATTAATGCATTCAGAGGAAACCGGAAAAATCGTGTGACGTATCACACCACGATATCTGTTTCCTCTTCTTTTTTTGTGTCCGGCGCGTTATAACAGATACAGCGGTAACGTTAACACGCTGGTCGTCAGTCTGACGAAACAACAGTGAGGTGCCTGTGATGAATCATCTTAAGGCTATTTTCAGTGGTATGTTGTTAAGCTTGTCAGTTATCACACCGGGTGCGGCAGCCGGTGTCAGTGAAGGGACGATTCTGCTGTCCGGCAGTGTGGTGAATGCCGCCTGTGAGGTCAGTGTCCCGGCGGCGGAACAGCCGCAGAACAGTCAGCCGTCATTTGAATATCGCTGCCTGCGCAACGGAGAGCCTGCCAGTGTGCAGGACAGTATCGCTGAAGGTGAACTTGTGCAGGGGCGTCTGCCGCAGTCAATGGGGCGTACGTCTTACTCGGTGCTGAATGAAGAGCGCCGGGAAGCGTATCTGCGGGTGGATTATTTCTGAGGGACGGGGAAAGGACGGCGGGTCAGCCGGTCTCCGCAATGTGCAGAAAACCGGTAACCCGGTAACAGGCAGTTTTTACCGGCTGCGGGAATTAATCCGCGCGGCCCATATAACGGCGTTCCGCGATATGAATGCGGATTTTTTCACCGTTACTCAGGTATTCAGGCACCTGAATCACCAGCCCGGTCGGCATGGTTGCCGGTTTGGTCCGTGCACTGGCGGATGCACCCTTGATGCCCGGGGTGGTTTCAACGATTTCCATATCGACAGTCTGCGGTAACTCCAGCGCCAGCACCTGGCCATCCATTGTCAGTACCTGCATACCCGGCAGACCTTCCTCGGGAATAAACAGCAGTTCTTCTTCGATCTGATCTTTTTTCATCGGATACGGCGTGAAGTCTTCATCATCCATAAAGACATACTCATCACCATCAACATAAGAGAGCTGAACAGCGCGGCGGGTTAAGGTAATGGTCTCAATAATATCATCGCCTTTAAAACGCTCTTCCACTTTCTGACCGGTACGGACATCAGTAAAACGCATTTTATACAGGGTGCTGGCCCCGCGGGCACTTGGCGTCTGGACATCGATATCTTTGACCATCAGCAGCTTGCCGTTATAGCTCACTGCGGTTCCGCGTTTAATTTCATTGGCTTTTGCCATAATTTGTCCCGTTACATAATGAACATCAATAGTAAAGCAGGCCTTAAAGCCTGCCGATTGGCGACAAAATTACTCGCAGTTTTTCCAATGTGCAAGCCCAAATTATCACACCCGCCTGCAGAAATGCAGCGGGTGTGATATCCGGGTGAAATCAGCGGTAAACCGGCAGGAGATCCATCATGGATAAAATATGTGTGACGGCGTTGAGAAGCCCGAACAGAATGATAAAGATGATCATCGCATTGCCGCCCGGCACACGGTAGGCTGCCTGCGGGAAGCGGCGGCGGGTGGCTTTTGCCATCAGCGCCGGGACAATCACCGCCCAGATGGTTGCTGCCAGCCCGGCATAACCGATGGCATACAGGAACCCGTCCGGGTACAGCACTGCCAGAATCGCCGGCGGAACAAAGGTAAACACGGCGGATTTCAGGCGTCCGGTGCCGTTATCCTTAAACTTAAAGAAGTCAGCGATGTAGTCAAACAGTCCCAGCGACACCCCGAGGAAGGAGCTGGCCAGCGCCATATAACTGAAGGCATTGAGTAACTGCACCGTGGTGTCACTGTTGATAGCGGCTTTCATCTGGCTTAACAGCGCGGTGATATTGCCGCCTTCCGCGATAACCTGCTTAAAGTTTTCACGCGGGACGTTACCCTGGGCGGCCAGCTGCCATAAGATATAGATCACCAGTGAAATCAGGGAGCCGATAAGCAGACTGCGCACGACGGATTTCGCGTCATTACGGTAATATTTCACCAGACCCGGCACGTTACCGTGGAAGCCGAATGAGGTCAGCAGGAACGGCAGCGCCACCAGTGCATACGGCAGATAACGGGCTTCCGGCTCTTGTGTGTTAAATAATACCGCGGTTTTCACTTCTGTGATCATGCCGCCTGCGGACATCACAAATGCAATCACCATCCCGCCGATTAAAATGGTGCACAGACGGTCAACGGCTTTGGTGGAAATCCAGACAATCACGGCCACCACGGCAGCAAAGAAAATCCCGCTCATCGCCGGGGTGATATTGAGTCCGCGTGCTGCCAGGTTCTCCTGTAACATCGAACCACCGGCCGAGATATATGCATAAGTCAGAATATAGAGCACAAAGGCGATGGAGAGCCCGTTAATTACTGACCAGCCGTTACCCAGCAGATCTTTGGTAATGGTGTGAAAGCTGGAGCCTGACGGATAATTGAGGTTTGCCTCGAGGATCATCAGCCCGGAGGTATACATACAAAACCAGGTGTAAATCAGCAGCAGAACGGAGCCGGTAAACCAGACACCCGCTGTCATCACAGGGATGGAAAACATGCCTGCACCGACAGCGGTACCGGCGATAATCATGGCACCGCCCAGGACGGAAGGGCGTTTGGTTTGTGTTATTGCGTCGCTGCTCATTAAATAAATCCTCCGGTTACTCAGCTCCGTGTACTAGCTTGATGATACGGCGGCAAAAAAAGGTTGTAAAGCAGATAAACTGATAAATCCGCGTAATTGTGTGTGATTGAATGATAAATGAGCAATTGCCGCCCCGGTATTCAGGCGCGGCATGTAACGGATTATTTTGTCAGATAAAACTGATTGGTCTGCCACAGGTGAATGGCATTGCGGCTGGCTTCAAAATGCGGTTCGGGCAGATTATCCGGAGAGCACCAGATAATGCCGTCAAATTTATCCGGCTCCCGGATCACCGGCAGCGTATCGCTGTCATAGTGTGCCAGCAGGCAGACTGATACCGTGTGCTTGCCTTCCGCCCGGTATGTTTCCAGGTTATTGCACAGACCGATCACCTTCGGGTCAGTAAGGGTAATGCCGATCTCTTCCTGAATTTCACGGATAGCGCAGGCTTCAAAGGTTTCACCGGGATCAACATGTCCCCCGAAAATGGACCAGTATGGCGCATGTTTGCCGCTGCGTTTACCCAGCAGCACCTCACCTTTGCTGTTGACAATAACCACCCCGGTACCAACGACGACTGACATTATTTTTTCCTTCTTTTTAATCAGATTGCGGGCGCTATGGTACACTTCCGTGCGCCGGAGTGACAGCCTGTCTGTTTTTGACAATATCTTCCTGCAAAATGAATGATTCAGAGCATAGAATATCTGCCTGTCTGTGTTATAACTGAAACGATTCAAAAGCAGCTATTGTATCATGCTGCATTATATTACTAATGATTATAACCCGTTAGCCAAAAATAACAGAGGGAGCACCCGGCTGATGACCCGTCGAGTAGCCACAATTACCTTAAATCCGGCCTATGACCTTGTGGGGATGTGTCCGTCCCTTGTCCCGGGCGAGGTGAACCGTGTCAGAACGGTAGGGTTACATCCTGCGGGAAAAGGCATTAATGTCGCCAAAGTTCTGCGCGACCTCGGGGTGGATGTAACTGTCAGCGGCTTTCTGGGGAAAGATAATCAGGAAGAATTTCAGCATTTTTTCAGTGAAAACGGGCTGGCAAACCGCTTCCATGTGATCCCGGGGCGCACCCGGATCAACGTGAAACTGACCGAAAACAGCGGCGCGGTGACGGATCTGAATTTCTCCGGTTTCCGTATCACCGAAAGCGAGTGGCAGAAGTTTATGGCCGATTCACTGACCTGGCTCGGGCAGTTCGATATGGTGGTGGTCAGCGGCAGCCTGCCGGAAGGTGTGGATCCGGCGTGGTTCACCACCTGGATGAGCCGCCTGCGCCAGCTGTGTCCGTGCATTATTTTTGACAGCAGCCGTGAGGCGCTGGTGGCCGGTCTGAAAGCCACGCCGTGGCTGGTGAAGCCCAACCGTCATGAACTTGAGATCTGGGCGGGTAAACCGCTGCCGGAACTGAAAGATGTGATTGACGCCGCCCATGCCCTGCGGGACAAAGGCATTGCCCATGTGGTGATTTCGCTGGGACAGGAAGGGGCGCTGTGGGTGAATGCCTCCGGTGCCTGGCGTGCACTGCCGCCGCATTGCGAGGTGGTGAGCACCGTCGGGGCAGGGGATTCAATGGTCGGCGGCCTGGTATACGGCCTGCTGATGAGCCAGAGCAGCGAACACACGCTGCGGATGGCGACAGCGGTGTCTGCACTGGCAGTGAGCCAGCCCGGCGTCGGTGTCCGTGACCGCGCCGAACTGGCAGCAATGATGGCAAAAATCAAACTCAGCCCGGTGGTATAACCCGGGTTATTTTTCCAGCGATTTCAGCCAGGCAATTTCCTGCGCCCAGATATCCGGATTCACGGTTTCCAGTACCATCGGGATGCCGTCGAACCGTTTATCTTTCATAATAAACTCAAACGGCGCATTGCCGATTTTACCCTGACCGAGACTATCGTGACGGTCAACACGGCTGGCGAATTCACTTTTTGCATCATTCAGGTGCATGCCCTTCAGATACTCAAACCCGACAATGCTTTCAAAATCCGCAAACGTGGCTTTGCAGGTTTCCGGTGTCCGCAGATCATACCCGGCGGCAAACGCGTGGCAGGTATCGATACAGACACCAATGCGGGATTTATCCTCCACATCGTCAATAATGGCGGCCAGCTGCTCAAAGCGGAACCCGAGGTTGCTGCCCTGTCCGGCGGTATTTTCAATCACGGCAATCACACCGCTGGTTTTATCCAGCGCAATGTTAATGGATTCCGCGATCCGCGCCAGACAAGCCTTTTCCTCAATCTTATTGAGGTGGCTGCCGGGATGGAAATTCAGACGGTCGATCCCGAGCTGTTCGCAGCGCTGCAATTCATCAAGAAATGCCTCGCGGGATTTTTCCAGTGCTTCCGTTTCCGGATGGCCGAGGTTAATCAGATAGCTGTCGTGGGGCAGGATCTGCCCGTGGCCGTAGCCGTATTTTTTGCAGTTGGCCTTAAAGGCCGCGATGACGTTTTCCGGCAGGGGGGCAGCTTTCCACTGGCGCTGATTTTTGGTGAACAGGGCAAAGGCTGTGGCGCCCAGTTCATGCGCACGGATAACTGCCTGATCAACACCACCGGCGGCGCTGACGTGTGCTCCGACATATTTCATTGGTTTTTCTCCTTCTTTGTGCCGATTATGGCATAAGGAACCGGAGAATGCAGTGGCAGGATATCCCGGCCGCACAACCGGGATATCACAGAAAGAAGGGCAGGATCAACCGGTGATCATCGGGATAAGCAGGTTAATTGCCGCACCGCCGCCAATCAGCCAGCCGAACAGCACCAGCGCCATCAGCATCGGCTTGATACCGGCCTGGCGGATAGCACTGACGTGAGTGGTCAGGCCGAGTGCCACCATTGCCATCGCCAGCAGAATGGTATCGAGCACAATAATCTGGCGGACAATAATTTCCGGGATCAGATGGAAGGAGTTAAATCCGGCCACCAGAATAAAGAAGACGGCAAACCACGGGATAGTGATTTTGGATTTTTCCTTCGCCGCGCCCCCGGCACTGCTTTTCTGACGGCTCAGATACTGAGACAGGATCAGAAGGAACGGCGCCAGCATCATCACGCGGATCATTTTACTGATCACGGCGCTGTTTTCCGCATCCGGGCTGATGGTGTGACCAATCGCCACCACCTGAGCCACTTCATGCACGGAAGACCCGGCATACACCCCGAAACTCATGTCGGTGAACGGCAGCCAGCCCAGCGCGGCATTGAGATGGAACAGCCACGGGTACAGGAAGATACCGATGGTGCCGAAAATCACCACGGTGGAGACCGCAACCGCCACTTTACTTGCCGGGGCTTTAACCACCGGCTCGGTGGCCATCACCGCTGCCGCACCACAGATACTGCTACCGGCACCAATCAGAATGACGGTTTCTCTGTCCAGCCCGAACCATTTACGGCCGATATACATGGCGATCAGGAAGGTGCTGGTCAGCATCACGGCATCAATAATCACGCCGCTGATCCCGACATCGGCAATCTGCTGAAATGTCAGACGGAAGCCGTACAGGATGATCCCCGCCCGTAAAAAATAGTGTTTGGCAAACCCCACCCCGGCTTCGCACTGTGGCTTGATATGCGGGTAAACGGTATTACCGGCAATAATCCCCAGCAGAATAGCCAGTGTCAGTGCGCCCAGCCCGAGGTTGATAAACCAGGGCATTTCACCGAGCAGCATAGCGGCGGTGGTCAGAACCCCCGCCAGGACAAAGCCCGGAAGTAGTCTCAGCCACATCGGTTTTGCTGTGCAGCGGGCTTTTTCGGTTTTGATATGACTTTCAGACATAAGTAACTCACAAAAAGGAATAACGATGTGCAAAGCATAGCGGAAAGCGTAATATTTTTAAAATTCATAATAATTCTATAATCAACCTAAAAATCAGGTTAGCGGTAATGGCAATGTTAAATTATAAGTATAATGTTAATATGATGATAATAATCGGGATAAAATAAGGGAGCGCTTTGCCATGCGCATCACACTGAGACAGCTCGAAGTCTTTACAGAAGTTCAGAAGTCCGGTTCGACGACACAAGCTTCCCAGCAGCTGGCGCTTTCACAGTCCGCCGTGAGTGCCTCTCTGACGGATCTGGAAAATCAGCTGAATGTTCAGCTGTTTGACCGGGTCGGTAAACGGCTGGTGACCAATGAACACGGACGGCTGCTGTATCCGAAAGCCATTGCCCTGCTCGAGCAGGCCGGTGAAATTGAACAGCTGTTTAAAACCGATGCGGGGGCATTGCGTTTTGCGGCCAGTACCACCATCGGCAACTATATGCTGCCGGAAATGCTGGGGGCATACCGTGCAGTGCATGAAAATACACCGGTTGAATTATTTATCGCTAATACTGAGGAAGTGATTAAAGCCGTGCTGGAGTTCCGCGCGGATATGGGGCTTATCGAAGGGGTCTGCCATTCCCCGGAACTGATTACCGAGCCGTGGCTGGAAGATGAGCTGGTGATTTTCTGCAGCCCGGATAATCCGCTCAGTCAGAAAAGCAATGTGACTCCTGATGATCTGAAAAATGTGGCCTGGGTTCTGCGTGAACGCGGTTCGGGTACGCGGGAAGTGCTGGATCAGATCCTCTTTAACCGTCTGCCGGGTTTCCGCGTGGAAATGGAGCTGGGGAATTCCGAGGCCGTCAAACACGCGGTACGCTTCGGGCGCGGGGTCAGTTGTCTGTCGCGGCGGGTGATTGCCGAACAGCTGAGTAACGGGCTGTTGTCAGAGGTGAAGATTGCCGGGCTTACCCTCAACCGCACACTTTTCCGGATTTATCACCGTCAGAAACATATCTCCAACGCCCTCAATACCTTCCTGACCTATTGCCGCTGACGCGGCATCTGTTTCTTCTGCCGCCGGTTTCCGGCGGGCAGCTGAGGCAAATTATAAGCCGGGTGCTTATAATTCCGCAGCGATTATGCAGGTATCTTATAATGCCGCATATTTGCTGGGTACAGTCCCGGGATTTCGCTACAATCACGCTCAGTGGATGAAAATAACTACATGAAACAGGATTGTAATGTCTCAGCAAGCAAATCAAATCGCGGGTGAACAACCGCAGACACTGCGCCGTGAATTAAAGGCGCGCCATCTGGCGATGATCGCCATCGGCGGATCTATCGGTACGGGGCTGTTTGTCGCTTCCGGTGCCACTGTTGCCCAGGCCGGTCCCGGCGGGGCGCTGTTAACCTATGCCATTATCGGCCTGATGGTCTATTTCCTGATGACCAGCCTCGGCGAACTCGCGGCCTATATGCCGGTATCGGGTTCATTTGCCACTTACGGCGCCAAATATGTGGATGAAGGCTTCGGTTTCGCACTGGGCTGGAACTACTGGTACAACTGGGCGGTGACTATCGCGGTTGACCTGGTGGCAGCACAGCTGGTGATGACCTACTGGTTCCCGGCAGATCAGATTCCGGGCTGGGTCTGGAGTGCGGCGTTCCTCGCCATCATGTTCCTGCTTAACTTTATCTCTGTAAAAGGATTCGGTGAGGCGGAATACTGGTTCTCCTTAATTAAGGTCAGTACCGTTATCCTGTTTATTGTTGTCGGCGTGATGATGATCACCGGCATTATGAAAGGCGGGGAAGGTGCTGGCTGGCATAACTGGACTGTCGGCGAGGCACCGTTCAAGGGCGGGTTTGCCGCGATGATCGGGGTGGCGATGATTGTCGGCTTCTCCTTCCAGGGCACTGAACTTATCGGTATCGCTGCCGGTGAATCCAAAGATCCGGCCAAAAATATTCCGAAAGCGGTGCGTAAAGTGTTCTGGCGTATCCTGCTGTTCTATGTGCTGGCGATTCTGGTGATCAGCCTGATTATCCCGTACACCGACCCGAACCTGCTGCGTAATGATGAAACCGATATCAGCGTCAGTCCGTTCACCCTGGTCTTTGAACGCGCCGGTCTGCTCTCTGCGGCAGCAGTGATGAACGCGGTTATCCTGACAGCGGTACTGTCTGCGGGTAACTCCGGGATGTATGCCTCCACCCGTATGCTGTACACCCTGGCAAAATCCGGCAAAGCACCGAAACTGTTTGCCAAACTGTCCAAAGGCGGTGTGCCGCGTAACGCGCTGATTGCCACGACGGTGATTGCTGCGCTTTGCTTCCTGACATCGATGTTCGGTAACCAGTCCGTGTATCTGTGGCTGCTGAATGCCTCGGGGATGACCGGCTTTATCGCCTGGCTGGGGATTGCCATCAGCCACTACCGTTTCCGCAGAGGCTATATTAAGCAGGGCTATGACCTGAACGATCTGCCGTACCGCTCCGGTTTCTTCCCGGTCGGCCCGATCTTCGCCTTTATTCTGTGTCTGACCATCACCCTCGGTCAGAACTACGAAGCCTTCCTGCAGGATCAGATTGACTGGGTGGGTGTGGTCGCGACCTATATCGGTCTGCCGCTGTTCTTCGCCATCTGGTTTGGTTATAAAATTGTTAAGCGTACTAAGTTTGTCCGCTACAGCGAAATGGACTTTCCGGCCAGCCATAAATAAGGCTGTGTGACCCGATTTTGTGACATATCACGTAAATTGATAAAAAACCTGACGATCCTGGTCAGGTTTTTTTTATGTTTGTCGTTACAGGCTTCGCGGGGATATCCACGGGTTGAAACTGTGTTTATCCGTTAAGTCAGTCGTTTTATCTGTTAATAATGAATATCACTTACAGATTATCTTTCGATATATCGCTATCACCTGATGATAACGAATATTGTAATGAGGAGGATAATTATTCCGTATTGATAAGGGTTCTTATTTGCTTTATTGTTAACGCCAATTTCTGACAGATAACAGGAGTCGGTAACGTGAAATTAGTATCTGTAGCAAAAGGGCTGACCATGAGCCTGGCAGCAGGGGCTGTTCTGATGAGCAGCGCAGCATGGGCGGAAACAGTGGTTGATGCCGCAGGGCGTACGGTGGAAGTACCGGAAAAAGTGGAGCGCATCCTGTTAGGGGAAGGGCGTATGATCCACGCGGTGGCATTGCTGGAAGGGGACAAACCACTGGCACGTATTGCCGGCTGGCAGGGTGACTTCCGCAAACTCGACCCGCAGTCTTATGCTGTCTACAAAGCTAAATTCCCGGAAATCGACAAGATCCCGCTGATCGGTAACACGACAGAGGACAGCGTCAGTGCAGAAAAAGTATTAACCCTCAATCCGGATGTGGCTATTTTCGGCCTGGCCGGTCACGGACCGGGTAAAAACAGCGAGCTGGTCGGTCAGCTGGAAAAAGCCGGTATCCCGGTTGTCTTTGTGGATTTCCGCAACGAACCGCTGAAAAACACTCTGCCGGGTATGCGTGTGCTGGGTAAAGTGCTGCACCGCGAAGAAAAAGCCAAAGCCTTTGAAGATTTCTATCAGAAGCAGATGAAGTTAGTCACTGACGTGACAGACAAAATCCCGGAAGATAAAAAACCGACCGTGTTTATCGATCTGCGCGCCGGGTCTTTCCCTGACTGCTGCGGTACTGCCGGTAACGGTAACCTCGGTAACTTTATCGATCTGGCGGGCGGTAAAAACATCGCCAAAGACGTTCTGCCGACACCACTGGGTACCATGAACCTGGAGAAAGTGATTGCGGCGGATCCGGATATTTATCTGGTCAGCGGCGCGAAAGCCCCGGGCAGCACCGATGCGGGTGTTCAGCTGGGTGCGCAGGCAACAGAAGCGGATGCCAAAGCCAGCCTGAAAGCCATTACTGAGCGTAAGGGCATTAATACCCTGACCGCAGTGAAAGAAGGGCGTGACTATGCTATCTGGCACAACTATTATAACTCACCTTATAACGTGATTGCCGCGCAGGCCTTTGCCAAGTGGTTCTATCCGGAGCAGTTTAAAGATCTGGATCCGAAGAAAACCATGGATGAAATGTACAGTCAGTTCCTGGCTGTCGAACCAACCGGCACATACTGGGTCAGCGGTAAATAATTTTAAGTAGTCAGCAGGTATTTGAATAATGAGTATTACCACAGAAGCAATGCTACAGACGAAGCCGGAACAGGCAGGCAGTGAATTAAGCTGTGATGTGAAATCACATTACCGGCGTGTACTGCGCAGGCGGCTGATGTGGATGTTTGCGGTGGTTGCGGTAATACTCTGTACCGTGGTGCTCGATTTTACCATGGGGCCGTCCGGGCTGACCCTTGATGCACTCTGGCAGACCCTGGTGTCGCCGGAAAGTGTATCCGCGGGCACCCGTGTGATTGTCTGGGAAATACGTCTGCCGTATGCCCTGATGGCCGTGGTGGTCGGCATGTCTCTCGGTCTTGCCGGGGCAGAGATGCAGACCATCCTCAATAACCCGCTGGCGAGTCCGTTTACCCTCGGCGTCTCCAACGCCGCATCGTTTGGTGCGGCGCTGGCGATAGTCCTCGGAATTGGTATTCCGGGCGTACCGGATCAGTGGTTTGTTTCCGCGAACGCCTTTATTTTTGCCCTGTTTTCCGCGCTGATGCTTGACGGCATTACCCGCTGGACACGAGTGGCAACCTCCGGTGTGGTGTTATTCGGTATCGCAATGGTCTTTACCTTTAACGCACTGGTATCAATGATGCAGTTTATCGCCACGGAAGACACCTTACAGGGGCTGGTTTTCTGGACGATGGGCAGCCTGGCGCGCGCCACCTGGGTGAAACTGGGTGTGATGACGCTGGCCTTTGCCATTCTGCTGCCGATTTCCATGAGTAACTCGTGGAAGCTGACCGCACTGCGCCTCGGCGAAGATCGCGCTGTCAGTTTTGGTATTAACGTGCGCCGTCTGCGTCTCGGTACGTTGCTGCGCATCAGTATTCTGACCGCGCTGGCGGTGGCTTTTGTCGGCCCGATTGCGTTTATCGGCCTGGTCGCGCCGCACATTGCCCGCATGATGTTCGGTGAGGATCACCGTTTCTATCTGCCGGCGAGTGCATTAATCGGGGCGCTGGTATTGTCGATGGCATCCATTGCCTCGAAAAACCTGATTCCGGGCGTGATTATTCCGGTCGGTATTGTGACATCACTGGTAGGTGTGCCGTTCTTCCTGAGCATGATCCTGCGTCATAAAGGGAGCATGTAAGATGGATTTGAATGCAATGTCTGCTCAGAGCGGGTTACAGATTAAACACTTCAATGCCGGTTATCCGAAACGGAAAATCATTGAAGACCTGAATGTTGAGCCTCTGCCGCGCGGTAAAATCACCGTGCTGCTCGGGCCGAACGGCAGCGGGAAATCGACCCTGCTGCGCTCCCTGGCCGGTCTGAACAAGGCGGAGGGGCAGTTACTGCTCGATGGTCATGATCTGACGCGGATGAATTTTGCCGAACGCGCGAAGCAGGTGGTTTATCTGCCGCAGACACTACCTGCCGGGGTGCACCTGCATGTGCTGGAATCCGTGATTGTTGCACAGCGGGCTTCAGGCGGTATTTCTGACCGCGACAGTGAGCAGGAAGTGATGTCTCTGCTGTCACAATTAGGCATTGAACATCTGGCGCTGCATTATCTGGATCAGTTATCCGGCGGTCAGAAACAATTAGTCGGGCTGGCGCAATCATTAATCCGTCAGCCGACACTGTTATTACTGGATGAGCCGTTAAGTGCGCTGGATTTAAATTATCAGTATCACGTAATGGATTTGGTACGCCGTGAAACTCAGCGCCGGAATATTATTACGGTGGTGGTTGTGCATGATATTAATATCGCACTGCGTCACGGTGATCATATATTAATGCTGAAAGACGGGAATTTAATTGCGGAAGGGGATCCGGAAGCGGTTATTACGCCGGACAGCCTGGCAACCGTTTATGGTGTGCGCGGCCGTATTGAGCACTGCTCGCAGTCTGTGCCGCATGTTGTTATTGATGGCCTGGTGCCGCGCGCGGTTGCGGTGCTGGCATAATAAAACCGGTTTATATTACATATTCTTTTTTATTCTCTGCGGAATATATTTCCGCAGAGGGTGATTATCTGCATGCTGCATATATTTTATGCGCTGATAATACATTGTTTTCTGTATAATTTATTTTTATAAAAACAAATAACCTTATAAAAGGTAATAATAAAATAATGACGAATGCCTGCAATGGCAGGGTCATTATTATTTAAAAAAAGGGATATAAATCCCTCAGAGCGAATGTCGATTGTCCATAAATATATTATCTCTTGGAGAATCAAAAGAATGGTTATTTTTTCAAAAAGAAAAGTGGCGGTATGTGTTATGGCAGCACTCGCCGCTCAGGTGATGGCTGCTCAGGCTGCAAATAAAGAAGACGTGATTGTGGTTACCACCGCATCCGGCTTCCAGCAGAAAATTGAGGATGCTGCGGCGACTATTTCCGTTGTTTCACGCGAACAACTGGAAGATAAAGCCTACCGCGATGTGACTGATGCCCTGAAAGATGTGCCGGGTGTTGTGGTCACCGGCGGCGGCAGCTCGTCAGATATCAGTATCCGCGGGATGGATCCGAAGTACACCATGATCCTCGTGGACGGGAAACGGGTTGCCAGCCGCGAAACGCGCCCTAATAGTGATAACTCCGGAATTGAACAGGGATGGTTGCCGCCGCTGACTGCGATTGATCGCATTGAAGTGGTGCGCGGACCGATGTCTTCACTGTATGGTTCGGATGCCATGGGTGGGGTTATCAATATTATCACGCGGAAAGCGCAGGGTGAGTGGCATGCGAGCGTCCGGACAGATGCAACCATTACCGAACGCAAAGACAGCGGTAACACCGGGCAGGGCAGCTTCTTTGCCGCCGGTCCGCTGGTGGATAACCTGCTGAGTATGAAAGTGAATGGCCAGTATTCCCATCGCGGTGAAGATAATTTCGCGAACGGCTTTAACCGTCAGATCATGACCAGCGGCGGCGGTACACTGACATTAACGCCGGATGAGCAGAACAGCATCGATTTTGATTTCAAAAAAGATAATCAGCACCGCGATTCCCGTCTCGGGAAAAGTGCCTCTGCGCGCAGCAAAGAGAGCAGCTTCAGCAAGTATGAGATGTCGCAGTATGCGATTACTCATGACGGTAACTATGACTGGGGCAGCATGAACAGCTATGTTCAGCGTAATGAAACCAAAAACCCGGGCCGTAATATGGAGTATTACGACACTATCGCCCGTAACCAGACTGTTATGCCGCTCGGCGACCATATGTTGAGCCTCGGCGGTCAGTACCGTTTCGAAGAGCTGAAAGATCAGGGCAATAAATTAGCCGGCAATAAACTTGACCGCTACAGCTGGGCGCTGTTTGCAGAGGATGACTGGGCGCTGACCAATGATTTCACCCTGACCGGCGGTCTGCGTATGGATAAGGATGAAAACTTCGGTACGCACTGGACGCCGCGTGTTTACGGTGTGTGGCATCTGGATGAGAGCTGGACAGTGAAAGGTGGCGTGTCCACCGGTTACCGTTCACCTGATCTGCGCCAGGCAACGGCTTCATGGGGTCAGGTGACCGGCGGCGGCAGTCTGAACGGTGTTATTTTCGGTAACCCGGATCTGAAACCGGAGAAAAGTGTCACCGAAGAGATCAGTGTGCTGTGGAATAATCAGGATAATCTCAATATGAGCCTGACTGTCTTTAACACTGACTTTAAAGATAAGATCACCGAAATCCGCCGTTGTGGTACAGGAACCGATACTATCTGTACGGAAAAAGATCCGGATAACAAAACCTACGATTTCATCAGTGACCGTATCAACGTCGATAAAGCCAATATGCGCGGTGTGGAAGCGATTATGAACTGGCAGATTGTCGAGTCTGTGGATCTGACAGCGAACTATACCTTCACCGATTCCGAGCAGAAGAGTGGTGCTTTCAAAGGCAAAGCGCTGAATAAGATGCCGAAACATATGGCTAACGCCACGCTGAACTGGGATACCACGCAGGATATCAAAACCTGGAGCCGGATTAACTTCCGCGGCAAAACCTCCGATTATCTGTCCCGCACCAGTATGGCTACAGGAACCGGTTCTTATGCCACGGTGGATGTCGGCGGCAGCTATCAGCTGAATAAAGACCTGAACTTTGTGGCGGGTGTGTATAACGTGCTGGATCGCCGTATCAATAATGAAAACTACGGTGCCACACTTGACGGCCGTCGTTACAATATCGGTCTGAATTATAACTTCTGATGTAACCATCATTCATTATTATGTGCCGAAACACGGCGTCCTTTTCAGGGCGTCGTGTTTTTTTATGGCAGGCAGAGTGACTGGAAAACACACGAACAGCCGGATTTTTTAACGTTTCAGCTATAAATATTCAAAGTTTCATCACAGAAATTCTGCCGGTAAAGCAGTATGTAAAAAAATTACCGGATCAGGGCGAACAAAGCTTGAAATTTATGACTGAGGGGTGCAGAATGCGCCATCCAAAAAAATAACTGATGCATTTATACGCATCGGTTTTTTTTTTGCACTAAAATATTGTCACCGACAAAAAAAGGGGCCGATAGGCCGGATAACTGTTTACTGAATTACACCGGACGATAAACACCGGTATGAGGATGCGATAAATGGCGCAATTTTTCACTTTTGCACCTGTGCCAATCGGCGCTGGCTGCTGCAACGACGACTACGGAGCACGGCGCTCCTGCTCAGCACTCCAAACCCCTTCTTACTTCACTGCCTACAGGCAGATGCGAAGTCTTCCCGGTAACACGCCATCTGATAGTAGTATCAGTATGATTGTCGGTGTTACGGGGGGATTCGCTCATGTCGCATAATACTACCCTCGATATTGGCCTGAATCGTACAGCTGCCAATAACCGCGTACAACTCGCAAAAACACTTACCCTCGTTCAGGTTGTCATGATGGGGCTTGCGTACCTGCAGCCGATGACTATCTTTGATACGTTCGGGATTGTGTCCGAAATTACCAGCGGTCATGTTGCGACCTCTTATGCTATCGCACTGACAGCCATTCTTTTTACTGCGCTGAGTTACGGCAAACTGGTTAAACGGTTCCCGTCCGCAGGCTCGGCGTATACTTATGCCCAGAAATCCATGAGTCCGCATATCGGCTTTATGGTTGGCTGGTCATCGCTGCTGGACTACCTGTTCATGCCGATGATCAACATTCTGCTGGCAAAAATTTATCTTCAGGCAATCTTCCCTGACTGTCCGCCATGGATTTTCGTCGCGGGTCTGGTTTTCCTGATGACATTATTTAACCTGCGCGGCATCAATGTTGTGGCAAACCTCAATACCGGGATTGTACTGGTACAGGTTGCTGTGATGATTGTGTTTGTCGGTCTGCTGGTCCGTGGTGTGTCTGCGGGTGAAGGGGCGGGTACGCTGCTCTCCTTCCGTCCGTTTGCTTCCATTGATGCGGAACTGATCCCGATGATAAGCGGGGCGACCATACTGTGCTTCTCCTTCTTAGGATTTGACGGTATCAGCTCACTGTCAGAAGAAACACCGAATGCCGGGAAAGTGATCCCGAAAGCGATTTTCCTGACCGCACTGATTGGTGGTCTGATCTTTATCGCGGTGTCTTATTTCCTGCAGCTCTATTTCCCGGATGTATCCCGTTTCAACAATCCGGAAGAGTCACAGCCTGAAATTATGTACATGGTGGCCGGTGCCTTCTTCCAGTCCATCATTCTGGTGTTCTCCTGCGTGACCGTACTGGCTTCCGGTATGGCGGCACAGGCAGGGGTATCCCGTCTGATGTATGTGATGGGCCGTGACGGCGTGTTCCCGGAGAAATTCTTCGGCTACGTGCATCCGAAATGGCGTACCCCGGCACTGAACGTGCTGCTGGTGGGTGTGCTGGCGCTGAGTGCAGTCTGGTTTGATCTGGTTACCGCAACCGCGCTGATTAACTTCGGGGCACTGGTGGCGTTCACTTTCGTTAACCTGTCTGTGATTTCACAGTTCTACATCCGCGAGCGCCGTAACAAGACGCTGGGCGACCAGATCAACTATCTGCTGCTGCCGATTATCGGTGCCGCGACAGTGACCGTGCTCTGGTTCAACCTCGATGCGAAATCGATGGAACTGGGTCTGAGCTGGGGCGCGCTGGGTCTGATTTATATGTTATGGCTGACCCGCCGTTTCCGCCGTCCGATGCCGCAGATGCCGGAACAGTAAGTCTTTAAGCAGTTATGTCGTGAAAACGGCGCACAGTTTGATGCTGTGCGCCGTTTTTTTATGTGTAATCGCGTATAGTAACCCTCTGAAAGTATAGAAAATGATAATAATTAAGGGATGCGGATGTATATTGAGCACAGTCTGATGGCAGACTATTTTTATGCGGGACTGGCACTGCTGGTCATCGCCTCTTTTGTGGCCGGATATATTGATTCCATTGCCGGCGGTGCAGGGCTGATTCTGATCCCGGCCTTTATGCTGACCGGTCTGCCGCCGCATATGGCGCTGGGACAGGAAAAACTGGTGAGCTCTGTCGGTACGCTGGCGGCCATTTCTAATTTCATTAAAAACAAATCGGTTTACTGGCAGATAATTCCGGCCGGGATTATTTCATCGTTCTTCGGGGCCTGGGTGGGCGCGAAAGCGATTATATATCTGCCGTCTGAAACGATTACCTATATTATTATCTGTATGCTGCCGATCGGCCTGCTGGCGGCCTTTTTTAAAGGAAAACTCGGTGGTGCACAACAGGGCAGCGCCGTGCGCAAATCTGTATGGCTGGTCTTTTTCACCTGCTTTATTGTCGGTTTCTATGACGGCTTTTTCGGGCCGGGTACCGGCAGTATCTTTATTATCTGTCTGTTTCTGATCAATAACCTCGATTTACTGAAATCCTCCGCGACCTCGAAAATCTTTAACCTGGCATCAAATGCCGGCGGACTGGTCGCCTTTATTATGGCCGGGCATATCGCGTTCCTGCTCAGTATCCCGATGATCGCCGCCAGTCTGCTCGGGAATCACCTCGGCAGCCAGCATGCTATCCGCACCAACGGAGAAATTGTCCGTAAAATCCTGATCCTGACAGTCGGGATTATGATGGTGACGCTGCTGATCAACCTGTTCAGATAAGCCGGATTCGTGGTTAATCTGTTAAATTTGTTAAAAATAGTATTTGTATTATAAATAAGATAAGAGGCATAATTACTTAATGAACAATAAGTAATCTGAATCGGGGTAAAGTATGATCAACAATCAACAACCTGACGGCGCACGTCTTATTCAGGCACTGACAGATATTGTCAGTCACAAACACATTTTAACAGAGCCGCGTAAGACGGAGCGATACCGCAAAGGCTTCCGTTCCGGAGAAGGCAGCGCGCTGGCGGTGGTGTTCCCGGGCACGCTGTATGAACTGTGGCAGGTGTTTAAAGCCGCTGTTGAAGCTGACAGAATTGTGATCATGCAGGCGGCCAATACCGGTCTGACCGAAGGCTCCACCCCGAGCGGGGATGATTATGACCGCGAAATTATTATTATCAGCACACTGCGCCTGGATAAAATTCAGGTACTGACAAAACAGCAGCAGGTAGTGGCACTGCCGGGCAGCACCCTGTGGCACCTGGAAAAAGTCCTGAAACCGCTGGGTCGTGAGCCGCATTCAGTGATCGGTTCTTCCTGTATCGGGGCTTCCGTGGTCGGCGGGATTTGTAATAACTCCGGCGGTTCACTGGTGCAGCGCGGTCCCGCTTATACCGAACTGGCGCTGTACGGCCGCGTTAATGCGGACGGCAGCGCAGAACTGGTTAACCATCTGGGGATTGATTTAGGATCCACGCCGGAAGAAATTCTGAATTGTCTGGAATACCGTCAGTATCAGGATGCGGATATTGAGGACACGGATAAACCGGCCTCTGACCATGATTATCATCAGCGTATCCGTGATGTGGATGCGGACACCCCATCCCGTTTCAACGCCGACGAACGCCGCCTGTTTGAAGCCTCCGGCTGTGCCGGTAAGCTGGTGGTGTTTGCAGTGCGCCTTGATACCTTCCCGTCTCAGGGAGAGAGCAAAGTTTTCTATATCGGCACCAATACGCCTTCTGTGCTGGAAGATATCCGCCGTCATATTCTTGCGGAGTTTGAGCATCTGCCGGTGGCCGGTGAATATATGCACCGCGAATGTTATGACATCGCAAAGGTCTACGGCAAAGACAGCTTCCTGATGATTGATAAACTCGGCACTGAGAAAATGCCGAAGCTGTTCACTATCAAAGGGCGGATGGATGCTGTTTTCAATAAAATCCCGCTGCTGCCGAAAAATCTGATTGACCGCACAATGCAGTTATTCAGTCATCTGTGGCCGAACCATCTGCCGCGCCGGATGGAAGAGTACCGCGATAAATATGAGCATCACCTGATGCTGAAAATGGCCGGAGAGGGGATTGATGAAGCCCGTAACTGGCTGAGCACTTTCTTTGACAATGCAGAGGGTGCTTTCTTTGAGTGTGATGCCAAAGAGGGGGCGGATGCTTTCCTGCACCGCTTTGTGGCCGCCGGTGCCGCCATCCGCTATCACGCGGTCAACAGCAGCAAAGTGGAAGATATCCTCGCACTGGATATTGCACTGCGCCGTAATGACCAGGCGTGGCTGGAAGTCCTGCCGCCGGAAATTGAGAGCAAACTGGTGCATAAACTCTACTACGGACATTTTTTATGCCACGTTTTCCATCAGGACTATATTGTGAAGAAAGGCGTGGATCCGCATGCGCTGAAAGAGGAAATGCTGGAAATCCTGAACACGCGCGGGGCGGAATATCCGGCAGAGCATAATGTCGGCCATCTGTATAAAGCGAAACCTCAGCTGAAAGCCTTCTATAAAGCCACCGATCCGACCAACACCCTGAACCCGGGACTGGGCAAAACCAGTAAATTAAAATATTGGGGGGAAGGGCACGAAGGATGTGGCTGCGGAAAGTATAATCAGTAATGTTAATAAGGGATTAAATTCACTATAATCAGCTTTTCTCCCTGTTTACTGATGATTATGTTTAAAAGACTCAAGAATGCCTTCGGCAAAGCGGTTCCGGTCAAGTGCCATAAAGCAGAGGTGCTGCATAACCTCAGCACGGATGAGCGGGCGCTGATTGTGTATATCCTGAATGCCCGTGATGAAAATGTCAGTATCGGCATTAAGCACAGCAGTGCGGATTCACTGATCACCAAAGGGGTGCTGAAAGAACTGGGGCGGGATACAGAGAGCCGCACGCGGCTGGTCTCTGTTTGTCCGAAGTACAGGGAATCCCTGTGCCGGGTATTCTATACCGCCAATAAAGCGGGATGATTTCACTGCCGGGAGTCTCCCTCCCGGCAGTCTGTTCTGATTACTGCGCCAGGTGCTGCGCGTACTGCACCAGCTTCTTCAGTAATTCTGTCTTGTTTGCATCATGCTGATATTCCTGCATCATTTCACCAATCTGCTCAAAATAACGGGTTAAATTATCCTGATTAAAGACCTCACGGCGATGGGCAAGCCAGCGCTGCTGCTCATGCTCATCCAGTGTGCCGGGGAAATTCCGGGCGCGGTAGCGGAACAGTAACTCCGGCAGACGGGCATCCTGGTAACTCAGCGCCAGTGCCGGCAGATTCTTTGGATCCGTTTCGCGGATAATCGTCATGGCCGCTTTATCCGAATCACTGAAAAAGCCCTGATAAATCATGCGATCCACATCATTCTGCGGCGGAAACTCACGTGGTTGTGCGAACACTGCCACGACTTTTTCGCGGATCTCCGGATGCTGATGCAGCAACTCTGCATTACGGGCACACAGGTCTTTATCCAGCCCGATACGCTGTGCATCCTGCGGGCGCAGGGTATTTTCCGGTGCCAGGATCGGACACTTATTGATATGCACCAGTTTGAGCGGTACCGGGGACGCGTCTTCCGGCAGTTCATCACGGCGGGTGTACAGGTGTTCGCGCAGGGTATCCGCATCCAGCGTCAGCAGCGGGGTCAGGTCACCGGCGAGGTCACACATAATCACGGCATTGCGGTTATCCGGATGCCATGCCAGCGGGGCTACCAGGCTGGTATTGGCGCGGACAGCCCCGAACATTCCGGAGATATGCACCAGCGGTTTCATGGACGGAATATCAATCAGTGCCGCGAGTTTGCGCTTATCGCGCAGAGTGAAGAAATAATCGAACAGACGCGGCTGTGCACCGCGCAGCTGTTTTGCCATGGCAATGGTAGCATATACATCCGCCATCGCATCGTGGGCATTTTCATGAGCGATACCGTTGGCGGCAGTCAGGTGTTCCAGCTTAAAGCTCGGCAGCCCTTCGTCATTCTCCGGCCAGTTTGTGCCGTCCGGACGCAGCGCATAGCAGGCGCGGGTGATATCGATCAGATCCCAGCGGGAATTGCGGTTCATCCAGCTGTAGGCATACGGGTCGTAAAAATTCCGGTAGAAAATATTACGGGTGACTTCATCATCAAAACGAATGCTGTTATAGCCGAGAATACAGGTGTCCGGCTGTGTAAAGGTGTCATGAATCAGCTTAGCAAACTGCGCTTCATTAACCCCTTTCTGCAGGGCTTCCTGCGGCGTGATACCGGTTATCATCACCGCAGCGGGCTGCGGCAGATAATCATCCGCCGGGGCGCAGTAGGCGATTACCGGGTCGGCGATAATATTGAATTCACTGTCTGTGCGGACACCGGCAAACTGCGCCGGGCGGTCACCGGCAGGATCCTGCCCGAAGGTTTCGTAATCGTGAAAGAAAAATTGTGCTGAAGACACCGTATGGCCCGTTTTCTGATAAATGATGGGCTACAGGGTAGCAAATCGGGGAAAAAATACCAATTTCGCCGGTGAATGTTCCGGAGAACGGGATAGCCGGGTTTCAGCATAAAATAACGGGATTTTGTGCGGAATTTACATCTGCTGAAACAATTCCGCTCAGAAATACGCTACACTGAAGAAAACCGCAGAAAACCGGCGGAATTGCTTGTCGGCGGTCATGGTTAACCTGTATTGTTTAATGAATCACATTTCAGATATGACTAAGGGTAGAATAATGGACAACACAACCAAGCCTTCCTTTCACAATGTCCTGGAGTTCGTTCGTATGTTTCGCCGTAAAAACAAAATACTGCGTGAAATAACTGACAACGAAAAGAAAATTCGTGATAACCAGAAACGTGTACTTCTGCTTGATAACCTGAGTGAATACATCAAGCCGGGCATGTCCATTGAAGATATCCAGGCTATCATTGCCAATATGCGCAGTGACTATGAAGATCGTGTGGATGAGTACATCATCAAGAATGCGGATCTGTCAAAAGAGCGCCGCGAAATCTCCAGAGAACTCAAAGCGATGGGCGATATCAAAGATATTAAGTAATCGCACAGACTGAACAGCAGAAACCGTGAATTGAATATTCGCGGTTTTTTTTATGACAAAAGATAAAAAAATGGCTCCCGGGGGAGCCATTTTCAGTTCAGTGCGGATTATCAGAGCAGAGTTTTTGACGGCTCTGATGCAGCATGGTTGGTGGCCGCATGACCGCCTGCACCGTGCAGCGCATAGGTTTCACGGGCTTCACGCTGGTATTCGGTGATAACAAAGGCTTCGCCGGTGGTTGCCGGAGCAGGGGCTTTGGTCATCGGTGAATAAGCATGACGGCCGGCAGCAACGACAGTTGTTTCAGTAACCGGAGCCGCAACCGGTGCGGTAACAGGTTCAGCCACAACAACCGGCTCAGGCTCTGCAATAACTTCCGGTTCTGCAACAACAACCGGTGCAACAGGTTCTGTGACAGCAACAGGCTCAGTAACAATCACGTCAGTCACAACAGGCTCATCAGCGATAATGTCAGCGGTTTCCTGTACAGGCTCTTCTGCCGGTACAGATTCAGTAGCAGTATCCGCAACCGGTGTTTCTTCCGGAGCAGTGACCTGAGGAGCCTCAGATGCGACAGTCAGAGAGAACTGTTCTGCCACAACGGTGGTTTCTGTAGTTTCAGCCATCACCTGAGCAACAACGGCGGTTTCGGTAATCACAGCTGTTGTTTCGGTGATTTCCGGTGTCTCAGCTGCGATTTCCTGTTCTGCCTGTGCAGCAGGTACCACAACCGGATACTGGATCCACACTTTACCGGAAGCCAGTTCAGGGGAGAACACAGCCATTTCCAGCGGAACCGGAGACTGCGTCAGCTGACGGTCTTCACGGTAACGGCGGCGGCGCTGACCACTCACACGCAGATGACGCGGTGAACGGCGGGAGCGGCGCGGCAGGATGTTATCACTGTGTGCCTCATCACCATTGTTTTCAGCCGCTGCCGGTACGTCGGTATCCGCAGCAACTGCCACTGGTGCATTATCGATAATAACCGGAACCGGTGCTGCAACAGCCGGTTTAGTCTGTGTTTCACCATCAGTGATACGGACAGAACCGTTCAGCTGACGGCGGGTACGGCGCTGACGAACCGGTGTCGGTGCATCATCATCTTCCGTATTGCCGTCATTGTTCAGTGCATCCTGATCTTCCTGCTGGGCGCGCAGTTTTTTCGCATCCTGCTGGACACGTTTTTCGTCCTGACGGCGGCGCTGACGCTCTGCACGCTGTTCACGGCGTAACTGCTGCTGTGCTTCGCGGGCGGCCAGTTCTTCCGGTGTCAGATCTTCGTTCGGTGTATTCTGATTACGGCCTTTACGCGGCTCATTCACAGTATCGCGATCGCGTTTGTTGCGCGATTCGTTGTCACTGCGTTCACTGCGCTCAGGACGGTCAGTACGCTCGGTACGCTCGCCGTTGCGATCATTACGGTCACGGCGGTTACGGCGCTGTTTGTTACGATCATTCCCGCTGCGGCGGTTGTTGTCGTTAGTTTGTTTTTTCTCTTTCTGTTCAGTTTCTTCCTGCACAGCAGGTGCGGAGCCGAACAGTTTTTTGATGAGACGGCTGAAGAAGCCACCTTCAGAAGCCGCAGGTGCCTGCTTATCCTGACGGTTATCGCGTTTGCTTTCCGGTTTGCGGGTGGCGGCAGTCTGTGCCGGTACCGGTGCATCGGATGTGATAGCAAAGGCATTGATAGCCGGTTGTTCCGGTGCACGGCGTTCCTGAGTTTCCTCTTCTTCACCGGCAGCGGATTCCGCTTCGTATTTCTCCGGCAGGCGGTAGCTCAGGGTACCGATTTCATCACCTTTACGGACACGGACCACACGGAAGTGCGGGGTTTCCATCTGGTTGTTCGGCACGATAATCACGCTGACACCGGCCTGACGTGCTTCAATCGCACTGACAGCCTGGCGTTTTTCGTTCAGCAGATAAGAGGCGACCGGTACCGGCACAATTGCATGTACCTGATGGGTATTCTCTTTCAGCGCTTCTTCTTCAATCAGACGCAGAATGGAGAGCGCCAGTGATTCGTTATCACGCACAGTCCCGGTGCCGCTGCATCGCGGACACACATGATGGCTTGATTCACCCAGTGACGGGCTCAGACGCTGACGGGACATCTCCAGCAGACCAAAGCGGGAAATGCGGCCAATCTGGATACGGGCGCGATCCTGACGGACAGCTTCGCGCATGCGGTTTTCCACTTCGCGCTGATGACGGACCGGGGTCATATCGATAAAGTCGATAACAATCAGGCCGCCGAGGTCACGCAGGCGCAGCTGGCGGGCGATTTCATCCGCCGCTTCCAGGTTGGTGTTAAAGGCAGTTTCTTCGATATCACCGCCGCGTGTTGAGCGGGAGGAGTTGATATCGATAGCTGTCAGGGCTTCGGTGGTGTCGATAACAATCGCACCGCCGGACGGCAGACGGACTTCGCGCTGGAAAGCGGATTCAATCTGCGACTCAATCTGATAGTGACTGAACAGCGGCACTTCGCCCTGATACAGTTTAATTTTGCTGGCAAAATCCGCACGGCCGATAGCAGTGATGTGCTTGCGTGCCAGTTCCAGAATTTTCGGGTTATCGATGAGGATCTCACCGATGTCCGGGCGCAGGTAATCACGGAACGCGCGGACGATAACATTACTTTCCTGATGAATCAGGAATGGTGCAGGGCGGCCTTCAGCAACTTTTTTGATGGCTTCCCAGTGCTTGATACGGTACTCGAGATCCCAGCGCAGGGCATCGGCTGATTTACCCACACCGGCGGTGCGGACAATCAGACCCATTCCGTCCGGGATATCCAGGGCAGACAGGGCTTCTTTCAGTTCGGTGCGGTCATCCCCTTCGATACGGCGGGAGATCCCCCCGGCACGCGGGTTATTCGGCATCAGAACCAGATAGCTGCCGGCCAGGCTGATAAAGGTGGTGAGTGCAGCCCCTTTATTACCGCGCTCTTCTTTGTCCACCTGAACAATGACTTCCTGACCTTCTCTCAGGACATCTTTGATATTCGGGCGGCCGGATGCGTGGTAATTAGCAGGGAAATACTCGCGGGCAATTTCTTTGACGGGAAGGAAACCGTGACGCTCTGCGCCATAGTCAACAAAAGCAGCTTCTAAACTCGGTTCAATACGGGTGATTTTCCCTTTATAGATGTTTGCTTTTTTTTGTTCGTGACCGGGGCTTTCGATATCCAGATCATACAAGCGCTGCCCGTCGACAAGGGCAACACGCAACTCTTCCTGCTGAGTTGCGTTGATTAACATTCTTTTCATTATAAGTTACTCAATTTTTTTCATTTAATTAGTGCGCTGCGGGCAATTTCGTTGCTACCGGAACCGATGACCTCGTGGCTTTTACCGCACCGTCAGCCTCCCGGCTGTCGATCGTATAGAGGTGCAAATTGTGTCGGTGAGGTTCAGTCTTGTCTGAATCCCCGTTGCCGGCTGAAAATCACGTTTATACGTGATACCGGCCCGGTAAGCTGCAACCCGCAGCCCGCTGATTATCTGACCGGAAATAACGTCTTACGCCATTGCTGCGTTGTCATCGGTCAGACAAAGATAAAATATCTGTTTTGCCAAAATCGGCGCATGCATTATTCCATTGCCGGTGTGGTTATAGCAAGGTGACATTGCATGTTTCGGTGAAAATTATGCAGAAATTTGTTAATGACGTTAATCCTTGGTCTTTTTCCGGAAAAAATGGGAAAATAGCCGCGTAAAACATTGATGCACATTTGCCGCCTGTTTCACCGGAAAAATATACCGGTTTACGGAGCAACGGTTCAGAGGATAGCCCCCCGTTTCATGAAAACTGATAATCAGACAGTTCAATTTGTTGTTGTGTCCGGCGATGAAGCCGGCCAGCGTATTGATAATTTCCTGCTCGCGCGCCTCAAAGGGGTGCCGAAGAGCATGATTTACCGCATCATCCGTAAAGGGGAAGTGCGTGTCAATAAAGGCCGGATTAAGCCGGAATACAAAATCGCGGACGGGGACAGCATCCGTATCCCGCCGGTGCGTGTGGCTGAGAAAAACGATGCCCCGGTGTCGGCGAAACTGGATAAGGTTTCTGCACTCGCAGAGTGCGTATTGTATGAAGATGATCATATTCTGGTGATTAATAAACCGGCGGGTACGGCGGTACACGGCGGCAGCGGTCTGAGTTTCGGTGTGATTGAGGCAATGCGGGCGCTGCGTCCGGAGGCGCGTTTCCTGGAACTGGTACACCGGCTTGACCGCGATACTTCCGGTATTCTGCTGATCGCCAAAAAACGTTCCGCACTGCGGGCACTGCACGAGCAGCTGCGTCTGAAACAGATGCAGAAAGATTATCTGGCACTGGTGCGCGGCCAGTGGCAATCCTCAGTAAAAGTGGTACAGGCACCGCTGCTGAAAAATATTCTCCAGAGCGGCGAGCGCGTGGTGAAAGTCAGCCCGGAAGGCAAGCCATCGGAAACACGCTTTAAAGTGGAGGAGCGGTTTGAGGCTGCCACGCTGGTCAAAGCCAGTCCGGTCACCGGGCGCACACATCAGATTCGTGTGCACACACTGCATGCAGGGCATCCTATTGCCTTTGATAACCGTTACGGTGATGCGCAGTTTGATGCTCAGCTGAAAGGGACAGGGCTTAACAGGCTGTTTTTGCATGCGGCCGCACTCGCCTTTACCCATCCGTCCACCGGTGAGGCGATGCGCCTTCAGGCACCGCTGGATGAAAAACTGCGCCACTGCCTGACGGTACTGCGGTCGAAACAGGCAAAATAAGCAGAGAGCAGAAATAAAGAACCCGCGCAGAACGCGGGTTTTTTCTTATACAGAAGGTATTCTGCGGTTACTGCGGCTGTACACCGATAATCTTTGTGGTACAGCTCTGTGCAATCTCACCGATCGCCTGAGAGTCCTGTTCGGTCAGCGCCTGACCTTTGCGGACCCGGTCATCCAGTTTTTCCAGCCCGTCTTTGCCGAATTTCGCCAGTGAGTTGTCATACACACACTCACAGACCGCCGGGACTTTGCTGCGGTTATCCGGGTTTTTCAGGTTGGTCACAGCACCTTTTGTACAGTCGGCAACAAAGGTTGTTTTATCCGCCAGTGACGGGGCAGCCAGACCGGCAGCACTGAACAGCAGCGTTGCGGCAGCGATCATTTTCAGCTTCATGTCAGTTCCTCAGAATCATCAGATACCCGGCGTGTGTCAGCGGGGGATCTTCAGTGGGTTGTATCCGGCCTGAATCAGTAATTCTGTCAGACGGATCAGCGGTAAACCTATCAGTGTATTAGGGTCATCTCCCTGAAGTTTTTTAAATAAGGCGATTCCTAAACCTTCAGATTTAAAGCTTCCGGCACACTGATAGGGCGTTTCCGCCAGCAGATAGGCACGAATTTCGTCATCATCCAGTGTACGGAAATGCACACAGTAAGGTTCACATATCGTGTGATCTTCCCCGGTGGCACTGTTGTACAGGCTCAGCCCGGTATAAAAGGTGATGCACTGACCGGAGGCTTTGCGCAGTTGTGCAAAGGCGGCATCATAATGATGCGGCTTACCGGTGATTTCCCCGTCCAGCACACAGACCTGATCAGAGCCGATAATCAGGCTGTCAGGGTACTGCTGCGTTAATGAACGGGCCTTTTCGCGCGCCAGGCGCATGACCAGAGACTGCGCGTCTTCTGCCGGATGCGGGGTTTCATCCGTACCCGGGGCTGCGGATACAAACGGGATGCCGAGTTTTTCCAGCAGGGCTTTGCGGTACAGGGAGGTGGAGGCGAGAACCAGTGAGATCATAAATATTCCGAAAGTCGTGGTAAAAAGAATAAACTCATTCTAAACTATGCGCCGCTTATTGAGTGTATTTTTAGCGGGAAGGCAGGTTACCGCCCTCTTTGCTGTCTATATTTTCTTTGACTATATCGTCTTACGAATATAAGATGCGCGCCTTATGCAAAAGATAAAATTACCTCTGACTATTGATGCAAAGCGCGCCGCGCAGAAGCGTCTGGATTACCGGGGGTGCTATGCACCTGAGCAGGTTACGCGGTTAGCCGAATCGGTAGTCAGTGTGGACAGCGATGTTGATGTTGATTTGACGTTTGAAATCGATCCGCAGCGTCTGACAGTCATTAAGGGAACAGCAGAAACTGATGTTTCACTTGAGTGTCAGCGGTGTGGTAATATCTTCCCGCTTCATGTCCGCGCAACGTATTGTTTCAGCCCGGTTGTCAGCGATGAACAGGCTGAGGCATTACCGGAAGAGTATGAGCCAATTGACGTAAATGATTTTGGTGAGACAGATTTACTGGCAATGATTGAAGATGAATTAATTCTTTCTCTGCCTGTGGTTCCGGTACATGATTCTGAACACTGTGAAGTGTCCGACGCGGTGAAAGTCTTTGGTGAGCTTCCTCCGGAAGCAGAAAAGCCAAATCCGTTTGCCGCATTAGCCAGTTTAAAGAAAAGTACTTAAGGAGTAAGGTCAATGGCCGTACAACAAAATAAACCAACTCGTTCCAAACGTGGTATGCGTCGCTCTCATGACGCACTGTCAGCAACTCTGGTTTCTGTTGACAAAACCTCTGGTGAAACTCATCTGCGCCACCATGTGACCGCTGATGGTTACTACCGTGGTCGTAAGGTAATCAACAAGTAATCTGCTGCTTTTTAAGCACGTTGATATCTTGACTAATCTAACCATCGCGTTAGATGCCATGGGTGGGGATATCGGCCCCCATGTCACAGTGCCTGCCTCGCTGCAGGCACTGGCATCTAATCCAAAGCTCACCCTGCTGCTGGTCGGGCACCCTGATTCCATTTCTCCTCTGCTTGCAAACCAGAATGCTGAGCTGCTCAGTCGTCTGCGGGTGATCCCTGCCTATGAGACGATTGCCGGTGATGCCAAACCTTCTCAGGCTATCCGCCAGAGCAAAGGCACATCCATGCGTATCGCGCTGGAACTGGTGAAAGAGGGGGAGGCACAGGCGTGCGTCAGTGCCGGAAACACCGGGGCGCTGATGGGGCTGGCGAAACTGATGCTGAAATCGATTGAAGGCATCGAGCGTCCTGCACTGATGACCGTGGTGCCAAATCAGAAGAAAGGCAAAACGGTGCTGCTTGATTTGGGCGCAAATGCGGAGTGCAGCAGTGACATGCTGGTGCAGTTTGCTGTTATGGGCGCGGTGATGGCAGAAGATGTGGCCGGGATCCCGCATCCGCGTGTGGCATTACTGAACATCGGCGAAGAAGAAACCAAGGGACTCGACAATATCCGCGAAGCAGCCACTGTGCTGAAATCGATACCGGACATCAATTATATCGGCTATGCCGAAGGCAACGAACTGCTGACCGGTAAAACTGATGTGCTGGTCTGTGACGGCTTCGCGGGTAACGTTACCCTGAAAACCATGGAAGGGGTGATTCGTGTGATCCTTTCTATGTTTAAATCACAAAATGAAGGCAAATCGTCATCCCTGCTGTACAAACTTGTGAAGAAAGTGGTGACAAAATGGCTGAATAAACGCTTCAGCCACCTGAACCCCGACCAGTATAACGGTGCTTCTCTGTTAGGATTACGCGGCATTGTGATTAAGAGTCACGGTGCGGCGAATGTAAGTGCATTCAACGCTGCCATAACGCAGGCGGTTCAGACTGTTGAAAAGCAGGTGCCTGAACGAATCGCATCCCGTCTCGCTATGGTATTACCCAAGAGTAACTAACTAATATGTATACGAAAATTTTAGGAACCGGGAGCTATCTTCCTGCACAAATCCGCACAAATGCTGATCTGGAAAAAATGGTCGACACAACCGATGAGTGGATTGTTACTCGTACGGGTATCCGTGAGCGCCGTCTGGCCGGTGATGATGAAACCGTTGTTACAATGGGCTACCAGGCAGCACTGAACGCACTGGATATGGCGGGTATTCCTGCCGGTGATATCGATCTGATTGTTGTGGGCACCACTTCTTCCACGCACGGTTTCCCGAGTGCGGCCTGTGAAATCCAGAAACTGCTGGGCATTGACAGCTGTATCTCCTTTGATGTGGCGGCGGCGTGTGCCGGTTTCAGCTATGCCATCAGTGTGGTGGATCAGTTCATTAAAACCGGGATGGCGAAAAAAGCCCTGGTGATCGGTTCGGATGTGCTGGCGAAAACGCTGGATCCGGCAGATCGCGGTACGGTTATCCTGTTTGGTGACGGTGCAGGTGCCTTTGTGGTTGAAGCCTCAGAAGAGCCGGGCATACTCTCCACCCATTTACATGCAGACGGCCGCTACGGCGACCTGCTGACATTACCGAATAAAGATCGCAAAGACAGCGAAAAACCGGCGTACCTGACAATGGCAGGTAACGAAGTATTCCGTGTGGCGGTCCGTGAATTAGCCAACGTCGTTGAAGAAGCGCTGGTGGCGAACAATATTGATAAATCAGAACTCGACTGGCTGGTGCCGCATCAGGCAAACCTGCGCATTATCAGTGCCACAGCAAAAAAATTAAATATGGGCATGGATAAAGTGGTGGTTACCCTGGATCGTCACGGCAACACCTCTGCAGCCTCTGTACCGACTGCATTCGACGAAGCGGTTCGTGACGGGCGCATCAAACGCGGTCAGCTGATTCTGATTGAAGCCTTCGGCGGCGGTTTTGCCTGGGGTTCTGCATTAATTCGTTTTTAATTTTTCAGGAAGCTAAATCATGTCTGCATATGCAATGGTATTTCCGGGACAGGGTTCTCAGTCAGTCGGTATGCTGGCGGACCTCGCGGCAAATTTTCCGGTCGTTGAGGCAACCTTTGCCGAAGCATCCGCTGAACTGGGCTACGATTTATGGGCACTCGTTCAGAACGGGCCGGAAGAAGAACTGAATAAAACCTGGCAGACCCAGCCTGCACTGCTGGCGGCCTCTGTGGCCATCTGGCGTGTCTGGCAGGAAAAAAACGGCGCCATGCCTGCCATGATGGCCGGTCACAGCCTGGGGGAATACTCCGCGCTGGTGTGTGCCGGTGTGATGGATTTTAAAGAAGCTATCAAACTGGTGGAATTACGCGGCCGCCTGATGCAGGAAGCCGTTCCGGCCGGTACCGGGGCAATGTATGCCATCATCGGTCTGGACAATGATGCTATCGCCAGAGCCTGTGAAGAAGCTGCACAAGGTCAGGTCGTATCACCGGTTAACTTTAACTCGCCGGGCCAGGTGGTTATCGCCGGTGAGAAAGACGCCGTTGAGCGTGCCGGGGCATTATGTAAGGAAGCCGGAGCAAAACGTGCGCTGCCGTTGTCGGTCAGTGTGCCGTCACATTGTGCATTAATGAAGCCGGCTGCTGATAAATTAGCCGTTGCGCTAAAAAATATCACATTTAATACACCAATCTTTTCTGTTGTGAACAATGTTGATGTTAAGATAGAGACTTCCGCCGATGCAATTCGTGATGCATTAGTCCGTCAGCTTTATAATCCGGTGCGCTGGACAGAAACTGTTGAGTTTATGGCCGCGCAGGGTATTGAAGATCTGCTGGAAGCAGGGCCGGGCAAAGTACTGACCGGGCTGACTAAGCGTATTGTGAAAACATTAACATCATCTGCTGTCAATGATATGTCATCATTGGAAACAGCACTTGAAAATCGCTGAGGTTGAGATGAGCTTTGAAGGCAAAATTGCCCTTGTCACCGGTGCGAGCCGCGGAATCGGCCGTGCAATTGCTGAGAAATTAGCAGCACGTGGTGCAACTGTGATTGGTACTGCGACCAGCGAAAGCGGTGCGGCTGCTATCAGTGAATACTTAGGCGCAAAGGGTAAAGGCCTTGCCCTGAACGTGACCGACAGCGCATCCATTGACCATGTATTAGAAAATATTCGCGCTGAGTTTGGCGAAATTGATATTTTGGTTAATAATGCAGGTATCACACGTGACAACTTACTGATGCGTATGAAAGACGATGAGTGGCAGGATATCCTCGACACTAACCTTTCATCCGTATTCCGTCTGTCCAAAGCGGTTATGCGCGCCATGATGAAAAAACGTTGCGGGCGCATCATCACCATCGGTTCTGTTGTCGGAACGATGGGGAACGCCGGACAGGCTAACTATGCGGCGGCGAAAGCCGGGCTGATTGGTTTCAGTAAATCACTCGCCCGTGAAGTCGCGTCGCGCGGCATCACCGTCAACGTCGTTGCCCCGGGTTTTATCGAAACCGATATGACTCGTGCATTGACAGACGACCAGCGTGCAGGCATTTTATCTCAGGTTCCTGCTAACCGTTTGGGTGATGCTGAAGAGATTGCCAGTGCTGTAGCCTTCTTAGCTTCTGATGAAGCGGCTTACATCACAGGCGAGACATTGCATGTCAATGGTGGCATGTACATGATTTAATGTTTGAGCTAACCATTTGCTGTTTTTGTGTAAACACACGCAAAAGTGAGTATTTATATGGTTAGACCAGCCGGGATTGGGTTGCATCTTTTCCTGTATTTTATAAACTACGAAAACCATCGCATATAGCGAGTTTTGATAGGAAATTTAATAGTATGAGCGCTATCGAAGAACGTGTTAAGAAAATCATCGTTGAACAACTGGGTGTTAAAGAGGAAGAAGTAAAAAACGAAGCTTCATTCGTTGATGACTTAGGCGCTGATTCTCTTGACACAGTTGAGCTGGTGATGGCTCTGGAAGAAGAGTTCGACATCGAAATCCCAGACGAAGAAGCAGAAAAAATCACAACTGTACAGGCTGCTATTGACTACGTTGAGAACGCAGGCAAGTAAGCATCCCTCATGTCCAGGCGGTCACCCGACCGCCTTGTTTCTTTTATTTTCCCCCCCGGAGGATAAGCGTGTCTGAGCGTCGTGTAGTCGTGACCGGACTTGGCATGTTATCTCCTGTCGGTAATACAGTCGATTCATCCTGGAAAGCTGTGTGTGCCGGGCAGAGTGGTATCAGCCTGATTGATCATTTTGACACCTCTAACCATGCGACCAAATTCGCAGGTATGGTAAAAGATTTCAATCACGAAGATTTTAATATTTCGCGCAAAGATGCCCGGAAGATGGATCTCTTCATTCAATACGGTATTGCAGCCGGTATCCGGGCAATTGCGGATTCCGGAATCGAAGTAACAGAAGCCAATGCAACCCGTATCGGAGCTGCGATTGGTTCTGGTATTGGTGGTCTCGGACTGATTGAAGAAAACTGCAGCTCTCTGGCTGCCGGCGGCCCGCGTAAAGTGAGCCCGTTCTTTGTTCCCTCAACTATCATCAATATGGTTGCCGGACACTTAAGTATTATGTACGGCCTGCGCGGACCAAGCATTTCCATTGCCACTGCCTGTACATCCGGCGTGCATAACATTGGTCATGCTGCCCGGATCATCGCTTACGGTGATGCGGATGTGATGGTTGCCGGTGGTACTGAAAAAGCCAGCACACCATTAGGTGTTGCCGGGTTCGGTGCTGCGCGTGCCTTATCCACCAATAATGACAATCCTCAGGGCGCAAGCCGTCCGTGGGATAAAGATCGTGACGGATTTGTGCTCGGTGACGGTGCCGGTATGCTGGTGCTGGAAGAGTACGAACACGCGAAAAACCGCGGTGCGAAAATCTATGCGGAACTGGTCGGTTTCGGGATGAGCAGCGATGCTTATCACATGACATCACCACCGGAAAACGGTGACGGTGCCGCACTGGCCATGGCAAATGCGATTCAGGATGCAGGCATTCCTGCTGACAGCATCGGCTATATCAATGCGCACGGCACATCCACCTCTGCGGGTGATGTGGCGGAAGCGAAAGCCGTTGAAACGGTATTTGGTGAAGGAACCAACGTTCTGGTCAGTTCCACCAAATCCATGACCGGTCACCTGCTGGGTGCCGCCGGTGCAGTGGAATCCATTTTCACCATTCTGGCACTGCGTGATCAGATTGTACCGCCGACCATCAACCTGGATAATCAGGATGAAGCGGTCTGCAAACTCGACTTTGTACCGGGCAAAGCCCGCAAAGTGGAAGGTATGGAATACGCACTCTGTAACTCTTTCGGCTTCGGCGGCACCAACGGTTCCCTGATTTTCCGTAAGATCTGAGTCTGTTTTCTGAGAGAAAAGCGCCTGACGGCGCTTTTTTTTTACCTGGCGGGTGACGCTATCGCAGTTTTGCACAAAAATCACAGCTGTACTATTATACAGGTCTGTCCGCATACTGAATGACGGTTAAATAATAACCGTTAAAACAATGAGTTGGCTATGACACAACAGACGCATTACTGGGTTAATGGTGTACCGCAGCACACCATCGCGATTTCTGATCGCAGTGTGCAGTTTGGTGACGGCTGTTTTACCACGATGCGCATTGTGAACAGCAAACCATCGCTGCTTTCACGTCACCTGCACCGGCTCCGCAGCGGTTGTGCCGGGCTGGGGCTGACACCGCCGGATGACGCGCTGCTGACCCAGTGGATAATGCAGGCCGCAGAGGGTACAGCGGATGGTGTGCTGAAAGTGATTGTTTCCGCCGGTGAGCAGGGACGCGGTTATCTGCGTGCGGATGTACCGCCGCTGGTGATCCTGATCCGCTCCGCATATCCGGAAAGCTATCCGGCATTGCAGGAGCGCGGGTTATCGGTGGTGAAAAGCCCGGTGCCGTTGTCCGTCAATCCGTATCTGGCCGGTATCAAACACCTGAACCGGCTGGAGCAGGTGCTGATCCGCCGTTATACGGCAGAACAGCAGGCCGATGAAGCCATTGTCTGTGATACTGACGGCCTTCTGACCGAAGGCTGCAGCGCCAATCTGTTCTGGCGCTGCGGCGATGATGTGTTTACCCCGTCACTGAGCAAATGTGGTGTGGCCGGTGTGATGCGCGCGCATATCATGGATGTGCTGAAAGGCAGCCGTTACCGCTGTTATGAAACCGAACGTTTTCCGCAGGTGCTGGCAAAAGCGGATGAAGTGATTATGTGCAACGCGCTGATGCCGGTCATGCCGGTCAATGATATCCGCGCGGATGCCCGTCATCACTGGCATTATACCTCCCGCTCGCTCTTTACCTGGCTTTTGCCGCACTGTCCGGCAGCAATACCCTGAATTAACAGAGTTAATGACTGATGAAAAAAACACGGATTTTCCTTGTGACATTTTTGGTGCTGCTCGCAGTTGCGGGCGGCGTGGCGTACTGGCTTTATCATCAGGTGAACGCATTTTCCGGACAAAAAATTTCTGTCACTGAAGAGACTATTTTCACCATTCCGCCGGGTACCGGCCGTGTGGCGCTGGAGAAAAAACTGGCGGAAAGCGGGATTATCCCGGAATCACACAATTATGACTGGCTGCTGCAACTGGAGCCGGATCTGGCAAAAATCAAAGCCGGTACTTACCGCCTGACGCCGGATATGACGGTCAAAAGCATGCTGCAACTGTTTGTCAGCGGCAAAGAGGCTCAATTCAGCATCCGTTTTGTTGAGGGCAGTAAATTAGCGGACTGGCAGAAAATTTTGTCAGAAGCGCCGTATCTGAAACAGACCCTCGCAGATTTACCGGCAGATAAACTGACAGAAATGCTCGGCCTGCCTGCAGGAAGCCACCTGGAAGGGCGTTTCTACCCGGATACCTATCTCTATACAGCGGGAACGGAAGACACGCAAATCCTGAAACGGGCGCATCAGCAGATGGAAACCAAACTCGCGGCAGCCTGGAAGACCCGTAATACCGACTTACCGTATGCGGATCCGTATGAAATGCTGATTATGGCCTCGCTGATTGAAAAAGAGACCGGCGTGGACGGTGAACGTAAAAAAGTGGCGTCGGTCTTTATGAACCGGCTGAAACTGAAAATGCGCCTGCAAACCGACCCGACGGTAATTTACGGCATGGGTGAGCGTTATCAGGGCACGATTTACCGCAGCGACCTGGTGCGGGTAACGCCGTATAATACGTATCAGATTGACGGCATGCCGCCGACACCTATCGCCATGCCGGGCAGTGCCTCGCTGGATGCGGCAGCCAAACCGGACACCACGGGTTACCTTTACTTTGTCGCGGACGGCAAAGGCGGACATGTATTTACCACGAATCTGCGGGATCACAACCGGGCGGTTGCGGATTACCGTAACGGATTAAAAAAACAATGACAGGCAAATTTATTGTAATTGAAGGGCTTGAAGGTGCCGGAAAAACCACGGCACGTCAGGTGATTGTTGATACGTTGCGTGAAAACGGCATCACTGACCTGGTCTATACCCGTGAGCCGGGCGGCACACCGCTGGCAGAAAAGCTGCGCACCCTGATTAAAGACGGAATCGACGGCGAAACGGTTACTGATAAAGCGGAAGTACTGATGTTATATGCCGCGCGTATTCAGCTGGTGGATAATGTTATCAAACCGGCACTGGCGCGCGGACAATGGGTGATCGGCGACCGTCATGATCTCTCCTCTCAGGCCTATCAGGGCGGCGGACGCGGTATCGACCGCAAACTGATGGAGTCACTGCGTGATACCGTACTGGGGGATTTTTATCCTGATTTCACCCTGTATCTCGATCTGCCGCCGGAAACCGGCCTGGCCCGCGCCCGCAGCCGGGGCGAGCTGGACAGAATCGAACAGGAATCACTGGATTTCTTCCGCCGCACCCGGGCCCGTTATCTGGAGCTGGCTGAATCCGATCCGCGCATTGTAACCGTTGATGCTTCGCAATCAATAGATAACGTCCATCAATCAATCCGCACTGCCGTACTGAACTGGCTGGCACAGCAGGAAGAGGCGTAATGAACTGGTATCCGTGGCTTAATCCGGTTTACCGCCAGCTGGCAACCGTGTGGATGTCCGGTCAGGGGCATCATGCTCTGCTGCTGTACGGTATGCCCGGCACCGGCACTGATGAGCTGGCCTATGCCCTGACACGGCTGCGGATGTGTCAGCAGCCGCAGGGCATCAAAAGCTGCGGGGAGTGCCACAGCTGTAAACTGATGCTGGCAGGCACCCATCCGGATTTTTATCTGCTGCAGCCGGAAAAGGGTAAATCCGCCACCGGGATTGATGCTGTGAGAGCCGTGACAGAAAAACTGTATGAGCACGCCCAGCAGAGTGGTGCCAAACTGGTGCATATTCCGCAGGCGGAACTGCTGACCGAAGCAGCCGCCAACGCCTTACTGAAAACCCTGGAAGAGCCGACAGAGAATACCTGGTTTGTGTTACAGAGCCTGCGGGCGGAGCAGTTGCTGCCGACACTGCGCAGCCGCTGTTTTGCTTATCATCTGGCACCGCCGTCAGCGGAGACCGGTTTACAGTGGTTACAGCGCGAGCATCCGCCGTCTGATGCGGTGTCGCGGCAGACTGCGCTGAATCTTTGCCACAATGCCCCGGCGGCGGCACTGTCACTGCTGACCACCGCTGACTGGCAGAACCGGCTGAATCTGTTTACCCAGCTGGCAGAATCCGTGCGCAGCGGGGATTTTCTGTCGCTGTTATCTGAACTGAATCATCAGGATGCGGAAAAGCGCATCAGCTGGCTGACCACCCTGTTTATGGATGCGGTAAAATATCAGCAGAATATGGCACCTGCCTGTCTGAATCAGGACCAGTCTGCTCTGATTGCACAACTGGCAGCGCATTACAGCAGTGCACACTTACTGAATGCAGCGGAAAGCTGGCTGACCTGCCGCCACCGGCTGATGACCATCACCGGCGTGAATCAGGAACTGCTGCTGACAGAACAATTGTTACACCAGGAAACCCTGTTTTCTGCATCACCTAATTTAAAATAATGAGTTAATTATGTTTTTAGTAGATTCCCACTGCCACCTCGATTGCCTTGATTATGAAAAAAAGCATGAAAGTGTGGATGATGTTATGCAAAAGGCCGCGCAGCGAGATGTGAAATACGCACTGGCGGTGGCGACAACCCTGCCGGGTTACACAAAAATGCGCGAGCTGATTGGTGAGCGCCCGGATGTGGCCTTTTCCTGTGGTATTCATCCGCTGAATCTGGATGAGCCGTATGATTTCACACAGCTGCGTGAACTGGCGGCGGATAAACGGGTGGTGGCCCTCGGCGAAACCGGGCTGGATTACTACTATCAGAAAGAGAATGCCGCGCTTCAGCGTGAGGTTTTCCGCGAGCATATCCGTATCGGACGTGAGCTGAATAAACCGGTGATTGTGCACACCCGGGATGCCCGTGAGGATACCCTGGCGATTATCCGCGAAGAACAGGCCGGGGAGTGCGGCGGCGTGTTACACTGCTTTACCGAAGACAAAGAGACGGCATCAGCGCTGCTGGATGAAGGTTTTTATATCTCCTTTTCCGGCATCGTGACGTTCCGCAATGCGGAGCAGATCCGCGAAGCCGCCCGCATTGTCCCGCTGGATCGCATTCTGGTGGAAACCGATTCGCCGTATCTGGCCCCGGTACCGTTTCGCGGTAAAGAGAACCAGCCCGCGTATGTGCGTGATGTGGCGGAGTATATGGCTGTATTAAAAGGGGTGAGCGTTGAGGCGCTTGCTGAGATCACCACTGACAATTTCTGCCGTCTGTTTCAGGTGTCTGTCCGGTAAATCCGCACACATCTGTCAGGCTGATTAATTACAGGAGCAGGTTATGGCCGAAGAAACTATTTTCAGTAAAATTATTCGTCGTGAAATTCCGTCTGATATCGTCTATCAGGATGACAGCGTGACGGCGTTCCGGGATATTTCCCCGCAGGCACCGACACATATTCTGATTATTCCCAACCATCTTATTCCTACTGTGAATGATGTTACGCCGGAAGATGAACAGGTTCTGGGTCATATGATCACGGTCGCGGCCAAAATCGCACAGCAGGAAGGTATTGCGGATGACGGCTACCGCCTGATCATGAACTGTAACCGCCACGGCGGACAGGAAGTGTTCCATATTCATATGCATCTGGTCGGCGGCCATCATCTGGGGCCGATGCTGGCGAAATAACCGGCTGACAGGAGAACGGTGATGAAACGTCTTTTATGTGTGATAGCGTCAGTCTGGCTGCTCGCCGGGTGTCCTTCAACGGCACCGGTAACACCCCCGGTACCGGTGGGTACCGTAACACCGCCGCCGGATACCACGCCGCCGCCACTGCCGCTGCCGCCGCCGGATACGGTGCCGGTTCCGCCGAAAATGAAAAAAATCGAGTGGGAACAGAGTATTACACCACTGGTTAATCAGATGGTTCACAGCGACGGCGTGAATCAGGGCCGTACGCTGCTGGTGAATAAAGTCGGTAATAAAACCAACAGCAGCCTGCAGACCAGCGTTGCGACCGGTGCGCTGATGAATACCATCGGAAAAACCGGGGTACTGAATGTGATCCCGGCCGGTGCGGTCAGCAGTGCCATGTCGGTGCTGGGTATGGGTGATAACGATACACTGACCCTGCGCAGCAAAGCTATCGGTCTGGCGCGTTATCTGAATGCCGACTATGTGCTGTACAGCGTGGTGACCGGTACCCGTGATGCCCGTCAGATGGAGATGCAACTGATGTCTGTCAGCAGCGGTGAAATCATCTGGTCCGGTAAGGGCGCGGTGCTTGAGCAGTAACCGCGCGTTACTGTTATGCCTCGCTGAACACTTTCTCGCACTGCCTGCCGCCGGCTGGACAATCCGTCCGCTGAACGGGCTGACGCGGGAAAGTGTCAGTATTGAACAAAAAGGTGTATCTCTGATTGGCAGAGCACAGACCGTGCACAGTGCGGATATCGGTGTCAGCCGTCAGAAAGAGGCGCGTATCCTGCACCGGCTGCGTGACAGCGGTCTTGCTCCGCGCGTGGCCGGGTTCAGCCACGGCTGGCTGCTTTTGTACCGGGTGGAGGGTGAAACACTGCCGCCGGAACGGATACAGCAACCGGATTTTATTCCGCAGCTGGCGGCGCTGGTCAGCAATCTGCATAATCAGCCGCTTACCGGGTATCGTCTGCCGCTCAAAGCGCAGGCAGACCGCCACTTTCACCTGACCGACAAACGCCGCCGCACCCCGCAGCTGTTGCGTATTCATCGCCACTTTATGCGCGAAGCAGAGCCTCAGCCGCTGAAACTGGCGCCTGCACATATGGATATCCACCCCGGCAACATTGTGACGGCGGCAGGGGAACTGCATCTGATTGACTGGGAATATGCTGCTGATACCGATATCGGTCTGTCTCTCGCCACACTTTTTCGTGCCAATCACTGGTCACTGACGTTAATTCACACTTTTCTGCGTTATTATTCTGCTTATCACTGTCCGCAGCGCGTACTGGCGCAGACCTGCCGCTGGCAGGCACGGGCAGATTATATGATGGTTATGTGGTTCGAGAGCCGCTGGGGACAAACCGGCGACCCGCAGTTTCTGCAATACCCGGCCGCGCTGAAAGCCGCCGCCGGGCTCAGGTAAATACAACGAGGTTTCACCATGGGTCCTGTAATGTTAGATGTTGAAGGGTATGAGCTGGACAGCGAAGAGCGCGAGATCCTGCGCCACCCTTCAGTCGGGGGAGTGATTCTCTTTACCCGTAATTTCCATGACACGGCACAGCTGCGGGAACTGACGCGGCAGATCCGTGAAGCCACCCGCGACAACCGGGTTGTGATTGCGGTTGACCAGGAGGGCGGCCGCGTCCAGCGGTTTAAAGATGGCTTTACCCGCCTGCCGGCGGCACAGTCTTTTGCACAGTTTAATGACCTGCTCACCGGCTCTGCGCTGGCGGAAGAGGCGGGCTGGCTGATGGCGGCGGAAATGATCGCTATGGATATTGATATCAGTTTCGCGCCGGTGCTGGATCTGGGGCACGGCAGCGCGGCTATCGGCTCACGCGCGTTCCATGAGGACGGCGACATTGCGGCGCAGATGGCGGAACGCTTTGTGCGCGGTATGCGCAGTGCCGGGATGTCGAGCACCGGTAAACACTTCCCGGGGCACGGCGCAGTCAGTGCGGATTCTCACAAGGAAACGCCGCGTGATGAGCGCGACCCAGCGGTGATCCGTGGTAAAGACATGGCGATTTTCCGCGAATTTATCCAGCGCGGCCTGCTTGATGCTGTGATGCCCGCACATGTGATCTACACACAGATTGATGATCGTCCGGCGAGCGGTTCATCTTACTGGCTGAAATCGGTGCTGCGTCAGCAACTCGGGTTTGACGGGGTGATTTTCTCGGATGACCTGTCAATGGAAGGGGCGGCGGTGATGGGCGGCTATGCAGAGCGTGGTCAGGCATCACTGGATGCGGGCTGCGATATGATCCTGGTCTGTAATAACCGCAGAGGTGCTGTGACTATCCTTGATAATTTGCCTGTTATCACGGCACAACGTATTGATAAGTTGTATCATCGGGGTAAAGGTTATGATCTGACCGAACTGCAGCGCAGTGAGCGCTGGCAGCAGGCGAACAAAACCCTATCCGTATTACACGAACAATGGCAGGAGCGAGCATGATTATTTATCTTCATGGATTTGATTCAACCAGCCCGGGCAATCATGAAAAAGTGATGCAGCTGAAATTTGCGGATCCGGATGTCCGTTTTATCAGTTACAGCACGCTTCATCCGCGTTATGACATGAAATATCTGCTGACCGAAGTGGATAAAGCGGTAAAACAGAGCGAAGGACCGGCCATTGTGCTGGGCGTGGGTCTGGGGGGCTTCTGGGCTGAGCGTGTCGGATATCTGTGCGGGATCCGCCAGGTGATGGTGAACCCTAACCTGTTCCCGTATGAAAATATGGAAGGCAAAATCGACCGCCCGGAAGAGTATCTGGATATCATGACCAAGTGTATCTCGGATTTCCGCGAGCTGAACCGGCAGAACTGCCTGGTGCTGTTGTCCCGCAATGATGAGGCGCTGGATAACCAGCGTGCGCATGACACGCTGTCACCGTACTATCAGGTTATCTGGGATGAAGAACAGACCCACAAGTTTAAGGATCTGTCCCGTCATTTACAGGAAATCAAAGGGTTTAAAACCGCGTTTAAAAAAGCCTGATATCACCGCCTCTCGGTAAAACAGCCGCGCCTGCTGAAGGCGCGGTATTTTTTTCCCCCGCAACTGAAGCGATTCCTGTCTCAAATCTGCCTTTTCTGTGATCGTTCTCTTACGTATCTTTCCGGTCATTGCGTTATATCAATAACTTTCTGGTGCTGAATCAGCAAGATAACGGGCTTTTTTCATCTGCGGGTGTGAAAAGTTAATCCGGTGATTAAAGAAAGCATCAGAGGTAAACCAAAAGTAAAATAGTTTTGTTAAATTTAAAATAATGTTTGCATTTTTCCGCCGGATTACCCAGAATTTGATTATGATCAAATATGGTATGACCAAATTACCTGTTGTGGTATACCATGGTGTGACACGATTCAGTTTTATCTGATGTTATCTCACTGTTTTTCCTGAAGAGCCCTGAGATAACGTTAGATTATTTTTCAGAGGATGTTATGACTACACCGAATACGAAGATTGTGATTATCGGCGGTGGCGCAGGCGGGCTGGAACTGGCAACGCAACTCGGCCACAAATTAGGTAAGAAGAAAAAAGCGGAAATCACTCTGGTCGATCGCAACAGCAGCCACCTGTGGAAACCGCTGTTACACGAAGTGGCGACCGGTTCTCTGGATGACGGCGTGGATGCCCTGAGCTACCTGGCGCATGCCCGCAATCACTATTTCAATTTCCAGCTGGGTTCAATGACCGGACTGGATCGCGACAGTAAAAATATCACCCTGGCAGAAATCCGTGATAACAACGGTGACCTGCTGGTACCGGAGCGTGAGCTGGATTATGACATTCTGGTGATGGCGCTGGGCAGTACCTCCAACGATTTCGGTACACCGGGGATCAAAGAAAACTGCATCTTCCTCGACAGCCCGTCACAGGCAAACCGCTTCCATAATGAGATGCTGAACCTGTTCCTGAAATACTCCGCCAGCCACGGCGAAGGCGACAAAGTGAATATCGCGATTGTCGGCGGCGGGGCGACCGGAGTGGAACTGTCAGCAGAACTGTATAATGCCGTTGAGCAGCTTCACAGCTACGGTTTTAAAGGCCTGAATACCGATGCACTGAATGTGACGCTGGTGGAGGCGGGTGAGCGTATTCTGCCTGCTCTGCCGCCGAAAATTGCCGGTGCCGCTCACCAGGAGCTCACCAAACTGGGTGTGCGTGTGATGACGCAGACCATGGTCACCAGCGCCGATGAATCCGGCCTGAACACCAAAGACGGCGAGCATATCACGGCGAGCCTGATGGTCTGGGCGGCAGGTATCAAAGCGCCTGATTTCCTGAAAGAGATTGGCGGGCTGGAAACCAACCGTATTAATCAGCTGGTGGTCAAACCAACACTCCAGACCACCCGTGATGACGCAATTTTCGCTATCGGTGACTGCTCATCCTGCCCGAAAAAAGAGGGCGGATTTGTTCCGCCGCGCGCGCAGTCAGCACATCAGATGGCGACCCGCTGCTATCACAACATCCTTGCGGTACTCAATGATAAGCCGCTGAAGGATTATGTGTTTAAAGATCACGGCTCATTGGTTTCCCTCTCTCGGTTCAGTACGGTCGGGAGCCTGATGGGTAACCTGATGCGCGGGAATATGATGATTGAAGGGCGTATTGCCCGTGTGATGTATATTTCTCTGTATCGTATGCATCAGATTGCGCTGCACGGTTATATTAAAACCGGGCTGATGATGCTGGTTGGCGGTATAAACCGGATTATCCGTCCGCGGCTGAAATTACATTAATTGATCTTCCCCAAAAATGACGCTTCCGGGCGTCATTTTTTATAATAATAAACCCTGCTCAGAACAGGGAAATATACATTGTACAGATTTGATATAAAGCCGGAAAATGCATTATTTAACAGGAGTTCAGTATCATCACTAACAGATAATTCCGGTGGTAATGAACAAAATAAGGCAGATACTGCTCTTTATTAATTATTGTTGATCGTTGTCAGTACACACACAGTCAGGTTGAATTAATAAATTACAGGGACAGAATTATTGTTTCATCATTATTATTTAACTTTTATTTAGCGGTGCTGTGGGAATATAGTCCGGTAAGATTAATCGTTAAAAATAAAACCGGGTTTGATAGGAATAATCCCAATTATTACCGCTGGATATTTATATAATTTGACAATGAATAAAAATGAACGAAAACCATTATCACGAATAACATTCACAGGGCTTGTGCTTCTGTTTGTTATTTTTGCGGTAATCATTTCTTTTGCTGTGACAAAGAATAAACATCCCGCTGTTGCTGAGGTTCTCTCATCCGAACCTATCATGGCAACGGTGCCTGTACGCCATGAATACTGTGACCTGACAACCATGCCGGGTCCGTACAAGCGTGAACTCCTGGATATCGTCCACCCGACTGAGCAGGTCTGCACCCCGTACCTGCTGTATGAAACCCTGCTGCATGCACCGAAGGTGTACGGTGGCCCGACATACCGCTCCTGTACGACGGCATACACCTATGAGCACCGGATTGTCGGCTATGATGTGGTGTATAGAATCAATGACACCGTCGGTAAGGTCAGAATCAATTATAATCCGGGTGATGTCATGCCGGTGGATAATACCGGGCGGCTGATCATTTTACCCGGGCTGAATACAGTAAAATAAAGTGTGTTACAGACAAAAAATAAGAATACCGGTTTATGTCATAAACCGGTATTCACCACGTTTTTTATTTAATGTAACCGGAAATTAAACCCAGCCCTTCTGACGAAACTGCTTTAATACCGCCACAAATTGCTGCATCTCTTCCGGCGTGCCTAATGTCAGGCGGCTCCAGCCGGTTACCGGCGGAAATTCACGGCCGACCATTATATGGTTTTCTTTCATCCGCTGCTGATAGGTTTTTACATCTCCGGTCACCTTATGGAAGATGAAATTAGCCTGTGAGGGCGCATAAGGCAGATTTAATTCCTTCAGTGCGGCAACCACAATTTCCCGTGAAACATCCGTTGAATGGCGGCTGTAATCAATAAACGGTTTATCATTCAGGGATGCCAGTGCGGAAACTGCACCTGCTATATTAGTATTATCGATAGAATTGAAAATATTTACCTGTTCCGTTACTGCCGGTACGGAAATACCGTAACCGACACGAAGCCCGGCCAGGGCAAATATTTTCGAGAAAGTGCGTGTCACGATAATATTGGATTTTCCGGCAGCCACCCATTCAACCGCACTTTTAAATTGCGGATCAGACACAAATTCCGCATATGCCTCATCAATAATAAAATTCTGCTGCGGCGGTGCCTGGTTTACCCACTGTGCGAGTTGTGATGCCGGGGTGATCATAGCGGTCGGGTTATTCGGGTTACAGATATAGATAACGGAATGACCGGCAAAGTTATCGGCGATCGCCTGCATGGCTGTGAGGTCGAAAGAGAGATCGGCTTTCAGCGGCACTTTGACAATATTGACGCCCAGCGGCTCAGCATACAGTTCGGCATAATTGAATGTCGGATCCGGCACAATCAGTTGCACCGGCTGCTGTTTTTTCTGTGCATCCGCCACCAGCATCTGCACAGCCGCCTGAATGGTTTCTGAGGAACCATTTCCGAGGCTGATGTGTTCCGGTGTCAGTGAGAAATGCGCGGCAATCTGCTCAATCAGCGTTTCGCGGGCAGCATCCGGATAGCGGAATGCGCCGGGAAGGGCGTCAATAATCGCCTGACGGGCTTTCGGAGACATCCCCAGTGAGTTTTCATTGAAGTTCAGCAGCAGCGGATTTTCCGCGCTGAGCGGCGCTGCTTTGGCAGCGGGTGAGACAGTACCGGTGGCGGCCTGACCGGTGGTGACCAGAGAGGCGGCGGTTAATCCGCCGAGCGCGATCCCTGTTGATTTCAGAAACGAACGACGATCCATAGTATTTACCCTGTTGTTGTCATTATATTTTGGTAAATACTAACCGAACTAATAATCACCTTGCAAATTAATATTCACAATAAATGGATTTTTATTCATTTTTAAGGTGCCGGCCGAAACCGGCACCTGACAGAGAGGATGTTGTACGTTATACCGGATGAGCGGCAAATGCAGTCAGTAAATCCGCGATAAACTCAATGCGTTTGGTGCGGTCGGTCAGGTCACAGATAAATTTCAGTTTTGACGGGCCGTCCAGCCGGTACTGTTTCGGGTTATTTTGCAAAAGCCCGATAAGATACGCCGGGTCGACATGGTTTTTCTCACTGAACTCAACAAAACCGCCTTTCTCCTGCGCCTCAATCCGGCGGATCCCCAGGTCCTGTGCCTGCAGGCGCAGACCCGCTGCCGCCAGCAGGTGACGACCGGCATCTGGCAGCAGACCGAAGCGGTCAATCAGCTCAATTTTCAGCTCGGTCAGTTCGGTATCGCTGCGCGCGCTGGCAATCCGTTTGTAGAAGGAGAGGCGCATGTTTACATCCGGCAGGTAATCTTCCGGCAGCAGGGCCGGCATACGCAGCTCCACTTCGGTCTGGCTCTGCGTGAGATCTTCCAGTGACGGCTCTTTGCCGCTTTTCAGGGAATCAACCGCACTTTCCAGCATTTCCATATAGAGTGTGAAACCAACGCTGGCCATCTGGCCGCTCTGATCCTCGCCCAGCAGCTCACCCGCACCACGGATTTCCAGGTCATGAGTGGCGAGAGCAAATCCGGCTCCTAAATCTTCCAGAGAAGCAATTGCTTCCAGGCGTTTATGGGCATCGGTGGTCATGGCTTTCGGGTGTGGCGTCAGCAGATAAGCATAGGCCTGATGGTGTGAACGCCCGACACGGCCGCGCAGCTGATGCAGCTGTGCCAGCCCGAAATGATCGGCCCGTTCGATGATAATGGTATTGGCGCTGGGAATATCGATACCGGTTTCAATAATCGTGGTGCATACCAGCACATTAAAACGCTGATGGTGGAAATCGGTCATGACCCGTTCCAGCTCGCGCTCACGCATCTGTCCGTGGCCGACTGCCACACGGGCTTCCGGTACCAGTTCCGCAATACGGTTGCGGGCTTTTTCAATATTCTCCACATCATTGTAGAGATAATAGACCTGGCCGCCGCGCAGTACCTCACGCAGAATCGCCTCCCGCACCACCAGCTCATCATACTGACGGACAAAGGTTTTCACCGCCAGCCGTCTTGCCGGCGGGGTGGCGATAATAGAAAGGTCCCGCATGCCGCTCATCGCCATATTCAGGGTACGCGGAATCGGGGTGGCGGTGAGGGTCAGGATATCCACATTGGCGCGCATTGCCTTGATGCGCTCTTTATGGCGGACACCAAAGCGGTGCTCTTCGTCCACCACCAGCAGGCCGAGATCATGCCAGTGCACATCGCTCTGCAACAGCTTATGTGTGCCGATAATGATATCCACTTTTCCTTCTCTGGTATCATCCAGCACCTGCTGCTGCTCTTTGGCGCTGCGGAAACGGGACAGAACTTCAATCCGCACCGGCCAGTTGGCGAAACGGTCACGGAAGTTATCATAATGCTGCTGCGCGAGCAGAGTGGTCGGCACCAGCACAGCAACCTGCTTGTGGTTATGGACGGCGAGGAAGGCCGCCCGCATTGCGACCTCGGTTTTACCGAAACCGACATCACCGCACACCAGCCGGTCCATCGCCACCGGCTGACACATATCGCTCAGCACGGCATTAATAGCCTGCTCCTGATCCGGAGTGGTTTCAAACGGGAAAGACTGGCAAAACTCGCGGTACTGTTCGCGATCATGTTTAAAGGCAAAGCCGGGTTTGACGGCCCGCTGTGCATAAATATCCAGTAACTGTGCCGCCACATCGCGGACTTTTTCCGCTGCTTTCTGACGTGCTTTGCTCCAGGCTTCACCGCCGAGTTTATGCAGCGGGGCGCTTTCATCTGCCCCTCCGGCATAGCGGCTGATCAGATGCAGCGATGACACCGGGACATACAGTTTGTCTTCCCCGGCGTAGGTGAGGATCAGGTATTCCGCCTTGATCCCTCCGGCTTCCAGGGTGGTTAATCCCTGATAGCGGCCGACACCGTGCTCCAGATGCACTACCGGCTGACCGGGGCGCAGTTCCGCGAGGTTGCGGATCAGGGTGTCGGTGTTAATTGTGCGGCGGGTGTCCTGGCGGCGGCGCACCACTCGCTCACCCAGCATATCGCTTTCGCAGATCAGGACGCGCTGACGGTCGTTATCAACAAAGCCGTGCTCAGCGGCACCGATCATGACATAAATACCCGGCACGGTAGCATCCGTCAGACTGCGGATTTCCGCCGGTTTGATTTTGATGCGCGCCAGCAGTTCCTGTACGCTTTCGCGCCGTCCCTCACTTTCCACCGAGAAAATCACGGCAGCCTCTGTGCTTTCCAGGAAGCGGCGCAGCGGGTCAAGCGGGGATTTCAGCTGCGGATTGACTTTCAGATCCGGCAGAGCGGTATAGCCGAGGTTGGTATTGGCGGCTTTGCGTGGCAGTTTGTCATTATTGAGCTGCACACGCGGCAGCGTTTTCATCTGCTGATTGAGTTCTTCCGGTGTCAGCCACAGCTGTGACGGCGGCAGTAACGGGCGCATCGGATCCACACCCCGGCTCTCAAAACGCTGTTGCACATCACGGCGGAAGCGGTCGGCGGATTCCTGTAAATCCCGGGTCACCAGCAGGGTGTTATCCGGCAGATAGTCAAACAGCGGTACCAGCGGTGCGGTGAAAAACAGCGGCTGCCAGTACTCGATACCGGCGGGCAGGGTACCTTTGCTGACCTGCTGATAAACATGCTCCGGGTCGCGGCGCACCTCAAAGGTTTCCCGCCACTGACTGCGGAACAGCTCGATAGCATCTTTATCCGTCGGGAATTCGTGAGCAGGCAGAAGATTGATCGCATTCACTTCATCGAGGGTGCGCTGGGTGTCGACATCAAAGGTGCGCAGGCTGTCGATTTCATCATCAAAGAAATCAATCCGGAACGGCAGTTCGCTGCCCATCGGAAACAGATCCAGCAATGCGCCGCGAATGGCAAACTCGCCGTGCTCCAGTACTTGTTCGACACTACGGTAGCCGCCCTGAACCAGCTCTTCACGCAGCTTATCCCGCGACAGCTTTTCCCCTTTGGCCATCACCAGCGCATGACTGGTGAGAAATTCAGGCGGACACACTTTCTGCATCAGTGTATTGACCGGCAGAATCAGTGCGCCTTTTTCGAGGGTCGGCAGACGGTATAATGTGGATAACCGGTTGGAGATAATCTCCTGGTGCGGCGAAAAGCTGTCATACGGCAGAGTTTCCCAGTCGGCAAGGGTTTCTGCCGGGAGCGCGGTAAACTGGCGGATTTCATCCCGCAGCCGCAGGGCATTCTGCATATCGCGGGTCACCAGGATGACGGGGCCGTCGTGTTGTTCAATTATCGACGCGGTTTCCACCGCACAGGCTGCACCGGTCATTTCACCGAGCTGGCGGGTGTCTGCGGCACGGGCCGGGAGTTCATAGCGTGTTTTCAGCGACATTCGGTTTTCCATCGGGCTGCGTGTTTCTGTCAGGTAACAAGGTTCTGCCATACCGGAGTGGCTTGTCCGGGCAATAAAAGGCCGCCGCGCTGCTGGTCCGGAGGTGGTCTGATACCGGCAACACGCTGACCGTCAATGAAAAAAAACTGCCGCAAACGGGCGGGAGTGGTTCCATTCATCAACCGGAGCCTTTATTATCCCTGAACACTTCGCTTTGGCAACAGGGGCGTTCAGATTTCATGTTTCAGTCTGTCTCATTTTTAATCGGTCTGCGTTACATGCGGGGACGCGGCACGGATCGCTTTGCCCGTTTTGTCTCGCTGCTTTCCGCCATCGGCATCACGCTGGGGGTGACAGCACTTATCACCGTGACATCCGTGATGAACGGTTTTGAACGCTCATTGCAGCAGAGTATCCTCGATTTTATGCCGCAGGCGGTAATCACCACCGGAAACGGTGTGCTGGATCCGCAGACACATCCGGTCTCACAATTAGCCGGGCTGCGTGATGTGGTAAAAACCGCCCCGATTGTCACCGGTGATGTGGTATTGCAGAGCACCGGCAATGTGGGGATCGCCTCCGTGACCGGAATTGATCCGCTGGGGGATGAACCGCTGATGAATTATCTGGTGAATACCCGGCCATCCGAGCTGGCGGCAGGTCAGTATCATGTGGTGGTCGGCGAGGGCGTGGCGAAACGCATGGGGCTTAAACGCGGGGATAGTGTCCGTATCCTGGTGCCGAATGTGTCACAGCTGACGCCGATGGGACGCATCCCGAGCCAGCGCCTGTTCACCGTGGCGGGCTTTTTCTCCTCCGGTAGTGAATCCGATAACACCCAGGTGCTGATGAACCAGGAGGATGCGGCGCGTCTGATGCGCTATCCGGCGGGTAATATTACCGGCTGGCGTCTCTATCTGTCACAGCCGTTACAGGTGGACAGCCTCAGTCAGCAGACATTACCGGAAGGGCTGGTCTGGACAGACTGGCGCGTGCAGAAAGGTGAGTTTTTCCAGGCTGTGCGCATGGAGAAAAATATGATGGGGCTGCTGCTCAGCCTGATTATCGCCGTGGCCGCGTTTAATATCATTACCTCACTGGCCTTGCTGGTGATGGAAAAACAGACCGAAGTGGCCATCCTGAAAACCCTGGGAATGACACGCGGCAAAATTATGCTGATCTTTATGATTCAGGGCGCGGGGGCAGGGATCCTCGGCTCGGTGATCGGCGTTCTGCTGGGCACACTGCTATCGTCACAACTGAATATTCTGATGCCGCTGCTGGGGCTGATCCCGAAAGGAATCGCGCTGCCGACGGTCATTGAGCCGCTGCGCGTCATCACTATCGGCGCGGCTGCCATGCTTATCTCGTTATTATCCACACTCTGGCCTGCGTGGCGGGCGGCAGCGGTACAACCCGCGGAGGCTTTACGTTATGAGTGAGTTATTACTGGCATGTCGTCAGTTATGCAAATCCTATCATGAGGGCACAGTGGAAACTGATGTCCTGAAACAGGTTAATTTTGAACTCCGGCGCGGGGATATGCTGGCGATTGTCGGCAGTTCCGGTTCAGGGAAAAGTACGCTGCTGCATCTGCTCGGCGGGCTGGATTCCCCGACCTCCGGTGAGGTGATTTTTAACGGCACGGCACTTTCCGCCATGAGCCAGAATGCCCTGTCGGCGCTGCGCAATCAGGAAATGGGCTTTATTTATCAGTTCCACCATCTTCTGCCCGATTTTACGGCGGCGGAAAACGTGGCGATGCCGCTGCTGATCGGCGGTATGGCGCGGGATAAAGCACTGGCACAGGCGGGGGAGATGCTGGAGCGGGTCGGTGTGGCCGCGCGCGCCCATCATCGTCCGTCTGAGCTCTCCGGCGGGGAACGTCAGCGGGTGGCGATTGCCCGTGCGCTGGTGAATAAACCGTCACTGGTGCTGGCGGATGAACCGACCGGTAACCTGGATCAGCGCAATGCGCAGAGCATTTTTGATTTGTTATCCGAACTGAATAAAACCCTCGGCACTGCCTTCCTGGTGGTTACCCATGACCTCGCCCTGGCGGCGAAAATGGGGCGGCAGATGGAAATGCGCGACGGTATTCTGAATGCACAGCCGGAGACGGCGCTATGAATGCACTACCGCTGTCATTACTGACTGCGCTGCGTTTCAGCAAAGGGCGGAAACGGGCGGGAATGGTCTCGCTGATTTCCGTTATTTCCACCCTGGGGATCACGCTCGGGGTGGCGGTACTGATTATCGGGCTGAGTGCCATGAACGGCTTCGAGCGTGAGCTGGAGAACCGGGTACTTTCCGTGGTGCCGCAGGGGCAGATTTCCACTGTTGAGCAGCCGTTTGATACCTGGGCGCAGAGCCTGCTGCGGATCAAAAATACTCCGGGTGTGGTGGCCGCCAGCCCGTATATTGAATTTACCGGACTGGCGGAAAAAGGCAGTAAATTACAGGCCATGCAACTAATGGGCGTGGATCCGGTCACTCAGAAATTGGTGAGCGGATTGCCGGAATTTGTGGCGGATAATGCATGGGCGGATTTTCAGGCCGGGAAAAATCAGATAATCCTTGGTGACGGCGCGGCAAAATCCCTCGGTGTTGCGCAGGGTGACTGGCTCACCATCATGATCCCGAATCACGACAGCACGGAGCGCCTGTTACAGCCGAAACGCATCCGTTTGCAGGTCGCGGGGATTTTCCGCTTAAGCGGCATGCTGGATCACAGGCTGGCGCTGCTGCCGCTGGAAGATGCACAGCAGTACCTGGATTACGGTGAGGGTGTCACAGGTATCGAAATCCGCACGGATAATGTTTTCAATGCCAATGACGTGGTACTGCGGGCGGCGGAAGCCAGCCGTGAACATGTCTTCTATAAGAGCTGGATCAACGAATACGGTTACATGTACAGCGACATTCAGTTAGTGCGCAGTATTATGTATCTTGCCATGATTCTGGTGATTGGTGTGGCATGCTTCAATATCGTTTCCACCCTGATTATTGCCGTGAAAGACAAAAGCGGGGATATCGCCATTCTGCGCACCCTTGGTGCGAAAGACAGCCTGATCCGCGCCATTTTCCTCTGGTACGGACTGCTGACCGGCATGGTCGGCTGTATCAGCGGGGCGGTTCTCGGCACACTGGCGGCGCTGAATCTGACACCGCTTATCCGCGGTATTGAATTTCTTATCGGGCACAAACTGTTGTCCGGTGATGTCTATTTTATTGATTTTCTGCCGTCGGAGCTGCGGCTGACCGATCTGCTGTATGTGATCTTAACCACCATTGTGCTGAGCCTGCTGGCAAGCTGGTATCCGGCGAGACGCGCCTGCCGCCTTGAACCGGCACGTATTCTGAGCGGGCAGTAAAGCCCGCAGGAATTGTAATGATTTTTGAATCCGAAGTGCGGATGCATTACCCTGAACGGAGACAGTGATGAACAAAGGCCGGATTATGCGCAGAACGCACCGATTAAGAAAGTTACGCAAACAGCGGCGGATCCTGCGCCAGCGTTTTCACTTACGCTTTTTCTATCGCGATAAATGGATGGCCGGAAAAATGGATCAGTTTAAACCTAAAATTGTTGTGCTGACCGGCGCGGGTATCTCCGCCGAGTCCGGGATCCGGACATTCCGTTCGGAAGACGGGCTGTGGGAAGAGCACAACATCGAGGATGTGGCGACGCCGGAAGGCTATGCCCGCAATCCGCGTCTGGTGCAGCAGTTTTACAATGACCGCCGCCGCCAGTTACAGTCCCCTGACGTGCAGCCGAACCCGGCACATCTCGCCCTGGCGGAGCTGGAACAGGTGCTGGGGGATAACTTCCTGCTGGTCACCCAGAATATTGATAACCTGCATGAGCGGGCAGGTAGTCAGCGGATTATTCATATGCACGGCGAGTTGCTGAAAATTCGCTGTGCGATGTCCGGACAGGTTCAGTCGTGCACCGGTGACCTGTCAGCGGATGAGCGCTGCCACTGTTGTCAGTTCCCGTCACCGCTGCGGCCGCATATTGTCTGGTTCGGTGAAATGCCGTTCGGCATGGATGAAATCTATCAGGCACTGAATGATGCGGATATCTTTATCGCCATCGGTACCTCCGGGCATGTCTATCCGGCGGCCGGGTTTGTCCATGAGGCACGGCTGTGCGGGGCACATACAGTGGAACTCAATCTGGAACCGAGTAAGGTGCAGAGTGAGTTTGAGGAGTGTCACTACGGTCCTGCCGGGCAGGTGGTGCCGGAGTATGTCCGTCAGCTGCTGGCGCAGATTAACAACACTAAATCTGATTTGACGCAATAACTCAATTTATGTTTCCCCGATAATAAGAAATCAATGTTATTGGGGGAACACATGGATAAGTTATTAGAGCGCTTTTTCGGTTATGTCTCTTTTGACACGCAGTCGAAGCCGTCAGCCAAGCTGACACCAAGCAGCGACGGTCAGTTAAGGCTGGCGCGTGCTCTGGAAAAAGAGCTGAAAACGCTGGGGTTATCAGATGTCTCGCTGGATGATAACGGCTGCGTGATGGCAACGTTACCGGCGAATGTTGACTGGCCGGTACCGGTTATCGGTTTTATTTCTCACCTTGATACCTCACCGGATTTCTCCGGGCGTAATGTGAATCCTCAGGTTCTGGAAAATTACCGTGGTGGTGATATCGCACTCGGCATCGGCGATGAAGTGCTGTCGCCGGTAATGTTCCCGGTGCTGCACACCATGCTGGGTAAAACCCTGATTATGACCGACGGTAAAACCCTGCTGGGTGCGGATGACAAAGCCGGTATCGCAGAAATCATCACTGCCATGGTACGTCTGAAAAACAGTGATATTCCGCACGGTGATATCCGCATTGCCTTCACGCCGGATGAAGAAATCGGCCGTGGCGCGCAGTATGTGGATCTGAAAAAATTCGGTGCGCAGTGGGCTTATACCGTTGATGGCGGTGGTGTCGGTGAGCTGGAATATGAAAACTTCAATGCGGCGGCAGTTGCCATCCGTATTGAGGGCAATAACGTGCATCCGGGCAGTGCCAAAGGTGTGATGGTGAACGCGCTGTCACTGGCAACCCGCATCCACAGCGAATTACCGCCGGAAGAAACGCCGGAAAATACCGAAGGGTATGAAGGTTTCTATCATCTGCAAAGCATCAAAGGCACGGTTGAACGCGCGGAAATGAACTATATCATCCGTGATTTTGACCGTAACAATTTTGAAAAACGCAAAAGCAATATGATTGCGATTGCCGAGAAAGTCGGTAAAGGTCTGCATCCGGACTGCTATATCGAGCTGACGATTGATGACAGCTATTACAATATGCGCGACCATGTGGTGAAACACCCGCATGTGATTGAACTGGCCAAACAGGCAATGATTGACTGCGATATTGAACCGGATATCAAACCTATCCGTGGTGGTACTGACGGTGCGCAACTCTCTTACCGTGGTCTTCCGTGCCCTAACCTGTTTACCGGCGGTTATAACTTCCACAGTAAACACGAATTTATTTCACTGGAAGGCATGGAACAGGCAGTTTCCGTGATTATGCGGATTGCAGAATTAACCGCACTGGATATGAAGAAATAAATAATTCACATATCAATTAAATATTATAAAGGCCATCTTGCATAAGATGGCTTTTTTATTAAATAAACTGACTTAAATAAACAGTAAGATTCTTATGTTGATGTGATTTTTTATCACTCACTGATTAATCTTTGTTTTGTGTTTGTTTATCTCCTGCTGGTATAGTCATTCGCTTGTCAATATTTAGTGCATGATTATATCTGTTCAGATAATACATATCATAAGAAACATATATTTGTTGAATATTTAAAAGGTAATTGTTATGTCTTTATTTAAAAGAAAGTTAATTATTTCATCCTTACTTTTATTTTCCTTTAATACATTTTCTGCGGATGATGATGTTAATGAAATAGCTCCGGAAGTCGACGTCGCTGAGGCTAAAAAAATAACAGGGAATATCAAATTTACAGGGAAAATCACTGACTCAAGCTGTGATATTACACAAGAAGATAAAGATGTTTATCTGGGCGAGCATTCAGTCGCTAAACTGAAAAAAAATGATGACAGAACGGAAGAAAAAGCCTTTGATATTTCTCTGATTAACTGTTCATTAGCAATGACATCGCTGAAAATCAAAATGGAGGGCACGGCGCATGCAGACAATGCAACGCTGTATGCATTGGATGCCAATGAAAAAAGTGCCGGAAAAGTAGGGATCAGCATTGCGACTGCTGAAGGGCAGCAGGTAACGCCGGCAGGTGGCTATCGTGATATTCTGCTAAAGGCCGATTCCCGTGATTATACTCTGAATTATACCGCAGCGTATCAGGCTACCGGCCTGGCAACACCGGGTGAAGGTAATGCAACGGTAAATTACACTGTTTCTTATGAGTAACATTTAATACCGGCGGCAACAGGTGTTGCCGCCCCGGATAAACAGCATCATGAAAATCGGTTTTACTTTTCTTATTATTACTTTTCTGACAATGAGTCAGGCGATTGCTGCCGTGGTTGTCGGCGGCACCCGGTTTATTTATCCGCAGGATAAAAAAATGATCACAATTCCTGTTGATAATACGGATAAAAAATCAGCCTATTTAATTCAGAGCTGGGTTGAAAAAGAAGATGGCATGACGAAAAGTAAGGACTTTATTCTCACGCCGGTTATTTTTCAGCTGGATGCAGGAAAAAAAGGAATTTTGCGTGTCATGCTGAAAAAAACAGAATTTCCGGATGACAGAGAGTCATTACTCTGGCTGAATATAAAAGGCATTCCGGAAACGGATGAAAACAGAGAAAATAAACTTCAGATTGTTATTAATTCAAAGTTTAAATTATTCTATCGCCCTGCAGGATTAACTGAGCCTGATTATAATAAACTGAGGTATGAACGAAAAGGAAACAGAATAAAAATCATTAATGACTCACCTTTTCATATCACCGTCAGAAATATTTTGGTTAATAATAAGGAATATACTGTTTCGGAGATGATAGTTCCCTTCGAATCATTAACTGTACCGGTAACAACTATTCATAGTAATGACGAAATAACCATAAGCTACATCTCCGATTTTGGCGGGATTATTTCTAAACCTGTTGTTTTTGATAAATAATATTATTATGCAATTGAAAACACCTTATTTTTTTCTTCTGGCAGTGGTGATCGTTTTTCCTCCGGTAACCGTTTTTGCTGCACCTTATTTTAATCCGGCGGCGCTTGGTCTGGACGGAGATGATCCGGTGATGGATCCTGCACAGTTTCAGTATTTGCGGGAACGGCAATTTCAGGAAGAAGGCCGTTACTTCGTGGCTGTAACTGTCAATCAGCAGGCAGTCAGTGGTCAGTGGCTGGAGTTTCGTTATCATCCGCAGCAAAAAAGATTGCTGCCATGGGTGAACCGCAGGCAATGGCTGATATGGGGATTACGGCCGGATGCATCGCCGGCATTTGCAGAAACAGAAAATACAGCGCCGGTTGCGGATATTACTGCGCTGGTCAGCGGGGTCTCGCTGAGTTTTGACTCCGCGCGGCAGTCGCTGGATATTACTATCCCGCAACGTTTTTTTCTGACAGAAGCACAGCGGGCCGCAGATGCTTCGTTATGGGAACCGGGTATTACTGCATTTATGCTCAATTATGATTATCGCTTTTCGCGGGACAGTAACAGCTTCAGTCAGCGTACCGGACATACTCTTTTGCTGCAAAGTGGTGTTAATGCGGGGGACTGGCGGTTGCGGCATCACAGCAGGGCGGAACACCGTGAGGGTAAACTGACATGGCAGTCAGAGCGGTTGTGGATGTACCGTGCCATTGCTTCCCGGCGCAGCGAGTTACAGCTGGGGGAATTGTTCAGCGGGGATGTGCTGTTTGACAGCCGTGCGTTCAGAGGGATCCGGCTGGCTTCACAAAGTGATATGTATCCGCTGAATCAGCAGGGTTATGCACCGGTTATCCGCGGAATAACCGGTCAGAGTGCAGAACTGACTATCAGGCAGCAGGGAATGACTATCCGCCGTGAAACATTACCTGCCGGTGAATTTGTTATTGATGATCTGAATACGTCTTTTCAGGGAACTGAACTGGATGTCACCATTGAGGAGGCGGACGGCACTGTACAGCGTTTTACACAGCACGGAACCTCAGTTCCGGTTATGCAGCGGGAGGGCCGGATCAGCTACACGCTGGATACAGGAAAATACAGAGGAAACAGAAATAATAACAAAGACCTGTTTGTGAAAAGTACGGCAGCATACGGCATTAATTCAGTCCTCACACTGTACGGTGGCGGCTATGCAGCACAACACGCTCTGAGCAGCGGTGTGGGGGCCGGTGTCAATATGGGCGCGGCAGGCGGGGTGTCTGCTGATATTCTGATGCGGCATACAACAGCAACGCAGCATCCGCGTTACCGGCTGAATTATCAGAAATTTTTTCCGCTGGCCGGAACATTGGTGAATACAGGGGCTGCACATGAGCAACAATCTAGGCAATGGCAGGTCAGGTTGCTGCAACCGCTGCCGGGGGATAACGGTACGCTGTCGGCAGGCTATCACTATAACCGCACAGGCCATGACGGGCGCGGATACCGGGCGATGATTAACAGGGATGCCGGCTATTCCGGTCACATCGGCCGGGTACATTACGGAGTGAATGCACAATACCGTACAGGCGGGCATTTTCGGAAGGCAGATAAACGGGTGTCTGTTGCGTTGTCGGTGCCGCTGGATTTTGCCGGACAACAAGCCCGCAGTCATTTTCATTACCACCAGCGGGCAGGAAAGGCTTCTCTGCAAACATCCGTGAATGGTTTGCTCGGAGATGAACAACGTCTCGGGTATTCAGTTACACACAGTTATCAGCAGCAGGGGGCTGCACATTACCGCGGGGCGGAGCTGCGCTGGCGTCACGACCTGGCCGATATCCGGGGACGTATTAATCACAGTCAGGGACACAATACCCTGAACGGGGATATACAGGGCGGGCTGATTATTCACGGTGACGGTATCACATTGTCACGTCCGCTGGGTGAAACCAACGGGCTGGCAGATACCGGCGGTACCGGGGGGATCCGTGTGGCCTCAAGGGCAGCGGCGCAGACTGACAGTGCGGGGTTCAGTGTTATTCCGCAACTGAGTCATTATCATCAGAATGTTATCCGTATCGACCCCGAAACCCTGCCGGATAATGCGGATGCGGATGATCCGGTCGTACAGGTGATCCCGTCAAAAGGAGCGCTGGTGCCGGTTCGTTTTGCAGTGAATACCGGTTATCGCGTGATTTATGCACTGCGGACTGCACAAGGCCCGGTACCGTTCGCCGCACGGGTGAAGGTGAAAAAAGCAGATGACAGCAGCGTCAGCGGTATTACCGGTGAGGACGGGGAAGTGTATCTCAGCGGGTTACCGGCTCAGGGGCATTTACAGGCTGTCTGGGGGAAAGGAATGCATGAGCAGTGCGGGGCGGATTTTACTGTCCCGGAAGATCAGCAGGGACTGATAACTCTCCCTCTGATATGCCGGTAAAGGAGAAGCAATGTTTACTCAGATCAGAGCACTATGCCGGGCAGTTTTTTTCCTGTGGCTGACAGCCGGATATATTCCGGCCGCTCCAGCCGGGGAAACCTGTGCACTTATCACACCGGAAACGACTCTCCGCATACCAGCCGGCTATATCATGGCTGCGTATAATGTACCGGTTGGCGGTATTATCGGGGAGACAATATTTTCGGATAGTATTGATGTCTCTCAGTGCCGGATCGACAGCGGCAGAGAGATTGAATTTGTGCTGGTTGGCGGAATGCCGGGTAACAGAACACAAAATGCGTCGGGACACACTATCTATGAACTCTCCGGTGGTATCGGCTACAGCCTGGGGGCGGTGGCGGAGCATCCGGAATGCATGAAATCGTCGCGCTATGTGGACGGTCGTGATTCACCTGACAACAACACGGCCAATAAACGACTGTGTACGATCAGCAGCGGAATGGATCCGTCTCAGCCATATCGGGTACGGGCAGCGGTGACACTCTATAAACTGGAACCTGAAATAGCTGTTCACCATCCGGGAGGCTATCTGGGTGAAATTGCTATGCGTGTGGGCGGGCACTGGGCTGCGGGATTGTATAGTATGCCGGAAACCAAAATCTATCTGGACGGATTTACTGTCCGGCAACATTCCTGTGACCTTGATCCACAAACAGAAACAGATGTGGATTTAGGTGTCGTATCGCGGACTGATTTCAGCGGCAAAGGGTCTGTTGCCCCGGGAAGCATCCGTAACCTGACTATTGCACTGCAGTGCAGCCATGTGACAACGGCGGATATCCGGTTAACAGGCAATGTATTTACTGCCAGAAACAGTCCCGGAACACTGAAGTTACAGCGGAGAAACGGCAGTGCATCCGGTGTGGGAGTCCGGCTGACAAATAAGGGGCAGCCGGTCACTTTCGGAGAGCCACTTTTATTTGATGAAATCACCACTCAGCGGGCCGTATTGCGGTTACAGGCCGCCTTTATACAGACGAGGGATACTATTGAGCCGGGCACGGCGGAAACAATTCTGAATTACACCATTCGTTACCAGTAAAAAAACGCCGCATAATGGTGCGGCGCTTTTATCTGAACGATGAATACAATTTTATTGCGGATTAATCATCAAAATACCAGTAACCGTTATTAATCAGCACTGTCAGCAGGGTCACAAATTCCGGATCGCTGAAGGCAACTCCCAGCATTTCGGCAGTGACTTCATCATACTGGCAGAGCACATCCGCTGCTTCAATATGCGGGGTTTTCAGGGCTTCGCCGTTAACGAAACAGGTATCACCGACACGCAGTACCCGCAGTCCATTGAGGCGGAACAGAGATTCCCCCTGTGACAGCAGTTCCTGAATTTCATCCGGGCTGTATGCCGGCTCCGGCGGTGCCAGATCCAGCTCATGGCGGGACTGGGAAATAAATTCACCGAACCACTTGCGGAACACATCCGGCTGGTCGAGCAGATCCTGCATCATACCATGCAGCTTGGTCAGTTCGCCCTGCTGAATCAGCGCCGGATTATCACGGAACGCCAGATCCGGGTCGCTGTAGCGGTAACTGCCGAGCTCATTGGCAATCACATAGTCGGCAAAGCCGCTGAACAGTTCGCGGGCATTCGGAGCGCGGAAACCGACAGAATAGTTCAGTGATTCCTCAATGGCATAGCCTTCGTGCGGGAATCCCGGCGGAATATAGAGGATATCGCCCGGCACCATTTCATCATCAATAATGGCATCAAACGGATCCACCTGTAACAGATCCGGATGCGGCGCGTGCTGTTTCATCGGGATTTTTTCCCCGACACGCCAGCGGCGGCGTCCCTGGCCCTGAATAATAAACACATCATACTGATCCAGATGCGGACCCACACCGCCACCCGGAACAGAATAGGAAATCATCAGGTCATCCATCCGCCAGTCAGACAGGCAGCGGAACGGCTTCATCAGTGCGGCAGACGGAAAATGCCAGTGATCAACGGCCTGAACCAGGATAGACCAGTCTTTCTCGCCCAGCCCGTCAAACTCCTGAAACGGCCCGTGGCGCACATCCCATTTTCCGCTGAAACGGGTGACGATACGGCTGTCGATTTCATCTTCCATTGCCAGCCCCGCCAGTTCATCCGGGGAAATGGTGTCGCGGAAATTGCGGAAACCGCCTTTGATCAGTAACGGACGTTTTTGCCAGTGGCTTTCCATAAAGGTCTGCCAGTCTATATTCAGTTCATAATCCATGTGTTCGTCCTCAATAAACGCCGTGATCAGGCAGATGAAGGGAGTATAACGGAAAAAGACATATTATATTCATGCATATATTTATAACTTGCCGGCAACAACAGACTGACTCTCAGTCTGTGTCTTCGTCGTGAACAGTTTGACGCCGGAATGTCACAGTAATACGGGCACCGCCCAGCGGGCTTTCAGTGACAACTGCGCCGCCGTCATACTGCTCCAGAATATCGGTGACAATTGCCAGCCCCAGTCCCTGACCCGGCCGCAGGGTATCAACCCGCTGACCGCGGCTGAAAATCAGTTCCCGTTTCTCCTCCGGCACACCCGGACCATCATCATCGACAATCAGAATAACCGCATCATGCTGCCACTGCGCCGTCACCTCGACAAACTCCAGACAGTATTTGCAGGCATTTTCCATAATGTTGCCCATGACTTCCATAAAGTCATTCTGCTGTCCCAGCCAGGTGATATCCGGCGGAATATCGACGGTAATATCCACGCCCTTGCGCTGATACACTTTTGACAGCGCACTGGCGAGACTGTCAATCAGCGCCGGAACGGAGGAAATGTCCCGCATCAGCACGGTATTGTCACCGCCGATACTGGCGCGGTGCAGATAATAGCCGACCTGCTGGGAAATCCGTCCGATCTGTTCAAGCATGACCGGCTCGGCGGTTTCAATAGTCATATCTTTACCACCGCGCAGTGAGCGCAGGGTACTCTGCAGCACCGCCAGCGGGGTTTTCAGGCTGTGGGTCAGATCAGAAAGCGTGCGCTGATAGCGGGTATAGCGCTCCCGCTCACTGTGCAGCAGCAGGTTCAGGTTACGCACCAAACCGCGCAGTTCGCTGGGCGGCGTTTCATCCAGATCTTCCCGCTCGCCTTTTTCAAGGGCGCTGATCTGCCCGCTGAGAGCATTAATCGGCCGCAGGCTCCAGTGTGCCGCCAGCCAGATCAGCGGTGTGAGCAGAAACAGGTTAGCGAGCACCACGTAACCGAACCATTCCCAGACACGGAAGGTCTTCTGCAGATTTTGCGGGATGGTATCCACCACCACAATCGTCAGCGGCGGCAGGGTATCGGTTTTGCCGTAACGGCTGACAGACACGGAGTGGATCATCCGTCCGTCGTGATCATCATCGAGGTCATTAATCCGGATATCTTCCGTGGCAAAGAGCGGAGTATTGACCAGCAGGGATTTGGTGGCTTCCAGCGAGGTATTCAGATCATACAACCCCTCTTTGGTCAGCCATTTGGCCGGAATGGCTCTCTCCAGCGCGTCAATATGATACTGCCGCCAGAGCAGATTCTGATTGTCATCATAAATCAGCACCACAGACGGGGCATTCAGGGAGAAATTCGGCGGAAAACGGATATTGAGTTTTCCGTCATCCCACTGCGACAGGCTGTAAAACAGATTGCTCTGGCTGCGCAGCATGGTGTAGGTGGTTTTATCAAAGCTGACCAGGTAACCGACCAGCGCCACGGCGCCGTAAGAGAGCGTCATGGCGAGGATCACGGCAAACGTTGCCAGTAAAAACCGGGTCCGCAGAGAGAAAGGGCGCGTTGTCCGCCTGGTCATGCGCAATACCTCAGTGGCTTAAGTGGCGTCTGTTACTTCCCTGCGTCGAAGCGGTAGCCCTGTCCGCGGACAGTGACGATGGCATCAATATCGGTAAATGTCTGGATTTTCTTGCGCAGACGGCCCATCAGCACATCAATGGTGTGGCTTTCACGCAGTTCGGCATCCGGATAGAGCTGGCGCATCAGGGAATCTTTACTGACGACTTTACCATTATTCCGCATCAGGGTTTCAATAATGGTGTATTCAAATGCGGTTAGTTTGACGGCGTTACCGTCAACGAGGAATTCTTTGCGGGAAAGATCGATAACAAAAATGCCCAGTTCCAGTGTCTGGGAGGCGAGGCCGCTGTTACGGCGCATCAGTGCCTGCATACGGGCAACAATCTCTTCCAGCTGGAAAGGTTTGGTAACATAATCATCCGCCCCGGCATTCAGCGCGGCGACTTTTTCCTGCCAGCTTTCACGGGCGGTCAGTACCATAATCGGGATTTTGACCTGCTGCTGACGCCAGCGGGCAATCATCACCATACCGTCCTCGCCGGGCAGACCGAGGTCAACCACCGCGATATCCGGCTGACTTTCCTGAAGAAAATAATCTGCTTCTTTTGAATCTTCCGCCGCATCAACCTGATGGCCGAGCTCGCGGATCTGAACCGTCAGATGATGGCGGAGTAAATTGTTATCTTCCACGATGAGCACGCGCATACATAATTCCTTACAAAGACAGACATCCCAACAGGAAACGATGTGAATTGTAACAGTTTATATGAAGGATAGGGAACTTGTACGCCAAATAATACGCGCGATATGCGTTTAATCATAAAAAAAGAGGCAGATATCCTCTGCCTCTGTGTGATTAATTATCAGTGAGTTAATAATTACAACTCATCTGCCAGACGGATAGCGTCCCCGAGATAGTTTTGCGGGGTCAGGGTTTTCAGCCGGGCTTTTTCTGCGTCAGGCAGCTCCAGTCCGTCGATAAAGACCTGCATCGCCTGAGCATCAACACGCTTGCCGCGGGTCAGCTCTTTGAGTTTTTCATACGGTTTTTCGATACCGTAGCGGCGCATCACGGTCTGAATCGGCTCTGCCAGTACTTCCCAGTTCTGATCCAGTTCATCACGCAGATGTTTTTCGTTCACTTCCAGCTTGTTCAGGCCTTTTTGCGTGGACTGATAAGCGATCAGCGAGTAACCGATCCCCACACCCAGGTTACGCAGCACAGTGGAGTCCGTCAGGTCGCGCTGCCAGCGGGACACCGGCAGTTTGGTTGCCAGATGGCCGAGTACCGCGTTAGCCAGACCCAGGTTACCTTCTGAGTTTTCAAAATCAATCGGGTTGACTTTGTGCGGCATGGTGGACGAACCGATTTCACCGGCGATCGTCTTCTGTTTAAAGTGATTGAGGGCAATGTAACCCCAGATATCACGGTCGAAATCGATCAGAATGGTGTTAAAACGCGCCACGCAGTCAAAAAACTCAGCGATATAATCGTGCGGCTCAATTTGTGTGGTGTACGGGTTCCACTGAATACCCAGCGAGGTCACAAAGTCACCGCTGAATTTATGCCAGTCAATATCCGGATAGGCAGATAAGTGTGCGTTATAGTTACCGACCGCACCGTTGATTTTGCCGAGGATTTCGGTCTGCTGTAACTGGCGGTACTGGCGCTCCATCCGGTAAGCGACGTTGGCAAACTCTTTACCGACGGTGCTCGGGGTTGCAGGCTGCCCGTGGGTACGGGAGAGCAGCGGCAGGTCGCGGTAATCCGCCGCCATGGCACGGACAGTATCGATCATCTGACGCCATGCCGGCAGCAGCACGGTTTCACGGGCGGTGCTGAGCATCAGGGCGTGAGAGAGGTTATTGATATCTTCGGATGTGCAGGCGAAATGGATAAATTCAGACACCGCGTGCAGGGCAGGCACGGCTTCGGCTTTTTCTTTGAGGAAGTACTCCACCGCTTTCACATCGTGGTTGGTGGTGCGCTCAATCTCTTTGATCCGCATTGCGTCTTTTTCGCTGAAATTCGCGACAATTGCATCCAGGTAAGCGATTGCGTCATCATCAAAAGCCGGAACTTCGGGGATGTCTGCACACGCCGCCAGTTTTTGTAACCAACGCACTTCGACCTGTACACGGAATTTCAGTAAACCGTATTCACTGAAAATATCGCGCAGTGCGCGTGTTTTGTCACCATAACGGCCATCGACAGGGGAAACGGCGGTAAGTGAGGATAATTCCATTGGTTGCAACTCCCGGTAATTTTAGTGTTGAGCGAGAAGATATTTGGCAGTGTCCACCAGGCGTGAACGGGAAAACAGCAACTGTAAACGGTTGCCGCCGACCTGGCGCCAGAGCACGGCGCTGCGGATCCCGCTCAGTAACAGCGAGCGGACTTTAGCCTGAATCAGGGTGTTACGCAGGATCTCCGGCGAGCCGGTTACCTGGATGCGCGGGCCGAGGCTGCTGATGTTGTCCACATAGATACCAGCGATGGTATTAAGCATAGCTTCCTGTGACAGCCCAAAATGGTCGCGCTGGTGTTCAAGATTATCAATACGGCGGCCGAGTTCATCCATCGCGCCCGGCGCTTTGTTCAGGCGGCGCTCCAGCAGCATCACACCCAGCATATAGCGGGTCAGCTCGGCATTCAGCCCCTGAGAGCCGGTCATATTGAACATCCCGGCGAACGCGGACAGGCCGGTATGCAGGTTCTGCACATTGTCGCCGTAGACATTCAGGACAGAAGACGGATTATTATTGATGATGCTGTTGATCATCACATCAACCGCATCATTATCTGTCTGACCTTCATGCGCCAGTTGCTGCACCAGGCGCGCGGCCTGGCAGATCCCGGCCAGGGCGAGGGTTATGTCTTCGTAATTTTTAGCCATAATCACTCCGTAATACGCGCTTCAATGACTCCGCCGCCCAGGCAGACTTCATCCTGATAAAAGACAGCGGACTGACCCGGCGTGACCGCAGCAACCGGGTTATCAAACCGGACACTGATTTTGTCATCACCAAGCGGGGTGACAGTACAGGGAATATCTTCCTGACGGTAACGGGTTTTCACCACACAACGCATCGGCTGAGTCAGCGGCTCCCGCGATACCCAGTCCAGCTGCTGCGCGATAAGCCCTGCAGACATCAGACGCGGGTGTTCATGGCCCTGTGCGACAATCAGAATATTGTTTTCAACATCTTTATCGACAACATACCACGGCTCGTCGGAACCTTCACGGGTTCCGCCGATTTTCAGCCCTTTGCGCTGGCCGAGGGTATGGTACATCAGCCCGTCATGCTGACCGATTTCCTGACCATCAACCGTCATAATCGGACCCGGTTTGGCGGGCAGATAACGGGCGAGAAAATCACGGAATTTGCGCTCACCGATAAAGCAGATCCCGGTGGAATCTTTTTTCTTCGCGGTGATAAGCCCTAATTGCTCCGCAATCCGGCGGACTTCCGGTTTTTCCAGTTCCCCGACAGGGAACAGGCTTTGTGCCACCTGGTCGTGACTCAGTGTATACAGGAAATAGCTCTGATCTTTATTGCTGTCCAGGCCGCGCAGTAATTGCGTGGTAACGTTGATATCGCGGCGGCGCACATAATGTCCGGTGGCGATATAATCCGCCCCGAGATCTTCTGCGGCATATTCCAGGAAGGCTTTGAATTTGATTTCTTTGTTGCACAGAATATCCGGGTTCGGCGTGCGTCCCGCTTTATATTCTTCCAGGAAATGCTCGAACACATTATCCCAGTATTCCGCCGCGAAGTTGATGGTCAGCAGTTCAATGCCGAGTTTATCGCAGACGGCCTGTGCATCCGCAAGATCTGCGGCGGCGGAGCAGTATTCGGTATCATCGTCCTCTTCCCAGTTCTTCATAAACAGCCCGGTCACCTGATAACCCTGCTGTTGCAGTAAATAGGCTGAGACGGAGGAATCCACACCGCCGGACATTCCGACGATGACTTTTTTCTGGCTGTTATCTGACATGGCTGATCTCGCGGCGATTCGGTCTGCTCCGCAAACAGTGACGCGAAGAAGAACCGGGGAAAAAAACAAGCGCCGTACTTTACCATGATACGCACAGCGGCGCATCATTCAGGTGCGGGATCGGCACTTTTTTCGCAAAGAATTTTCCGCAGTCTGTTCCCCGCAATGCATTACGGCGCGACCGGTTCCCCGAACGCATCCCCGAACGTTCCCAGCAGCGAGAGTGGCAGCGGTTCGGCGGCAAACCAGGCAAACATACTTTCTTTTACCAGCGGGGAGCGCAGGATCGGACTGTGAATAATCTCATCCGCACTGACCCAGTGGCAGCGGTCGATATCGTTGTCCTGCGGGTGTGTCTCACACTCACTGTCCAGCAGCACACGGAACAGAAAACGGATAAACGGTGTGCCGTCCGGTGCAACCCACTGATGAATTTTCAGCAGGGCATCGGGAGCAGCACGGATCCCGGTTTCTTCATACAGCTCGCGCTCTGCGGCGGCAAGCAGGGTTTCCCCGGCTTCCAGATGCCCGGCGGGCTGATTCCAGGTGGCTTTGCCGTTAACGGTTTCTTCCACCACCAGAAATTTTTCACCGGCGCTGACCAGGCAGGCCACTGTCACATGAGGTCTGAATATCATTCACTTCTCTCCATTCGCCGGGGGCAAGGGTATCAAGGGCAAAATCACCAATCCGCACGCGGATCAGACGCAGGGTCGGGTGGCCGGTATGGGCGGTCATCCGGCGTACCTGGCGGTTACGGCCTTCCCGCAGTGTCAGTTTCAGCCAACTGACCGGTACCGATTTCCGCTCGCGGATAGGCGGATTACGCGGCCACAGCCACTCCGGCTCATCCACCAGCTCAGCACCGGCAGGGCGGGTCGGGCCATCATTCAGAGTGATACCGTTACGTAATTGATTCAGCGCATCCTCGTCCGGTATCCCTTCCACCTGAGCGTAATACACTTTCTCTGCTTTATGATCAGGCTGTGTCAGCCGAGCCTGCAACACGCCGTCATTCGTCAGGATTAATAAACCTTCGCTGTCGCGATCCAGACGACCGGCGGCATAAATATCTTTGATCGGAATATAATCCTTCAGCGTATTCTGCCCGGGTTCACCGGTAAATTGCGGCAGTACATCAAACGGCTTGTTAAACAAAACCATTTTACGCGGACCGCGCTGACGGACAGGCTTATTCAGATGGCGCTGTGCCGCCGGGTGTGAATGTTTTTTTTCGGTCGTACGGATTCGGGGAGTTTTGACAGCCATGATATCTTTTTTATAAAAAATGAGACTTACATTATAGCTTAAAACAGTTAGGATTTGCGTGATGCAATTATTCAAGTAGTATTGACAGAGCCATTACAAAAAATTAACAAAGCATTGCGCTTACATAACATTAAGGAGAGGTTGATGGAAAGCAAAGTAGTTGTTCCGGCGAAAGGCGCTAAAATCACCATTGACGCACAAGGCAAATTAATCGTTCCGGACAATCCGGTTATCCCGTTTATTGAAGGGGACGGAATCGGGGCTGATGTAACGCCTGTAATGATTAAAGTTGTTGATGCCGCTGTAAAAAAAGCCTATGGCGGTAAGCGTGAAATCTCCTGGATGGAAATCTACACCGGTGAGAAATCCACAAAACTGTATGGCAGTGATGTCTGGCTGCCGGATGAAACCCTCGATTTTATCCGTGACTACCGCGTGGCTATCAAAGGCCCTCTGACCACCCCGGTCGGCGGCGGTATCCGCTCCCTGAACGTGGCACTGCGTCAGATTCTGGATCTGTATGTTTGTCTGCGCCCGGTGCGTTACTACGCCGGCACGCCAAGCCCGGTAAAACAACCTGAACTGACTGATATGGTGATTTTCCGTGAAAACGCGGAAGACATCTATGCCGGTATCGAGTGGAAAGCCGGCTCTGCGGAAGCAGACAAAGTGATTAAGTTCCTGCAGGACGAAATGGGTGTGACCAAAATCCGCTTCCCGCAGGATTGCGGTATCGGCATCAAGCCGTGCTCTGAAGAAGGGACAAAACGCCTGGTCCGCGCAGCGATTAACTACGCCATTGATAACGACCGTGATTCCGTCACCCTGGTTCATAAAGGCAACATTATGAAGTTCACCGAAGGTGCCTTCAAAGACTGGGGATATGAACTGGCACGCGAAGAGTTCGGCGGCGAGTTACTGGACGGCGGCCCGTGGTTAAGCCTGAAAAACCCGAAAACCGGCAAACAGATCATTATCAAAGACGTGATCGCGGATGCGTTCCTGCAACAAATCCTGCTGCGTCCGGCAGAATATGACGTTATCGCCTGTATGAACCTCAACGGCGACTATATTTCTGACGCCCTCGCGGCACAGGTCGGCGGTATCGGTATCGCACCGGGCGCGAACATCGGTGATGAATGCGCACTGTTCGAAGCCACCCACGGCACCGCACCAAAATACGCAGGTCAGGACAAAGTCAACCCGGGCTCAGAAATCCTCTCAGCCGAGATGATGCTGCGCCACATGGGCTGGTTTGAGGCCGCTGACTTAATCGTTAAAGGAATGGAAGGGGCAATCGCTGCCAAGACCGTCACCTACGATTTCGAGCGTCTGATGGAAGGCGCTAAGCTCCTGAAATGCTCAGAGTTTGGTGATGCAGTCATTAAACACATGTAATTAAGTTTACAGTGAAATAGTTAACGGGAACTTATTAGTTCCCGTTTTTTATTGTTCAGCCTGAAACGGTTATCAAAAAGTTTGCAAAATGATTTAGCAAAACGGTATGAAATTTGTACAAATTGTGGGTGGTTTAAGGTTCAGATGTGTGTAAGGAGAGTGGCGTTTTGAGCGAGGAGCGGACATCTCACTCAGATTCTAGGTTTGCTATATAAAATTAACGAGGAACAGGTTAGCACGCGTACAAGAATAATCTGTAAGCATGCCCGTTTTAGTTTAACTGTAGAGATTTAATAAATTCGGCCACTCAAATCAACAAAAAAACGTTAGAAGTTTGGTTGATGCTGATAGTAACAACACCCATAGACCGGTGATTATACACTGGCTTGAATTTTCAAAGAGTTATGAAACATGATCCGCTTCATAGCATTCTTTGATATGAAATCATAATATGTTAATAAAATTAACTAACATAAAGTGTGACCTGCTATGCCAATTTCATTTAAACCGATTGAAGAAAAAGATAGTTGGTTTGGAGCTGCTTGGTCAATTGAGGATGAAGCTAAATTAGCTAGCATCATCGCTCGTGTTGCAATTGGGCAGTCTAGGGTTGCGGAAAAAATTCTTAAGGCTACTAGTTATTCTTCCGTTAATTACCCCAAAAGTGGATATGATGCTGCCAGACAGTTATTGATAGTTAAGCCAGGTGAAAAACCATATCATAGAGATGGCTGGGTGTTTCAGGTTATTTCATGGGTTGCAGCTCATAAATCCTACAAAAATGCACTTATAAGAGCACCTCAAATGATTAAAGCAGATAAAGGCCTAGATGGTTTTCTTATTGAAACTGACTCTAAAGGAATATCAAAAGCCGTTATTTTTGAGGATAAAGCTACAGAGAATCCAAGAAATAAAATCAAAAATTCTGTTTTACCCGAATTTAAAACCTTTGAAAAAGGTGAGCGAGATAATGAGCTAATCGCTTCAGTGGTGTCATTGCTTGAACGGTCGGGATGTGCAGATCCTGATATTATTGTTGCTGAGATCTTATGGAATGAAAAGCGAGCTTATCGGATTGCTATAACTGTCGACGACACCCATTCTACCAAAGCGGGGTTGCGGAACTCATTTAAAGGATATGATGTTTTTGTTGCTGGTGATTGGGGTAAACGTAGAGGAGATATTCTCCACCAAAACAACTTTCGAAACTGGATAGATACGTTGTCCCAAAAGGCAATAGAGATTATCAATATGGAGGAGAGTTATAGTAATGTATGATTCAATTACTTCGCAGTTAATTCAGTCTACCCCCGATCTTCCTGGATTAGACCGAGAGTCTCTTCCTGACTATTTATCTAAAGCATATGCTGAAATTATTTCTAGTCGTGTCTTATTGCGAAATGGAGAAGCTAATATAGATGATTTGGTTGAAACGGTTAAATTTTCGTTACGTTTAGCAAGAACTAATGAGGCTTTAGTTTCAATCTCACCCGCACGTGAAGATAAGAAATCTGCAAGTTTTGTTGCAGCTACAGCATACCAATTGGCATATCAAGCAACCATATTGCATCATTCTAATGTTAATTATTCATATGTTACTTTGAAATCTATCAGCCCAGACGTATCAGCAATGTTGCTTTTTCTCATCTCTGAAGCGTTTGCGGATGCTTCAGAAATAAGCCGCATAATAAAGTTACCAGAAGATGATTTACTACAGTATGAAGTGATATGGCATTTAATAATGTTATCACAAGGAAACGTTGAAAAAATTACTGCCCGTAAGCGTCCTCCCCAAAAAAAACTTGTAATAGGGGAAGGGGCTCAACTGGCTAGTAATGCTTTATATTATAGAATATTATGTGGCGTTCGTGGACTTGCCTTTATTCTGCAAGGACGTTGTATTAAAGAAATAGTTGATCCAATTGCTGTTTTTTCTGAAGTAAAAGAATTTTCATCATTAACTGTCGATATTCCATTTCAATCTGAAACTCTCGAAAGCCAGGAACTTTTTCCAGGACCATTTCATTTAGCTAGCTTATTAATAGCTACAGGAAATGCATTGTTGGATAGTGCTGTTGTAAAAATAATACCTCCCAATGGAGTTGATAGAGGATCATGGTTAGATGCTATGAAGACTCTGGCAAAAACTCGTCCATTCCTATGGAAAAATCACAAGGATGCGATCGAACGTGGTTATTTAAATAGTGGTGTATCCGCAGCAATTGGTTTTCCTACAGGTTCAGGGAAATCAACAACAGCACAGCTTAAGCTTCATGCGACTCTGCTTAGAGGATGTAAAGCAGTATTTTTAGCTCCTACACATGCTTTAGTGGAGCAGACTACCCGAGATTTGAAGAAGGTATTTCCAAGAGTGGGAGTCAAAGGCGAAAGATCTGATGACCTTGATCTGCTAGATAGCAGTAATGACTTACCAGATATAATGGTAATGACTCCAGAAGCATGTCTCCTTGCAACACATTTGGATCCTGAAAGATTTATTGACGTTGGAGTATTTATTTTTGATGAATGCCATTTGATTCATCCTAAAAGCAGTGATGATAGGCGTGCTATTGATGCAATGTTATGTATTCTAGGGTTTGCTAGAGTAGCTCCTGATGCAGATATAGTATTAATGTCTGCAATGATGAAGAATACGAAAGAATTAAGTGATTGGCTATCTGAGTTGACTAATCGTTTATCCATAGCATTAGATAATTCTTGGAAACCGACTCGTCAATTAAGAGGTTGTATAGTTTATGACTCCAATCGTTTAAGAACACTAGAAAAGCTACTCCGTAACGAGAGATTAAAAAAGCCGAAGGGTAGTGTTCCTGCTGAGTTAAAGCGACAATTAACGGCTACACCATTAGCTTTTTTTAGTGTTAAACAAACTTGGGCTTCTATGGATCGTCGTGATTACGCAAAAGTCCCTTTTTCCTCAAAATCATTAGAGCTATCAACTAATACGCGATGGGGGCTAACTCCAAACTCTGGAGTTGTTGCATCATCGATAGCAGCAGAAGCTGCTAAAGCAGGTATTAGAACTCTAGTATTCTCGCAGTCAATTCCAAACGCTGTATCAATCGCCGAAAAAGCATCGGCTAAAATTCCTCCGTGTAGTTTAGATTTAACAGATGATGAAAAAAAAGCTTATGAGATTGCAGTAGATGAAGTTGGTTCTCCTGAAAAACTTTATATAAAGCTGAGTAATGGAAAACTCGTAAATCGTGCTGGATGTCATCATGGGCAGTTATTACCAGAAGAACGATTTCTCGCAGAGTCATTATACAAACGTGAAGGTGCATTAGCAGTTTTAGCCGCTACACCAACTCTTGGTCAAGGGATGAACTTGCCTGCAGATTTAGTGATCATTGCGGAAGATAGTCAGTTTAATGTGGCTTCTGGCAGTCGGGATATCCTCAAGCCAGAAGATTTGTTGAACTCAGCTGGGCGAGCAGGAAGAGCTGGAGAAAGTGCTACAGGTATTGTATTAGTAATTCCAGGAAAAGTTGTAGGAATAAATGATAAAGAAAAAAAAATAGGAGCTCGGTGGACTACTCTCCGTGAAATTTTTAGTCAGTCAGATCAATGTATTATTTTGGATGACCCTCTAACATCGATAATGGACCGTATACACAATCAAGTGGAAAAAGTTGGAGATCTAGAACGATATGTAGTTGCAAGATTAGCTGAGACGGAAAAAGAACAAGAGAAAAAATCGGAAGTAACTCACGGTTTAAGAAGAAGTTTCGCAGCTTTTAGACAAAAGCAAGAGGGCAATACAGAGTGGATTACTAGTCGAATAGCTGCCGCTAGATCTATTCTAGATAATGATGATATTGACTCCAGTGCGGAGTCTCAGGCATTGCGTGATCTAGCTTCTATGTTAGGTCTTCCTGAAGATGTATTAAAAGAAATTATTGATTCTTTGATTTCTGATGACTTCACAAGCTTTGAGACAGTGGAGCTAATTGTCACATGGATGTTTGACTGGCTTTCTAGGCATCCTCAGAGTATGTATCGCCTTCTAAAGCCAGAGAATTTCGAGTCACTATTTGATAGTAATTATAATTCGCTACAGGATGATGTTGAAAAAGCAAAGTTTGCAATCCCTTTGATATCTTCTGCTCTCTCTCTTTGGATGCAGGGACAAACACTTATTGAAATACAAAAAGTGTTTTCTTCAAAAACTAGGGATTTGAAATATACAACAAGTGCAAGAAAGTTTGTTATCAAAATAGTACCGGATTTAGCACATTTAATGAGTGTACCACTTCAGGTTTTACTAAGGTATGTTAACGATGAAACTACAAGTTCATCAGAGGCTTGCCCCGCATTAAACTATGTTAGCCTTGCAGTTAAAAAAGGGTTGAGTAGTGCTGAAATGGTTACTTATGCTTTTCAGAACGAAGGTAAAAATTTACCTCGCCGTGAGTTACATCGAGGTTTTTTAAAGATTCAACCATACTTAGGCAATTTCAGCGTCGGTGAAAAATTGATAGAATTAGAATCACGTGTTAAAAATGCTATTTCGCAAAAAAATGCTAGGGACTAAAAGAGATTAGTAACAATGAAAGTAGATAGTGTATATCAACTGATTGAAATTCAGCGTAATGAGCTTTGTTATGATATGGTCGAATTCTCAGCTTAGGTTAAAGTTTAATTAGAACGTCGACGAGCAATAAAAAATCAAAAGAACTCTAATTATGGTATGGGTTATGACATCAGAAAATAAAGATAACTGGCTATTATATAAGTATGTTTAGTCTTTTTTAAATATTCGGGTGGGAATAATCCCACAATAGAAATCAGCTGGCACTAGTTGGCAAAATAACGATATAAATCCATGTAAAAGTGGATTTTTTTTGTTCCATCTTTATTTGGTAACATTCGATTTAATTGAGCAAATTATGGAGTGCCTAAATTTTTAGTACCGAAAGATTTACCATCTTCATTTTTCTGGGAGAGTGAACGGTCCTAAGCCTTTGGGTGGTTTAATAAAAAAATAAATCAGAACTCCTACTCTTGGCATAAACCTGACACATATCAAAGAGAGCAGATATACGAGTTTAACTATGAATCAATAAAACATTATATCAACACCCTTATCCAATCTTTGCCGCGATCATCATGATATTTATCCGTTTGCTGCTGGTTTTTATGGCCCAGCAGGTTTTTGGTATTAATTCCTTGTTCCCGGTATAAACGCTCTGATAGTGATCGCATTTCGTGAAATGTTGCAGGCGTACCTTCTCCCCAATCGATGTCGGTTTTATCCCTGGCTTTTTTAAAGTTGGTGGTCAGGGTATTGGCGGTTACCTGTCCGCCGGGCTGTGATTGTGATGTGCTTCGTGTGTAGTGGACTAAATATTTGCTGACATATAGATCACGGCATCCGGTAATCACATCCCGCAGGCTGATATTGAGAGCCTGACACCGAAGTGAGAGGGGGATAGCAAGTCGTGTTCCGGTTTTTTGCTGGATGACATGCAGATGGTCATCCCATATATCACAGAATTTCATTTCTGAAATATCTCCGAGGCGCTGTCCGGTAACAACAGCCAGTAACATAGCATTTCCGAGATATTTATGGTCCTTGCAGGCGATATCATAAATTTTCTGCCATTCTTCCAGACTAAGTCGTTGCCGGGTTACCTTTCGCCGTGGTTGCTTTGTTGCGAGGGCAGGGTTATATCCGGGCGGAACTTCACCGGCATGCTGTGCCTCTTTGAATACATCAATCAATACCGAACGGACAACCTGAGCCATCCGGTGCTGACCACTGGCCTTATATTGCTCCAGAATATCGGCAATATCGCGGGCATCGACTGCCGGTAATGGTTTTTGTGACAATATATGACGCATCAGTGCTACAGGTTTCTGTTTCTGCTTAAAGGTATTCTGTTTTATTTCACCGTCTGCCAGACGCTCTGCCTGGATTTTCTGGTACCGATCCAGCCAGCTATTAACAGTGATTTCTTTGCCTTTTATTTTCGCCATCCGATCACTGATCGCCATTACCTGACGGCTTCGCTGTTCAGCCAGCCGCAGATTAGCCTCAACCGCGATTATTTTGGCCTCTTCCTCATTGTCACCGAGATAATGGAATTTTCCGGTGACAGGATGTCTGTAGCGCCAGTACACCTTGCTGGTTTTCCTGCTGAAAAATGGGTAGAGATTGGGGATATTGATATTATTTTTACGGGGTCTGGCAGCCATCAGTTAAAATCCTTTGCAGCCTGGGATTGTCACTTTTGCTGATCACCGGTGAGAGTAAATTACCGACAAGTTCGGCATCTTCTCTCACGCGCCAAATACCACCTTCTTTCTGTGCCGGTGGGAAAAACAGACCACATCGGGCGTACCGCTGTAATGTTCCCAGTTTAGGCGGGCGGCTCCTGTACCGGTCTTCTGCCCATTCATCCAAAGTTAACATTTTCATAGTCACACTCTGCACATCACTGTATACGATTAAGATTATTCAGATATAAGAAGAACGTAGCTTCAGTGAATATTTCTTTTTTTAATAGTGTCTTTTATTGCTTTTTTTATAGCCTCTGTAGTCGTTCCTTCATTGGCAATATGTTCACCGATTTTTTCTAAAAAAGAGGCTATATAAGGCGCATTTTCAGGTATATTGAATTCCTTATTTACCTCAACATTAATGCAGGGTGCTTCATTTAAAGTCACTGTAATATTAATCTTAACACTTGGGTTATCCTGTTTTGACATAGACAGTTCCTTATCAGTGATAATGATTTTATATCGTATTAATTTATTTTTTCCCGGTGCGGGGCAGCAATAATTCCGCCGGATAAACGGAATAAAATAATTTTTTAACCGGCTGTAATGTATTTAATTTCTGGTTATTGCCAGTATGGTTTACTGAGCATTTTCAGATGTAATTGCCTGATACATATCTGTAAATCCATTTCTTATCAATGTGATGACTTTTAGGGATGGCTCTTTATCATCCGGACTTATTTCCTCCAAAAAATCGACAGCGATTTCCTGAATATTTCTTGGCAACTGACTAAAGTCCATTGCGTCTGTCTCCTCAATAGAATTTGTTATTGGCGGTTAAAAAAATTGCGGCTGGCGGACGGACATTATCATCGCTCCTCCGTTTTAAGGTTTAGAGCTGCACAGCCGCGAACAAGGGATTACACCGTTATTATTTTTGTCACCTTACTCTTCACACAGTTATTCAGATACGCAGCCGTTACTGCGGTTGTACTGTTAAAGCACAGAGGTTTTCCCATCTGGCGATGTCTTCATCGAGGCGGGCCATCGTGCGCTCGTGGTCACGGATCTCTCTTTGGCGTTCAGCACGAAGTGATTGCAGTTTTTGAAGCGCCTGGGCTTTTTCAGTAATCCACGCTGCAACTTCGTCTGCTGACATGTTGTTGGTGGTGATGATTGGTTCGCTTTGCATTAATTACTCTCCTACATTTCGATAGCACAAATGTAGGATATCCGACATTTGCGTGTCAAGATTTTTTGTAGGAAAACTTACATTGAGGTGAAAAAATAAACCCCAGGCTGGGGTTTATAGATTTTTTCGGGTTATGGCAGGCGGGCAATCTTTGCATCAACAACAACACCGATGATCCGGCAATTTCCATTTATTTCTATCATTCGGTATTGCGGGTTTAGTGGCTTAAGATAGTGATTACCGGCATCAACAATGTACTGCTTAAATGTAGCCTCATTATCAGAGTCGATTTTTGCCACGACGAGTTTCCCTGATACCGGTTCAACCCTCGGATCGACCAGAATCACCATTCCTTCGGGGATACTCAGGCCTGATGGAGAAGTCATAGAGTCTCCCTTTACTTCAAGCCAGAAAGATTCTTCAGAGCAATACACGGTCGTCTCGTACCATTTATCAATTACTTTCCGGTGATACGGTTCCAGAGCCTCACTCCAATTACCTGCACTAACCCATGAAATTAAAGGGTATTCACCACGAGGGTTGTTGAATTTTGAAAAGCTGACATTTGTTTGTTCATCTGTCACACCATCAGTGAGCCATTTGGCATTAGTTTCTAATGCTTCTGCAAGTTGTTGCAGGTTCACTCCGTTTGGTTGGTAGTCACCTTTTTCCCACCCGGTAACAGTCACGCGATTTACACCGGTCTTATCTGCCAGTGCTTGCTGAGTCATTCCAAGTTCGCGGCGTTTTAGCCGTATTCTTTCATTTATTTCCATGTAGGCAATCCTACCAAAATGAAATGTAGGAATCTTGACATTGTTATGTAGGATATCTTACATTTTGTGTGTAACTGACTTATCAGGAACTTCATATGAAAAAAGCGGATGTCATTAACTACTTTGGCGGTATCTGCAAAACAGCGGATGCGCTTGGAATAAAGCACCCCTCTGTATCCGGATGGGATGATGTGATTCCGAAAGGCAGGGCGTATGAAATAGAGAAGATTACAAAAGGAAAGCTCAAGTACAACCCTGCACTTTATCAGCATAGCAGCACGGAAAAGCACGGTTAACTACAACTCATACTGAAAGTGAGTAGGCAATGAAAAACCAATCCCTGAAAGAAGTTGTAAGAGAGATGTGCAGTCTGGTCCCCGGAGGACGTGATGCAATGGCCGGTTCCCTTGGCTTGTCCCTGACGTCATTCAATAACCGGTTTTATGAGAAAAACGGCTGCCGGTTCTTTGATCACCATGACCTGATGGTGATGCAGGAAGTCTCCGGAACTGTACTGTATGCCGAATATGTTGCGGCGGAGTCCGGAATGCTGCTGGTGGACAGCCCGAAAAAAAGTGAAATCGGCCGTACTGATTTATACGAAAAGAGCGTCAGGGCATCCGTTATGCGCGGGGCTGTGGACCTGTGTATCAGTAAGGCTATTGAGGACGGAGAAATCACAACAGGAGAAGCGGATGCAATACGGACTGCACACTACAGAGACATGCAGGCCAGAACAGACGAGGTTGAATCCACGATTATTTTATTTACCCGGACCCAGAAAGGGTGAAGCCGGGAGTATACGGCTCCCGGCTTCGATCGCGCCATATCAATTGTGTGAAGAGATAAACGCATGAGCAGATTAACTCATTCAATACCGGAAAGGCAATTCAAATGCATTGTTACCGGCAGTGAACCACTTCGTTATGTGGAAAGCATACCGGGTGGCGGTACAGCCGACAACTACCGGAAAAAACCGGAAATGGTAGACCGGCAAAAGGTGGAGGACAGCTGGTCACAGTTTTATTACCGCAGCGGAGGTCAGGATGCCTGAAGAAACAGCTGACAATCTGAACCGGTATTACACCGATAAGCGGGGACGAAAAGTCCGTGTTATCCGGTATGACCGGGAAAACAGCCGGGTGATTTTCATGCGTGATGGTTATGAGCACCCGTGCTTTGAACCGCTGAAAATCTTTCAGGAACGGTATGTACGCTGTCCGGATGAGGTGAAACCATGAGCATGATTTTAACTGCACGGGCTTTGCAGATAAAAACAGGCAACCCGCTGCGAAAACTGGTTCTGGTCAAACTGGCGGACAATGCCAATGACCAGGGGGAATCATGGCCGTCTGTGCCGTACATTGCTGAGCAGTGTGAAATATCTGAACGCTCAGTGCAGAACCACATCAATGCCCTGGTGAAAATGGGGCTGGTTCGTGTTGAGTCACGAAAATCGGCCAACGGTCTGAACCAGTCAAATATTTATCATCTGTGCCTGAATGCTACCGCTGTGAGTGGTGAATCTCCTGCACCCTGTGGTGCAAATCCTGCGGGGGTGAGTGGTGCAAATGGTTCCCGGACTGGTGCAGCAAATGCACCGGGTGGTGCAAATGGTTCCGGTAGTGGTGCAGGAGCTGCACCCGGAATCAGTAATGATCCAGTCATAGATCCAGATAATAAAAATATTAATCCTGTTCGCGGAAAAGCCAAAAGCAAAACCGTGATGCCGGAAAACTTTGCTCCGACACCAGAACACATTGAGCAGGCCAAAGCCGCCGGTCTGGACATTCAGGACGAGTTTCAGAAGTTCAGCGATTACCACGCCAGCAAGGGTACGCAGTATGTCTGCTGGAATTCCGGTTTCAGATACTGGCTGAATACGGCCGCCGGATTTAAACGCTCTGCGGACTCAAAGAACATCGACACCACCGAGTGCGATGAAGTCTTCAGAAAAATGTTCTCATCCTCCGACTGGAAGCCAGAAAACCGCGTACAGGAGCTGGTCGCAAAACACAAATCCTACATTGGGCGGATGAATGAAATTGCCGGACGGGCAGCATTCCGCGGGTACTGGAAACAGGCCACAGAGCAGGCCGCAAAAGAACGGGAGGCTGCGTGATGATGCTTTACACCCGAATTGCGGCAGAGGAACCGGCCGGAACTGAAATCACTTCCGGGTACATCATGGAGAAATACGGCGTATCACGCAGTATCAGCCAGTCAGCTGTCAGGGTTTTAGCGAAGATTGAAGCGGTCACGCCGACCCAGTGGCGGGGGAATGACCGGATGGCTTTCCGGGTATTGCCGGATGCACAGGAGAAAGTCCGCGAATATGAGGAACTGGTGGCAGCCTGTCGGCGGGGAGTAAAAAAGGTCCGCTGTACGGACCCGGTACCGGAAGATAACCGGGCCACTCTCACCGAACGGGAATTTGTATCCGTCTATAACCGGTTGTTTACGGCTTTCACGGCAAAACAGCGGGAACTGAGAAGAAAAAACGGTCTGCGATGTGAGGCGCAATATACGGCTGCGCTTAATGAGCGGAGAGATAAACGATGAGCAATCTGATTATTGTTGACGGTATTAATGTGCGCCGGGACATGGCCGGTCGCTATTGCCTGAATGATTTACACCGTGCCGCCGGGGGTGAAGAGCGCCATAAGCCATCTAACTTTATGCGGATGGAATCAACACAGGCATTGTGTTCAGAAATCGACCGATGCTCAGATATGAGCATCGCCTCTGTAAACACCATTCGCGGCGGTACGGAGCAGGGGACATATGTTGCCCGTGAGGTTGTTTATGCCTATGCCATGTGGATAAGCCCGCTGTTCAACCTGAAAGTAATCCGCACGTTCGATGCGGTGGCCGGAACACAGCAGGCGGTACAGCTGGCCGATAAGGTACAGGCAGGCGCTATCCTGCTGGAGTCCATGGCAAAAACGCTGAATCTGTCGAATTCCTCAAAACTGGGCGGGTATCAGAAACTGCAAAAAATGGCCGGTCTTCCGGATCTGGCTCCCTCCTATGCGATTGATGCACCGGCGGGTGCGGTGGATGGCTCCAGCAGACCGACAACCTCTCTGACTACGCTGCTGAAAAATCACAATGCCGCATTGTCTGCGACCAGAGCATACAAACGTCTTGCTGAACTGGGGATTGTCGAACAGAAAGCCCGTCCGGGTTCGAAGGGAACACAAAAACTGTTCTGGTCTGTTACATCAAAGGGGCTTCTGTACGGCAAAAATATCACATCTCCGGCGAACCCGCGGGAAACGCAGCCGCATTTCTTTGAGAGCAAATCAGCGGAACTTCTGGCACTGATGATGACTCCGGCGGTGGCCTGATGAATTACCTGTTAACCGGCTTTGTTCAGAAAGATACCCGGATCCTGATGTTTAATCCCGGTGCTGAGATTTGCAACTTCCGGAACGGTGCCCGTTATGTTGTCAGTGCGGCTCCCCGTTCAATGGATGGCATTCCGTCCGGCCGCGTTCCGGCAGATGCACAGCCGCTGCTGACAGATGAGCGGGTACTGCGTTTCCTGGACAATCCCGCCGTGGTAAAAGCTGCCGGTGGTTTACAGGGATTTCGTCATTACGTTTCATCAGTAAATCATTGCCAGATTGACGACGAAGCAGATCCGTATCATCACCATGAACTGACCATGACCCGCCACAAAGACGGTTTTATCCGGACGTGCTGGCATCATGACAATATTCTCAGGAAGGGGGAATGCTGCCAGCAGCAGACGGACAAAATTCTGTTACGCAACCAGCGGGCATTTGTGGCACGCAGTATCTTTACCGACCTGCGGCTGTCCGGCGGCCATCTTCTGAATCCTTCCGATTTGTTCACCTGGTCTGTGATGCATCGTGTCAGTGAGCACCTTCCGGCCTTTATCTGCTCTTACATTCTGATGCAGTCACCGGAAGAAGAGATAACCGGCACCATGACGGAGCATTCCATCGTTCACCGGACACGCTCACACAGCCGGATTGTTCAGGACATCGTAGAGCAGATAAAACCGGTCGTTGTTCCTGAGATAGAGCCGGAGCCACCAGCAAGTTTTATGCGGATCCCGAAGTTAAAGCGCTGGGAGTGTCCGAAGTACCTGCAATGGGTGAAGAGTCAGCCGTGTTGCGTATGTGGTCAGCAGGCCAATGACCCGCATCACATCATCGGGCACGGCACCGGCGGTACCGGTACAAAGGCACACGACATTTTCACCATCCCGCTGTGCCGTATTCACCATGACGAGTTACACCGGGATGTGAACGCCTGGGAGCGGAAACACGGTAGCCAGCTGGCGTTGTTATTTAAGTTTATGAACCGGTCATACGGGATCGGTGTTTTTGGTTAATGCGCTGTACGGAGCGCGGAGAGATAAACGATGATTGAGCACGATTTTCAGTACCTGCGGGATATGGCGACCATCGCAATGACTGATCACAGCAGCAGAACCAAAGGCCAGCTTGAAGCATTTGAGGGATTTGTATTGGGAAACACAACGCGCTACCCACGTAAAAAGCCCCGTGATATTACCGTGAACGGCAGAAAGATAAGCCGGGAAACCGAGGCGGTATCCTGCTGGTCAACACACTATTCCGTGCTACCGATGCCACTTATTGACCGGGTGGACTATCAAAACTGCTCCTGGAGGCGCGCAATTATGGAACTGGATGAGGCAGAGCAGTCTTGGCTGTTGTATTGCTATGGTAAAGAGCTGAAGTTCTCACATCAGACTGCTATCACTGCCTATGTATGGAATGAAATGCAGGAGCGAATTAAAGGTCGCCGGCTGTCGAAAAAAGTGAAAGAACGACTCAGGGCGCTGGTATGGCTGGCAGTGCATGATTACACCCTGAACAAAGACGGTTATTACTATCAGTCTGAACTGGCCGAGCTGGTGGGGGTTGAGCGGAATAACTGGAATATGCATTATGAAAAGCACTGGCAGGAACTGCGATTGATTTGTAAAACCATGGACTGTGGAGCGCTGCGGAAAATGAGAAGCAACAGAGCGGAAATATGGCGCAAAAATACAGCTAAAACTTGCAAAAGTGAATAATTTGAGCCATATTTGATGGTAGTTTGATATGTTGTCACAGTTGTTTGTAAACCTCGCACTTGCGGGGTTTTTTTATGTCTGTAACCGGATAATAATGGCTGTTAAAGCGAATCAGAGTTACAAGGGTGCTTATAAATAAAATTTAGCATTTCATATTAAAACAAAACGAGATTTTTATAACCGCGGCCGCCATACAAGGAAAGCCCGCCGAAGCGGGCGCCTGTCTGGTGTCAGCGGACAACTAAAACTGAGGCTTTTGCATAGCGGACTACGGCTGCTGCGGTAGAGCCGAGTAGTCTGGTGGTTATTGTAGGCTGGCGTGACCCGATAATAATCAGGTCTGCATTTATATCTGTGGATAGCCTTAATATCTGGTCTATCGGGCTGCCGGTTTTGACATGGTGGTGGGTATTGGCCGGGTTAATATTAAAAATCTTAGTAATTGAAATAAGTTTAGATAGTGCCTTGTCTGTGATTTTATTTCTTTCATCCAACAATACATCATATTCCCGCGCATAAGATGCGAAATTCGGGAAAAATGGAATTACTGTAAAAAAGTGTACGTTCGTATGTGTTTTATCAGCCATATATTCAACGTGTGGCGGAAGCTTTGATGTCAGTCCTTCTCCAAAAATATCATCCTCAGCTATATCAATCGCTACCAGAATATTTTTATACATAAATCCTCCCGGTGACTAAACGATACATTTGCTCTGTCTGTATTAAATATAGTGCAAATCCGGTGGTAAGGAGGAAGGTGGTGTGCCCGTCGGGGGCAGGAGCAAAACTGAAAGCCGTACTGAAGCATAACAGCCGGGTATTGGGTGTCGGGATGGAAGCGGGGCTGTTTGAGCAGACTAAAGCCGAAATCAACAATTTTTCTAATTTTTAAAATCCTTGTCAGGGTGTTATTCATATTTCTGTGAATAAAAGAATAACAGGCGGGGTATATGGATTATTTTTTGACGTTACCGGGCAGCGATACTAGTTCTGTTCTGCATAAAGAGGCATGCCCGAAATTACAACAGGCAAAAAGTACAGTGTATGTTGGATACTACTGGGGAGAGCACGCTGCGATTCAGCAGGCTGTAGTTGTGGCAAGAGGAACTGTGGTTTTATGTCCATTATGCATAAATCAGCATAATGAAGAGGCTTAGTGATATCAACACCCTGGGAGTTTTGGATAGCACGCATGATGGAACTTATTCGGCCTCCACTGTCTAATTCAAAATTAATATGACTGGAGGTTGAATGAAACTACTACCGCTTATTTTTACTGCATTTCTGTTTGGATGCGCTTCTGCAGATAACAGTCAGTTGAGAGACAAACCTAAAGATGATCCCTATGCTGAAAGTACCCTGAATACAATAAAGGCAAACCAGGACGTTTACGTGGAACAGCATAGATTTAAAGTTAAGTATTGATTTAACAAAAATTAATTAAAGGTCGCTTCGGTGGGGTTTTTCCATAACTGTGGCATAGCCCTAACTGTCTACCCAATATTGAGGTAGTCACGCTATGTCCTTCTAATTGCAACAGTGCCATCATAGTCCCTACGCAGAACGAAGAAATCTGGTTTGCGATACACTGGGGGCTTTCGGTGTACCCTTATGGGCTTGAAGACCACGCCGCCTGCCGGAGTAATTACCGGTGGGGTGGCGTGGCAATCCATTGATATTGTTCCGGCATCGGAATTCCGATAGCGAGGTAATCATGTTTGATGAGTTTGACGGCTTCGATGAGTTCGACGGTTTTTAGCTTACAGGCTCAACCATCCGGAATTTCAGGATAGTTCACGCGTTCGGTTATTCCGGACAACTGGATACTTGCTGCAAGGCTCTGGTAGCGCAGGGCAGTCCGGCTGAACTAAATCAGCCACCAATCTTAAAGGTCGTCCTGTGCGGCCTTTTTTCGTATACGCCGCCACAGTATCAATCACCTCGTTATCATTTAACACAAGAGCTGTGTGCGGCTTGCCGATCTGGGAAAAGGCTGGCTGCCGAACAGGAAGTAGCCAGTCTTCAGGATCGAATTAGTGAGGTTACTCGTTCTTCATTTCGAAAGTTTCAATAGAAGAAAGTATTTCCAGGTAAGAACCTGTCGTTTAAACAGGCGCTTTGCATTACTCAGCGAATTTCAAGGCAACCCTTCGGAATAAAGAAAAATATGCTATGCATAATTTAACCATTGCCGGAGTGTTTTGGTCTGACATCCTATATGTGAAAGAATCGTCAGGATTATCAGGGTCATACACTATCCCTTCTTCACTCAACTCAATTTCAATTTCCGCTGACTTAATTGAGTTGACCAAATCAATGATCCTGGCTGTTTTATCAGATGGTATCTCAGCGTGAAGTAATTTGTGTGCAAATTGATTTCGAATCTGATTCAGTTCAAATAAAGCGTCATATGCTGCCCTGGGCATTCCAAGGCGCTGAGATAGTTTATTTTTATGTTCGAATGTCATTCTGAAACTGACGTCATCGGAGTTGTCCGGCTTGTTTGAGAACAAATCACATATATCAAGTCTTCCGGATATAAATGCTTCAAGGAAGCTTTCACAGGTCAGATGCAGGGTGAGTACCGAAATAAGAGGCGCCTCAGATCGGCATATGGTCACTATGGACTCTATAGTTTTATCAGAATCAAACAGTCGGTCAAAAATATCAGTATTCATTCTTTCCTCGTGGGCTTTTTATGAAAATTGAAAATGGTGCATTGGTTATTCAGGATAAGACCAATAAAACAGTATGCGTGGTTGGTCGATTACCGGCAGTAGACAATATAACAGACAGCGCTCGGCATGGTGGTGATATAGATTTGAGCGCGTGTAAAAACAGTAATGATAAAACTGAAATCGGCGATACATGGTCACACCACGATCATCCTCTGTTTGATCTGTGGGATTCATTTAGCGAACAGCAAAAATCGGCCATAACGCAGGTGATTTTGTCATATCGTGCAGAACTGTTCGATCTGGAATGCCAGATAGACGAAAGCAACATATAAATAACAGTTCGGTCGCTTCGGCGGCCTTTTTTATTTACAGAAGCAACAAAAAGAGCACTGAGGCGTAACGGGCTCATCCCCCAATCTGCGTCATTTGGTCCAGTGCTCTTCTTATTGCTATCCCGCCGCTGGTGGGATTATCCGAATAATGCCGCAGCCACCTCATTTTAACCTGTTTAAAACATATAACCCGGTTGCGGCATTACCCCTATCACTCAACATACGGAACACTCCGCAGGGGGTGGATGTGCGCATGTCTGACAAATATTCCAGCCCTACAGCATACGCCTGGGGACTTATAACCTCTGCCTTTGGCGTTTTATCTCTGGACCAGTGGGCTATTGTTGCCGGGATCATCTGTACTGTCGGGACGTTCCTGGTTAACTGGTATTACAAACGGAAGGAATTCCAGCTGAAAGCCGGAGAACATCATGAATAACCGATTATTTAAAAAAGTCATGGCCGCTTGTGCCGTCGGGGCGATTGCCGGTGCGCTGGTGCTGATCCCCGCGTATGAGGGTGTTGAGTACAAACCTTACCGTGATGTGGCCGGGGTGCTCACCGTATGTTATGGCCATACCGGCAGTGATATTCAGCCCGGTAAGTTGTACACGGACGCTGAATGTAAGGCGCTGCTGCATGACGACCTGACGAAAGTCCGGCGCGCGGTTGACCCGATGATCAAAGTGCCGATTGATGACAATACCCGGGCGGCCATCTATTCATTTGCATATAACACCGGAACCGGTGCGTTCTCGCGTTCGACAATGCTGCGGAAACTCAATGCCGGTGATATCGCGGGTGCCTGTGACGAAATGAAACGCTGGACATTTGCCGGTGGTAAGCAGTGGCAGGGTCTGATTAACCGGCGCGAAACGGAGAAAGCGGTATGCCACGGAACCCTTTAACACTGATCATCATTGCTATCATCCTGCTGACTACTGCTCTGTTGGCGGGTTGTTATCTGTATTCACTCCCTAATCACTGTAAACCGCTGCTGGACAACCCGCTGGACGGTGTGATCCATTATGAGTGTGAAGCGCCATGAACTGGAAAGAGGCGGTAATTGCCGCACTGTTTATTGCTGCCGCCTGGTGGGTATATGACACCTACCGGGATAACCAGCAACTGAAGGTGAATAACACAACGTTGTCCGGACAGCTGTCAGCACAGCGGACGATAAATACCATCACGCTTTCAGCCGTTGCCATCAGACACCGTGCCGCACTCGACAACATCAAAGCCAAAGAAACGGAGGGCACGGAGAATGTCAAAGTTAAAACCGTTATCAGAACAGAGTTTAAAGACAGCGAGTGCGCTGTTACTCCTGTTTCCCCTGGCATTGTTGGGAAGTTGCAGCAATACG